>Ga0299906_10000779_pt1 | contig 28503 bp, 21 predicted proteins | sample RVTome_14_FD_200259 | JGI IMG/M metagenome (GOLD analysis project Ga0299906, IMG submission 200259) | Soil microbial communities from uranium-contaminated site in the Upper Colorado River Basin, Wyoming, United States - RVT145D125 (version 2) ...
GACGTCGAGATGCCGCGCAACTGGTCGCAAACCGCGACCAATATCGTGGTCAGCAAGTATTTCCACGGCCGGGCGGCCACTCCCGAGCGTGAAACGAGTTTGCGCCAGCTTGTGCATCGCGTCGTGGACACGATCGCGGACTGGGGCCAGGCGGGCGGCTACTTCGCCGGATCGGAAGACGCGGAGAACTTCCGCGCGGAACTGGCCCATCTGATGCTTCATCAGAAGGCAAGTTTCAATTCGCCCGTCTGGTTCAACGTGGGAGTCAAGGAGGCCCGGGGTTACGGCTGGGCCTGGGACCGGACAAGACAGAAGATCCGCGCCTTGGACTTCGAGGAGCACCGCCCGCAGTGTTCCGCCTGTTTCATCATCTCCGCGCAGGACACGATGGAGTCCATCATGGACCTGGCGAAGACCGAAGGCATGCTCTTCAAGTGGGGATCGGGAACCGGCAGCAATCTCTCCCCGCTGCGCAGTTCCATCGAAGGACTCTCCGGTGGCGGCATCGCCAGCGGCCCGCTGTCGTTCATGAAGGGCTTCGACGCCTTCGCCGGGGTCATCAAGAGCGGCGGCAAGACCCGCCGCGCAGCCAAGATGGTCATCCTGGACGCCGACCACCCCGACATCGAGGAGTTCATCACCAGCAAGGCCGACGAGGAGCGCAAGGCCTGGGCCCTGATCGAGGCCGGCTACGAGGGCGCGTTCAACGTCAAGGGCGGCGCCTACGACTCGGTCTTCTTCCAGAACGCGAACCACTCGGTTCGCGTCACCGACGACTTCATGCGCGCCGTGACCGGGGACGAGCCCTGGCAGACCCGCTACGTCCTCGGCGCCGAGCCCTGCGAGACGATGCGGGCCCGCGACCTCATGGAGATGATGTCCGAGGCGGCCTGGCAGTGCGGCGACCCGGGGATCCAGTTCGACACCACCATCAACGACTGGCACACCTGCCCGAACACCGCCCGGATCAACGCTTCGAACCCGTGCTCCGAGTACATGTTCCTGGACGACACGGCCTGCAACCTGGCGTCCCTGAACCTGATGAAGTTCGTCGGAGCCGACGGCGAGCTCGACGTGGAGGCCTTCAAGGCGGCGAGCCGAACCCTGATCACGGCGCAGGAGATCCTGGTGGACAACGCCTCCTACCCGACTCCCGCGATCGCCCGGAACAGCCACGACTACCGGCCCCTCGGGCTCGGCTACGCGAACCTCGGCGTGCTGCTGATGGAGCGCGGCCTCCCCTACGACTCGGACGCCGGGCGGGCCTACGCGGCCGCCGTCACGGCCCTGATGCACGGCGAGGCTTACGCGCAGAGCGCCCGGATCGCCGGCGCCGTCGGCCCCTTCGCCGGCTACGCGGCGAACGCGGAGCCGATGTTGCGCGTGATCGGGAAGCACCGGCAGGCGGCCCACCAGATCGACTCCGGCCTGGTCCCGAAGGCGCTGCTCGGCGCAGCCCACGCCGTCTGGGACGAGACCTACGCACTGGGAGTCCGCCACGGCTACCGGAACAGCCAGGTCACGGTCCTCGCGCCCACGGGCACCATCGGCTTCATGATGGACTGCGACACCACCGGGATCGAGCCGGACATCGCCCTCGTGAAGTACAAGAAGCTCGTGGGCGGCGGCATGATGAAGATCGTCAACCAGGCCGTCCCCCGGGTGCTGAAGAAGCTCGGCTACGACGCCGAGCAGACGCGGGCGATCGTCGACTACATCGACCAGAAGGAGATGATCGAGGGCGCTCCCCACGTCCGGGACGAGCACCTGCCCGTGTTCGACTGCGCGTTCCCCCCCGCCGACGGCAAGCGGGCGATCCACTACATGGGGCACGTCAAGATGATGGCCGCGGTCCAGCCCTTCCTCTCCGGGGCGATCTCCAAGACCGTGAACATGCCCTCCGACTCCACCCCCGGGGACATCTCCCAGGCCTACCTGGAGTCGTGGCGGCTGGGCCTGAAAGCCGTGGCCGTCTACCGGGACGGCTGCAAGCGCAGCCAGCCGCTGAGCACGTCCAGGCGGGAGGCCCTCGCCGAGGCGACGGAGGTTGCCGCCTCGGTCGCCGGCGGCGTGCCCGAGCCGCGGCGGCGCAAGCTCCCCGACGAGCGGCAGGCGATCACCCACAAGTTCTCCATCGCCGGGCACGAGGGCTACATCACCGTGGGGATGTACGAGGACGGCAAGCCCGGGGAGATCTTCCTGGTGATGGCGAAGGAGGGCTCGACGATCTCGGGGCTCATGGACGCCTTCGCCACCTCGATCTCCATGGCGCTGCAGTACGGCGTCCCCCTCGAGGCTCTCGTGGAGAAGTTCTCCCACGTGCGCTACGAGCCCTCGGGGTTCACGAAGAACCAGCAGATCCCCTTCGCGAAGAGCATCACGGACTACATCGTGCGCTGGATGGCTTCCAAGTTCCTGAGCGGGGAGGACCAGCACGCTGCCGGGCTGCAGCCGGCGGACGCTCCGGCCGGGGCGCCCGGCGCGGGGGCAAAGCTCCAGCCGGCCGAGGCGCGACCCGCCGCCCGGACGACCCACAAGGTGGAGTCCGACGCGCCGGCCTGCCACTACTGCGGCGGCATCATGACGCGCAACGGCAGCTGCTACCGCTGCGCGAACTGCGGCAGCACCAGCGGCTGTAGCTGACCGGGGCAGAAGGGCGGGCCAGGTGGCGTCGTCGCCGCCGCGGGCCCCGCCGCTCGAGGATGACGGCGCGCCGTTAGAATCCGTCGCGTGAGCTGGGTCCCCAGGAGCGGGCGCGCCCTCGGGCCCTTCGTCCTCTACGCCGTCTCCCGGGAGCTCGACGCGGCGCTCGGCGTGCTCCTCCACACGACTCTCGACCTTCCCGGCCTCCCGGTCCGGGCTGCGGCACTCCTGGAGCCCCGGGCCCTCGCCACGGCCGGCGGCCTCGGAGCGTTGACCGGGGGCGTCGTCTGGCTCGCCCTCGCGGCGTGGCGGAGCCGTCGCGACGGCGTCGCTCTCGGCCAGGGTCTCGAGGCCGAGGCGGGCGGCTTCGGGCCGCTCCTGCTGCGCCCCCTCGTGACCGCCCTCGCCTGGATCGCCGTGGCGCTGCGCCCGACCTTCCCCTACGCGGCCACGCTGCCCGTCGCCCTGAGCCAGGACTGGGGCATCGCCACGGACACGGCGATCCTGGCCGGGCTGGTCGCCGCCCGGGCGCGGCCGATCCGGCTGCCGGCCCCGACGGCGGCGGCGCTGTTCGGCATCGCCTTCCTCGCCTACGCGCTGGCGGTCCCCGAGCGCGCCCGCAGCTACGCGGGACACCCCGGCAACGAGCCGAAGTACCTGCGGACGGCCCTGGCGCTGGGGCACCGCCTCAGCCTCGACGTCGAGGGGATCGAGGGCTCCATGGAGGCGCTGCCCGTACGCCCCTTCGGCGTGGCGGCGAGGAGCGCCGCCGCCACCCTGGCCCGCGAGAGCGCCGCGCTGCTCGCCGCGGCGCTGCGGGGCGAGGTCGGCGTCGCGGCGATCCGCTCCGAGCGCGTCGCCCGGCAGACCATCACGGGGAAGCAGGGGGGCATCTACCACGTGCTGGCCCCGGGGCCCTCCCTGGTCCTCGCACCGCTGCTCCGCATCGACCGCAGCATCAACCTGGAGCTCGGGACACCGGGCCGTCTGCGGCTCTCCTTGCTCGGCTGGAACGCCGTCGCGGCCGCGCTGGTCGCGGTCCTGTTCCTGCTGGTGAGGGACGTGACGGGCCGGCCCGGGCTCGCTGCAATCGTGGCCACGCTCGCGGGGGCGACCCCCCCCTACCTCTTCTACTTCTACCAGTTCTACCCGGAGATGCCGGGCGCGCTGATGCTCGCCGTGGCCCTGCGCCAGGTGTTCTTCTCCCGCCGCTGGAGCACCGGCGCGTGCCTCGGCCTGGGGGTGATCCTGGCCTCGCTGCCGTGGTGGCACCAGAAGTTCCTCCCGGTCTGGGGCGTGCTCGGGGCTCTCGCGGCGTTCCGCGCCGTGGAGCGCCTGGTCTCCCTGCGCGCGCTGCTCGCCCTGCTCGGGCCTCAGCTGGCTTCGGCCGTCGGCACCGCTCTCTACAACTTCGCGATCACGGGCAGCATTCGGCCCGACGCCCTGTTCCGCGCCTGGGGTCCCGGTGGGGTCACGACGGCCCATCTCCCCCAGGGCTTCCTGGGCCTCGCCCTGGACGTCAACTACGGCCTGCTCCCGTACGCCCCGGTCTTCCTCGTGGCCCTCGCCGGCCTCGGCCTGCCCGGCCCGGTCGCCTCACGCCTGCGCGGGGCGCTCCCGGTCTTTGCGGTCTACTACCTCACCGTGGCCGCCGCCGACGACTGGCACGGAGCCGTCTCGCACCTCGGTCGCTACGCCATGCCCGTGACCCCGTACGCGATCGCCCTGATCGGCCTGGTCCTGGCCCGGGGCGCCAACCGGCCCGGCCTCCTGACCGCGGTGCTGGCCCTCGCCGGCTGGTCCGGTCTCAACGCCCGCCAGATGTGGCTGGATCCCCACGCCGCGGACGCCGCTCGAGTGCTCGCCGCAAAGAGCGAGATCGCCGACGTGGCGGTCTACGTGCCCGACCTCTTCATCCCGACCATGAGCGGCGGCGCGCCGGGGCTGGCGGCGCAGCTCGCGGCGTGGCTCGCCGTCTTCCTCGCTGTCGGCCTCGGGCTGGCGCGGGCCGGCGGCGGCGGCCGCTCCCCCGCGCGAGCCCTGCTCGGGATGCTGGGCGCCGCCCTCGCCCTGAGCGCGCTCCTGGAGCGCTGGCCCTCGCCCCACCGCCTGCCGCGCTTCGGGAACGCCTTGGAGCTGCGCGCGGGGGTGACGGCGTTCCCGAGCCGCGGGCGGCTCGCGGGACGCGAACCGCTGCTGGCGGTCGGAGAGGGAGAGCTGACGCTGCTGCTGCGCTCCCGGGAGCCGCTGCGCCGGATCGCGGTGCTGGCCGCGGGGACGGGCTTCGCGGGGGACGCCGCCGGCCCGCTCTCGCCGATCCGGGATCGGGGGCGCTGGCTCGGCGCCGCCCTCGAGGAGGTGGCCGCCCTCGAAGGACGGCGCGGCGTCCGGGAGTGGCTCTACCACGCTAAGCTGCGCATCCGGACCGACGGAGAGGTGACGCTGCGCCTCTCCGCAGCCGGTGCAGAGGAATGAGCGGAACAACAGTGACCAAAGCTCCGTTCAATCAGGGCGTGGGCGACGCTCCGCTGGTCGAGTTCCGGGAGCTGGCCGTCTGGTACGGCCGCGTCGTCGCCCTGGAGAGCGCGAGCGGGGTGATCCGCCCCGGAGCCACCGGGCTGCTCGGGCCCAACGGGGCGGGCAAGACCACGCTGCTGCGGGCGCTGCTCGGCTTCGTGCCGTGGAAGAGCGGGCGGCTGTCGGCCTTCGGTTGCGACCCCTCGCGGGAGCCCCTGGAGGTTCGGCGGCGCTTCGGCTACATGCCCGAGGCCGACTGCCACATCGGCGACATGACCGGCTCGGCGTTCGTGGCCTTCGCGGGAGAGCTCTCGGGCCTGCCCCGCTCCGAGGCGATCAGCCGCGCCCACGAGGTGCTCTACTACGTCGGCCTCGGGGAGGCCCGCTACCGGACCCTCGCGACGTACTCCACTGGAATGAAGCAGCGGGTGAAGCTCGCCCAGGCCCTCGTCCACGACCCCGAGCTGCTGCTCCTCGACGAGCCGACGAACGGCCTGGATCCCGACGGCAGGGAGGAGATGCTGGCCCTGATCGGAGACGTCGCCCGGCGCCGCCAGATGAGCCTGGTGCTCAGCTCGCACCTGCTCCGGGACGTCGAACGGGTCTGCGACGAAGTTCTCGTGATCGACCAGGGGCGGGTGGTCACCTCGGGGACGATCGCGCAGCTGACCGGGCAGCGCCGGGAGGTGTGCGACGTCCGCCTCAAGGGAGAGGTCGCCGCTTTCCTGACCGACCTCAAGGACGAGGGCGGGGACTTCCAGGAGCGCGAGGACGGCTACCGCGTCACGCTTCCTGACGACGCCACGCCCGAGCTGCTGTTTCGCCTCGCCCGGGACGCCGGCGTCCAGATCCGCCACCTGCGACCCGGCGCCGAGACCCTGGAGGACGTCTTCCTGCGCGCCGTGGGCCACCGGGAGCCGGGCTGATGCCCGTCTACGACCAGTCCTACAGGCGCTACGAGGCCCGGGGAGCGCTGCGCCGGACCCGCTTCTGGCCGATCACCCGCGAGGCGCTCCGCCTGATCCTGTCCAAGCGCACCTTTCTCCTGCTGCTTCTCGCGGCCTGGGTGCCGCTCCTGGGCCACGTCGCCTACGTCTACGTCACCACCCAGTACCCCGAGGTGGGCCGGGTGGCTCCGGTCGACGGAGCGCTCTTCGCCCGATTCTTCGAGTTCCAGAAGTACTTCGTGATCCTGCTGACGATCTTCGGCGGCGCCGGACTGGTGGCGGACGACCTGCGGACCGGGGCGATCCTTGTCTACCTGTCCCGTCCCCTGACGCGGCGCGACTACGTGATCGGGAAGCTGAGCGTGCTGATGGCCCTGGACCTCTCGGTCACCCTGGTGCCGGGCCTGCTCTTCTACGCAGTCGCCGTCGCGTTGGCGCCGGACACGCTGCTCAGCGCCGAGCTGGCGCGCGTTCCCTTCGCGTTGATCGGCCAGGCGCTGCTGGTGAGCGCGACCTACAGCCTGGTCGGGCTGGCGCTGTCCGCGCTCTCCCGGAGCGCTCGGGTCGCCGGGCTCGCTCTGTTCGGACTGCTGACGGGCCTCGAGCTGGTGCGTCTCGTGCTGACCGAGGCCTTCGACCTGCCCCTGGCGGCGCTGCTCTCGCTGCAGGCGAACCTGAGCCGCGTCGCCGAGGCGCTGTTCGGCGTCGAGTCCGGCGCCGCCGTGAGCTGGTGGGCGGCGCTGCTGGTGCTGGTGGCGGCGGGGGCGGCCGCGCTGGCAGCGATCAGGAGTCGCGTGCGCGCGGTGGAGATCGTCTCGTGACGGCTCCGCTCCGCTACGAGCGCGTCTCCCGCTGGTACGGACCGGTGATCGCGCTGAACGACGTGACCACCTCGATCCAACCCGGGGTCACGGGCCTGCTCGGCCCGAACGGGGCCGGCAAGTCGACCTTCCTGAAGCTCGCCGCGGGGCAGCTCGCCCCGAGCCAGGGGACGGTGCAGGTGTTCGGCACGCGGGCCTGGGGCTCGCCCCAGCTCTTCCACCGGGTGGGGCTCTGCCCCGAGACCGACGCTTTCTGGGAGCACCTGACCGGAGAGCAGTTCCTGGACGTGCTGCTGCGCCTCACGGGCTACGAGGAGGGCGAGCGCCGCATCCGGACCGGCCAGGCCCTGGAGACCGTCGGGCTGACCGCCGCGGCTTCGCGGAAGCTGGGGGGCTACTCCAAGGGGATGCGCCAGCGGATCCGGATCGCCCAGGCCCTGGCCCACGACCCGCAGCTGCTGCTGCTGGACGAGCCCCTCACGGGCATGGACCCCCTGAACAGGCGCCGCGTCATCGACCTCGTCAAGCGCTTCGGACGCGAGGGGCGCACGGTGCTGGTGTCGAGCCACATCCTCCACGAGGTCGAGGCGATGACCCGGCGGGTGCTGCTGATCCACAACGGGCGCATCCTCGCCGAGGGGGAGGTGCGGGAGATCCGTGACCTGCTGGACGAACACCCCCACACCGTCTCCCTCCGGGCCCGGAACGTGCGCCGGCTCGGCCAGGCCCTGGTGGGAGCGGACCACCTGCTCTCGGCCCGCTTCAGCTCCGACGGCGAGTGGCTGACCGTGCAGACGGCCCGCCCGGACGACCTCTACGGGGCGCTGCCCGAGCTCGCGATCGAGTGTGGCGTCAGCGAGATGTTCAGCCCGGACGAGGATCTGGCCTCGGTCTTCCAGTACCTGGTGGGGCGCAAGTGACGACCGAGGCTCCGAGCCGCGACACGAGCGGCACGCTCCCGTTCCTGACAGCCGCCCGGGGCGTCTTCGACCTGAGCTTCGAGGCGATGCTGTGGAGCCGGCGCAGCCTGTTCCTCGCGCTGCTGCTGTGCCTTCCGATCGCCCTCGGGGTGCTCTTCCACGCGGCCCAGGCCGTGGAGCTGCAGACCAGGATCACGGGACGCGACCTCTACCAGCTGCTCGTGGTCCTGTTCTACGTCCGCAACGCCCTGCCGCTCGTAGCGCTCTTCTACGCGACCTCCCTGATCGCGGACGAGGTGGAGGGGCGCACCCTCACGTTCCTCCTGACCCGGCCCGTCTCCCGGGCCTCGGTCCTCACCGGCAAGTACGCAGCGTTCCTCGCGACGGCCCTCACCCTGACGCTCCCGGCCGTGGTGGTGGGCGGCGTGCTCCTGATCGCTCCCGAGGGAGCCGGCGCCCTCGGGGGCTCGCTCCCGGCGTTGCTCCGCGACATGGCTGCGATGGGCCTGACCCTGGCCGCCTACGGTGCCGCGTTCACTCTGCTCGGGGTCCTGCTGCGCAGGCCGGTGATCCCCGGGCTCGTCTTCCTCTTCGTGTGGGAGTTCCTCGCGAACCTCCCGGGCTACCTGCCGCGCTTCACGCTCAGCGTCTACGCCCGGGGACTGCTGCCGTACCGGTCGATCCCCGGGCTCGGGGAGCTGTTCCTGCTCGATCTCGAGCCCTGGACCTGCGCTGCGACCCTGGCCGCGGTCAGCGCGGCCGGCCTGCTTCTCGCGATCGGCATCTTCTCGAGCCGCGAGTACTCCATGTCCCAATGAGAGGCAGGACCGGCAGCCGGATCGTGGCCGCCGCAGCCGGAGGGCTCGTGATCCTGGGACTCGGGATCGCGGCGGTGGACCGGCTCCTCAACCCGTCCCGGGTGGGGCCCGTCTCCGCGGCGGCCCTCGCCATGCCCGAGGATACCCGGGTGCTGCTGGGCGTCGACGTCGGGAAGCTCCGGGACAGCCCGCTCCTGGACAGCCTCTCCGGCTTCCTCGAGGAGTGGCTCAAGGGCGACCACGGGCGGCTGCTGTCGGAGCTGGGAATCGACCCCCTGGAGAGCGTGGACGAGGTCGTCGTGGGCTTGCGGCCAGTGCCGGGGGGCACGGGGCTGCTTGCGGTCGCCCGAGGGCGCTTCGACCTGCAGGCCCTCGGGAAGCTGGCCGACGGCGCGGCTGCGGCCGGGCTGGAGAGGCGCGACACGCAAGGGGCGGCCCTCCACCTCGTGACGAGGGCCGGCGCCGAGCCCGCGGCGGCGCTGGCCTTCCTCGACGGCGCCGACGCCGTGATCGGCGCCCCCGAAGACGTCGCGGCGCTGATCGGGAACCGCGCCCGCGGGCTCGAGCCGCTCCGCTCGAGCCCGGGCCTCGTGGCGATGCTCCAGGCGATCGAGCCCGGCGCCCAGCTCTGGGCCGTCGACGGGGACGGCGCCGCCCTGGAGCAGCTCCGGCCGTACACGCGCCGGCTGCCGTTCCCGGCGCTGCCGGAGATCGACGGCCTGGCCGCGTGGGGCGCCACGGCGCCGGTGCTCGCCCTGGACGTGATCGCCCGGGCCCGAGACCCGGAAGGAGCCCGGAGCCTCGCCGACACCCTCGGCGGCGTCCTGACCCTGGCCAGGCTCCAGTCCGGGATCTTCCCCGAGCTGGCCGAGGTCGCCTCCACGGCCAGCGTGGCGGTGGACGGCCGGGACGTGAGGCTCGGGATCCGGATCCGGAAGCAGGTCCTCGACGCGCTGCTCGCCCGGCTGGAGCGTGCGGGGGGCGATCAGTAGCTCAAGCGGAGGTCGAGCCGGTAGCGCTGGACCCAGTGGTCCCGCTCCTCGATCTGGGGGCTGCCCTTGAAGCGCTGCCACTGGGCGCTGAAGTGCAGCGCGGTGCGTTCGCTGGTCTTGAAGGCCAGCTCTCCCCGGTGCCCCTGCCAGGCGGTCGACCAGATGAAGTCGTCGCTGGCGTAGGCCGCCAGCGTCACGTCCCGGTCGACGTCCGCGTAGGTGTACTCGGCCATCCCCCGGGCCAGCTCCATCGAGCCGAGGCGGGCTCGGCCCCAGAAGCCCCGGTTCTCGTCGTCGGCGGCGGTGTTCCAGGCGTAGTCCGCCAGGAGCTGCACCGAGAGGGAGCCCTCGTAGAAGATCCGCAGCACCACGTCGATCACGTCGTAGCTGTCGTAGCGAAAGCCGCCGTCGGCGCCACGGCTGTTCTGTCGGATCAGGGACGGGTCCAGCTCGTCGATGTCCCGGAACGAGACGACGCTCGCGGTGAGGTCGAAGGACCCTCCCTCGTACGTCGCCGAGCCGAGCAGCGTCGTGACGCCGTCGTCGTCGAAGACGTGCCCGCCGCGGGAGAAGAGGCCGGTGGCGGTCACCCGGGAGCTGGCGCCGATGTCGGTGGCGAGCCGGGCCGCGGCCCCCTGGGGACGGACGTCGGCGTCCCAGATCATCTCGGTGAGGGTGACGGGCAGGGCGAAGCGTCCTCCCTCGAGGCGCAACCACGAGCCGGGCTCGATCCGGGCGAAGGCCAGGTCCAGTCGAGCGTCCCGGGAGGAGAAGTTGTCCCGCTGGAGCGCGATCGAGGTCTGCCCCTCGGGGGGCTCGGTATTGTCGTCGTCGGCGTAGTTGAAGTCGCCCCCGACGCCGAGGGTCAGGGCGCGGCTCGTGAACGAAAGCCGCGGCCGGGCCTGAAGGCGCCAGCGCTCCTGGTCGTCCCCGGCGAAGAGATTCCGCGTCCACTCCCTCCTGTAGAAGGCGTCCATCTCGAAGGAGAACGCCGAGGGCTGCTGGTAGACGGGGACCTGCGCGCCCGCCGGAGCCGGCGGCGCGAGCAGCAGCAGGCATACCAGAGAGTGGGGTCTTCTCGTGAGGAGGCGCAACAAGTTGCGCCATTGTAGCACGCGACCCCGGGGCGCCCGGGAGCGCTTCGAGCCGGCCCGGGAAGCGGCTACGATGGCGCTGCGTGACCCTCTCCCCGGCATCGCCCGACGAGCCCGACGTCGTCGTGATCATCCCGGCCCTCGACGAGGAGAGCTCGATCGCGCTGGTCGTCGCGGAGCTCCCGGTCCCCGCGTCGCGGGTCATCGTCGTGGACAACGGCTCCCGGGACCGCACCGCCGAGCGCGCCCGGGCGGCCGGGGCGCGCGTGGTGAGCGAGCCGCGCCGCGGCTACGGGCAGGCGTGTCTGGCGGGGATCGCGGCCGCGGGAGCCCCGGAGCTGATCGCCTTCGTCGACGCGGACCACAGCGATTACCCCGCCCAGCTCACGAGAGTGGTGGGGCCGCTCCGTTCCGGGGAGGCGGACCTCGTGATCGGCTCGCGGACCCTCGGCGCGAGCGAGCGGGGAGCCCACCCCTGGCACGCGGTGCTCGGAACGCGGCTCGCCGTGGGGCTCATGAACCTCGCCGTGGGCACCCGGGCCACCGATCTCGGCCCGTTCCGGGCGATCCGCGCCGATGCGCTCCGCCGGCTGGAGATGCGCGACCGGAACTACGGCTGGACGGTGGAGATGCAGGTGAAGGCCGCACGCCGCGGTCTGCGCGTGGTAGAGGTCCCCGTGGACTACCGCCGGCGCATCGGCCGCAGCAAGGTCAGCGGCACCCTCGGCGGAAGCGTGCGCGCCGGCTTCAAGATCCTGGCGACGATCCTGCGCCACGCCCTGGCCCCGGGATGAGGTCGGGCCTGGTCCTCGCCGCGGGCACGGTCCTGTCGCTGGCGGTCGCCTCCCTCGCCGTCACCGGTGACCAGACGCTCCGGGTCGCGCCGTTCCTCGCCACCTGGGGTCTCGCCTTCGCCGCCTACCTCGTCGCCCTGATCGCGTCTCCGGGGCTTTCCCGGACCGGCGTGCGCCTGGCGCTGGGTGCCGCGATCGCATGGCGGCTGGTGCTGGTGCTGGCTCCGCCCCTGCTCTCCGACGACGTCTACCGTTCCGTCTGGGAGGGGCGGGTCCAGCTCCACGGCGGCAACCCCTATCGGTGGTCGGAGCGTCCGGAGGCGGAGCGGTGGGTGGAGCTGCGGGACGAGGTCTGGCGCGGGGTCAACCACAAGGAGTACTCGGCGATCTACCCGCCCCTGTGGCAGCTCGCCGCCTGGGGTGTGGCCGCCGTCTCGGACACCGTGGTCGCCATGAAGCTCTTCGTCGTGGCTTGCGAGCTCGCGGCCCTGGCGCTGCTCGGCGCGGCGCTCCGGGCACGGGGACAGCCCCCACAGCGCCTGCTGGTGATGGCCTGGAGCCCCCTCGCCCTGGTGGAGATCGCCGGCTCCGGCCACAACGACGCCCTGGGCCTGCTGGCGGTCGCGGCGGCGCTCCTCGCGCTTTCCCTCGACCGTCCGGGACCCCTGGCCGCCGCCCTGACCGCCGGGATCGGCGCGAAGCTGCTCCCCGGCCTGCTGGCGGTGGCCTGGCTCCGGCGTCTTCGCCCGCGGCACCTGGCCGGCATCGCTGCCGGGTGCCTCGCCCTGACCCTGCCGTACTACCTCGGGGCAGGCTCCGACCTGTGGCTGAGCCTGGACAGCTACAGCCGCTTCTGGCGCTTCAACGAGTCGCTGTTCGCTCCCCTGGCGGAGCTTCTCGGCCACGAGGGCGCCGTGCGCGCCGGCGCGCTCCTGACCCTGGGGGCCGCGCTGCTGGCCTGGCACCGCGGCGTGGAGCCTGTCGCCGCCGGGACGCTGGTGGTGGTCGCGTGGCTCGCCCTGGGCCCGAACGTCCTCCCCTGGTACGCGCTGTGGCTGCTGCCGCTGCTCGTCCTGCGGGACGAGCCCGGGGCGCTCCTGCTCACGGGCACGGTGGCCCTCGCCTACCTGGTGCTTCCGACCTGGCAGTCGGGAGAGCGCTGGCAGGTGGGGTGGGGAGCGCGGAGCCTCGAGTACGCGCCCTGCATCGCCGTGGCCGTCGTGTCCCGGCTCCGATCCCGGAGCGCGGCGTGAGCGACGTGCTCGCCGTCTTCCTCAAGCGGCCCAGCCCCGGAGAGGTCAAGACGCGGCTGATCCCGGCCCTCGGTCCCGAGGCCGCCGCGGCGCTCTACCGGGCCATGGCCGAGGAGACGCTTCGCCGCACCGTCCCGGGGCGGTACGCGCGGCGGATCTTCTTCTCCCCGGCCGAGGCGGCCGCAGAGATCGCGGGCTGGCTGCCCGGCGAGCGCTGCACGCCGCAGGCCGGAGGCGGCCTGGGGGAGCGCATGTCCCGGGCCTTCGAGGAGACCGCCGCGGACGGCGCGCGGCGCACGGTGCTGATCGGCACCGACCTGCCCTGGATCACCCGGGAGCGGATCGACGCTGCCCGGGCCGCCCTGGCTCCCCACGACGTCGCGCTCGGGCCCTCCGCGGACGGCGGCTACTACCTGGTCGCCCTGCGTGAGCCGCAGCCCGCCCTTTTCGAAGGGATCGCGTGGAGCACGCCGAACGTCTACGCCGCCACCCTGGCGAGGGCCCGGGGGCTCGGGCTCTCGGTGCTCTCCCTACCGGAGGAGCGGGACGTGGACACCGTCGAGGACGTGCGCGCGTGCTGGCCCGCGCTGCGCGGGCTGCTGCGCGACTGGGCGACCGCGGGCGCGATCGAGCGGCGTCTGCACTCGTGATACCTTAGTCAGAAGCGCACCACGGGCTACCCAGGACGAGCCGGAGCAGGTCGAGATGGCCGCGGCGACCGCCGGAGGTCGAGCATGGCATCTGCGGTGACTCACGAAGATCTGAAGCTGACGCTGATCGGCAAGCCGGACTGTCCGCTCTGTGACGAGATGCGCGGCGTAATCCAGGAGGTGCTGCCGCACCAGGGCGCCGCCCTCGTCGAGCGGGACGTGCGCGGGGACTCGGAGCTGCAGGAGCGCTACGGCGAGGTGATCCCGGTGCTGCTGGCCGGGGAACGCGAGGTGGTGCGCACCCGGACCACCCCCGAGGATCTGCGCCGGCGCCTCGCGCTCCTGGGCTACGGCTCCCCCACCTGATCGCCTTCGGCTCCAGCAGGAATCGAGCCGAACGCGATCGGCCCCTGCAGCAGCCGGGCCCGGGCGCTCTCCGCACGCTCCGGGTCGCCCAGCCTGGCGTAGGCGAGCGCGAGCTGCTCCAGGGCGCGGCGCCGTTCCGAGGGGCCTGCGCTCCGGGTGGCGACTTCCTCGAGCCCTGCGATCGCCTGCTCCGGCTCTCCTGAGGCGAGTAGCGCTTCGGCGAGCAGCAGCCGGCTCCGCGCCTCTCCCTGCTCGCCCTGCCTCCGTGCCACGGCGTGCCGGGCGTACTCGGCGGCGTGCTCGAAGTGCGCCTCGGCCAGCGCGCCCCGGGCCAGCTCCTCGAGCTCGTCCGCTTCGGCGGCGACGCGTGCCTGGGGCGCCGGCAGCAGCCGCAGGGCGCACAGCCCTCCGACGAGAAGCGCGGGGATCACCGCACCCCAGCGCCGGGGCGAGCCCGGGTAGGCGCCCTGCACGACGAAGGAGGGGACGATGGCCGGGGCCGGCCGCTCCCGCCGCCGCGCCAGGAGCCGGCGCGCGGGGGGGGTGAGCCGCAGGGCCGCCGTCAGGAGCGCCAGCAGCGAGAGCGCGGTGCCCGCGGCGTCGAACGCGTTGCGCGCGTAGCGCAGCGTGACGCGCTCCCCCCGGGGCACGACCAGCATCATGGCCGGGGAGACGAGGTACGGGCCGTCGGCACCCTCGGCCCGCCAGCGCGGGTGGTAGGAGACCTTGACCAGCAGGGGGTGCCCGGGGCTGTCGGTCTCGATCTGGATGGACTCCTCCCTCACCGTCTCCCGCACCCGCACCCGCCCGGGGAGAGGCTCAGCCGGGGGGGCGAGCCACTCGTCGGGCTCGCCGAGCTCGAAGCGCGGGTCCTCGGTGAAGACGAGGTGCGCGTCGCTGGCCGGCTTGCGGCTGAGCCAGCGGTGGGCCTTCGCGCGCCAGTCCCGGGGATCGGAGCGGACCGGGCGGTAGCGGAGAGGCTCAACGTACCGTCCCGGAGCCTCCCTCAACCGGAACGCCACGTAGGGCGGGACGTCGGCGATCCGGATCGCGTCCCGGCGCTCGTCGAGGGCGGCGATCAGCGCGTCGCTGACGGCGACCACGTCGCGGGTGTTGAACAGGTGCAGGTGCCGGATCGCGCTCTCGGTGTCGAAGCGCGAGAACTCCACGTGCCGGAAGGGATTCGGCGAGCGCTCTCCCAGCTCCGAGGTGAGGTAGTAGACGGCGTGGGTGCTGAGGCTGGCCTGGTTGTAGACGCCCTCGAGGGTGGGCCGCCCGGTGAAGTAGGGGAGCATCTCGTACATCCGGATCGAGCCGGCCCGCTCGTGGAGCGTGGAGTACTCCACGGTCGCCCGCGGATCGGCGATGCTTCCCTGGAGCCGCCGCATCGTCTCCTCGAATCGGGGCCACAGCTCCTTCCCCTCGAGCCCCGTGTAGTTCCACTCCATCCAGTAGCGCACGACCCTGGAGCTGGACTCGGCGTAGACGAGCCCGCCAGCCAGCAGCCCCAGAGCGGCGAGAGCCCCGGCGAGGGGCGAGAGCGCGCCGAGAGCCAGGCCGAGAGCCGCCCCCCCCGCCAATGCTGCCGCGAGCTGGGCGAAGGGGACGAAGCGGACGTCGATGATCCCGAGGGCCGGACCCGCCGCGGCCAGGGCCACGCCGACGCCGGCGGCGTACAGGAGGAAGAGCAGCCGACGGTCGGCGCCCCCACGGCGCCGGGCGAGGAGGGCCGTGTGCCCCCAGCCCAGGAGCGCGGGCGCGAGCAGCGGGGCGAGGTACGGTGGAACCAGGTTCGCCAGCTCCACGCTGATCCAGGCGTCGTTGAAGGGGGTGGTCCAGCCCCAGTCGCCGAGGAGCGGCAGCAGCCAGACCGCCGCGAAGGAGAAGGAGAGCACCGCCACGGCGAGAAGCCAGGCCAGGGTCTTCCCGGGCCGGCGCGTCCCGATCAGAAAGAACGTGGCCGAGAGCCCGCCCCACAGCACCGCGTAGCCGTGGGCGAAGGCCGTCAGCCCGAGCAGGCCCGCGGGCAACCAGGGGCCGTCGCCGCGGCTGTAGCTGCGGTAGGCGACCCCGAGGAAGAGCACCGCGAGGGCGATGCCGTAGGCGTATGCGAACTCTCCGGTTAGGGTGCTCGCCAGCGTCCCTCCCCATATGGGGTTCTCCTCCATGAACAGGAAGACGGTGGCGGAGCCCGCGCCCAGCAGCGGCGCGGGGAAGCGGAAGCGCATCAGCCGGAAGGCCGCGTAGGCGGCGAGGGGGAGGACGAGCGCGCCGAGGATGCTGCCGATCTTGAACGCGACGGCGAGGCCGGTGGCCGGCGCCAGCCCCGACATGACGAGAAACGGAAGCGGAAAGTAGTAGAGGAGCAGGGGGTGGCCGAGGTAGGCCCCCGGATCCCAGCCGTGGAGCCGGAGGTCCGGCAGGAAGCGCTCGTAGAACGTGACGAGCGTCGGGAAGTGGCAGGGCGTGTCGCCCCCGGCTGCGATCGTGGGAAGGGCGAGCAGCTCGAGGGGGACAGCGTCCGCCAGGAACGCCGCGATGGCGAGCAACCCGAGCAGGTCCGGGATCCAGCTCCGGAAATGCGCTTCGGGTCCCACTCAGGGAGGCGCCGCTGCGGCCTGCGGCCCGAGGGGAGCTCCCGCCAGCCTCGCCAGGCGGCGCTCGAGGCGCAGGCGCCTGCGCCCGAACTCCCGCAGCGCCTTCCGGCAGCACTGCCGATCGCCGTCGAGGCTGGAGAGCGCCTCGTCGACCACCTCCAGCGCCGCACGGGGCTCCCGGCGCCGGCGCTCGAAGTGGATCGCCAGCTCCCGGAAGGCCGCGCACTCCCCCGCCGCTGCCGCCTCGCGCCAGAGCGGGAGCGCCTCGCCGTGACGATGCCGCCGCTTCGCGAAGCGTCCCAGGCTGAGCAGCGCGGGCACCCGCAGCTCCCCGGCGTCCATCGCGAGGGTGCGCCGGTACTCGTGCTCCGCGCGCTCGTGGAGCTGGGCCCGCTCCAGGACCCGCCCCAGGCTGAAGGCGTCCCTCGGGTCCGTCGGCTCCCCGTCGGCGATCCAGCGGACGGCCCTGGCGGTGAGGGCCGCGAGGGAGACGACGTCGACGAAGTTGTGGTCCAGCACACGGCCCAGGGCGCCGGCGTCGCGGCCGCGGATGTACCGGAAGTAGATGTCCGGGATCTCGTCTCCCGGGACGTCCCCGATCCGCCTCACTCCCAGCAGCTCGCTCTCGAGGGCCTGCAGCCGACACGAGTCCAGGCGCAGCTTCCAGAGCCGGCGCGCGGGATGGAGCAGGTCGAGGTGGAGCGCCCCGGCGAGCGGGAAGCGGCCACGGTCCAGCCGGTAGCGCGTCTCCAGCAGGGGCACGTCGAACTGCCGGCCGTTGAAGGTCACGAGGCGCTCGAAGCCCGCGAGGTCCCGAGCCAGGGCCTCGAGCAGCGCCGGCTCCTCGTTGTAGTCGCGCATGAAGTACTGGCGGACGCGGAAAGCGTCCCCCTCCACCCAGCCCACCCCGATCAGGAAGGCCGCCGTCCCCGTGCCCCCGGAGAGCCCGGTGGTCTCGGTGTCGAGGAACGCTGCCCGGGAGAGATCGAAGCCCGCGAAGGCGCCGTCTCCCGCCAGCACGCCGACCGACTCGGGGTCGCAGTAGGCCAGCTGCTCCAGCCAGTCCCGGGAACGGCCGACGGCGGCGTGCTCCGTGGCCGCCGCCCGCATGCCGAAGCCGACCTCCTTCTCGATGAGCAGGAACGCTCCGCGCCCGTTCTCCACCTCTCTCCCGAGGTAACGCTCCGGCCGGGCCCGCCGCCGGCGGCGCTCCCGCGAGCGCTCCGAGGCCGCTGCCACGAGGCGCTCCAGGCGCTGCCGCAGGGGCAGGCCCTCGTCGGCTTCGAGCAGCAGCGTCCGCTCCACGTGCTGGAGCGCGCTTGCGCAGGCGACCTGCGGGGTGATCGGCTCGGCTCGCCGCAGCCGCCGCAGCCTCTCGTGGAGCGAGCGCTCAGGCATGGCCGCGGACCGGAGCGGCGCCTTCCTCCTCCACCGCGTAGGCCAGCAGGGCGCGGGCGACCTGCTTCCCCTTGTCCCCCACCTCCCCGGGCGGGCCCACGCAGGAGGGGCAGCCCTCCTGGCACGCACAGGACTCGATCAGCGAGCGGGTCTCCCGCATCAGCGGAGCGTGCAGCCGGTAGAGCGGCTCCGACAGCCCGATCCCGCCCGGGTAGCCGTCGAACACGAAGATGTTGGGCTCGTAGTCGTCCCCGGGGCGCTCGCGCCGGACCAGGGCCCCGGGGCGCTGAAAGCCGCGCTCGATGCGGGCCTCCCCCTGCCCGTTGTCGCCGATCGCCACACCGAGGTCCCGGCGGTCGCACATCAGGTGCAGCGCCGCGAGCTGACCCAAGGCGTTGGCCAGGGCCACGACCCCGTCCCGGCGCTCCTCGAGGGAGAAGGGCAGCTCGGACATCACCTCCCGGGGCACCGTGAGCCAGTAGGACGTGGTGTGCATCTCGTTCTCGGGCATCTGCAGCTCGCCCGAGCCCACGTTCTCGTGGGTGTGGAACTTGATCTTCTTGAAGCCCACGACCTGCGTCGTCACGTGCACCTCGCCGTGGCAGCGGCGGATCCGCGCCGCCGGCTCGCTGGCGAAGCGATCCAGGATGCGGACCTTGGTGTAGGTGATGGCGTCGGTGTAGTAGTCGACGTCGGCCTCCCGAACGTGCGCGCGCCGCTCCTCGTGGTCGTACTTCTCGACGAAGTAGGAGCGGCCCTCCAGGATGTAGACCGCCTTCTCGTGGAGCATCATCGGTGCGCTGTCGTAGTCGACCTCGGCGATGATCCGGGGGGCCTCGGTGATGTCCTGGACCACGAAGTTGTCCGAGGAGACGCTGCGCAGGCTGACGGCGTCCGCTGGATAGCTCTCGCTGGTCCAGTGCCAGCGCCCCCCCGACCGGTGGACCAGCCGCTCCTCCTCGAGGAATCGCAGGATCTCCTGGAGGTCCTCCCGGCCGAAGCTCTCCCCCTCGCTGAAGGGCAGCTCGAAGGCCGCGCACTTCACGTGGTTGACGAGGATCTGGAGGTTGTCGGGGTTGATCCGGCCCTGCTCCGGCTCGCCGTCGAAGAAATAGTCGGGGTGGCGAGCGATGAACTGGTTAAGCGGCGTCGAGCTGGCGACCAGCACCGCCACCGAGGCGGACGAGCGGCGTCCCGCGCGGCCGGCCTGTTGCCACGTGGACGCCACCGTGCCCGGGTAGCCGAGGAGCACCGCCGCGTCGAGGCTGCCGATGTCGATGCCCAGCTCCAGGGCGTTCGTGGAGACCACCCCCAGCACCGTGCCGGCCCGCAGGCCGCGCTCGATCTCCCGTCGCTTGAGAGGCAGGTAGCCGCCCCGGTAGCCCCGGATCGCGCCCTCGGAGCCCGGCCGGCGCTCCATGGCCTCCTTCAGATAGGTCACCAGCACCTCCGTGGTCAGGCGCGAGGGCGCGAAGGTGATCGTCTGGAGGCCGCGGCTCAGGAAGGCCAGGGTGACGTCCCGGGCGCAGTTGAGGGCGGAGCGGCGGATCCCGAGCTGGTGATTCACCACGGGGGGGTTGTAGAGGGCGAAGTACTTCTCTCCCCGGGGCGCGCCGTTGTCGTCGATGGTCTCCATCTCCCGGCCGGTGAGAGCCGCGGCGAGCTCCCCGGGGTTGCCGATCGTCGCGGAGCAGCAGAGGAAGCGGGGCTCCGATCCGTAGAAGCGGCAGAGCCGATGCAGCCGCCGAAACAGGTTCGCCACGTGAGAGCCGTAGACCCCCCGGTGGCTGTGGAGCTCGTCGACGATCACGTAGCGGAGGTTCTCGAACAGCTTCACCCACTTCGTGTGGTGGGGCAGGATCGCCTTGTGGAGCATGTCCGGGTTCGTCACCACGACGTGGGCCCGGGAGCGGATCGACTTGCGCGCGTCCTGGGGCGTGTCCCCGTCGTAGGTGAAGGCCCCGATCCCCGCTCCCGTGGCCTCCGCGAGGGCGTTCAGCTCGGCGAGCTGGTCCTGGGCGAGGGCCTTCGTGGGAAACAGGTAGAGCGCCCGAGCGTCGGCGTCCCGCAGGATCGCGTCGAGGACCGGAAGGTTGTAGCAGAGTGTCTTGCCCGAGGCGGTGGGGGTCACGACGACGAAGCTGCGGCCCTGCACCGCGACGTCGAAGGCCCGGCGCTGGTGGGTGTAGAGCCTGCGTATCCCCCGCGACTCGAGCACGCTGCGGAGCCGGCCGTCGAGGGCCTCGGGGAAGTCCGCGTAGCGGGCCTCCCGGGCCGGGAAGCGACGCACGGCGGCGATCACCGGCTCGTCGGCCGGTCCACGACGGGTGTCGAGAGCGTCGAGGGCTGCGAGCAGCGAGCCTTGTGTGTCGGGGGTGCGGACGATGAGCTGCTGGCTCAAGGGCCTCCTCTGGCGACGCCTCGCTCGGATGTGCGGCTATGTTGCGGGGGGAGGGTGCCAGGGAAGGTCCGCAGGTCCGGAACGGGCCGACGGCCGGAGGGCTAGGCTAGCGCCGACCCGTGGATCCGAAGACCAGGGAGTTCGACGTGGTGTCGCCCTTGTCCCCCACCAGGCGGATCGACAGGACCCACTGCTTCACGTCGGCGTCCCAGTTTCCGCCCAGCTCGGCGACCTGCGCGCGCTCGCCGACCTCGATGGTGTCCGTCAGCAGGGGCACCGATACCGGCAGCCGGTCGCCGTCCACGATCGTCGTGAGGGCCATCTCGCGGAGCTTCATTCGCTTCTGGCCCACGTTCTTCAGGAAGATGCGGATCCGGTAGTCGTCCCCCGCCCCGATCGTGGCCGGGGCGTCGAACTCGATCTCGCCGATGAAGTCGGGGTTCGCGGCTCCCTCGAAGCCGGTGGTGCGGCCGCTCCCGCTCTCGTTCTGGGTCGTCTGGGCGCGCAGCGGAAGCCGGGTCGGTTGAGCTACGGTGGGGCGCGGCGTGGGCGTCGCCTGGGCGACCGGGGTCGGCGTCGCGGTCGCGACGGCGGGGGTGGGGGTCTCCCGGGTGGGGGGAGCCGTGGGGGTCGGCGTCGCCTGGGCGACGCGAGCCCGGGCTCCCGCCCGGTCGTAGGCGTCCCGGGCCTCCAGGTACTTCCGGGCTGCCTCGGCGAACTCCGTTGCCCTGAAGCTCGCTCCCGCGAGTACCTCGAGCTGCTCTCCCTCCTGGTACTCGCTCGTGGAGCGAGCCGACGCCGCGAGGGCCTGGGCTCGGGATCGCTCCATCTCCCGCTGGGCGTCCCGGGCCCGGCTCTGGAACTGTTGCCCCAGAACCGACGACAGCTCGGCGGCCTCCGGGTGGTTCGGGTCCAGCTCCAGGAGCTGGTGGAGGGCGTCCGCGGCTCCGTCGACGTCCCCGTCGGTATAGAGGGCGCGCGCACGCTGCGCAGCGGCCGCCACCTCCCCGAGCTTGGCCTGGGCCTGCTGCTTGATGGACCGGGCGGCGGCGTGCGCCCCGTCGAGCTCGAGGGCCTCGTCGGCGGTGGCGATCGCTTGTCGAAAGCGCTTGGCGTCCAGGTGGCTTCGAGCCAGGTCCACCTTGGCCGCCACCAGGTCGTCCACGATGCCGGGATCGCCCACCGTCGGGGAGGGGGACGGCGTGGACTCTCCCCCGGCCATCCAGACCAGGATCCCGACGGCGAGCAGGCCCACCCCAGCGATTCCGAGACCGGCGTAGATCGGCAGCCGGGAGCGGGGAGGGCTGGGCCGCCGCGGGGGAGGTATCGCGGCCCCGGTGCGCATCCGACCCGGCAGTGTTCCCGGGGAACGCCGGGCCACCGGTGGCCGCGAGTCGGACGCGTCGGCCCGGGGGTCCAGCACGGCCGTCCCGTCCACCCAGCGCTCCCGGCCGGGTTGGGACGCGCTGGCTCCCGGCGGGCTGGCGTCGGGCGTGGCGGACGGGGGCATGGATCCGGGCATGGACGGGGGGACGGAGCTCGGCGGCACCGAGGCCGGGGAGAACGAGCCCGGCGGCAGCGAGCCCAGCTTCAGAGCCGGTGTGGGCGGCCAGGAGCGCGGTCGCCCCACGCCGTCCTCGAGCACCTCGCCCTCGTAGAAGACGCGCCCGCTCTCGGCGTCCAGCGTCACCTCGTGGAGGCGACCGGCGGCGATCGCGTGCCGGACCACCGCCACGGCGTCACGCAGCTCTCCCCCGTTCTGGAAGCGCTGGTCTTTGTCCTTGGCCAGGCACTTCTCCACCACCTGGACCAGGATCGGCGGCAGCTGGCCGTTCCACTCCCGGATCGGCTGCGGCTCCTTGTGCACGACCTGGAACAGCACGCCGTGCATCGACTCGGACTCGAAGGGCTTGTGGCCGCTCAGCACCTCGTAGAACACGGCGCCGATCGAGAACACGTCGGAGCGGGAGTCGATCTTGTCGCCCAGGACCTGCTCCGGGGACATGTAGTTCGGCGTGCCCATCACCATTCCGGTCTGGGTCATGTCCGAGGAGCCGAGACGCGCGAGCCCGAAGTCCAGGATCTTGATCTGGCCGTTCGGCTGGACGTGGATGTTCCCGGGCTTCAGGTCCCGGTGGACCACCTCCTTGGCGTGGGCGAAGGCCAGGCCGTCGAGGATCTGCTCCATCACGGCGAGCTGGTCCTCAAGCCCGGTGAGGGCGCGCCGCGCCATCAGGTCCTTGAGGTCGGTTCCCTCGAGGAGCTCCATGGCGATGTAGATCTTGCCGTGCTCCTCGCCGTAGTCGTAGACGGTGATGATGTTCTGGTGGTTCAGGCGGGCCGCCGCCTGGGCCTCCCGGTGGAAGCGCTTGCGCAGCTCGTCGTCGGTTCCCAGGCTCGCCGAGATCGTCTTGATCGCCACGTGGCGGTCGAGGACGGGGTCGTGGGCTTTGTAGACCACTCCCATGGCCCCTTGGCCGATCTCGCTGATGATCTGGTACTTGCCGAATTCCTTGAACTCGGCGGAGTGATCGTCGGCCACCCTCGCTCCCCCCCGCGGGCAGACGGCCACCTTGGCCGGGTGGTAGAAAGAGGATGATAGCACGGGGTTTCCGCCGAATCCGGCCCCGGGGTCGGGACCTGGTTTCCGGATCCTCGGGGGAGCGCAGTAGACTACCCGGCCATGAGCAAGGATCCCACCTTCCGGGTTCTGGGCTCCCTCCCCTCCCGGAGTGAGCGGTTCGAGGCTTACCGGCGCGAGTGGGACCGGCGCGAGGCCGACATGGACGCGGGGGACCACCCGGTCCACGTGGACCTGGAGAGCGTCGCGGTCTGCGACCTCCGCTGCGGAAGCTCGGAGGACGACCCGAAGGGCTTCTGCCAGATCTGGACCCACGAGCACATCCGCACCCAGGGCTTCGACGACTACACCTTCCAGCGCGGCTACATGGACCCCGTGCTGTACGGCCGCCTGATCCAGCAGTGCGCGGACGCGGGGGTCAGCTCGGTGAAGCTGAACTACCGCGGCGAGCCCTCCCTGCACCCGATGCTCGTGACCTTCGTGCGGGAGGCGGCCGGGCTCGGCTTTCCCGACATCATGATCAACACGAACGGAAACGGCCTGGCCCGGAAGCAGCCCGAGCTGTTCGCCCGGATCGTCGGCGCCGGGGTCACGGACCTGATGTTCTCGGTGGACGCCTGCGACCCGGAGACGTACCACCGGCAGCGCGTCGGGGGAGACTGGCAGGTGCTGCTCCACTCGGTGAGCTCGGCGGTCCGGGCCCGGGCCGAGGGCAAGGGGGCCCCGGATTGCCGCATCCGCGCCTCCGTGGTGCGCACCCACCTGAACGCCAACGCAGTGGACAGCGGGCGCATGGAGGAGTTCTGGAAGGGAAAGATGGGGGTCGACTGGATGTCGATCAGCGAGTGCTACTTCCCCGCCGGGCAGCAGCACCACTGGAAGGCCGCCACCTGGGAGCAGATGACCGCCCGGGACTTCCAGTGCCCCGACCCCTTCCGGCGCATGGTGGTGACCTGGGACGGACGCCACACCATGCCCTGCTGCCAGGGCTTCACCCTCGAGATCGACGGGGGCCAGCTGGCGGCCGCGCCCGGCGTGCCGGTGCGCAGTGTCGCCGAGGTCTGGCAGAGCCCGAACTTCGAGCGCTTGCGGGCCGCCCACCGGGAGCGGAGCTGGGACGACGCGGCGGGAGGCGAGCCGATCTGCCGCTCGTGCGCCGTGACGAAGCGGCCGACCCGGCTCCAGGTCGGAAGGCCGCGCCCCGTGGCGACTCCGGCCTGAGCGGATGGGACGCGCCGAGGGGATCGCCGGGCACGTGCGCGCCATGCTGCGCGCGCTGGGCGAGGATCCCGACCGCGAGGGGCTGCGCCGGACCCCGGAGCGGGTCGAGAGGTCCCTGGGCTTCCTCACCCAGGGCTACGAGCGGGACCCCGTTGAGATCGTCAACGACGCGCTCTTCGCGGTCAGCTACGACGAGATGGTGATCGTCCGGGACATCGAGGTGTTCAGCCTGTGCGAGCACCACCTGCTCCCGTTCTACGGCAAGGCCCACGTGGCGTACATCCCGGACGGCAAGGTGCTGGGGCTGTCCAAGGTCGCCCGGCTCGTGGACATGTACGCGCGCCGGCTCCAGGTGCAGGAGCGGCTCACGGTCCAGGTCGCGCAGACGATCCAGGAAGTTGTGAAGCCGCGGGGCGTCGGGGTCGTGATCGAGGCTCGCCACTTCTGCATGATCATGCGCGGCGTCGAGAAGCAGAACTCGGTGGCCGTCACCTCGTGCATGCTGGGTGCGTTCCGGACCGAGTCGAAGACCCGGGACGAGCTGCTCTCGCTGCTGAGGCGGCCCGCGGTCACGCCCTGATCGCTCCCGAGCAACCCCCTGGCAGCGGCCCACCCGACTGTCGGGACCGAGCGGGCGAGAAACCCGCGAGGCGGGAGGCGCTCGCTGCCGACGGTGGCTGTCGGCTGGCGGGCCGTTCCGGGCTGGCTTCGGGCACTCCCGACGGGTTTCTTAGTTGGCTAACCCGCGAGCGCGGCCAGGGGGACGGCCCGTCGCAGCAGCGCCTCGTCGAGCCGTTCCGAGAGCCGTCGCGTCACGGGCCCCGGCCGGCCCGAGCCGATCACGACACCGTCGACGCGGACCACCGGGAGCACGCCCCGGGAGCTGCTCGTGAGGAAGCTCTCCGCGACCAGCGGGAGTTGCCCGATCCGGACGGGACGCTCGACGACGGGGAGCTGCTCCCGGGCCAGGGACAGCAGCAGAGAGCGCGTCAGCCCCGGCAGCGCACGGCGGTCCTCGGTGTGGAGCGTCCCGCGCACCAGGGCGAAGAAGTTGCTGGAGAGGCCCTCGAGGATCGAGCCGTCGGGAGCCGTGAGCAGGCCCTCGTGGGCCCCGGCCGGAAGCGCGGCGGCGGCGGCGTGGGCGACAACGGCGAAGCGGGTGTCCTTGCACGTCGCGTCGGCCCGGCTCAGCGGCAACGTGGCGCAGGCGACCCCGGACCAGCGGAGGGCCTCGGGTACGGGAGCGAAGCGCTCGATGCTCGCGAACAGCCGGGGCGGAGCGAAGGTGATCCGCACGCGGCTCTCCGGGTGACCGGACGCAGCCAGCGCAGAAGCCAGGGCTGCGGCCAGGTCGGGGAGCGCGATGTCGCCCGTCGAGCCGAGACGCGCCGCGGAGCTGGTCAGCCTCGAGACGTGGCGATCGAGAGAGACGACCCGGTCGCCCCGAAACGTCCGGAGCGTCGTGTACGCCCCGTCGGGCAGGGTGCACCCCGCATCACGCAGCGAGTGGTGCTCGCCGAGCCTGAGCGCCTCACGACCGCGCAGCTCGAAGGTCACGACCCTAGTCGAGTCCACTCAATTCTCCGTAATTCATTGATATAGCTAAGATTCACATTATGGGCGGACGAGCCCAGATTGACAACATCGCACTCACATTCTAGCCTGGAAGGTGGCTGCGGAGGACGCCACTCGGAGGAGCGGCAGGTGGCACATCGGATCGATCTCTACGAGCTGCTCGGCGTCTCACCCGAGGCCACGGTCACCGAGATCCGACGCGCCTACAGGCGCAGCTCCCGCCGCTACCACCCCGCTCTCAACCCCGGAGATCCCGAGGCCTCGGAGCGCTTCGAGGCGATCGCCCGGGCCTTCGCGGTGCTGTCCGACCCGGATCGCAGGGCCCTCTACGACCGTGGCGGCGAGGAGGTCCGGGCGGCACCGGCGGCACCCGACATCGGGTTCGCGGGCTTCGACTTCTCGACCGGGACCCAGCGCAGGAAGGGCGCGGGTTTCCGGGAGATCTTCGGGGACCTGCTCCGCCCCGAGTCCCGGGGCGCGCCGACCCGCGGCGAGGACCTGGAGCGGCGCACGACGCTGAGCTTTGGGGAGTCCCTCGCGGGGGCGCAGCGCACGCTCCAGCTCGTTCGCCAGGATACCTGTCCGGGCTGCGGCGGCCGGGGCGAGCTGGCCTTCGGCCCGGTCCCCTGCCCCACCTGCCGAGGCGAGGGCCGCGTGCGCGCCAGCCGCGGCCACATGATCTTCACCAGAAACTGCAGCACCTGCGGCGCCACCGGCAGCGTGGGCGCGCGCCCCTGCGGGCGCTGCACGGGTGAAGGCCGCGTGACGCAGTCCGAGCAGCTCGAGGTGGAGATCCCGCCGGGCGTCGCGCACGGAAGCCGAATCGAGATGCCCGGCGCGGGCAACGCGGGCCGCCGGGGCGGTCCCCCGGGGGACCTGGTGCTGGTCGTGGAGGTGGAGCCCCACGGATTCTTCCGCCGGGACGGGGACGACCTCCTGTGCCGGATCCCGATCTCGATGACCGAGGCCGCGCTCGGCGCCCACGTCGAGGTCCCGACCCCGGACGGCCCGGTCACGATCGAGGTCCCCTCCGGGACGCAGAGCGGCCAGCGCTTCCGGCTGCGCAAGCGCGGCGTGCCGCGGCTGACCGGGCGCGGCAGGGGCGATCTGTACGTCGAGGCCGAGGTCGTGGTCCCGCGCATCGCGGACGACCGCGCCCGGGCCCTGCTGGAGGAGTTCGCGCGCATCAATCCTCACGACCCTCGCAGCGGGCTCGCGTCGAAGGCGGACACCGGCAATGGAACGGCGGTCCGGGGAGGCCGAAGCTGATGGGACGCAAGCGCAAGGTCCGGCGCGAGCCCGACGGCAGCCCGGCCCCCGGCTCCGGCCGGTACTACATGATCAGCGTGGTCGCCAAGACCTACGGGATCCATCCTCAGACCCTGCGCCTCTACGAGCGCGAGGGGCTGCTCAAGCCCTCCCGGACCGACGGGAACACGCGCCTCTACTCGGAGGAGGACCTGAAGCAGCTCGAGGTCATCCTCAACCTGACCCGGGACCTGGGCGTCAACCTGGCGGGGGTCGAGATCGTCCTCAACATGCGCGAGAAGATGGAGCGCATGCAGGGAGAGATGGCGGAGTTCGTGACCTACGTCAAGAGCGAGCTCCAGCAGGACCGCGAGGGCTGGGAGGAGCGCTTCGAGAAGGCCCTGGTGAAGCTCCCCCCGACGCAGATCGTGAGGAGCGGGGGGGATTCCTGACGGATGGGAGTTTTGAGTTCTGAGTCTTGAGTCTTGAGTAACGGCAGCGCAGCGAGGCGGGAGAGCGTGCCGGGAAGTCCGGGCATCGGTCTCGTGCCCCACAAGCCTCTCCGCGCCTTCCGTAACTCATAACTCATAACTCATGACTCACGACTGACCGTCTCGCCGGTCGTTGGCCGCAACCCACCCCTGCTATAGTGATTCCTTCCCGCCCATGCCGACCAGGAAGGACCCGAAGGCGAAGCCGAAGCCGAAACAGAACCGCAAGCGGAGCGCCGAGCTGAAGGCGAGCGGCGGCGGCCAAGGGGCCGCCGGTTCCGAGGCACCGCGGGTCGAGGAGCGGGCCGGGAAGGAGCGCGGCGGGGATCTCGACAGCCTGAATGCCTACATCCGGGAGATCTCCCGGTACAAGCCACTACCCTCGGAGCAGGAGAAGGAGCTGGGCCGGCGCATCCAGGCGGGGGACAGGGACGCCCTGAACGAGCTGGTGGTGGCGAACCTGCGCTTCGTGGTCTCCTACGCGAAGCGCTACCGCGGGCTCGGGCTCTCCTTCCTGGACCTGATCAACGAGGGGAACCTCGGGCTCATGGAGGCGGCCAAGCGCTTCGACCCGGAGCGCAACGTCAAGTTCATCTCCTACGCCGTCTGGTGGGTGCGCCAGGCGATCTTCCACTCGCTCTCTGAGCACACCCGGGTCTTCCGGCTGCCCCAGAAGCTCTCCGGCCAGGTCTCGCGGGTCAGCGCCGCCCGGGACCGCCTCGCCGCCCGGCTCGAGCGCAACCCCACCCTGGAGGAGATCGGCGAAGAGCTCGGGATCCGCCGCGAAGAGGTCGACTGGCTGCTGATGGTCGGTGGCGAGGACCTCTCCCTTTCCACCTCAGTGGGTGAGGACGGGAACCTGGAACTGGGGGACACCATCGAGCAGGAGACGATCCCGGCCGTCGAGGTGGAGCTGATCCGCGCCTCCTTCAACTCGCAGATCCAGTCCATCGTCGACGAGCTGGACGAGAAGGAGCGGCAGGTGCTGCGCATGCGCTTCGGCCTGGACGGCGAGGAGCCGCGCACGCTTCAGGAGATCGGCGAGACCCTCAAGCTCTCCCGGGAGCGCATCCGCCAGATCGAGAGCAAGGCCAAGGAGAAGCTTCGCCGCAACCAGCAGGCCCAGGGACTGCGGGGCTACCTGAATTGAGAGCCTGCGAGGTCTGCCAGGGGACG
>Ga0299906_10000780_pt1 | contig 28501 bp, 17 predicted proteins | sample RVTome_14_FD_200259 | JGI IMG/M metagenome (GOLD analysis project Ga0299906, IMG submission 200259) | Soil microbial communities from uranium-contaminated site in the Upper Colorado River Basin, Wyoming, United States - RVT145D125 (version 2) ...
GGCTCATTCGGCGCCAGCACCCCCTCGGCGTGGCGGATGGGAAACTCCGGCCAGAACCAATGCGCGGCAAGGGCGCCCAGGATGACCAGCAGCACGATGCGCCGAATCGGCATCTGCGTCAGGCGCGACGGTGCCTCCGCCATGGACGTCAGGGCGTATTCACTTCGCGTCGGCAGCATGCCCAGGCGCTTGGGCGCGATGCTGCTCCGGGCGACGGGCGCTGGCGCGGGCGCTTCATGCGGCAGAGGCGCGGCGGTCGGTTCGATCATGGACGGTGCGGGCATAATGTCCGCATCGGCACGACCGTCGGACGGGCCGACCCACACCTCCCGGATTCGCCAAGGAGACATGTCAGGGCCGGGAAGGTCGATGGAGAGGGTCCGGGAATCAGGGGCAATCTCGTTCTGCGGTGACAGTGACAGCGCCCCGATTTCCGACGCGCCGCATGATCGAGACAACAGACTTCACGATTGCGGTGCTGCGTGCCGCCAGCGAGCCCCCATCACGACGCCTTCGAGTACGGCGGTCGGGTCCAGAACTTGGCCAGCAGTGGATTGGCTTGAATCTTCTCCGCCTCGTAGCGGCGAATCTCTTCTGGAGACAACCCCTCCCATTCCTTCAGGAGTTCTTCCTGAATCCGCCGCTTCATCTCCACGCAATCGAAGTCTTTCTGCACCCCCCAAGTCCTTCGCGCGCACGGGCTGGAAGCCCGTGGCACCATCGGGCCGGTCTACCCCTTCGCCATCCGCCTCAAAACAGTGTGCAGAATCCCGCCGTTGCGGTAGTACTCCACCTCCACCGGTGTATCGATGCGGCAGGTCGTGGTGAACTCGACCTTCGACCCATCCTTCTTCGTCGCTGTCACATTCACGTCCTGGCGCGGTTTCAACGTGTCATCCACGGCGATGTCAAATGCGTCCGTGCCATCCAGACCCAGACTCGCCGCGGTCTCGCCCGGCTTGTAAGTCAGCGGCAGGACGCCCATGCCCACCAGGTTGCTCCGGTGGATCCGCTCATAGCTCTCGGCGATGACCGCTTTGACGCCCAGCAGGAACGTGCCCTTGGCGGCCCAGTCCCGCGAGGAGCCCATGCCGTAGTCCTTGCCCGCCAGGACCACCAGCGGCACGCCTTGTTCCAGGTAGTGGCACGACGCCTCGTAGATCGACTTGACGTTGCCTTCCAGGAAATCCGTCGTCCAGCCGCCCTCGGTGCCGGGGGCGAGCTGATTGCGGACGCGTATGTTGGCGAACGTGCCGCGCGTCATGACCCGGTCGTTGCCGCGGCGCGAGCCGTAGCTGTTGAACATGCTCACGGGCACGCCCTGGTCGATGAGGTACCGGCCCGCGGGCGAGTCCTTCTTGATCGACCCGGCGGGGCTGATGTGGTCGGTGGTGACGGAGTCGCCGACCCTGACGAGGCAGCGGGCGCGGGCAATGGGTGCGATGGCCGGCGCTTCCGGGGGCATGCCCGTGAAGAACGGCGGCTGCTGGATGTAGGTGGATTTCTCGTCCCAGGCATAGAGATCCGAGCCGGTGGTCTCGATGGCCTTCCATTCATCCGAGCCCTCGAAAACGTTGGCGTACTGCTCGGCAAATTGCTCGCGGCTGACGCACGTCGCCACGGCGTCGGCGATCTCCTTCTGGCTGGGCCAGATGTCCCTGAGATAGACGTCCTCGCCGGTCTCATCGCGGCCGATTGGATCGCGCGTCAGGTCGATGTTGACCGTCCCCGCGATGGCGTACGCCACCACCAGCGGCGGCGAAGCCAGGTAGTTCGCGCGGCAGTCGGGACTGATGCGGCCCTCGAAGTTCCGGTTGCCGCTGAGCACCGAGGCGACCACGAGCTTATGGTCGTTGATGGCATTGCTGATGGGCTCCGGGAGCGGCCCGGAGTTGCCGATGCACGTGGTGCAACCGTAGCCCACGAGATAGAACCCCAAGGCCTCCAGGTCGTCCATCAGGCCGGCCTTGTTCAGGTATTCGGTAACCACCTTCGAGCCGGGGGCGAGGGAGGTCTTGACCCAGGGCTTGCGGGCCAGGCCGCGTTCGCGGGCCTTCTTCGCCACCAGACCGGCCCCGAGCATGACGCTGGGGTTGGAGGTGTTGGTGCAGCTCGTGATGGCGCTGATGACGACATCGCCGTGCTTGAGGGCGAACGTCAGGCCGTTGTACTCCACCTTGACCCCGCGAAAGCCCGCGTCGGCGACGGGCGGCGCGTCCGCCACGGCCGTGCCGGCGTCGTGGTTGGCGGCGGGGTTGGGCTGGTTGCCGACCTGGCCGGGCGGCGTCCCGCCTTCCTCGATCCAGCCGCCGGCGGGATTGTGCTTGAGGGTGGTCGTGTCAATGTCGAACGTCGAGGAGAGGTCGCTCAGCCACTGGTCCTTCATGTCGCCGAGGCGGATGCGGTCCTGGGGCCGCTTGGGGCCGGCGAGCGACGGCTCGACCTCTCCGAGATCGAGCTCCAGCAGGTCCGTGTAGGCGATGTGGCGCGATTCGTCGTGCCACAGGCCCTGCTCGCGGCAGTACAGCTCGACCGTGTCGATGAGCTGCTCATCGCGGGCGGTCAGACGCATGTACCTGAGCGTCTGGTCGTCGACGGGGAAGAAGCCGATGGTGGCGCCGTACTCGGGCGCCATGTTGGCGATAGTCGCCCGGTTCGCGACCGGCATGTGCCTCAGACCGGGACCGATGAACTCCACGAAGCGTCCGACGACGCCGCGCTCACGAAGCATCTGCGTGACCACGAGCACGAGGTCCGTGGCGGTGGCGCCCTCGGGCAGCTCGCCGGTGAGTCGGAACCCCACAACTTCGGGGATCAGCATGTAAATCGGCTGGCCGAGCATGACCGCCTCGGCCTCGATCCCTCCCACGCCCCAGCCGACCACGCCCAGCCCGTTGATCATCGTCGTGTGCGAGTCGGTGCCGACAAGACTGTCAGGGTAAAGCACCCCCTCGTGGTCCCAGACCACCTTCGCGAGGTACTCCAGATTGACCTGATGAACGATCCCCGTGGCGGGCGGCACCACGCGGAAGTTGTCGAAGGCGCTCTGGCCCCACTTGAGGAACTCGTAGCGCTCCTGATTGCGGTCGAACTCCTTCTGGCTGTTGATGGTCAGGGCCATGCCGGAGTTGAACGCATCCACCTGCACCGAATGGTCGATGACCAGGTCGCACGGCACGAGCGGGTTGACCTTGGTCGCCGCCGCCGGCTTGCCGGTCATGCTCACGATCGCGCTGCGCATGGCGGCCAGATCGACCATGGCCGGCACGCCGGTGAAGTCCTGGAGGACCACCCGTCCGGGGGTGAAGGGAATCTCGATCTCTCCCACCCGTCGGGCGTCGTATCGGGCCAGGGCCTCGACATCGGCCCTCTCGACGATGCCCCTGCCGCAATGACGCAGGCACGATTCCAGGAGCACCTTGATGCTGTATGGCAGGTGCTCGACATCGCCGGCCCCCGCCCCCGGTAGTTCACGCAGAGCATCCAGGCGGAAGATCGTCCGCTCGCCGAGGGGGGTCTTCAGGGTCGCACGGGCCTTGAACGGGTCATTTGTGTGCGTCATGGGCAATACCGTGGGCGGGATGGTCGTTGACTGGCTCAAGGAGGGCCCGCAGGCGCCGCCCTGTGAAGTGTATCCCATGCCACCGGGGACCGCCGATCGGCGGCAACAGATCGCACGTGGGCCGGTACAATGATGACCACTTCTATTCGCGACGATCTGCCCAGACGATGCTCCTGCGACTGACCCTCATCTCAAGTCTCGTGGCCCAATTGGCGCTGGCCTACCCCTGCTGCACGCTGCTGGTCATCCGGCCGACGCTGATCTGCGGCAGTGCCTGCGGCGGGCCGCCCGCGGCCCCCGAGAAGCCCGGCCCCTGCCAGCCCAAGGCGTGCGGGCCGGGGCCCTCAGTCTGTGGCTCAGCGGGCTCGTCGGCGTGCGCCCCTCCATTGCCTTGCCCGGCCGATGACGCACCCGACCGGCCGGATCACCCCGATCAGCCCTGCGACGATGGCGATTGCGACACCTGCCCGCCGGAGATCCCCCGGAAGGCGCCCGGCGGGAAGTCCGTCGATCTGGTTGTCCCTGCCCCAATCGTCCACATTGTTCGCTGGCCGTCTCCCGTCGAGCATCGTCCCGTGGCGGCGTCGCTCGAGGTCCCCAGCCGGTGGGCGAATCACCACGCCCGCCATGCATGGCTGGGGATCTGGCGGAATTGAATCCTGGCGGCTCCCAGGTTCATCGCTCGGCCGCGAGTCCATTTGTCGCGGCGAGTGCCATCATTGCGCCGTGCGGGAACGGCTCGCTTCGGCGCTGATCTGAAATACACTATTCCATGCGCGGCAGGAATCGCCGGTTCACCGGCACTTCAAGGCCGCTTATGGAGAAGGAGCCATTGTCATGAAGTTCCTTGCATCCGCGCTCATTCTGGCTCTGCTGGCGTTCGCCGCCGGCTGTGCCAGCACCACGTCCCGTTCCGCCTCAGGCGCCTCGATCGCGCCCGGCGCGCTGGCGGCCGGCCAGGGCTGCCCGGAAGGCGTCGATTGCCCGCCCTGCGAGGGCGGCGAGGCCTGCACCATGACCTGCGAGCCCCTGCCCGACGGCACGTGCCTGGTGACGTGCTACATCAACGGCGAGGTTTGCTGCAAGACCGTCTGCGATCCCGCCGAGTGCGGTGACTGCGGTGACTGCGGCACGTGCGCTGACTGCACCGGCGGGCCCGCGGCCATGGGCGCTGTCGGCGCCGGCCCGGCGGACTGCGGGCGCATCGCATGCCCGCCCGCCGGAGGCGGTTCCTGAGTTGACTTGAGGCCGCGCTCTCGCGCCTCACAAGTCTGACATCGTTTCAGTCGGAAGACCGACCGGGCCGGACCCGTCTCGACGGCGGGTCCGGCCCTTCCTTCGCCCCAGCCATCAGTCGTGCTGCGGCTGGTTCATCAATTCGCTGAAAGCGCATCTGCACGGGCGGCAATCCTGCCACCTGGCGGCGTGTCAATGCTCGTCCGTGGCCCGTATCACGAATTCTCTTCACGCCGTACAATGCCCGCTCCGGGCCGACGGCAAGACCACCGACCAACAGGAGTCCCTTGAAATGACCACCTACGCGCACCCCGACATGCTCGTGAGCACGGACTGGGTCCAGCAGAACCTCGACATTGGTGAGTTCACGCTCGTCGAGATCGACGTTGACACCGCCGCCTACGACCAGGGCCACGTTCCGGGGGCCGTCGGCTTCAATTGGCAGAGCCAGCTCATGGACCAGGTCAACCGCGACATCATCGGCCGGGCGGACTTCGAGCGCCTCATGGGCGAGTCCGGCATCACCCCGGATGACCTGGTGATCGTCTACGGCGACAACAACAACTGGTTCGCCGCCTACGGCCTGTGGATCATGAAGTACTACGGCCACACGAACGTCAAGCTCATGAACGGCGGTCGGGTCAAGTGGATCAAGGACGGCCTGCCCACCACGACCGAGCGCCCCCACATCACCCCGGTGACCTATCGCGTCAGCTCGACGCACCCGGAACTGCGGGCGCTCCTGCCGGAAGTCCTTGACGTGGTGAATCGGGGTGATCGCAATCTCGTGGATGTTCGCAGTCCGGACGAGTTCACCGGCAAGGTCATCGCCCCGCCCGGCATGAGCGAGACCGCCCAGCGGGCCGGTCACATCCCGGGCGCCGCGAGCGTGCCCTGGTCGAAGGCCGTCAACGAGGACAGCACGTTCAAGTCGGCCGAGGAGCTGCGCAAGCTCTATGTCGACGATGCCGGCGTCGATGCCTCTCGCGAGACGATCGCCTATTGCCGCATCGGCGAGCGTTCGAGCCACACCTGGTTCGTGCTTACCTACCTGCTCGGCTTGAAGAACGTCAAGAACTACGACGGCTCGTGGACGGAGTACGGCAATGTGGTCGGGGCCCCGATCGTCAACGAGACGAGAAGCAAGCCCGCCGAGGTGGAAGTCTGCCAGTAGCCGCGCGGCGACGGGGCGGCGCCTCGACGGCCGGCGTGAAGACATCGCATGTGGGCGCGGCAGCGACTGCCGCACATCGTCCCATTCGCATGGCGCGGGCTTGGCGAAACCGTTTTTGCCGCCCGTTGTGGCCGGCCGGGCCCCCCGCTCCTTAAGATGCGTGTGCCGGTGACGGTCGGCGCGGACAGTCCCGTCAAGGTCTGAGGAGCCCTGCCATGACCATGAGCATCGAACAGTTCCACGACGCGTTGGATGAGCACGGCGCCTCGGTGCCTCTCGGCGAGCTGGTCCAGCTCATGACGGACGTTGAAATCTCCGTCGACGATGTGGCCGACTGCATCAAGTTCAGCGATGAGTGCTACCAGAGGAACCTCTGGCGGTGCGGGCCGGGCTATGCCGCCATCATTCTCTGCTGGAAGGCCGGGCAGGCCAGCCCGATTCACGACCACAAGGGATCGGCATGCGGCGTGCGCGTGCTCGAGGGGCGAATTACCGAGACGATCTATTCAAAGAAGGCCGACGGGTCGCTCCAGCCCGGCCGCACGCGCATCTACGAGCCCGGGAGCGTTTGCGGATCGTACGACACGGACATTCACGTCATCGCCAACCGCGAGTTCGCGGGTGACCTCGTCACCTTGCACGTCTACACGCCGCCGATGAGCGGCTACCGGGTCTTCGAGCCCGACGGTTTATTCCACATCTGCGAGGACTCGACGGCGAAGAAGGTCGCGGCCCTCGTCGCCGCCATGCGGTAGGCGGGAATCGAAGCATCGCGCCCGGGGGGATTCCGTTTACCGTCTCGAGGGCGGGTAGTTCATGCGCACTTGCCCCGTGCGACCCCACAACGCCATGGCCTGGTTGACCTGCCACACCCGCTGCTGCATGACGATCGGCCCGTTGGCCTCCACCGTCGCGTACCACAGGGCGACGTTGTCGATCTGCGTGCCCGCCGCCTCGGGGTCCTCGACCACCCGCGCTTCGACCAGCGCCAGACGAAGCACCGAGTATGTATAGCGCCGCGTGGTCGGCACGATCACGCTGGAATGGACGGTCTCGTAGTACGAGCGGTATCCGCGGCGCGTGTGATAGGTCCCGACCACGGTGTCGGAGGTGGGGATGCGCTCATAGCTGTCGTACTGCTCGACGTTGATCCGGGCATCGCAGAACATGACAAAGTCCGGCGCGCGCTCTCCGCCGAGCTTGACCACCCTGAATCCGGCGTCATTGAGGCCGATTTCAACCTCGTCGATCAGGATCTTCTCATCCAGCGTCGGGACGATGCCGACCGTAGTCTTGCTCTCGCGCATGGGCAGGACCGCGACATGCGCCTGGCCTGGCTCAGGAAAGTGAAATCCCGGATCGGCGCCGCTGGCGAACAGGGCGACATTGGGCGGCGCGCAGCCCGCGAGCCCCGCCACGATGAGAACCAGCCATGTCCCTGCGGCTCTGATCATCGATCAGTCCTTTCATCGTCACGAGGGCTCCGATCCGTCGGAAGACACGCCCGGGGATGGCGCGATTCCGAGTGCCGCGTGCATGCGCTCGACGTCGAGGCGATCGAGGGCTATCGAACGGTCGGCGGCGAGCCGGAATGCCAATGCCCGTGCTGAGGATCCCAGTGCCGATCATTGATCGCATCGTATTCGTAGGGCTGCGGCGTGCGGCCGCCGGCTTCCTGAAGCGTCGCCAATGGGTCATCAGGCGGCGGTCCGGCATGCCAGTGCACGTGGCCCGGCCGGGGGTCCCAGTGCTGGTTCGTGACCGGGTTGTACTCCCACGGCGCCGGCGTGGCCGCCGGCGGAGCGATCGTGACGGGTGCGGTCGCCGATTTTGACCTGTTCGAATCGAATGACAGGGTCACCGCGGTCACGACGCCGGTGACCAGCAGGATCGCCGCCCAGATGGCGATCAGCTTCATGTTGGCCAGGCCCGTGGTCCGGCGTCCGACAGGCGCCTCTGGCGGCCTCTCTCGCCGTATCCGGGCGCGCGGCAGTTCGTTCGGTTGAGCCATCGAAGACCTCCAGCGGTTTCGATCAAGTGTATGCCGCGCAGCCGGCGCCGCGAGGGGGGCATTCGCTCATTTGTACTCGATCAGCGCCCTGCGGCGTCCGAGAATCCGGTGGAGCCAAAACGAGAGGATGCCCTTGCACTCCGGCCATTTGCCAAGGACGACGAATGTGGCGTACACCCGGCAGTCCGAAGCCGGGTCGCCCCTGCCGCGCCGGTACCGATAGATGCGCCACCACAGAACGGGCAAGAGCAGTGCCGCGCCCACAGCGCCGAAACCCGGCCAGGGCGACCAGAGCATGCCGATCACGCCGGCGATGATGACGAGCGGCACGGCCACGGCCCAGAAGAGAATGCTCCGGACCTCGCGGACATTATGTCGCCACGGCCGACCGCCGTGCCTGGCCATGCCCTCGGCATACGCGTGCCCGGCCCGCTCGGCCCGCTTCCACCACTGCCCGAATCGGTCCATGGCCGCATCGTGCAGACTCATGTCCGCATCGAGCCGCTGGATCCGTCCGCCCGCCTTGCGCAGACGCACGCACAGTTCGGGTTCCTCGCCGGCGATCATGGCGGGGTTGAACATGCCCACGCGCCGGAAGATGCCGCACCGAACGATCGACTCGCCGCCGCATGTCACCGCCTCTCCGACGGGCGTGTTCCATTCCAGGTCGCACAGCCGGTTGTAGATGCTGGCTTCGGGATGGCGCTCGGCGCGCCGGCCGGCCACGAGCACGAATTCCGGATGCCCCTCGAGCCAGGCAAGCGCCGTTTCGATGAAGCCATCGACGATTTCGCAGTCGCCATCGGCGAAGAAGACGAACGGCAGGTCGGGGCGGATTTCCAGCAGGCGCTCAAAGCCGGCGTTCCGGGCCCGCGCCGCGGTAAACGGCCGCGCCATGTCCAGCGTCACCACGTGCACGCCCAGCGAACGCGCGAACGCCACGCTGTCATCGCTCGAGCCGGAATCGACGTAGACGATGTCCGCGGCCTTGCCCACGATCGAGCGAATGCACCGCTGCAGCCGCTCCCCTTCGTTGCGCCCGATGATGACCACGCCCAGTTCGTTCACGTGTCGTGTCCGTCCTCAGCCCTCGGTGCTGAGCACCTGCCGCAGGTTGGCCCGGGCCGCGCGCAGCGCCCGACGCTTCTCGCCCAGCGACCGCGGCCCGGCGACGATCTTGAAATACACGAGGGCGGCCTTGGCCCGCAACAGCAGTCGCGCCGCGAACAGGCCGAGGCGGCCGGAGTACTTGCGATGGTACGCCAGCGTGTTCCGGTTCCAGATGACGTTCAGCGCGTCGAATTTCCGCGTCGACTCGCCGCGGAGATGCGGCACGTGCGCCTCGGCCAGAAACCGCGTCCGGCGCCCCTGCGCCAGAAAACGCCGGCACAGGTCATGGTCGTTGAAGTAGAGACTGAACGCCGGGTCGAAACCCCCGATGTCCAGGAAGTCGCGGCGACGCACCACCAGGCACGCGCCCATGAGCTGCTCCACATCGCGGCTGGTGCGGCCGTCGAAGTCCGCCAGGCGCGATCGGCGCAGGTACGCCGAGCCGGGCGGGAACCGGCCGAGCATGGTCCGGCCGTACAATGTGTCGCGAAGCCCGTAGAAGCGATTCCACGACTGCTGCACTGTGCCATCCGGATTCAGCAGTTGCGGACCGACGACGGCGTAGTCCGGGTTGTCTTCGAGAAAGCCGATCATCGTGGACAGGGCTCCGTCGCGGAGCTCGGCGTCCGAATTGAGCAGGCAGAGAAAGTCCCCCGTTGCCGCCGCCGCGCCCTGGTTGTTGGCCTCGGCGTAATAGCGGTTCTCGTCGTTAGCGATCAGGATCACATCCGGCGACCCGGCGCGAATCATGTCCGCCGTGCCGTCGGCTGACTCATTGTCCACCACGATGATCTCGGCGTCGCGGCCATCGGAGCACGTGCGAACGGACTCCACGCAGCGGCGCGTCAGCTCCCGCGTGTTCCAGCTCACGATCACGACCGATGCGCGAGGAGTCGTCATATGGGCGCCGCTTCGAGATTGCGTAGAGCCGCCAGGCAGCGGCGGACCTGCGCGCGCACCTGGGGATCGGCCGCATCCGCCTCGTGGGTGAACAGGGCGACGTAGCCGTGCTCCTCCAGCCGCTGCCGCAGACCGGACACCGTCGTCGCCTCATCCCAGCCTTCGCGGACCATCTGCTCGATCCTCGTGAACGAACGCCTCAGGGTCAGGCCGCAATGCCGCGCAGCGCCGCACTGCGCAAGCTCTTGCCGCGCCCCGTCGTCGAGCCGGTACGAGACATCGGGCTTGTCCGTCAGGAGCAGGGCCTCGACGCCCCGCTCGCACAGGCTCGGCGCCGCCTCGTAACACTCCGAGAAGTAGTGCAGCCGCACCCAGCGGGCGCGCCGATCGGGGCCCACCAGCCGGTCGATCTGGCCATACAGCCGCGCCAGCAGCGACCGAAACTCATCCGGCGACTGGTCGTAGGGACGCGTTGCGTCATCGAGAGCGTGCGGCCCCAGGCGCAGCCACGATGCCGCCGCAAGCCGGGCGCCGAAGGCATCCGGCACCTCCTCGAGCCGCCGCGCGCGACCGTTCACGGCGCCCTCGGCGAACAGATAGAGATCGACGTGGGCGCCGAACTCGTCGTGCAGCCCCTGAAGGAATGCGAAGAAGGGGTGGTCGAACGGCGCGACGCCGGCGTCGGCTGCTTCAATGAGCGCGGCAAAGACGTCATCCACGGACAGGTGGTACCGCGCCGGCGCCGCGACGAGCTGCCCCGCCGCCCCGCTCATCCGAAGAGCTTCGAGAAGTCCGGCGCCGCCTCGATGGTCAGGCCGTCCTTCTCCAGCAGGGCCCGCGTGTCCTCCAGGCTCATGGTATTGCACGCGGAACTGAATTCCTGGTCGAGCGCGGTCTCTGCGAACCGGGCGACGCCGGCGAGCTCGGGCAGGATGGAGTGGATCACGTAGTACCCGTCGCGTTTCGTCGTCCGGTACACCTCGTCCTCCGCCACGAGCACCTCGTGGACCTTCTCACCCGGCCGGATGCCGACAATGTCGATGGCGATGTCGCGCCCGTTGATGAGCGCGGCGGCGACGTTGGTCATGAGCGATGAGGGCACGCGCGGCACGAACGTCTCGCCGCGCTCGCCCAGTCGGTACGCGGTCAGAATGGTGTCCACGGCCTGATTCAGCGAGAGCAGGAACCGCGTCATGTCCGCGGTCGTGATGGTGATCGGCCCGCCGTCCCGAATCTGGCTGTGAAACAGCGGCACGACGGACCCCCGCGACGCCAGGACGTTGCCGTACCGCACGCAGATGAACCGCGTCGTCGGGCAGCGCAGGTTGGCGGTGATGAAGATGCGCTCCTGGATGGCCTTGGTCATCCCCATCACGTTGATCGGCTTGCACGCCTTGTCCGTGGAGACGCCGATGACCGTCTCGACGGGCAGATGCAGATTCTCGATCGCGCGCACGATGTTCTCGGCGCCGGAGATATTCGTCGCCACCGCCTCCGACGGGGCGTATTCGCAGCTCGGCACCTGTTTCAGGGCGGCCGCGTTGATGACGACATCCGCCCGGCGCAGCACCGACGCGACGCTCTGGTAGTCGCGCACATCGCCGATGCGGAAATCCAGCAGCGTGTGCGAGTCCTCGTAGATGACCTCCTCCGTCGCCGCGTCGAGATTGAGATAGCCCAGCCGCATGTCGTACTGCTTGGCCTCATCGCGGCTGAAGATGATGATCTTGGCCGGACGACCGTACCGGCCGCCCAGCACGCGCTTGACGAAGGCCTTGCCCAGCGAGCCGGTGCCGCCGGTGACGAGGACTCGTTTGCCCTCGAGCATGTCGCTCTTGTGCGCTCCGCGCTCAGTCATAGAAGTGCTCTTCCTCCGCCAGGCGCTCGATCATGGCATCATAGCCGGGGATCAGGATGCCCGTGTCGTGCAGGAACCGGGTCGCGTCGAGACTCCGATCGCACGCGAACGTCTCCTCCGGCTCGATCCGCACATCCAGTCCCAGCCGGGCGTTGATGCGCCTCAACAGTTCATCCTTGCTTATCGGCACGGCGGCCACGTGATACAAGCCCCATAACCCGGAATGGCGCTGCAGCACCTGCACAATCGCATCGCTGAGCGCGGCGGTGGTGAGCCCGGAGAAGATCGCCCTCGTGAACCCCCGCACGGTCGAACCACGCTGACTCCGGAACCATTCCAGCAGCCCCGTCCGATCGCGAAGCTGACGGCCGATGATCGACGTTCGAATCGTGAGATGCGGCTCGGACACAACCTCTCCCAGAAGCTTGCTCCGCCCGTACAGGTCCTCGGGGTCCGGTGTGTCGTCCTCGGTGTATCGGCCACGGCGCCCGGAGAAAACGCAGTCCGTGCTCACCTGGATGACCTTGGCGCCCACCTCGCCGCACGCCGCGGCGATCACGTGCGGCAGCAGGGCGTTGATGCGGATCGACAGCCGCGCATCGCCGGCCTCGGGCCGTTGCTTCACGACGCCGACGCAGTTGAGCACAACATCCGGGCGGACGGACTTTACGAGCCCGATCACGGCCGCGTCATCGAGCGCTTCGAAGCCCGCGTGGACGATGCACCGCCCCGCGCCGGCCCGCGCCGCGGCCTCCCAGTCCGCGCGGCTGCGGCAGGCGGCGTGCACCTCGAACGGGTCGGACAGGATGCGGCACGCGACGTGGCCGAGCATGCCGGTGACCCCGAGGATGAGCACCCTCATCGCCCAAGCCCCCGCGGCGCCGCCGAGTCGGTCATCGTGGACATGCGAGTCATCTTATCGGCCAGATGCCCGTTCAAGTGCGGCGTGCATTGACCCCGGACTCCTGATCGTGAAGAATCCTCCAGCGGCATTCCAGACCGGACGAAGAATCAGCCAGTGACCATGCAGCAAGTGAAACCAGTGCCGGCGCCGGGGCCCGTTGCACCGACGCGCAGTCCGGGCCGGCTCGTCGTCTCCATTGTCACCTGGCAGGCGGCCGACCTGACCATCGACTGCCTGCGATCGGTGGCGCCCGAGATCGCCGACCTTCCGGACACCCGGGTGATCGTCGTGGACAACGATTCGAAGGATGGCGCGGCGGACAAGGTCGAGCGGGCCATTCACGACAACGGCTGGTCCGACTGGGCCGAGTTCCGCCGCGCGCCCGGCAACAATGGGTTCGCCGCCGGCAACAACGTGGCCATCCGCCAGGCGCTTCGGGGCGACGAACCGGCCGAGTACGTGCTGCTGCTCAATCCCGACACGATCGTCCGGCCCGGGGCGTTCCGAATCCTCGTGCGCTTCATGGAGGAGCACCCGGAGGTCGGGATCGCGGGCGGGCGCAGCGAGAACCCGGATGCGACCCCCCAGCTCTGCTGCTTCCGATTCCCGAGCATGCTCAGCGAGCTGGCCCTGTACCTCAACCTGGGCATCGTCGATCGCCTGCTGGAGCGCCACCTCACCCGTGTCGGCATTCCCGAGGAACCGCGGCCGATCGACTGGGTGTCCGGGGCGCTGATGATCATCCGCCGCGAGGTCTTCGAGGACGTCGGCCTGATGGACGAGGGCTATTTCCTCTACTACGAAGAGACGGACTTCACGCTCCAGGCCCGCCGCGCCGGCTGGCCCTGCTGGCACATCCCCGCCAGCAGGGTCGTTCACCTGGTGGGCCACAGTCTGGGCGTGACGGAGCGCGTCGCCCGGCCCAAGCGCCGCCACAAATGCTGGTTCGAATCGCGGCGCCGCTACTTCGTGCTCAATCACGGCCGGTTGAACGCGATGGTCACCGATGTGTTCGCCATCGGCGGGCACATGCTGTGGCGTCTGCGCCGCCTGATTCAGCGCAAGCCCGACAGCGATCCGCCGTGCTTCCTGCGCGATCTGATTCGCCACAGCGCCCTCATTCACGGCCGCGGCAGCCTGGCCCCGCGCCAGACGAGCCTGTAAGGGGCGGGCAATTCACCGCCACGATGGCGGCAGGTTCCTGCGGACCTCGATGTTGGTGAAATCCTTGCTGGCCTTGGCCCCGACGTCCTTGGCCCACGCCGCCATGCGCATCACGCCGTCGCGAAGGGACACGCCCTCCGTGTCGCCGAAGACCGCCCGGGACCTGGAGTGGTCGGCGTACGCGTGCACGACCTCGTTCCGCGCCGGCAGGTGGTTGATGGCCGGCTCGACGTCGAAGGCCTCGGCGACGACCCGGGCCAGTTCGTTGACGGTGTAGGGCTGGTCGGCCCCGACATTGAAGACCTGGTTGTGGGCGCGCTCGACCCACGGCGAGGCGGCGATGACCGGCGCGACATCCGCGATGTGACTGAAGGCCCGGGTCTGCTCGCCGTCGCCGAACACCGTCATCGGCCTGCCCTGCATGATCTGGTTCATGAAGATGCCGAGCACGTTGCGGTACTTGTCGCCGATGTTCTGCCGCTCGCCGTAGACGTTGTGCGGCCGGAAGACGACCCAGTCCAGGCCGAACATCTCGTGGGCGGCCTTCAGGTCGGATTCGACCGCCAGCTTCGCGACGCCGTACGGATCTTCCGGCAGCGGCGTGGTGTCCTCGTGCATGGGAAGCTGGTTGCGCCCATAGACGGCGATGGAGGATGTGAAGACGAAGCAACGGACTTCGTGATTCACGGATGCGTTGATGAGATTGACGCTGCCGATCAGGTTGTTGGTGTAGTTGAACCGGCGGATGAAGTGGCTCAGTCCCTCGGCCGCGTACGCCGCCAGATGGAACACGTAGTCGAACTTGTGCACCTCGAAGAGCCGGCCGATCAGATCGTCATCGACGATCGAGCCCTCGACGAAGGTCGCCGCGGCCGGCACATTCTCCGCGAAGCCGCCGCTGAGGTCGTCGAGCACCACCACGCGCTCCCCGCGCGCCAGCAGTTCGTCGGCCACGTGAGAACCGATGAATCCCGCCCCACCTGTCACCAATGACGCCATCCGTCGCTCCTCGTCGAGTCTTCAAGGACCACGATCGTCTTCCATCGGCACGTTTCGGGCCTCTCCTGCACACGACCGGGCCTTATCGACGGCCGCCGCGCTCGCGATCGAGGGCCTCCATCGTCCAGCCGATCCGCCGATCCAGCCATGTTTCCTGGGTGTTGTCGCGGGCGAACTGCACGCCGGCCCGCGCCATGGCCTCGAGCCGGGCCCGGTCCTGGTCCAGCGCCGTGATCGCCTGCGCCAACGCTCCGACATCCGACCACGGCGTGGCGATCACCGCGCCGCTCGCCTCCAGGTCGCGATAGTAGTAAAGATCGAAGGCGACGATGGGGCAGCCCGAGGCCAGGGCGTCGAACGCGCTGCGGGGGGTGTCCTCGGTGAGCGGCGTCGCCAGGGTCACATCGCAGTCGTAAAGCTTGTCGAACAGCGCGGGACCGTATCGCACGGCCTCGTGAAAAAGTATCCGCTCCTCCGCGCCAAGCTCACGGACGAGCGCCCGCAGCGACTCCCGCCGATCGCCCGCGCCGATGATGTGCATTCGGAAGTCGCGGCCGGTCATCTGCGCCGCCTCATGGACGGCCCGGATCGCGGAGTCGACGCCCTTGCGCCAGACGAGCTGGCCGAAGTAGACCATGGTCAGCGGCCGCGAGGCATCCCGCATCCGCGCCAGCTTGCGCTCCAGCCGCGCCGGCTCGATCACCTGCTCCGGGCTGTGGGCCGTGTCGTAAAAATCCCGCACGTGCGGCAGGCCGTTGCCGTAGTCCTGCACCATCTTCCGCCCTTTCAGCACGACGAGCGAGCATCGGCGCACGGCGTAGCGGACCTGGGCCAGCCGGAGCGGATCGTAGATGTACCGGCACAACAGATAGCTCTTGCGCGACCAGTCGCCTGTCACGTAGTGCAGCCGCGCGTCGCGGCGAAAGTCGATGTCCACGTGGAAGAGCGATGTCCGGCCCTGGCGCACCGCCTGGAGGATGGCCATGAAGCACACCGGCCGCCAGATGTCATCGGACATCCCCGAGTGCACGACATCGCATCGATGGACCAGGTCGCGCAGGGCCCGCCAGTTGCGGCCGGCCCGCGTCAGCCAGTAGCGGATGGTGCGCATGTCCTCCGGAAACATGGGCGTGAACTCAATGCCCTCGCGCGGGCTGTCGATCACGGCCAGGTGGTGCTTGTTCGCCTCGTAGACTCCCGCCGCGTGGGTCGGCGCGGCGATGTGAAGCCGGTCGAAGCGCGGGGCAAGCTTGCGCCGCAGCGTGCGCAGGTGCTCGGCGAAGGCGCTCTCGGTGGCGAATGCCTGCCCGGAGATGCGCGTGCACGGCGCCTGGACCACGATCAGGTAGCCGCCGCCGCGACCTGGGCTCGATTCCGGGTTTGGTGACTCGCCTGCCTGCGTCATGGCCTGGCCCGCGCGGTGTCGATCGGGAGAGGGTATCGGCGAATTGGCGTTCGGTCCTGATGGCGGCACGCCGCATTCCTCAACGCCGGAACAGCCGGCCGATGTCGCGGATCGACTCAGGCGTCAGCGTGATGGACAGCGCCTGGAGATTGTCACGCACATGCTCCGGCCTCGTCGCCCCGGTGATCACGCTGGAAACGCCCGGACGGGCCAGCAGCCAGGCGAGGGCGACCGGTCCCGGTTCGTGGCCGAGGCCCTTCGCCACCTCGATGAAGTCCCGTACGCGCCGGCGCGCGGCATCGGCAAGATCATCCCTCACCAAGTCGCCGCTGGCGCCGCGACTGCCGGCCGGTGTTTGCCCCAGGTACTTGCCCGTCAGCACCCCGCCGGCCAGCGGGCTCCAGACCACCAGTCCCATGCCCAGGCGCCTGACCGTCGGCATGACCCGCCGCTCGATGCTTCGGTGGAGCAGGTTGTAGCGCGGCTGTTCGACCACCGGACCATCGGCGCCCAACCTGCGGGCGATGCGACAGGCGGCCCGGAGCCGTTTGGGGGACCACATGCTCGTGCCCCAGTGCAGGATCTTGCCCTGACGCACAAGGTCATCCATGGCACGACTCGTCTCCTCCAGAGGCACCTCCGGGTCTTCGCGGTGACAGAAGTAGATGTCCAGGTAGTCCATGCCCAGCCTTTTCAGGCTTCGTTCGACGCTCTCCACGATGTGCTTGCGACTCAGCCCGCGGTCGTTGTCATCCGCGCTCATCGGCCAGAAGACCTTTGTGGAAACGACCAGTTCGTGCCGCGGATAGTGGCGCAACGTGCGGCCCGCCACGCGTTCGGCCTCTCCTTTGGCGTAGATGTCGGCCAGATCGACGAAATTGACCCCGCCGTCGATGGCCGCCCGCAGGATGGCATCGCTGGCGGCCTCATCCACGCTCCCCCCGATGGTCAGCCAGCCCCCGATGGAGATCGCGCTGACCCTGAGGCCGCATCGACCAAGTTGGCGGTACTCCATTGCCATGATGAGCGGGTTCCAAACGTCCGCACCGGCTCACCTGTGCCGGAGGGCGACCGTTCAGATTGCCCGGCTTAACGACGCCGACGACGCCGCGCGGACAGACGTCCCATAAAGCCGCTCCGCTGGTGAGCGTGCGGCACGAAACCTCGCAGTAAACACTTGTCAACCTGAGCGGGCCGGGTATCCTGCGCGATGCGGCAAGGGAAGGCAACCCGCAACGGCCCGGGCCGAGCCGCGTCGTACCCCGGACCGGTCCGGCTCAGCAAGCGTCCACGGAATTTCACGGCGATGTCGCGCGCCTTGGCGACAAGCCGGCGGCTGCCCGTCGATTCGACAGCGGCGGAGCTGAACCATCGACCAGGCCCATAAGGCCATGCGGCTCGTCCGGATATCGGGCTCGCATGGGTGGTCAGGAGTCACTCACCGACCCTGCATCGAACAAACCGCAAGCCGTCACTGCCGACGGTCGATCAGAACCCAGGTTGCCGCGCAAAGAACGCACCTCTCTTCGTCTCCCTTGCCAACCGCAGGACTCGACTCCAGCACTGAGACATGACCTCGATCGACGTCCAGGACCGGTACGCGTTGGCCCCGATGCAGCAGGGCATGCTGTTTCATTACCTCTCGTCCGATGACGCCGGGGTGGACATCGAGCAGATCGTCTGCACGCTCGACGAGGCGCTTAATCTGGACGCGTTCCAGCGGGCCTGGCAGGGTGTCGCGGCCCGCCACGCCGTCTTCCGCACCCGATTCGTCTGGGAAGGGCTCGATGAGCCGGTGCAGGAGGTCCTCGCCGCGGTCGAGCGCCCGTGGACGCTCACCGACTTCCGCCACGTGCCGAAGGACGAACAACCCAAGGCGCTGGAGCGGTTCCTCAGGGAAGACCGAGGCCGCGGATTCGACCTGCGCACAGCACCCCTGATGCGCGTGACCGTGCTCCAGATGGCCGCAGACCGCTTCATCGCCGTCTGGACATTCAATCACATCATCCTCGACGGCCGGTCCTTCCCTCTGGTGCTCAAGGAAGTCTTCGCGCGCTACGAAGCCCTGCGCGATGGTGGCGAGGCCGAGATCGCGCCGCCGCGCGCGTACCGGGATCACATCACCCGGCTCCGTGCCCTCGACCTGTCCGGTACCGAGGCGCGCGCGTTCTGGACCGCCCGGCTGGCGGGCTTCAGCGCCCCGACGCCCCTGCCCGGCGCCGAGCCGCTGGCGATCCGGCTTTCCGAGGGGGAAGACGACCAGGACGAGCGGGAGGTGCGGCTGTCTGAGGCCGCCACATCGCGCCTGGCCGAACTCGGCCGACGCCACGACGTCACGATGAACAACTTCATTCAGGGCGCCTGGGCGGTCCTGCTGAGCCGGTATTCCGGCGAGGCGGATGTGGTGTTCGGCGCAGCGCGGGCCGGTCGGCGGGGAAGCGTCCAGGGCGCCGACGAGATCGTCGGCCACTTCATCAACACCGTGCCGGTGCGTCTGAAGGTCGATGCCGCGCGCAGCGCGATCGAGTGGTTCAAGGCCCTGCGCGCCGACCAGCGCGATGTCTGGAAATACGAGCAGACGCCCCTGGTCGACATGCAGTCGTGGAGCGATATCTCGCCGGGCACCGGCCGGCATCTCTTCGACACCATTCTCGTGTTCGACACCTTCCTGCTCGACAGCCACTTGCGGGCCCAGGGCGGCTCCTGGCTCAGCCGACACTTCCGGCTGATCGAGAAGACCAACTTCCCGCTCACGCTCTACGGCAACGCCGAGCCGGAGTTGATCCTCAGACTCGTGTTCGATCGGCGTCGATTCCGCCCGCAGACGGTCGAACGTCTCCTCGGCCATCTGACGCACCTGTTGGATGAGCTCAGCGGCCGCCCGGAGGCGCGGCTCGGCGAGCTGTCGCTGCTGACCGCGGATGAACGGCGCACCATGATCGAAACATGGAACGCCACCGCAGCGCCGTATCCGCGGGATCGCTGCGTCCACCAGCTCATCGAGGCCCAGGCCGCGCGCACACCGGATGCCGTCGCCATCGCCTTCGAAGACCGGCGGTTGACCTATCGGCAGCTCGATGCCCGGGCCAATCAGCTTGCCCGACATCTCGTCAGCCGCGGCGTCGGCGCCGGCGATCTCGTGGGCATCTGCATCGAACGCTCTCCGGACATGGTGGTGGCGATGCTCGGCATCATGAAGGCGGGAGGAGCGTACGTGCCGCTCGATCCCGCATTCCCGGCGGACCGAATCGCCTTCATGATCGAAGACTCCGGCGCCCGGGTGATTCTCACGCAGGAACCGCTTCGGCGCCGCCTGCTCGATCGGCGCGATCGCGAGGTCATCTGCGTCGATGCGGACTGGCCGGTCATCGCCCGCGGGTCGGATGCCCAGCCGGACTCGCCGGTGGGCCCGGACGACCTGGCCTACGCCATCTATACCTCCGGCTCGACCGGACGGCCCAAGGGCGTCCTGGTCGAGCACCGCAACGTCGTGAACTTCTTCACGGGCATGGATGAGCGCCTGCCGCACGATCCGCCCGGCGTGTGGCTGGCCGTGACCAGTCTCTCGTTCGACATCTCTGTGCTGGAATTGCTCTATACGCTGGCCCGGGGCTTCAAGGTCGTTCTGTATCGCGAGCCGGATCGCTCTGCCGCGGCCTCTTCGCCCGCCTCTTCGCGGCCCATGGACTTCAGTCTCTTCTACTTCGCATCCGATGAGGGCGAGCGGGCGGCGGACAAGTACAAGCTCCTGCTCGAGGGCGCCCGGTTCGCCGACCGCAACGGATTCGTCGCCGTTTCCACGCCGGAGCGTCACTTCCACGCCTTCGGCGGCCTGTACCCCAATCCAGCCGTCGCCGGCGCGGCACTGGCATCCATCACCGAACGCGTGCAGATCCGCGCAGGCAGCGTCGTCATGCCGCTGCACCACCCCGTCCGCGTCGCCGAGGAATGGGCGCTGGTGGACAATCTCTCCAACGGCCGCGTCGGCATCTCCTTCGCGTCGGGATGGCAGCCGGTTGATTTCATCATCCGCCCGGATTCCTACGCTGATCGCCAGCGAATCATGTACGAAGGCATCGAGACCGTCCGCAAGCTGTGGCGCGGCGGAAAGGTGGCCTTCCCGGATGCGGATGGCAAGCTCCATGAGGTCGGCACCCTGCCGCGCCCCGTGCAGGACGAGCTGCCTGTGTGGATCACCACCGCGGGCAGCCCGGACACGTGGCGCAGCGCCGGGTCGATCGGGGCCAACGTGCTGACGCACCTGCTGGGCCAGTCGATCGACGACATTCGCGACAAGATCGGGATCTACCGCGAGGCCCGCGCCGCCGCCGGTCACGACCCCGCAACCGGCCGCATCACGCTCATGCTGCACACCTTCGTGGGCGACGACATCGACGATGTCCGCGATGTGGTCCGCCAGCCCATGAAGGACTACCTGGGCAGCGCATTGAGCCTGGTGAAGAACGTCGCACACGCCTGGACCGCCTTCAAGCGCCGCAGCGACGGCACCGCGGCCACCGCCGGCGACGTGGACCTCAAGTCGCTCTCCCGGCAGGAAATGGACGACCTGCTGGAGTTCTCCTTCGCCCGCTACTTCGAGACCAGCGGCCTGTTCGGCACGCCCGAGTCGTGCCTGGACATGGTCGATCGGCTCAAGGCCATCGGCGTCGACGAGATCGCCTGCCTGATCGACTTCGGCATCGATTCCGACACCGTGCTGGCCCACCTTTACCAGCTCAACAAGCTCCGCAAGCTCGCCAATGAACGAGTCTCAGCGCCGGAGGCCGGGCCGCGCCGTGAATACACGATCGGCGGACTGATCAGTGACCACAAGGTCACGCACGTGCAGTGCACGCCCTCGATGGCGTCCATGATCCTGCTCGACGATGACGCCCGCGCCGCCCTCGGCGGCGTGAAGACGCTCATGATCGGCGGCGAGGCGTTTCCGCCGTCGCTCGCCCGCGACCTGCGGCAGGCCGCCACGGCCGACATCATCAACATGTACGGCCCGACGGAAACGACGATCTGGTCCTCCACACAGCCGGTTTCGGGCGATGAAACGAGCATCTCCATCGGCCGTCCCATCGCCAACACGCAGTTCTACATTCTCGATACGTCGGGCCAGCCCGCGCCCGTCGGCGTCGCCGGCGAGCTGTCCATCGGCGGCGACGGCGTCGTCCGGGGGTATCACCGGCGCCCCGAGCTCACCGCCGAGCGATTCGTCCCCGACCCCTTCCGCGACGATGGCGCCCGCCTGTATCGCACCGGCGACCTCGCCCGATGGCTGCCCGATGGCCGGGTGGAATTCCTCGGTCGAGCGGATCACCAGGTCAAGATCCGCGGCTATCGAATCGAGCTGGGCGAGATCGAGTCGCTGCTGGCGGCCGACAGCGCCGTGCGCGAGGCGGTGGTCGTCGCCCGCGAGGACTCGCCCGGCGATGTCCGGCTCGTCGCCTATGTCCTGCCGGCCGCCGGCGGATCGATCAACGCCGACGACCTGCGGGCCATGTTGCGAGGGAAACTTCCCGAGTACATGGTGCCCGCCCATTACATCGCGCTCGACGCCTTCCCGCTGACGCCCAACCGGAAGGTCGATCGCAAGGCCCTGCCGGCCCCGGACAAGTCACGGACCGTCGCCACGGCCGAGGTGGTCGCGCCGACCAACGCGATCGAGGAGACGATCATCGGTATCTGGATGGATGTGCTCGGCATCGCCAGCGCCGGCATCGACGACAATTTCTTCGACCTGGGCGGACACTCGCTGCTGGCCGTCAAGGCGCATCGGCGCCTGACGGAGGCGTTCACCCGCCCGATCGCCATCACGGACTTGTTTCGCTACCCGACCGTTCGCGCCCTGGCGGCCTTCCTGGGCGCGGACGCGGGAGCCGACGCGGTGCAGAAGGCCGAGGATCGCGCTGAGACCAGACGGGAAATGATGGCTCGGCGCCGGCAGGCTCGGGCGCGGCAGCGCACCTGAGGTGAAGGAGACCCGCGAGGAATGACCCACGCGAGCGGACACGAGATCGGGCCAAACGACATTGCGATCATCGGATTGTCGGGCCGATTCCCCGGCTGCCGCAATGTCGAGCAGTTCTGGCGCGCACTGCGTGACGGCGTGGAGTGCATACGCCCCTTGACCGACGAGCAACTGATCGCCGCCGGCGTCGATCCCGCGCTCCTTGACGATCCCAACTATGTCAAGGCGACCGGGCCGCTGGATCAGATGGAATACTTCGACGCCGGCTTCTTCGGTTTCTCGCCGAAGGACGCCGGCATCATGGATCCGCAGCACCGCCACTTCTACGAGTGCGCGTGGGAGGCCCTGGAGCACGCCGGCCACACCTCGCGCAACTTTGACGGCGCCATCGGGGTCTTCGCCGGGTGCGGGCCCAACGTCTACTTCATGCGGCACGTCATGACCAACCCCGACCTGGTCCGCTCGGTCGGTTTCTTCCTCCTCCGCCACACCGGCAATGACCGCGACTTCCTGCCCACCGGGGTGTCGTACCGGCTCGATCTCCGCGGCCCCAGCATCGCCATCCAGACCGCCTGCTCCACCTCGCTCGTCGCCACCCATGTCGCCTGCCAGAGTCTGCTCAACGGCGAGTGCGACATGGCCCTCGCCGGGGGCGTCACCATCACCATTCCTCACGGGCAGGGCTACCTCTATCGCGAGAACGAGATCCACTCGCCGGACGGCCACTGCCGCGCTTTCGACGCCAGGTCGGCCGGCACGGTGATCACCTCCGGCGTCGGCGTCGTGCTGCTCCGCCGGCTGGAGGACGCCCTCGAGGATGGCGACCTCGTTCACGCGGTCATCAGGGGCTCGGCGATCAACAACGATGGCGCGGGCAAGGTCGGCTATCTCGCCCCAAGCGTGGATGGTCACGCCGAGGTCGTCGCCGAGGCGCTGGCCCTCGCCGGCCTCACCGCCGAGGACATTTCGTACCTGGAAGCGCACGGCACGGGCACATCCGTGGGCGATCCCATCGAGATTGCCGCGCTCTCCGAGGCCTTTCGTCGCTCCACGGACCGCGCGCAATTCTGTCCCATCGGCTCCGTGAAGTCGGCCATCGGCCACACGGACACCGCGGCGGGCGTCGCCGGCCTCATCAAGGTCGTCGAGGCGCTGAAGCATCACCAGATTCCGCCGAGTCTTCACTTCGAGTCGCCCAACCCGCGCATCGACTTCGCCGGCAGTCCCTTTTTCGTCAACAACCGCCTCCGCGACTGGCCGAGCGATGGCCCGCCGCGTCGGGCGGGAATCAGCTCGCTCGGCGTCGGCGGCACCAATGCCCACGTGATCGTGCAGGAAGCCCCGCCGGCTCTCCCCTCCGATCCGGCCCGGCCGTGGGAACTGCTCGTCCTTTCGGCCAAGACCCCGACGGCCCTGGATCGCCGCACGGACGATCTCGCAGCGCATTTCCGCGAGCATGCCGATCTCAATCTCTCGGATGTCGCCCATACGCTCCAGGTCGGGCGCGAGCCGTTCGAGCATCGACGCATCGTGGCGGTCCAGGGTCTCGCCGATGCCGCGGGCGTCCTCGAGGCCCGCGACCCGCAGCGTCTGGCGACCGGGAAATTCGCCGGATCAGGGCCCTCGCTGGTCTTCATGTTCCCGGGCGGCGGCGCCCAGTATCCCGACATGGGCCGCGGTCTCTACGACACCGAGCCCGTGTACCGCGAGGCCATCGACGAGTGTCTGACGCTGCTCAGGCCCCACCTCGATTTCGATCTGCGATCGCTGATGTTCCCCGCCCCCGGCGGCTTCGAGGCCGCGGCGACCCGGCTGCGCGACGTCACGGCGTCGATATGCAGCATCTTCAGCACCTCGTACGCCGCAGCCCGACTCTGGATGAGCAAGGGCTTCGAGCCGCAGGCCATGACGGGTCACAGTCTTGGCGAATATGTCGCGGCCTGTCTCGCCGGCGTCTTCTCGCTCGAGGACGCCCTCCGGATCGTCACCGTGCGCGGCAGGGTGATGAGCCGCATCACCGACGGCGCGATGATGACCATCGGCCTTCCGGAATCCGAGGTGCGGGAGTTGATCGGTTCCGACATCGACCTGTCGGCCATCAACGGCCCCGAGCTGTGCCTCGTGTCCGGCACGAACAGCCAGCTCGTGGCCCTCCAGCGCACCCTCGAGCAGCGCGAGGTGGACTGCCGCCTGCTCCACATCGCCGCCGCCAGCCATTGCCGCCTGCTCGACCCCGTGCTCGACGAATTCCGCGCCGGCATCCGCGCCGTCACGCTCAATCCGCCCCAGCGGCGCTTCATCTGCAACGTCACCGGCACCTGGGCCCGCCCCGACGATGTCACCGACCCCGAGTACTGGGTCCGCCACTTCCGGCAGCCGGTACGATTCAGCCAGGGACTCGGCGAGCTTCTGAGCGATCCAGCCCGCGTGCTTCTGGAGGTCGGACCGGGGACCACGCTCTGCTCCCTGGCCCGCCAGCAGCCCACGCGCCCGCGCGGCATCGTCTCGACCCTGCGCCACCCGACCGAGGAGTCGGGCGACGTCCAGACGTTCCTCACCGCCGTCGGACGCCTCTGGATGGCCGGCGTGGACATGGACTGGAAACGCCTGCGTGGCGAGGAACGCCGCCAGCGGCTGCCGCTGCCCACCTATCCCTTCGAACGCCAGCGGTATTGGATCGAGCCGGGTCAGATCGTCGTTTCCGAGGAAGTCGCGCGGCCGGTCAAGGCCATCCGCAAGCACGAGCGGATCGACGACTGGTTCTACGAGCAGGCCTGGAACCCCGCCGAGGCGACGGCCGCCGATGCGCCGCCGGTCGGGCCGACCCTCGTCTTCGCCGACGCCACCGGTCTCGGTTCGGAGATCGCCCGCCGGCTTCGCGAGTCGGGCACGGACGTCCTGGTGGTCCGGGAAGGGGACGCTTATTACAAGTTCGATGACAGTTCGTACGCGCTCGCCCCGGAGGAAGGCCGCGCCGGATACGACAGTCTTTTCGCCGAGCTGGCCGAACTGAAGCGGCTTCCCGCCGGCATCATCCACTGCTGGATGGTCACGGCCGATGAATCCCATCGCCCCGGTTCCAGTTTCTTCCATCGCAATCAGGAGCGCGGCTACTACAGCCTGGTGTTCCTCATGCAGGCCCTGGGCGATCTCGACCACCACGAGCCGCTGCACATCGATGTCGTGTCCAACGGCATGCAGGCCGTCGGCGATGAGTCCGTGCGTTACCCCGACAAGGCCACGCTGCTCGGCCCCGTCCGCGTCATCCCCCATGAATTCGGCCACATCACCGTCCGCAGCATCGATGCCGCGCCCGCCGATTTCCGTCCCGGCAAGGCCGCGGACGACCGTTTCCACGCGCTGGTCGGGCACATCATGGCCGAATGGCGGGCCGCGCCGGCGAACGAAGTGGTCGCCTATCGCAACGGAACCCGCTTCCTGGAGTCGGTCCAGGCGTCCTCGCTGCCCGACTTCGAGTCATCGCGCTTCCGCACCGGCGGCGTCTACCTGATCACCGGCGGCCTCGGCGGCATCGGCATGAAGCTCGCCGAGCACCTCGCCCGACGCCATCAGGCCAAGCTCATCCTCATCGGCCGTCACGAACTGCCCCCGCGAAAGCACTGGAATCACTGGCTCGATACGCACGGCGAGCGGGATCGCACCTGCCGCCTCATCAACTCGATCCGCGAACTGGAGGGCCTGGGCGCGACCGTCATGCCCGCGGCGGCCGATGTCGCCAACATCGAGCGCATGCGCGCGGTCATCGCCGAAGCCCTCGATCGTTTCGGCCGGATCAACGGCGTGATCCATGCCGCCGCGGTTCTCGAGGACGGCGTCATTCAGGCCAAGACCGTCGAGGCCATGGAGCGCGTTTTCACCCCAAAGGTGCACGGGACCCTCCTCCTGGCCGATCTCCTGAAGGACGTCGATCTCGACTTCTTCGTTCTCTTCGCCTCCACCAGTTCGATCCTCGGCCCGGCCGGCCAGGTCGATTACACGGCGGCCAACTGTTTCCTCAACGCGCTGGCCCGCTCGCAGGCCGTCTCCGGGCGGAACTTCGTCGCCATCGACTGGGGTGTCTGGTGCGACATCGGCGCCGGCCGCGAGATCGCCCGGCGCATCAAAGGCGAGGAGATCGACACGGACTACCTGCACCAGCGCGTCGATCACCCACTGCTTGGCGAGTGCCTCGTGGACCGGCCCGACGAGGTGCTCTTCTCGGCCGAACTCCGAGTCAGCGATTGCTGGCTGCTCGACGAGCATCGAACCAGGTCCGGCCAGGCCCTCATTCCCGGCACGGGGTATCTCGAGATCGCCCGCGGCTCATTCACCGAAGCCACACGCGCGGCATGCCTGGAGATTCGCGACCTCACGTTCCTGGCGCCCCTCGCCGTCGGCGACGACGAGCCCCGGGAGATGCGCACGGCCCTCAGGCGCGAGAACGATCACTACGCCTTCGAGGTCTCCAGCCGCATTTCCGACGGTCCCCGCCAGGGCTGGACCACGAACGCCACCGGCAGCGTCCGCGCTCTTGACGGGTCGGAGGCCAGATCCATCGACATCGACGCCATCGTCGCCCGCTGCACCGACGCCGACGGCGCGGCAAAGCTCAAGCAGGCCGGCCTGCTCAGGTTCGGACCACGATTCGATGTGCTCCGCGAGGCCCGTCTCGGGGCCGGAGAGGCCATCGCCCGCCTCGAGCTGCCCGACGTCTACGCCGGCGACCTGACGCACTTCCGGCTCCACCCCGCCGTCATTGACCTCGCCACCGGCTTCGCACTGCCCCTGCTGAAGGGCTACGACGAAAGCGCGGCCCTGTACGTGCCGCTCTCCTATGGGCGGGTCCGTGTGCTCGCGCCGCTGCCATCACGCATCGTCAGCGTCGTCCGCAGCGATCCCGGCAACGCCGCCGAGGGCGACGTCGCCTCGTTCGACATCGTCATCGCCGACGAATCAGGCCGCATTCTCGTCGAGATCGACCGCTTCATCGTGCGCCGGATCGATGATCCTCGGACCTTCGCCCGCCCGGACATCGAGTCCGCGGCCCGCGCCGACCAGAGTCATCTGTCGCAGGGTGAGCGCCTTTTCCTGGACACGATTGAGAACGGAATCCTCGCCGAGGAAGGCATGGAGGCCCTGGAGCGCATTCTGTCCTGCCATCGCACGCAGTTCATCTACGCGTCGTCCATCGACCTGCCGCAGCTTATCGAGCGTGAGGGCGAGGTCCACGACGACCCCGACGAATCAGGCGTCAAGTTCGACCGCCCCGAGCTTCAGTCCCGATACGAAGCCCCGCGCGATGCAGTCGAGAAGGCGCTCGCTGAGTTCTGGGAGGATCTTCTGGGCGTCAGTGACATCGGGATCAACGACGATTTCTTTGAACTGGGCGGCCATTCGCTCATCGCGGTTCGCCTGTTCGCGAAGATCAAGAAGAAATGGGGCGTCGAGTACCCGATCTCCGTCCTGTTCCAGGCGCCAACCATCGCCTCCGGCGCCGCGCTGCTCCGCGAGGAGCTGGGCGTCGCCCTCGGTGATGAGCAGCCCGCCGAGCCGAAGGCCTCGCGGCCGAAGTTCACGCACCTCGTGCCCATGACCGCGACCGACCGCGCGGGTCAGCCGCCGTTCTTCCTGGTCGCGGGCATGTTCGGCAACGTGCTCAATCTCCGGCACCTCGCCGCCCATCTCGGCGAGCACCAGACCGTGTACGCGCTCCAGGCCCGCGGACTGCACGGCGAGGACAAGCCCCACACCCGTTTCGAGGACATGGCCCGAGACTATCTCGCCGAGGTCCGCCAGGTCCAGCCGCACGGCCCGTACTTCCTGGGCGGCTTCTCCGGCGGCGGCATCACCGCGTACGAGATGGCTCAGCAGCTCCTGAGCATCGGCGAGGAGATCGGCATGCTGGCCATGCTCGACTCGCCCCCCGCCCGCGTGCCACTCGCCACGCGACTGGACCGACTTCGCATCCAGGCCATCCGCCTGCGCGAAGGCGGTCTCCGCTATCCGATCGACTGGCTTCGCAATCGCCTGGACTGGGAGCTGAGGCGGTTCCGCCGGGCGGATCGCGAGCTGACCCCGGCCGAGTTCCGATCCGAGGAGATCGAGACGGCCTTCCGCGAGGCCTGCGACCACTACCAGCACCAGCCCTATCCCGGCCGCATCGTCCTGTTCCGTCCCCAGTTGCGCAACCGCTACGTGCTC
>Ga0299906_10000781_pt1 | contig 28474 bp, 26 predicted proteins | sample RVTome_14_FD_200259 | JGI IMG/M metagenome (GOLD analysis project Ga0299906, IMG submission 200259) | Soil microbial communities from uranium-contaminated site in the Upper Colorado River Basin, Wyoming, United States - RVT145D125 (version 2) ...
GCGCGTTTCACATCGAGGCGGCGAGACGCTACACTCTCCGCCTCGTACACGGTTTCACACGAACGATTGCGAGAACTTCTCATGGCTGACAGCAAGACGATACTGGCGTTCATGGCCCATCCGGACGACGTGGAGATCCTCTGCGCCGGCACGTTGGTCCGGCTTCAGCGAGAGCACGGTGCGCGGATCGCGATCGCCACGTCGACCAGCGGCGACAAGGGCTCGATCGAGCACGGCCCGGCCGAGATCGCCCGCATCCGCAACGGCGAGGGCAAGAAGGCGGCGGCTCTGATCGACGCGGAGTTTCACTGCCTCGGATCGAACGATTTAATGGTGATGTATGACCCGCCGACCCTCGCCGGCGCCGTCGAGATCGTGCGCCGGGTCCAGCCCGACGTGGTGATCACCCATTTCCCGGACGATTACATGGTCGACCACGAGATCACCAGCAAGCTCGTCCGCACCGCGTGCTTCGCCGGCGGGGTACCGAACTTCCTCACCGGCGCCATCGCGCCCGCACCGCTTTGCAGCGCCATCCCGCACCTCTACTACGCCGACCCGATCGAGGGCAAGGACCTGCTCGGCCGGCGCATCGAGCCGGCACAGATCATCGACATCTCGTCGACGATCGACATGAAAGAGAAAATGCTCGCCTGTCACGCGTCCCAGCGCGAGTGGCTGCGCGCCCACCACGGCATGGACCAGTACATCATCTCGATGAAACAGTGGAGCGCGCTGCGGGGCAAGGAAATCGGCGCCGAATACGGCGAAGGGTTCCGCCAACACCTGGGGCACGCCTACCCGCAGGACAATCTTCTTGGAGAACTACTCGGGCCGTAAACCGGGCCCGTTCCCGCATCGTTTTACGCGAACAGATTTGGTCGCGCCCTTGATGGCCTTTTGCGGTGCAGTGAAGAAGGTGCGCTCGTCAAAGCAGATCGAGGAACTCATCCAGCGTCAGGCCGGCCCCATCCAAGATATCCCCAAGCGTTCCAGTCGCGATCGCGCGGTGTGCGGGTATAACCACTTGTGCATAGGGTTCATCACGCACCATGACGATGTGGCTGCCGCGCTGGCGATGGACGCGAAACCGTGCCCGGCGCAGCGCCGCGACAACCTTCCGGTAGGATAGTTGGCGCGGGAGTTTGCTCACTTACCAACGACCGTGAGTTCGACGATTTCACGGCCGCTCTCGGTGGGGACGTGCCGGCCGTGTTCAATGAGCGTTTCGATATACAGGGCGATGGCCTCTTTGACGTTCCGCAACGCCTCGCGCTTGTTCCGGCCCTGAGAGACGCAACCCTTGAGGGCCGGAACGTGGGCGACGACCAAGCCCGCAGGATCCCGCTCGAGTATGATGGTGTAGCGCATGGCAGCCTCCAGGCTCTTGCTGCATAGTAGCAAATTCGAAGCCATTGAAGAAGTAGCGTAGCATCGAGTCCGGCAGGATCAAGTCGTCAGGTTGGTTTTGCGGATCAGAAAAATCAACCTTTTTCCTAGGTGAACAGTTGTTTGATCGGCGTCCCGCCGTAGACCAAACGAATCGGGCGCCCGGTGTTGGTGTGCATCTCCAGCGTGTGGTCGATGCCCATCTTCGTATACACCGACGCGGCGAAGTCCTCGGGCGAATGGACGTTCTCGGACGCGTGATACCCCTTCACGTCGGTCGCGCCGACGACCTGCCCGCCGGGAATGCCCGCCCCGGCCATCAGCACGCTCATCGCGTGCGGCCAGTGATCCCGGCCGGCGCCCTTGTTGATTGTCGGGGTCCGTCCGAACTCACCCAACGATATGACCATCGTGTTGTCGAGCATGCCCAACCGATCCAAGTCGGTGATCAGCGCGGCCAGGCCCTGGTCCCATCGCGGGGCGTGCCGTTTCATCATGGCGTTGAAAATATCGCCGTGGTGGTCCCAACCGCCGTACTGGTACGTGACGAACGACGCTCCGACCTGAATGAGCCGGCGACACAGCAGCAAACGCTGCCCCACGACGTTCCGGCCATAAAGATCGCGAACCTCGTCGGATTCCTTGTTGATGTCGAACGCGGCTTGCACCTTCGGCGAGGCGACGAGTTGGATGGCCTGCTGATAGTACGTGTCGAAGTCGAGCGTGGGGTCCTCGGCCGCGGCGTCGGCGATGCGGGCCATCCGGTCCAGCGCGCTGCGCAGCTTGCGGCGTGACGCGGCCCGCCCCTCGCTGACCGCCGGCGGCAGCACGACATCGCGTACCTTGAAATCCTTCTCGTTCGGATCGCCGTCGACGATGAACGGCGCGTGCTCGGCTCCGAGAAAGTTCGGTCCGCCCGAGCGCGTCGGATGCGGAATGCCGACGTAAGCCGGCACGCCGTCACGCGTGCCCCGCGTATGCGAAACCATCGAGCCGAACGACGGATGAAACGTCGCCGACGCGCCGCAGTTGACCGGCATCGGCGTCGGCGTGCCCGTCATCATGTAGTGATTGCCGCCGCCGTGGTTCGGGTCCTTGTGGCAGATCGACCGGATCACCGTGAACTTGTCGGCGATTTGGGCCAGCTTCGGCACCGCCTCGCAGAAATGGATTCCCGGCACGTTGGTCTTGATCGGTTTGAGTTCGCCGCGAACCTCCTTGGGTGCGTCGGGTTTGGGGTCGAACGTTTCGTAGTGCGTCGGCCCGCCGTCCATCCAGAGCAGGATGCAGTTGATGTCTTCGGGTCGCGCCTGGCCCGCGCGCTCGGCCGCGGCGGCCCGGACCCGCAACAGGTCGGTCATGCCGAGCCCCAACGCTCCGCCCAGCCCCATCTGCACAAAATCACGCCGCGTCAAACCGTCGCAATACGGACTTGTCGTTCTCATCACCGTGCCCCTGTAAACCAGACTACCCGCGAACGAGTCAATGGTTGAACACGAACTCCGCGGAGTTGATCAGCGCCCACATCACGTCTTCGGTCGCCGACTGCCGCGTCGCGTCCGGTTCCTCGAACACCCCGGTCGCGATCTCGATTTCCTCTTTCGTGGGAATTCTACTGTACGCGGTCAAGTACAGCTCTTCAAGGATCGCGCCGATCGGACGCTCGTCGCCCGCCAGCTTCGCCGCCCGGCCGTTCTTGTCGGCGATGCGTTCGTTCAATTGCTCGGCGTTCATCAGATGCAGCGCCTGAATCACGCTCGTGTCGGTGTTCCGCTCGCACGGACAATCGCTGCTGCGATCCGGCCGGCCGAATGCGTTCATGAAGTGCGAATCCAGCCGATGGTTCCACGTGCCGATCGCCCGCGCGCCGGCCGCCAGACCGTCCAGTCGCAGCCGCGGCCCCACCACGTCCGAAACCGCGTCGAGCATCACCTCGGCCGGCAGCCGACGACGATACGATCGTGCGAAGTTGCGCGTATCCCGCACGTTGTGCTCGTTCGGCGTCGAACTCAACTGATACACCTGCGACCGCATGATCGTGCGCATCAGATGCTTGAGGTCGTACTTCGCCTGCACGAAATCACGGGCAAGGGCGGCAAGCAACGGGCCGTTGGTCGGCGGGTTCGACGCGCGAAAATCGTCGACGGGATCGACGACCCCCCGGCCCATGAACTCGGCCCACACACGATTGACGATGGCCGGTGCGAAAAACGGATTCTCCGGCTGGACCATCCAATCGACGAGCAGGTGGCGCGGATCACGCCCGTCGGGTATCTCGGACGGCGTTCCGTCGGGCGGCGTGGGGGCCATCACCTCGCCGCTTACCGGATGTTTCACCGACCCGCCCGGCGTGTGATAGAAGAACTCCTCGCCCGGCGAGATCGGCGGCGCGATGCCCGCCCCCTTGCGCTCGAGCCGCCCGAAGTAGGCGGCCAACTGATAGAAGTCGGTCTGACTCCACTTCTCGTTGGGATGGTGATGGCACTTGGCACATTCCATCCGCACCCCGAGAAAGATCTGGCTGACCAGCGTGGTCCGTTCGGTCGGGTCTCGCCGGTCCCGCCACAACGTGACCGGCCCGTGCTTGTGCGTACTGCCCTGGGACGTCAGGATCTCGCGGGCGAACTGGTCGTAGGGCTTGTTCTGGGCGAAGCTCTGCCGCAGCCAGCGGTCGAGCATGAACACGCCCTTGACGCCGATGCGCACCGGGTTGGCGCGAATCAAATCGCCCCACTTGACCGCCCAATGGTCGGCATAGGCCGGCTGCTCGAGCAACCGGTCGATCAGCTTGTCGCGCTTGTCCGGATCGGCGTCGGCCAGAAACGCCCGCGTCTCGTCCGGGGTCGGCAACACCCCAATCGCGTCGAGCGACGCCCGCCGGATGAACTCGCCGTCGGTGCAACGCGACGACGGCAGCATGCCGAGCTTGTTCAGCTTCGCGTAAACCAGACCGTCGATGAAATTGTTGCGCGGCAAGGCGGTATAGGCCGAATCCGGAACCGCATGCTCGATCGGCACGGTCACGAAGGAGACGGCCACCTCGCCCATGTAGCGGACGACCAGTTCGGTTTCGCCGGTGAGCTTGCCCACCGTCATCAGCCCGTGCTCGTCGACTTCGGCGATCTCTTCGATGTTCGAACTGAACTGCACCTCGGCGGTCACGCCGCGTACCTGACCGTCGGAATAGCGGGCACGCACCAGAAGCTGTTGCGTCGACTCGGGGGTGTAAGCACGCTCGGCGGGAAAGACCTCGATGCCGACCAGCATCGGCTCGTCGACCGGTGTTTGCGGCGCGCCCTGCTCGAGCCAGCGCAGCACCATGCGATACGGCTTGCTGTCACGTTCGAACCGCCGACCGCCACCGTGCTTGACCGCGGCCGTCGGTTTCTTGAGCAGCAGACTCTCGGCGGGAGCGGCCGGGAAAATCCGCCGGCCACGACCGCCCTTGACGATCGCGTTGTAGTCCGAGTCGAGGTCGAACGCAAAAACTGACAGTTGAAAATCCGCCTGCCCGCCCTGCTTGGCGTGACACGCTCCGGCGTTGCAGCCGGCACGGGCCAGCACCGGCATCACCTCCCGCGCGAAACTCACCGGTTGCGTCGCCGGGGGGCGCTTGACGGTCAGCGAAACCTTTGCTTGGTGTTTGCCGGCCGTCACCGTCAGCGTCGTCGTTCCGTCACCCAAGCTCCGAATCATCCCCGACGCATCGACGGCGGCCGTCTTGTCGTCGGCGATCGCATACGACGCGGTGCGGGTCAGGTCGACTTCGCGACCGTCCGCGGTCAGACCGGTGACGAGCACACGGTGCGTCGCCTCGCGTCCGGTCAACTCGATCTTGTCGGGGAAGACGGCGATCGAAGCGATCTCGGGCGGTGCACCGCGTGTAACGACCGCGCACAGACCGACGATCCATAACGCGACGAAACCGACGCTACGATGTGCAACCGAAAAACGCATGAAAGAATCGCTCACTTCCGCGCGAACCCGAAACCCATCGAAACAAACAGTATATCGGCCGATCCGCCCCGTACCAAACACGCTCACTTCGCCGCGACTTTCGGCGGCGGCGCGGGTCCGAGCTTGGCCGCGATCTGGCCCTTTTCGTCCCAGACGTACACCAGACCGTCATGACAGCCCGCGTACACCGTCTTGCCGTCAGCACTGGCCGCGACCGCGTAGAGCACGTCGCTCGCGCCGCTGAGCCCCTTGACCGGGCCCGCTTTCCCCTCATCGTTGAGCCGGGCGGCGCGGTCTTCGCAGGCCGAGACGATGTGCTTGCCGTCACCCGTCCACGTCAGCGCCGTCACCGCGCGCGTGTGGCCATTGATCGTGATCGTCTGGTCGTGCGTGTCGACGTTCCAAACCTTGATCGTTTTGTCCGCACTCGCTGAGGCGACCAGCTTGCCGTCCGGCTTGATCGCCACCGCCGCCACACCCGCGGTGTGCCCTTCGAGCACGGCCGACACCTCGCCCGAAGCCGGCTTCCACAGCTTGACCGTCTTGTCCGCCCCGGCGGTGGCGAGCAGTTCGCCGTCACGACTGATTTCGAGATCGAGGATCGTGTCGGCGTGTCCTTCCCAGGTTTGCTGCATCTTGCCGTCGGCCACCGACCAGCGCCGCATCGACCCCGGTTCGCCCGGGTAACCGTCGGCGGTGAAGAGGGTCGCGCCGTCCGGCGAAAACGCCATCGCGGTCACGCGACCGGACACTTCGGTCAGTTCGCGCACGGTTTTCTTGGCCGCCACATCCCACAGGTTGACCCGGCCATAGCCGCCCGACGCGAGCAACTTGCCGTCGGGGCTCCACGCCAGTGACTGCACCGCATCGGCATGACCACGCAACTCGGCGAGCAGTGGCCGCTTTTCGTTTTCGACGTCATAGATTGCAATCACACCGCCGCGACCGGTCGCCAACCGTTTCTCGTCGGCCGACAGCGCTACGGTCAGCACCGGGTGATACGCGTCCGGCAAGGCGCCCAGTTTGATCGGCGCCCGCGGTGTCGATTCGGCGACGGCGACGTCCCACGTCGCGCCGGCGTTGATCCATGCCCGCAGCGCGGCGATCTGCGCATCAGTGAGCTGTTTTTTCGGCGGCATGTGCGGCTTGGAACCGGCCTGAATCAATTTTACCAGCAAGCTTTCGTCGGCCTTGCCCGGCACGAGCGCCGGCCCGGACTTCCCGCCCTCGAGCGCCCCTTCGCGCGAGCCGAGCACCAGCCGACCTTTGGCCTTGTCCTCGTTGTGACATGACATGCAGTGCGCATCGAGCAGCGCCGTCGCGGAAGTATCCGTTGTGGGCTTGGCCGGTGGAAGCAGCGTACCCAGTACCGACAGCGCACGCTCCAACGCCGCCACCCGTTCGGCCGTTCGCTCGGCGTCGTCATGCAGATGCTCGGACGCCGCCCGCGCTTCGGCCAGACGCTGCTTCAACAGCGCCGCCGCCGCGGCGGGGTCCTGCTCCACCTCGTCCGTCGCCCGCAGCAATTCATCCAGCGACGCGCGATCGTCCGCCCGCACCGACCATGACGAACTCGCGATGAACACGAGCGCCGGCAACCAACCGATTATCCCGCGACATCCAGTCACACCAGCACCCGTCGAGTCGTCATTGAACGTCCTAATCCGTCGGTAGTGACCTGTACTACTAACCTGCAGAATCTTGTTGCGATGAGCAGATAATGTTCGGTCGCGGTCGGAAAGTTGGTATCGGGTTCTTGAAAGACCACATCGACCTGTCTGCGTGCCACGCACAGGCAGGCATGCCAAGCTCCTGCCCCGGTAGGGGCTACTGAATGTAGCCAGGGGTGGAGCGCAGCGGAACCCCTGGTGAGCGAGGGACCCAATGATCCCCGCCCCGACGGGGCGGACGCACGCTCGACGTACACGGTGGTGAAGATCGTTCGTCTGCCCCTTCGGGGCAAAGAATAATGATCGACCCGCCCACCAGGGGCTCCGCTTTGCTGCGCCCCTGGCGACAATCGTCGGCCCCGCCGGGGCCGTGCGCGATTTACGGGGGTCGCGCCGCGTTGGGTTGCGGCCGCAAGGCCGCGATAGGGTACGAGTCCAATCCGCCATCTCTGTCGGCCTTCGTGTTGCGTGGTACAGGTAGCGTCCAGGTAGCACCATGATCCATGCTTGCAGAAGTGATCATATCAAAATCCGGCCCAAAAGTCTCGTAGGGACTGTTTCTTGCCCCCCCAGACAGCCACCCAATTGCCGAGCCCGTCCGTGGTGACCTGTGGAGCAAAGTCGCGACCGCTATCGCTTACAGCGTTGAAGTTGAGCGCCACGGGCGGTGTAATGGGCACATCGAATTGGGTTCCGGCTCGAGCAGACAGGACGGATGTTCCGCAAGTCGAACAGAGCACGGTGACGATGCTTCCACGTCGCATCCTTTGACCTCCTATTTCGTGGTCCCGCTACACCGATTCAAAGGGAAAAGCAAGCCGCGGCGGGTACCGTTACGACGACGGCAACAACGGCAACAACGGCAACAACCCCGTTGGATTCAAGCGCTCCACTGCGGCTTCGATACATAACATGCTAATGCCAAGGTTGCCGAACGCAAGGAGAGTAAAAAATGAATTCAATAGATCGCCGGCTAGTTGGCGATCCCGACGGCCTCGTCCTGAACCTTGTTCCGCCGTTGCAGTGCAGCGTGGGCGTGGGGGGGGGGTGACCCCATTGGGCGGCATTTCACAAGGTTGTCATGGCTGTGGATGCGCCTGATCCCGGTCCCTGGCGCGAGAGCCGGATTCGCCCGGATGCGTTTAGAACCCGCTTGCGCTCGCGGCTCGGATCCTGGTGGGGCATCAGCGACGTCGCGATTTCGTCTTGCCCGGTGCCCCGCTCGGTGCCACCGGAATCGTCCACATCGCCGCCATGGCGGGCGGTGCGGTCGGGGTCGAACTGGGCGGTGTCTCGATCCGGGACGCCGTGCCCATAACGCCGATCCCGACCACCAGCGAATGGGGGCTGCTCGGGGTCACCACGCTGTTGTTGACCGCCGGCGTGGTCCTGCTCCGCCTACATCGCGCCCGGCCTGCCGGCCTGTACCGGCGGGTTGACCTATAACTCACGATGGTGTACGTGATTACACCTCAGAGCCGCGGCATTTATACCGCGGCTCTGAGGGTGCACGTCTCGGAGGTGCTTTTTCGGGGTTGCATCCCGCCCCCAGACCCGCTATGCTCCCACTCAACAAAGAGTTAGACGGTGGAAAACGTAGGAACAGTAAGACTCATCTTGAGGCCGCCCGGCTGATCGTCCGGGCGGTAGTCATTTCCAGGAGCAGGGCTTCGATGTCGATAGCGACAGATCGCAAACAGGAAATCCTCACCGGCTTCCGGCAGCATGAAAAAGACACCGGATCACCCGAGGTGCAAATCGCCCTGCTCACCGAGCGCATTCAACAGCTCACCGGACACCTCAAGGCCCACAAGAAAGATCATGCCTCTCGACGTGGGTTGCTCAAGATGGTCGGCAAGCGGTCGAGCCTGTTGAAATACCTCACCCGGCTCGATCGGGAAAGATACCAGAGCGTCATTGGACAGTTGGGCCTGCGAAAGTGACCGTCGCTCGTCCGGGCGACAACGTCCTCATCATCTCTCTCAGCTCGATTTCTTTGGGCTAGATCTCTTCGGGCTAGTTCAGGGGCATAGCGGGATGACCGTCGCGATGCCTGCGCGGTTCGCCGGTTTGCGGCTTCTCGCGCATCGATGTCCGCACGCTGGTAACGAAGTAAAACCCCCGCGCTCGCGCTTGGGGCTCGGATTGGGTTCCCCGTATCGGAATGGTAGTAGGTTATTGATGTTGGCATGCAGGGTCGCTGATCGCGGCCGACGGTAAGGTGAGTGTACTATGGCATTTGCGAAAGTAGAGACGGAAGTTCACGGCAAGACATTGTCCTTCGAGACCGGCAAGCTGGCCAAGCAGGCCCACGGCTCGGTCCTCGTGCAGCTCGGCGATACGGTGGTGCTGGCGGCGGCGGTGACCGCCGATCCCCGGCCCGGGCTCGACTTTTTCCCGCTCCAGATCGATTACCGCGAGAAGACGTATGCGGCGGGCAAGTTCCCCGGCGGCTTCTTCAAGCGTGAAGGCCGACCGACCCAGAAAGAGACTCTCACCATGCGGATGATCGACCGGCCGATCCGTCCGCTCTTTCCCAAGGGCTTCGTCGACGAGGTGCAGATCTACACCGCAGTCCTCTCCGCCGACCTCGAGCACGATCCGGACATTCTCGCCATGAACGCCGCCTCGGCGGCACTGTCGGTCTCGCACTTGCCCTTCGCAGGTCCGACCGCCGCGGTGCGGGTGGGACGCGTCGACGGCGAGATCGTCATCAATCCGACGCACAGCCAACTGGAAAACTCCGACCTGGATCTCGTGCTCGCCGGACACGCCGACGGCGTGAACATGATCGAAGTCGGCGCCCGCGAATTGCCGGACGACGTCGTCGCCGACGCCATCGCGGCCGGGTTTGAAGCCATCAAGACGATCGTGGCCGCGATCAAGGAATTGGCCGAGAAATGCGACCGCAAGCCGGTGACCTGGACCGCACCCGAGCCCAATACCGAGCTGATCAACAAGGTGCGCGAACTCGGCGATGCCGCCTTGCGGGAAGCCAAGAATACGCCCGGCAAGCAGGAACGCTGGGAAGCGACCAAGGCGGTACTGAACCATGTACTCGACACGCTCGCCCCCGAGGACGCCGACGCGCCGAAGTACGACCGCGATGAAGTCAAAAGCCTTCTTCATGATCTCGAAGAAGAGGTCGTGCGTGACCTGATCCTCACCACCCGGAAGCGTCCGGACGGCCGCGGCGAGTCGGAAGTCCGCCCGATCTCATGCGAAGTTTCCGTGCTCCCGCGGGTCCACGGCACGGCGGTATTCACCCGCGGCGAGACCCAGGCCCTGGTGGCCACCACCCTCGGCACGGTCCGCGACGAGCAGGTGATCGACGGGCTCGTCGAGGAATACAGCAAGAAGTTCCTGCTGCACTACAACTTCCCGTCCTACAGCGTCGGCGAAGTTCGCCGCATCATGGGTCCCGGCCGGCGCGAGATCGGACACGGCGCCCTGGCCGAGCGCTCGCTCGAAGCGGTGCTGCCCAGCCCGGACAAGTTCCCCTACACGATTCGACTGGTCAGCGAAATCTTGGAATCGAACGGGTCGAGCTCGATGGCCAGCGTGTGCGGCGGCACCCTCGCCCTGATGGACGCGGGCGTGCCGATCCTCAGACCGGTCGCGGGCATCTCGATCGGCATGGTCAGCAAAGGCGACGACACCATGTACCTCACCGACATCGTCGGCGACGAGGATCACTTCGGCGACATGGATTTCAAGGTCGCGGGCACGCAGAAAGGCATCACCGGCATTCAGCTCGATCTCAAGATGCGGGCGGTCAGCCTGGACGTGATTCGCGAGACGTTCAAGCGCGCCGGCGAGGCACGCCTGCACATTCTTCGCGAGATGCTGGGCACCCTCGATCGTCCGCGGGCGCAGATCTCGCGCTACGCGCCGCGCATCCTGACGGTTCGTATCCCGGTCGACAAGATCGGCAAGCTGATCGGACCGGGCGGCAAGGGCATCAAGAAGATCGAAGCCGACACCGGCGCGAAGGTCGAGATCGAAGACGACGGCACGGTCTACATCTCCAGCATCAACGCCGACAGCGCCGAGCAGGCCCGCGACATGGTCGAGTGTGTGGCCGAAGAGCTCAAGGTCGGCAAGATCTACAATGGCCGGGTGAGCACGGTCAAGGACTTCGGGGCGTTCATCGAGGTCGTCCCCGGCCAAGACGGGCTGTGCCATATCTCCGAACTCGACCACGAGTATGTCCGTTCGGTCGACGACATCTGCAAGGTCGGCGACTCGGTGCGGGTCAAAGTAATCGGCATCGACGAGCACGGCCGGGTGAAGCTGTCGCGCAAGGCGGCCATGGCCGACGACAACGCCGGCGGCGACAAGGCCGACCGCAAGAATCCGGAACCGGCCAAGGCATAACGCCAACCATGGATGTTGAGCGGCGACTCGAAGGAGAGCGCGCACGGCCAGGATTTCTACTCACCTACCGACGCGCGCCCCCTAGGGTCGCGGTTTGGAACGGTACCGATCGCGTGAGCCCATCCTGGCATCGGGGTGACGTGGTGGCGGCAGACAATCAGCCCAGCACTGCCAAACAGGCCGGCACTGCCAATCAGACCGGCACTGCCAATCAGGCCGGCACTGTGGACGAATTGACGGAACTGGCCACCCTGGCCGGCGGCCTGGCCCATGAAATTCGCAACCCGCTTTCCACACTCAAAATGAACCTGCAGCTCCTGGCCGAGGACTGGCGCAGCGATGCCGACGACGAACCCGACCTCCGCCGGCGAAGCCTGAACCGGTTGACGCTCCTTCAGGGCGAAGTGGAGCGACTCGACTCCATCCTTGACGATTTCCTGCGCCTGGTCACACGACGCGAGCTGACCCTGACCGTGCGCGACGTCAATGCGGTCGTCGACCAGATGGTCGATTTCTACGGTCCTCGGGCGTCCAGCGGCGCGGTCCGGCTGCGCACCGCCCTGCACGATGCGCCGCTACGATGTCCGCTCGACCCGGCTTCGTTCAAGCAGGCGATCCTCAACGTCTTTCTCAACGCGCAGGAGGCCATGCCCGAAGGCGGCGAGTTGATCGTGCGCACCGCGCCTGGTGAAAACGACACCGTGCGTATCGACATCACCGACACCGGTGTCGGGATCGCGCCCGAACAAACCGCCAAGGTCATGCAGCCGTATTATTCCACGAAGAAAAGCGGCAGCGGACTGGGCCTGGCCATGACCCAACGTATAATCGGCCAGCACGGCGGCACCCTCGAAATCGAGAGCGAGCCGGGAAAGGGCACCAACGTGATTTTTCGGATGCCCCGCGCGGCGGCGGAGTGAGCCCGGATGGCGGAGACGGCATTCATCCTGATCGTCGAAGACGAGGCGGCCCACGGCGAGGTCATCAAAGAGGGTCTCGAACGCGCCGGCCATGCGTGTAACGTCGTCGAGTCGGGCCAGGCGGCGGTGCAGTCCATTCGCAAACGCGCCCCCGACGTGGTGATTACCGACTACCGGCTGGGCGGCGACATGGACGGCATGGACGTGCTGAAAGCCGCCAAACAGGCCAGCGCGGTCACCGAAGTGATTCTCGTCACCGCCCACGGCAACGAGGCCCTGGCCCGCGCCGCCCTGCGTCCCGACAACCCGACCCGCGCTTACGACTACATCACCAAGCCGCTCGATATCGAAGAGGTTCGCGCCGTCGTCGAGCGCGCCGCCCGCCAGGCCGCCACCAGCCGCGAGAACGCCGCCCTGCGGGCCCAGTTGGATCAGGCGTTCTCCTTCGAGGGCATCCTCGGCGGCTCGGAAGCCATGGCCGGGGTGATCAAACGGCTCAAGCTGGTGGCGGGCAGCAAGATCACCGTGCTCATCACCGGCGAGACCGGCACCGGTAAGGACCTCGTCGCCCAGGCCATCCACAACAACTCGCCGCGCAAGAGCCGGGACTACCGCGTGATCAACTGTGCCGGACTCAGCGAGACGCTGCTCGAAAGCGAACTGTTCGGCCACGTCAAGGGCGCGTACACCGGCGCGCTCAACGACCGCAAGGGATTGTTCGAAGTCGCCGACGGCGGCACGCTCTTTCTCGACGAGGTCGGCGACATGCCGCTGGTCATGCAGGCCAAGCTGCTGCGGGCGGTGGACAAGGGTGAGATCATCCCGGTCGGCAGCAACGACCCCCGACGCGTCGACGTGCGCGTCATCGCCGCGACCCACCGCAACCTGCAGCAGCGGGTGAGTGACGGCGCGTTCCGCGAGGACCTGTTCTACCGGCTCAATCAGGTTCCGATCGGCATTCCGGCGCTCCGCGAGCGGCGCGAGGACATTCCGTTGCTGGTCGACCACTTCATCAAGCAAGCCAGCCGCCGGCATGACAAGCACGTCAACGCCATTACGCCCGCCTCGGTGCGCAAGCTCACGCAGCATCCGTGGAAGGGCAACGTGCGTGAACTCGAGAACACGATCACCACCATGGTCGTTTTGTGTGAGTCCGACACCCTCGATGTCGCCGACCTGCCCGAAGCCATCCGCGGCAGCACCGAACTGGTTCCGGTCCAGTCCGGCACCACCGCCGGGTTGAGTATGAACGACATGGAAAAAATCCACATCGCCAACACCCTGCGACACACCGACGGCAACCGAGAACGCGCCGCCAAAATCCTCGGCATCGGCGCCCGAACCCTTTACCGCAAACTCAAAGAATATGAGTTAAGCTGAACCGCGCGTTCATCATTCCGAGCCGCGAGCACCAGTGTGCGGGTTCCGAATTCACGTCGGCGCCGTTGTCTCAGAGTACCGTTCACGTGTGTCAGACGCATTCAAGGCCGCTGGCAATGCGTGTTGATGTCGGCTTGGTGGGACGTATTGACGATCAAGGTGTCGACGCCGATGCAGCAGACCAACTGCTTGTGGGCGTAGGCGGCCGAATGCCATTGCACGTGCCCGTCGGCGAACAGCCAGTTCATGCCGTTGGTTGCGATGTCGTCCCCGCCGTAGTGCCGGCGATAGAGCTTATTGGTGGCGGAGAAACGCACGATCGAATGCCATCGATAACAGCCCTTGCTCTGGGTCTCACCGATTTCTGTCAAAATCGGGTAGCAATAGGGCTTGGGAACGTTCGCCAGCTTCGGCGGCGGGTCGAAGCCGATCGGGACCAGCGTCCCGTCCGGCTTGGTCCCGAACCATTGGTTCTTGGCCCGGGCGTCACACGATCCGGTGTAGCTGATCGCCTCGAGGTGTAGCCGATTGCGCCAGCGGGGGCTATTGTCCATTATCTGTTTCATGGCGACGGGGTCCTGCGGCGGTCCGACCCGCTCCCCGATCAATCGCTCGCGGCTCGGTTCGGCGTTGATGTAGCGGTAGCTGGGCGTTTCGTCCGCGGGGCAACGCAGCAAGCCTTCGCGTTTCCCGACCCTTCGTATGAAGATCAGCTTGTCGCAACGTTTCAAGGAATCGGACAATCTTTCATATTACCGTTGCGCGGCGCAAAAACCAACTTTCCCGTTACTTCTTGGCGCAGCATTGCTTGTACTTTCGGCCCGATCCGCAGGGGCAAGGGTCGTTCCGGCCGGGCTTGGCGTCCGATTTGATCGGCTCGACCGGCGGCGGGAGCGGCGGGTCGTCGTCGGTGGGCAAGGTCTTCTTATGACGCTTCTCGCGCTCCTCGCGGTCGTGGAAACGTCGGTCCATGTTGTCGTCTTGTCGAGGCATTGAGATTCCTTCTCACCGTAATCCGGAGCGGACCAGGTGCTAAAACGAGCCAATCGACTGTGCGGTCATGAACAGCAGCGCCGAACAAATCAAGACGCAGAAGCAGACCATCAGTAACGTCAACGCGTGGGCTTGCGACTCGCGATGCTTGAAGAATGCGAAGCTGCAATAGCGCCCCAACAAGCCGAACGGAATCGCAATCACTTCCGCGTTTCGCATCAGCAATATGGATGTAAAGACGGCCAAGCCCGTAAAGACGAGCGCGCTTACCGGATGCGATACGTCGTCTAATCCCTTTTCCTTCGTCGCGTGTGATGGCTGTTTCATTTGCGCCCATCCGTTCATCGGAGCGCCCTCGTGCTTGACGGTTCCAAAGTCTCGCGGGAAAGGATTCCCGCGTCGATAGGGAAAGGATTCTCGCACCAGCGGCTGTCACCAGCGGGTGTCAGCGACCGTTATCCGCCCTTCTTGCCGTGGCACTGTTTGTATTTCTTGCCCGACCCGCAGGGGCAGGGGTCGTTGCGGCCGACCTTGGGCTCGTCGCGGCGAATGGTTTCAGTGACTTTCCGGCCGTCGCCTTGCGCCTTCATGGCCGCTTCGCGATCGGCGTTTACGCCGGTGAAACCGCCGCCGGTCGCCTCGGCGTGACTCAACTGCATGTTGTCGAACGGGCTCTTCGATCCGCCGCCGGTGCCCGCGCCGGAGCCTGCGCCCTCCTCATCATCATCGCGGCCAATACGAACCTTGAAGATCAGATCGGTGACGCGCTCCTGGATGGTGTCGAGCATCGCGGCGAACAGTTCACCGCCTTCCTGGGCGAACCGACTCTGCGGATGCTGCTCCTGCTTGTCGGTGATGGTGCGCTGCATCACCTCTTCCTTCTTGTGGTCCATGTCCCGCAGGTGATCTTTCCAAGCCTGATCGTAAATCTGGAGCAGAATGGTCTGCTCCAGCGAAGTCAGCTCGAACCGCAACAGCACCCGCCCCGCATTGAGAAGCACCTCGCGAATCGGCTCGGTCCCGTTGCTGCTTTGCAAGGCCGCCGGATCAAGGAACCCATCGAACCGACGGTTCGCCCAAGCGACCATCTCGTCCGTGTTCTCGGCGAGCCGGGCGAGGTGTTCATCGATCTGAGATTCGAGCCGGCCTTTAGTCAGAAAATCAGTGTTCAGGTTGATCAGCTCGGTGCGCACCTGATCGACGCTTTTGTCCTTCAGGTGGTCGATGGTCCAGCCGCAGGCGAACTTGTGGTTGGCCCAGCCGACGATGCGCTCGGCGGCGTAGGGATTGTCCCCCCCCTCGCGAAAGGCGAAGGCGAGAATCTGGTCGACGGGGAACTCGATCTCACGCCGTCGATTGACGGCTCGGGCTTGCTCGAGCAGTTCGTCGAGGACGTCGGCGGCGGGACGATCGACGATCTTGTCGACGTCCATGTCGATGCCGAACTTGACCCGGACCCATTCGACAAACGAGCGCCGGCCGTGAGACGGGTCGAGGTAGGGCTGGATCGCGCTGAGATCGACCTGCTCGTAGTGCTTCCGGGCCGCGTCGATCAGGAATTCTTCCAGCGTGTCGGGGTCCATGCGCGCCAATTGATTCTGCGACGCCTTGAGCCCGAAGCGACGTCGGGCCCAGGTGAGCAGGCCGTTGAGATCCCACTCGCTGGCGGGCAGCTCTTCATCGACATACTCGCCGATCGAGTTGGTCACCTCTTCGGTGATCTCACTGATCGATTTCTCGCGAATGACGGCCTCGATGTATTCGAGCTCGTCGCCGTCGACCTCGGCGGGCGTCACGTCGAGATCCAATTCATGCCGACACCAGATGACGATGCACTGCCGGCCGTAGCCGGGCGAGAGAAACCGCTTGACCGCCTGGTCACAGACCTGGTCGATCATGCGCCAGATGATCGCATCGAGCCCCCGTCCCTCGAGGATCTGCTGCCGTTCGGCATAGAACGCCTTGCGCTGGTAGTCCATCGGCTCGTCCCATTCGAGCAGATGCTTGCGGGTCGAGAAGTTGCGCTCCTCGACCTTTTTCTGTGCGCCTTCGATGGACTTGCTGACGCGCTTGTGTTCGATGGACGCTCCGCCGGTCAGCCCCAGCCACTCCATGAGCTTGATCATGCGTTCGGGCATGAAGAGCTTCATGAGGTCGTCTTCGAGCGAGAGGAAGAATCGGCTGGACCCGGGGTCGCCCTGTCGTCCGGCCCGGCCGCGAAGCTGGTTGTCGATCCGTCGCGACTCGTGGCGTTCGGTGCCGACGATGTGCAACCCGCACGGCGAGCTCAGCGCGCAGACGGTCCGACCCAGCGCGGGAAATCGCGGGTCGACCTTCGGCTTCCAGCAGTGCGCGCAGTTGGTGCTCGCATCGTAGTCCGCGCACTGAATGCAGCACTTGGTTCCGGTGACGCCGGGCTCGCTCCAGGTCAGCGGTTTTTTCGCCAGCGATTCGTCGCCCGGCCCGAGGTCGCCCACGCATTTTTCATAGACCACTCCGGGTTCGAGTTTGATGTCGGTGCCCCGGCCGGCCATGTTGGTGGCGATGGTGACGTTGCCGCGAGGGGTTTTGTCCTTACCCCGCGTGGGCGGATGGCGATGTCCGGCCTTGGCGACGATCTCGGCCTCACGGGCGTGGTTTTTGGCGTTGAGCACCTCGTGTTCGATGCCGTACTCGCGGTCCAACAGGTTCGAGAGCAGCTCGGACTTCTCCACCGACGTCGTGCCCACCAGCACCGGCCGGCCGATCGACAGGTCCCCCATCGCATCGTCGTAGGCGGCCAGCATTTCCTCGATGGTCTTGGGATCACCCTCCTCGGCCTTGTCGAACGCGGCCAGCGCCTGATCGATCTTGGCAACGTCCTCACCGGCCCTTTCGCGGATCGGCCGCAACGCCTTGAGCACATCGGCAAGCACGAACGGATCGCCCGGCCGACCGCGTCGATGCACCTGATTGATCTCGTCGACGATCGCTTTGGATTTGTCCGGCCCGGTGCGGTAGATCTTGTCGTTGTGGTCGTCACGGTTGACGGCGCGATTCGTCGGGACCGCCATGCAGTCGAGACGATAGATCTTCTCGAATTCCTCGACCTCGGTCATGGCCGTGCCGGTCATGCCGGCCAGATGCTGGAAGAGCTTGAAGAAGTTCTGAATCGTGATCGTGGCCAGGGTCTGCGATTCCTGCTTGACCTGTACGCGTTCCTTGGCCTCGATCGCCTGGTGGAGTCCGTCGGACCACTGCCGGCCGATCATGAGCCGGCCCGTGAACTCGTCGACGATGATCACCTCGCCGTTCTGAACGACGTAGTCCTTGTCACGCACGTAGACCACGTGGGCCCGCAGCGCGTTCTCGATCAGGTGCGGCCACTCGAGGTTGTCCCCGTGATAGAAGCTGCCCTTGCCCGCCCGGTCCTGGGCGGCCTGAGCCCCGTCCTGGGTAAGGCCAACCTGCTTGCGGTCGCGCTGTACGACGAAATATTGCTGGTGACCGATCGCCTCGGCTTCGTCGTCGGTCAGGCCGATCATGCGCTGGTCGGGGTCGGCTTTGAACCGTTGCAGGGCGTCGTCGAATTTCTCGCGCTGTCGCCATTCGTCGGGCGGAGTGTCGCCCCATTCCGCGATACGTCGCTGCGTCTCGCGGTTGGCCTGGGTTTGCAGGTCGATCAAGTGGCGGGCGTAGGCGTCGGCTTCGGGATAGCGCGACACGTCGTCGTCGGACGGGCCGGAGATGATCAGCGGGGTGCGGGCCTCGTCGATCAAGATCGAATCGACCTCGTCGATGATGGCGAAGTCGAGGCTGCCCTGCACCTGGGCCTCACGGCGGGTCTTCATGTTGTCGCGAAGGTAGTCGAAGCCGAACTCGTTGTTCGTGCCGTAGGTGATGTCGCAGGCGTAGGCCTGCTGGCGAACGCCCTCGCGCCCGCCGGGATCGACCTGCGACTGAATGTAGCCGACGGTCAGGCCGAGCAGCTCGAAGATCGGCCGGGCGAATTCCGCGTCGCGCTGCACGAGGTAGTCGTTCACGGTGACCACGAAGACCTTCTTGCCCTCGAGGATCTTCATGAACGCGGGCAGGTGGCAGACGATGGTCTTGCCCTCGCCGGTTTTCATCTCGGCGACCTTGGAGAGGTACAGAGCGAGCCCGCCGACGAGCTGGCAATCGAAGTGGCGATGGTTCTGCGCCCGGCGGGACGCCTCGCGCAGCACCGCGAACGCCTCGGGAAGCACGCCCTCGTCGCACAGTTCGCGAAAGACCTGGTCATGACGCTTGCGGTAGCGACGCACGTTGAAGTGGTCGAAGCGGTCGTTGGGGGTCAGGCTCGCCCACCAGTCGTTGAGCGGCTTGAGGATGCGCCCGGTCCGCACGCGCAGTTCGTCGGTCAGCTCCCGCAGCCCGTCGGGCGACAGCTCATGAATCCGCGGCTCGAGTTCGGTGACCTGCCCGGCGATACGGTCATACCGGCGAACCAGCTTCTCGTTGCGCGTTCCGCCGACCACCTTGGCCATGGCGTTGCCGACAAAATCTAAAACAGAAGGCATCAATCAGCGTCCTACGCTTCAGTCGCGGTGTTCAGAAGTAGGTTCGACGTCGAATCCATTCCGCGGGTGAGGATTATAACACCGTTTGACGTGCATTGCTCGGCTACCCAAGCGCCTACTGTCAGACAAGAAGGCGAGCCGCAAAATGTCAGTCGTATGATTCGTCCGGCTCCGTGAATTGAAGCCGATTTGCAAGCTCCGCGATTCGTTCGCAGAGTCGTCGAAAGGAAGGACAGCGTTCCGAAGCGATATCAATGTCGAACTTCGCCGCGAGCGTAGGTTGGTCAGCCGGTTCGCTGTAACATCGATTGGATGGCATTCTCCTGCGAATCCAGCCCTTCGCATCCCGGATGGATTCGGGGTCTCCCGGAGATTCCGCGGAAGGGTCGATTTCGCATGCGCCACGCAGTGACGAAATACTACCCACGAACCACGACTCAAATTCTGTTTTCGCAAGCGCGACGAAGGTCGGTAAGCCGGTTGCGGACTTCGCCCGCTCGGTCAGTGTCGGCCCAAGCCGTTTCGGACAGTCTTCATCCGCATCGATGAGCACAAGAACCGCCACACAACCATCACGAGTCCGGCCGGCCAGCGCCACATAGCGTTCCAGCACTCCCCGTTTCAACAGTCTATCACGTTGAACACGGATCGGTCGGCCCACGTTGAGGTCGAAGTGCTCGGCACGTTCGTGCAGCAATCGCCGAAGCAAAATCGGGACAGCCTGTTCGTCCCCTTCTCCCTCCACGATGGGAACGATGACCCGGCTCACGAAGCCGGCTCCGTCTTGAAGATGTCCAGCTCCGGCTCGCGTGAATCTAAGACACCATCTTCGCGCCGCAATTCATTGCTGCTCAACAACTCACCGGCGGTGAACAAACGATCGCGAATAATGCCTTTGGTTTGAGGGCCGATAGCGGAGATTATCGTCTTGCCCGAAACCATCTCGACGATACGAATCTGATCTTCCTTCAGGCTCTTGAGGTCAAGGATCTCGGGACTGTGCGTTGCGATGACAATTTGTGATTGCATCGTGCCTTCTTCAAGCGCACTGAACAAGATCTCCGCCGCGGCGGGATGTACGTGCGATTCCGGTTCTTCCACCGCGATGAGCGAAGGAGGCGTTTTCTGGTAAACGGCCAGTAGCACGCCAAGAAACCGCAGCATGCCGTCCGACATGCTGTGAGCGGGCAAGGATCGCCCTTGCCCACCGTTGCCACGCTCGATGAACTCAATCGTTTCCTTCGGACCGATTGACATCGCATGAACTTCAACAGGCGCATCATCCAGCAGGAGATCGAGGAGGCCGCCCATACGTTCGTATCCGCGACTCCCTTCGATTCTGCGCAGTACCGATGCCGCGTTGCTTCCGTCGTCCTTCAACGTCGTCCCCGGCTCGGGGTCCTGAAGAGCGCGCATCACGTCAGGCTCAACCGTGTAGTGTCTCATCTGGCTCAGAAAGTCATAGACCGCACGAAATTCTTCCACCGCCGAGACAATCGACAGTGCGAGCCGATCCGGTTTCAGTTGAGACCGTACGCCTTCAACGGGCCGCGTAAAACATCCGTCTCTTGCTTCGAACGCCGCCGGAGCTGAGGACGTGCCGCGAACCTCACACCGCTCCGATGCGACGACGAAATGGTCAAGTCCGCGCCACTCAAGTTCGAATGAGTAATCGGCGGATACCTCTTCGGGCAATTGCAACGTTAACCGAAAACCGATGTGGCGCCCCCACACGTCCCCGTGCTCGTCATTCTCCAGATGCTGATGGTGCGGCACGTGACCGACCACCGCGAATCCGCCGCGACGACGAAGCGCCTGGCCCGGGCCTACATCGAGACAATCGGCGACGAATCGAATGGCGTCGATGATGTTGCTTTTGCCGGCGCCGTTCGGACCGACCAGGATCGTCAGCGGTTCGAGGTCGACAACGGCCTTTTCGATGCTCTTGTAGTTGACGATGTGGATCTGCTTGAGCATGGCGAGTCCCTGCGGCGCCCGCGTCAATCCTCGGCCAGGACGGGGTTGGTGAGTTGGCCGATCTGGTCGATGGCGATGGTGATCTCGTCGCCGGGGCGGAGGAAGACCGGGGGCTTGCGGGCGAAGCCGACGCCTTCGGGCGTGCCGGTGCAGATCACCGTGCCGGGCAGCAGCGTGAACTGGTGCGACAGGTAGCTGACCAGGTGGCGGCACGAGAAGATCATGTCGCTGGTGTTCGAGTCCTGCATCACGTTGCCGTTGAGCACGGAGCGGATGCCCAGGTGGTCGCCGTCGACCTCGTCGGCGGTGACGAGGTGCGGCCCGAGCGGGCAGAAGGTGTCGAAGCTCTTGCCCCGGGCCCACTGCACGTCGATGCGGGTCTGGCAGTCGCGGGCCGAGACGTCGTCGGCGCAGGTGTAGCCGAACACGTAGTTCAGGGCGTCGGCCTCGGAGACCCGATGGGCCTGCCGGCCGATGACGATGGCCAGCTCGGCTTCGTAGTCGACCTCCAAGGGGGCCGATTTCGGCAGAATGATCGGGGCTCCGGGGGCGGTGACCGTGGTCGTCGCCTTGATGAAAATCACCGGGGCCTCGGGGAACTTGGCCCCCGATTCCTCGGCGTGGGCCTTGTAATTGAGCCCGATGCAGAAGACGTTGGGCGGATCGACCGGCGCCAGCCGCTTGACCACCTCGTCTTCGGTGTGGGTGACCTCGTGTCGGCCGAATATGTCCCCTTCGATCCGGTGAGCCAGGTTGGGACCCGAGGTCTCGCCGAACCGCGTCCGCCCGTCCACGTCAAGATATCGTACGATCTTCATCAGGTTAGCCTCTTTGCCGCGCCGTGAGCGACGCCCTACAATACCGCCCGTTCCGTCGGGCCCTGTTCTCGCCTGGGCGCGGGTGGTTGTCAAGCCTCGCCGGTGCGTGACCCAGGAACAGGATTCTCACTGGCAGTCGAGTCGGATCGCGCTCGGCCCGGTCGTTGAAGGAACCAGCATCATGATCAAAGTCGGAGTCTGCGGATTGGGGTTCATGGGGCGCACGCATTTCACGGTGTTCGACCAGGACCCACGGGCGACGGTGGTGGCGCTGATGGACCATCAGCCGGCCCGGCGCAACGGCGACTGGCGCGATCCGCTCGGCAATCTCGAATCGGGCTGGCCGTCCCGGGTCGACATGGCGAATCGCCGGGGGTACGCGACCATCGAGGACCTGTGCGCCGACCCCGAGGTGGAGCTGGTCGACCTCACGCTGCCCACGCATCTGCACGCCGATGCCGCGGTGACCGCGCTGCAGGCCCGCAAGCACGTCCTCTCGGAAAAGCCGATGGCCCTGTCGTCGAAGGATTGTAAGCGGATCGTCGAGGCGGCCAAGAAATCGCGCAAGTATTTCATGGTCGCGCAGTGCATCCGCTTCTGGCCGCAATATGCCAAGATCAAGGAACTCGTCTCCAGCCGTATGTACGGCAAGGTCCGGTCGCTGGCCCTGCGCCGGATGGCGACCCCGCCCGGGTACAGTTCGGGGGCCTGGCTGATGAACCACGAACTCAGCGGGGGCGCGATCTTCGACCTGCACATTCACGACGTCGACTTCGCCCTCTATCTGATGGGCAAGCCGAAGAGGGTGACCGCATACGGCACGACCGGCCCTTCGGGCGGCATCGACCACGTGCTCGGCGTGTGGGACTACGGCAAGGACGTGCTCGCCACGATCGAGGGGAGCTGGTGTTTCCACGAGCCCTACCCGTTCGGCATGTACGTCAACGTGCGCTGCGAGAAGGCGACGATCGAATGGGACATGACCAAGGGCAGTTCGCTGCGTATCTACCACGGCGGCAAGTCACCCGAGGAGATTCCGGTGGCCGAGACCACCGGTTGGCACATGGAGATCGACTACATGCTCTCCTGTATCGACCGCAAGAAAAAGCCCAAGATCGTCACCCCCGAGTCGAGCGCCCTGTCGATCAAGCTGGCCGAGTCGGAAAAAAAGAGCATCGACGAACGCCGGGCGGTCCAGATCCGCTGACCTCGAGCCGCGAACAGGCCTCGGCAATCGTGCGGCCGTCCGTCAACAGGCCTTCCGCTTCCCGGGGCTAGCGAATGATCGGCTCCGGCGAGTGTCGCTTCAGGTGCATCGAGAATCCCCTTGCCCATCACGGCCGCTGAGACTCTCATACGGTCTGGTTCTGTTTTTCAGGAACAGGCCATGGTTGAATGATGGTGTGCTTTGATCACAAATCTAAACGGAGAACCGCTCATGAGACGTCGATGTGAGTTTACGTTTGCCGTGGTGAGTTGCGGCTTGATCGTTGCGGGGTGTCAGTCGACTGCGCCGCATCCGGTGACGGTCGAGGTGGATGGCGTGCGTAACGTGAGTCGGGCCGGGGATATTTATGTCGCCGGGACGCCTACGTACGATGGGTTGCGCCGCCTCAAGGCCGAAGGGGTTACGACGGTGATCGACCTTCGGCTTGCCGATCAGGTCGGTCCGGACGCCGCGTCCGACGCGGAGAAGTTGGGGCTGCGGCGGATCCACCTGCCCATGAATTCGAGCGGGATCACCGACGCGCAAGCCGAGGCGTTTCTGGCGGTCATGCGCGAGTTCGGTGACGAGCCGATGCTGATCCATTGTGCGGGGGCCAATCGGGCCGGGGCGATGTACGGCCTGCATCTCGGCGCGAGCGGCGCGTGCAGCGTCGACGAAGCACTGCAACTGGCCAAGCAGGCGGGGATGCGCAGTCCCGGTTTGGCCGACGGCGTGCAAACGCAACTCGAAGCGCGCGAGTGACGTCATCCCGGTTGAACACCCATGACGACCGACCGGTCGCGAGACGAGCTGGATATCGAGCAACGCGACGCGCTGCTGGACTATCTGCGCCGATCCGGGCGAATCGAGCCCGACGAATCGCCGCGCACCGAGGTCCTACGCGGCGGGGTGTCGAACCGCACCGTGCTCGTCGAGCGCGACCACGGCGTCGCGTGGGTGCTCAAGCAGGCATTGGGCAAGCTGCGGGTCGAGGTCGACTGGTTCAGCGATCCGGCGCGGGTACATCGCGAGGCGACGGGGTTGCTTTGGCTCGAACGTCTCGCGCCGCCGGGGGCGATCACACCGCTGGTGTTCGAGGACCACGAGCATCATTTGATCGCCATGCAGGCCGTACCGAAGCCGCACGACAATTATAAAACGCTGCTGTTGGCCGGGCGCGTCGAGATGAGCCACGTCGAGCAGTTCGCGACCCTGCTGGGCACGATCCATCGCGCCGCCGAAGCTCAGCGTGATGCGATCGCCGGTGCGTTCGACGACCGCACGTTCTTCGAATCGCTGCGGCTCGAACCGTATTACACCTACACCGCGACGCAAGTGCCCGAAGCCGCCGCGTTCATCGATACGCTCGCCGCCGACACGCGCGCTGGCCGGTTCACACTCGTGCACGGTGACTACAGCCCGAAAAACGTGCTGATCCATCATGACCGGCTGGTGCTGCTCGACCATGAGGTCATCCATTACGGCGACGGCGGTTTCGACCTCGGCTTCTCGCTCACGCACTATTTGAGCAAGGCCCATCACCTGGTCGACCGGCGCGATACGTTCGTCACGGCGGCGTTGCGCTATTGGGAAACCTACGTTGCGGCGATTGGCGACGTGCCCTGGGCGCGGAAGATCGAATCCCGCGCGGTGCGCCACACCCTCGGCTGTCTGCTGGGACGGGTATCAGGACGATCAAAACTGGAGTATCTTGCCGCGGCGGAGCGCGACCGTCAGCGCGACGCGGTACTGCGGATGCTGGCGGACGTACCCGACCACGTACCGGAGCTGGTTCACCGTTTCGTTGCGGAACTGTAATCGCGATGCCCACGATTGAGCGCTTGCGTGGTTTGGAGATTCTCGACAGTCGCGGCCGACCGACCGTGCGCGCGACGTGCCGGCTCGTCGGCGGTGCGCGTGGCTCTGCCTCGGTCCCGTCGGGCGCGTCGACCGGCGCGGCCGAAGCGTTGGAGCTGCGCGACGGTGATACGACACGTTATGCCGGACTCGGCTGTCGCCGCGCCGTCGGGCACATCGACACCGAGCTGAACCATGCGCTGGCCGGCAAGGATTTCAACGACCAGGCCGCGTTGGATCGCGCGATGCTCGATCTCGACGGCACGCCCCACAAGGCGCATCTCGGCGCCAATGCGCTGCTGGCGGTGTCGCTCGCGTTCGCGCGAGCGGTGGCCGACGCGCGTGACGTGCCGCTCTACCGACACTTCGCCGATTTGCTCGGTCAACCGCTATGCACCCAGCCACGACTGACGGTCAATCTGTTCAGCGGCGGTAAGCATGCCGGCGCCCAGGTGCCGATCCAGGACGTGCTCGTCGTGCCGGCGTCGGCGACGACCACGTCCGACGCGCTGGCGATGACCACGGCGGTGTACCGTGCGGCCGCCGAGCTGGCACGCGAGAAGTACGGCATGCGCCTGCTCACCGCCGACGAGGGTGGTCTGGCTCCGCCGTTTCCCTCGGCCGAGGCGATGCTCGACGATGCGGTGGCGGCGATACGCAGAGCAAGACTGGAGCCGGGACGCGATGTCGCCCTCGCGGTCGACGTGGCCGCCAGTCACTTCCACGACGCAGGCCGTTACCACTTCGGTGACGAAACGGAACTCGACAGCGATGCGTTGATCGCACGGTTGACCCAGTGGCTGGATCGTTACCCGATCGTCAGCATCGAGGACGGCTTGTCCGAAGATGACTGGGACCATTGGCCGGCGTTGCGCTCGGCGGTCGCCGGGCGTGCGTTGGTGGTCGGCGACGACTTGTTGTGCACCAACCCGACCCGCATTCGCCGGGCCATCGACGCGAATGCCGCCGATACACTGCTGCTGAAGGTCAATCAGATCGGTACGTTGACCGAAGCGGCCGAGGCCTACGCCTTGGCTCGCGCCGCCGGTTGGCAGGTCACCATCAGCGCTCGTAGCGGGGAGACGGAAGACGACTGGCTCGCCGACCTCGCCGTCGGTTGGGCGGGCGATCAGATCAAGGTCGGCTCGATCACCCAGTCCGAGCGACTGGCCAAATACAACCGCCTGCTCGCCATCGAAGCGGAGACCCAGTTGCCGCTGGTCGAGTGGCCGAATGCGTCTTAACCGCCCGAAGGGCGCTGTCGCGCTTCCCAATCCTCCACGCGCTTGGCGTACGCCTCGGCCTGGGCGACCATGTCGACGCCGGCGTGTTTTTTCCACGCTTCGGTGAGTCGCTGAAACACCGGTCCGGGCTCGCCGTCGCCGATGGTCTGCCCTTCAAACGTCGTGGCGTGCACCAGGCAATAGGTCGTGGCGGTGCAGAACATCTCGTCGGCTTGCAGGGCTTCGTAGCGTCCGAGATTGGCTTCGCGCACCTCGATACCCAGTTTCTCGGCCAGCGTGCAGGTCACGCCGCGACTGACCCCGCGCAGGATGTTTCGATTTTCCGGGCTGAACAGCACGCCGTCCTTGACCAGAAAGACGTTCCAGCCCGGTCCCTCGGCCAGGAACCCGTCGGGATCGAGCAAGAGCGGCCAGATGTTCTCACCCAGCCGCTTCGACTGGAGCATGGCGTTGCGATAGTGGAGCCGGCTTCGCGTTTTGGCTTTGGGGTCGAGCAGGTGGGCCGGCATCGCGGGCTGGGCGGGGATGGCCAGATGCACGCCGGTGCGATAGTTCGGCGCGAACCGGCCCATGTGCACGATCAGCGGCCAGCAGGTAACGACGACGGTGGGTTTGACGCCGCCCTCGAACGCCGACGCGTACCATTCGAGCGGGCCGCGCGACACGTCGTGCATGATCAGCCAGTCGACATCGACCGGCTCGGTCCCGCGGTTACGGTCGAGCGTTTCGCGCGTGATCCGCTCCAACTGGTCGATCGACAGTCCGGGGTCGGTCTCGATGAGCCGCAACGTCGCGTAGAGCCGGTCCAAATGCTCACGAAGCTGAAACGGCCGGCCCCCGAAAGTCCGCGTCATCTCGAAGGCCATGTCGCCGAACATCAACGCGGAGTCGTAGACGGAAACCCGGGCCTCGTGTTCGGGGACGTACTGACCGCTGAAATAGACAACTCGTTCGGACATGGTTTCTCCCACCCTCGAGCGAATCATGCCGCCCGTGGGTCGACCGAGATGCTATCGGCCGGTGAGACACGCGACAAGCCTGGGGGATGTATGAGTGAGAAGTGTGGCTTCGGGAGGCCCCGTAACACTTCCGGCGGCTAAAGTCCGACCCCTCAAGGGCTCGCCTGATTGCCACTGACCGGCATCGAGGCGAGTATTACTTCTTACCCTTCGGCCTCTCAGGGTAATAGTTCGTCGTGCGGCAAAACACGTCCACCATACGCTTTAGGTGGTCAACGCTTGTCTGGAGACGGCACACTTCGCTCTTGCTGACTTCGCTCTTGCTGTCAGGAAGTAATACGGAATAAAACCGCAACGTGGCAACAGGTAGGTCGCTACGTACGCTCATCATCATGTGGTCTACCCAGGTGAGCGGTAGATCTGTACGTTCTTCCGTGGGTAGATCGAGCGGGTAGATTTCCTTCTTAGCCGATCGCTGCTTCTTGAGCCCGGAGGTAACAGTTTGTCGTTTCTTGGTGTGCGGTGATCGCTTTGCCATAAGATTCTTCTAGCTCTCTATACGTAAAGACTAGGTCTGTTGCCGCCTCATTCTGGCAATCCGGCATACTGATTGCTTGGAACCGTGCTCGTACTTCGAGTGCGTGGAGAAGTTTACCAGCCGTATCGAGCGTACAATTGGCGTTGCTGTGTAAGATGCGACTGATGAATGATTCTTTCGCGCCGCTTCTTCGAGCGAGCGTAGCTTGCGTCCATCCCTTTTCGCGAAGGCTCTGTAGGATAACTTCAGAGAGAGACAGTCGAAGCTCAAGCCCGACGCTCTCGCCGGTCTGCTCGAACTGCTCTATCGCATCCAGGATTGACTGTGCTTTCTTGGCGCTCATGTTTTGCGTTTCCTCCAGTTGCTGGTCGCTTTGATCTCGGCCACTTTGTCGATCTGTGCCCGTTGGGGTTTTGATAGGCTTTGGCCTCGTTTCCAGAATGAATCCATCGCGATGAATGATTCTTTTCCCTTGTCATAAAAACCGATCACCCGAAACAAAGACGCTGAGTGCGCCACGCGCCACACCCCATCCCATTCGTGCCTTATGGGGCTGCTTCTCCCCTCGAAGCGGTCGAATCCATTCTCTGCGTAATGCTTCAGCTTCTTGAGGAATAGCATTCTGCTTGGCTGACGAACGAAGTCTTTCA
>Ga0299906_10000782_pt1 | contig 28459 bp, 22 predicted proteins | sample RVTome_14_FD_200259 | JGI IMG/M metagenome (GOLD analysis project Ga0299906, IMG submission 200259) | Soil microbial communities from uranium-contaminated site in the Upper Colorado River Basin, Wyoming, United States - RVT145D125 (version 2) ...
GCGCTGGGCGGCAGGGGCCGGGCGCTGGCGCTTCTTCGAGAACCACCAGATGCTTTACCAGGCTGGCGAGGAGCCTGACGGGCTCTATGGTCTGGGCGCTGGCGCGCTGGACATCACCTTGCCCCTGGTCGGCGGTGAGCCGGTGACGATCCATCGTGCCGAGCCGGGCTTCTGGATTGGCGACTCGGCGATCCTCGCCCAGACCACCCGCCTCATCACGGTCGCTGCCGCGGCCAAGAGTCGGGTCTTCTTCATTCCGGCGACCTCGGTGCGGGCGGTCGTGGCACAGCGGCCAGAGTTCTGGCCCTGCTTCTTCGCGCTCAACCACCTGAACGCCTCGACGGCCGTCACCGCGCTTGCCGAGGCGCTGTCGCTCTCGCCGAAGGCAAGGCTGGCGAGGATGCTGCTGCGGCTGGCCGGCGACGGCGATCAGGTCACGGCGAGCCAGGCCGACTTCGCCCGGCTGATCGGCATGAACCGCTCCTCGCTGCAGCGCGCGCTCCAGGAGCTCATCGAGGCTGGTGCGCTCGCCACCGGATACCGCCGACTGCGTGTCCTCGATCGCGGGCGCCTCGAGTCTGTGACCGACGAGGCTTGAGGCCCACAGCGGCTCTGATGCGCCGGACGAAGCAGCGCTGCAAAAGCCGACAGCAGGACGTAGCGGGTCGTAGGAAATCCGATCGCTTTCCGTGCTAGCCTGAGGCCGGGCGAGGCGATCGGAGGTGGCCCGACAGGCGCAGGCGCGCACTTGCCGGGCGAAACCGAGGCTCCGGGCGGAACTTCGAGCGGCCATGAGCAGGAACATTGCGGCAGAGTTGGAGAGCGAGCATGCCAGCATGGCCCGGCTGCTCGATATCATGGAGCGGCAGTTGGCTCTCTTCGAGTCATCCGAGCAGCCCGACTACGACCTGATGCAGCAGATTGCCGGCTACTTCATCGATTTCCCGGAGCATTGCCACCACCCCAAGGAGGACCTCGTTGCCGCCATGCTGATCGAGCGGGTGCCGGCGCGCGCTGAGCCGCTGCGTGGCCTCGCCGGGAAGCACGAGGAACTGGCCCACCTGACACAGCGCTTCGCCCAGCTGCTGCAGCGTGTTCTCGACGAGGCGGAGCTGCCGCGCGGTACTGTGCTGCGTGCGGCGCGCGAGTTCATTGCCTCCCAGCGCTATCACATGGAGATGGAGAACGAGCACTTCCTGCCCCTGGCGCGGGAGGTGCTGGGCCCCGCCGACCTGGCGGCCCTGGAATCGCAGTTGCTCGCGCGGCAGGACCCGCTGCGCCGCTCCAGCAACGAGGAGCGCTACGCGAAGCTGCGGGATCTCCTGCTCGCCTCGGAGCGCAGAAACTCCTGAGCAGTGATCCGGGCATCCAGGGTGCTTGTGTCGACAAAGCGCTGGATCGCCGGGTCAAGCCCACTGCTGTCCGGTTAAGGCGAGATCGGTTCTTGCACAGCCGTCGCAGTCCTCCCTCGCCCCGCGCTTGCGGGGAGAGGGTCGGGGTGAGGGGAGTAGGTTTCTGAGTTCGGCTGTAGCGCCACCTGGCGCTTCGATTCTCCACCGTCGTCATGCGCGGGCTTGACCCGCGCATCCAGCGCTTTGTTGAAGGTGGATGACAAAGCGCTGGATCGCCGGGTCAAGCCCGCGATGACAGGAGACCAGCCAGGACCGGGCGAGCGTCGAGACTTGCACCGACCGACCGCCCCTCACCCCGACCCTCTCCCCGCGAGCGCGGGGCGAGGGAGGACTTCGGCGCCTCTGCGCAAACCGATCCTCGGCACCGCAGAAAACACAAAGGTCCCTGGCGGCGCGCCTTTGCGTACACCTCGGATGTTGCCCAAGCCGGACAGCGGTGGGTCAAGCCCGCGCATGACGCCAAGGGAAAGGCGCAATGCCATTGGGCCGGACTCTCAGGTTGCGGCCCTTGCGCTTGTCGGACCTTTGCCAACGACCTCACCCTGCGCAGCGGTGCGCAGCACTGCCTGTCGAAGAATTGGCCAGGGGCACCGCCCCGATCCGACGCGAGCCCGCGCTAGCTAGTTCGACCCCGGCGACAGCTTCCAGAGCGCACCGTCCCGCGGATCGTCGGTCAGTACGTAGATGCTGCCGTCCGGTCCTTCGTCGACCTCGCGGATGCGTTCGCCCAGCGCAATGCGCTCCTGCTCCTCGGCCGCGCCGTCGCTCAGGCGGACGCGCACGATGGCCTCGGCGCGCAGGCCGCCGATCAGCGCATCGCCCCGGAAATCCGGGAAGAGATCGCCCCGGTAGAACACCATGCCCGAGGGCGCGATGACCGGGGTCCATTGCGTCAACGCGTCCCTGAACTCCGGCCGGGTCGGCGGGTCGGGAATGTCAGTGCCGTCGTAGTGCGTGCCCCAGCTCACCAGCGGCCAGCCGTAGTTGGCGCCCGGCTCGATCAGGTTCAGTTCGTCGCCGCCCTTCGGGCCCATTTCCGCAACGATGAGCGAGCCGGTCGCCGGATCGATGGCGGCCGCCTGGATGTTGCGATGGCCGTAGGAGTAGATCTCGCCGCGCGCCCCCTCCCGGCCCACGAAGGGATTGTCGGCAACCGGCTGGCCGTCGCGGCTGATGCGCACGATGACCCCCAGGGTCTGCGAGAGATCCTGCGCCGGCTGAAATCGGAAGCGCTCCCCGGTCGTGACGAAGAGGGTATCGGCATCGATGAAGACGATGCGGCTGCCGAAATGGTTGCGCCCCGGCACCTTCTCCACCTGGCGCCAGACGGTCTCGAATTCCTGCAAGGCCTCGCCTTCCAGGCGACCGCGGCCGACCGCCGTACCCGCGGTGCCGCCAGCGCCGCCCTCGGCGAAGCTCAGCCATACCAGCTGGTTGTCCGCGAAGTTCGGATCGGCCACGACATCGAGCAGGCCGCCCTGCCCCTGTGCCCAGACCTCCGGCGTGCCCGCCACCGGCATCTCGGCGAGCTCACCGGTGGCCGAGACGAGCCGCAGCCGCCCCGGCCGCTCGGTCACCAGGATGCGGCCGTCCGGCAGGAACGCCATGCCCCAGGGATGCACCAGCCCGCCGGCGAGCTCGGTCACCCGAATCGCGCCGGCCGACGTTTCGATCGGCTGCTGCGGCGGCTCGGCCAGGGCAAGGCAAGGCAGAAGCGCGCCGGCGATGAGGCCGGCGCCGAGGGCTCTTTGCATGGCAAAGTCTCCGCCTTGGCGCGAGAGCTATGGGCTTTGAGCGCAACATAGGCGCGCGGACGAGGTTCCGCACGCGCCCGACGGCCGCGCCTGGGAAAAGACCTGGGGGCTGCGCAAGCGGCATCCCCCGGGGAGGTCGGCCCGGGAAAGAATCAGAACGAACTGGTCCGCGTGAAGACCTGCCCCGGCGCCGAGATGGTGTTGGTTGCGTTGTTGATGGTCCCGGCGCTGCCGATCTGGTTGCCGGAGAGCGAGGCGCTGCCGCCGCTGAGTCCGCCCAGCGTCATCGAGATCGTGGCACCGCCGGTGCTCGCCGCGACCGAGATGCCGGAGCTCTGCTGGTGGTTCGCGATGGTGGCGCTCGGCAGATCGCCGACCTCGGTGCTGGCGAAGACCGCGTTGCTGGCGCTGTTGGCCGTCGCCGACGTGCCGATGGCGTTGCCCTCCAGGCGATAGCTGCCGCCGCTGGTGTCTCCCGCGGCGTTGAGCGCGATCGTCGCATTCCCCAGGTTGGCGTCCAGGATCTGCGGCACCACCGCTCCCTGATCGTCGACCACGCCGTAGGAAATCTGCGTATTGAGCACGACGAGATTGCCCTCGGCCGTGATGCTGCCCGGAGCCGTGACCAGCGAGGACGACGCGATGCTGGCGCCTCCGGCCGCTACGCCGGAGAAGCCGGTTTCCATCGCGGCGCTGAGCGTGTTCGTCGCGTTGTTGCCGGTGATGCTCGACACGATGCGGTTGCCCAGCATCTGCACCGCGACGTCGCTGTTGACGGCGCCCTGCAGGGTCGTCGTGATCGCAACGTCGGTGACCGCGGCAATGCCCGAGAACTCGAAGCCGAGCGATCCGCTGTTCACCTGGTGATTGAGGATGCCGGCATCGACGAACCCCGATTGCCCCGCAATGGCGATCTGGTTGGTGGCATCGTTGGCGCGCTGGCTGCTTTCGATGGCGTTTCCATCGCTGGCCAGCGAAAGCCCGCTCTGGCCGCCGCCGACGGAACCGACCGTGGTCGCGATGCTGCTGAACTGGACGACGGCCCCGCTGCCCGCCCCGGGTTCGGTGGGTAGCGGCCCCTGAGCGTCGCCATAGGGCACGAGCGCTTCGTTGCGCTGGCTGTTGGCGATGAAGAAGCCGCTGGTGGCAACGAACAGGTCCACGTCCTCGCCGGCCGGGTTCGAGACAATCACCGTGCCGGGAGTGCCATCCTGCAGGTCGAGGCTCTGCACCTCAGCAACGATCAGGTTCTCGACCTTGTTGATGGCCAGGTCCGCGGCGATGCGGTTGTCGGAAACCGTCGCCGACGAGCCGACCATATCCATCAGGTTGACCTGCAGCTGATCGGCGTTGGCGATCGCGAGATACTGCGGGGAGCCAGGCCCCAGTTCCTCGACCGCGTTCTGCTGCTGGCTGACGATGCCGGCAAGGCCGCCGTCCCTTACCGTCGTGGCGCTGAGCGCCGAGATCCCGATGCCGTTGCTGGCGAAGTTGCCCTGCGCGGTCGCGACCAGCTCGTTGCCGGTTACCGCGATCACGCTGTCTCCGAGATCCAGGCCGGCGCCACCGTCCCCGATGGTCAGCTCCACCACGCTGGCGACGGTCAAGGCAGAGACCTGGCCCTGATGGTTGAACTGGTTGCTCAAGGCCAGCGCGGCGGCGTCTGCCTCCAGTGTATTGCTGCCCAGCGTGAGGCCGCCAAGGGCAGTGGAGCTGCCGATGACGGCATTCGCATCGTCGAGATCCGCCCCACCGGTCACCGACTGCGCCGACAGCAGGATCGTGGTCGCGCTCGCGTTGCCTTGGGAGAGCGCGGCGAGGCTGTTGTCCTCGACGGACACCCGCAGATCGGCCGGAGGCGTGCCGGTGCCAAGCCGGACACGGAGATCGCCGACCGTGTTGGCGACGACCCGCTGCCCCTGGCTGAACTGGCTCACCGCAGTGGCCGTGCTGCCGGTGAAACTGGTCGTCACCACCTCACCTGCCGTGCCCAAAGCGGTCACGCTGGAGAAGCTGTTGCCGGCCGCCGAGGTCTCTATGGCGTTTCCCGCCACCACCAGGGTCGCGCCGGCCAGGCCCGCAGCGGCGGGTGCCATCGGGTCGTTCACGAAGACGCCCAGGTGGGCGCCGTTGACGAAGGCATTGAGCGACGGATCGAGCACGTCGAAATCCGGCTCGCGCCCGTCGAGAATCTGCACGGATGAGGTAACGGCGCCGGCATCCACGGCGAGCGTGGCCTGGCCCTGATGGAGTTGCACGGCGCCCGCGGCATTGGCCACACCGTCGGTGATGCTCATCTCGAGGCTGCCCGCGGTGAAGCGGGTATCGCTGGCGAAGGCGTTGCCTGCGCTCTGCGCCGAAACCTCGTTGCCCTGGAACGAGAGGGACGTGCCGAGGAAGCCGCCGAAAGACGTGTCGGTGGCATCGTCAAAGCCCACCTGGGCAATGATCTGGACCGGACCTTGAGGAGCGATCAGCGCATCCACCTCGGGCTCGAAGACGAACTGCAGGTTGGTGCTGGCCGAGGTGCCCACGATCGAGGTGGTTGCCTCGTCGACACCGTTGCCCACCAGGTTGAACGCTTCGTTGCCCGACGCTCCGGCGCCTATGCTGTTGCCGTCGAAAGCCACCGTCATCGCGGCGGCATCTTCGATCCCGAGCACCATGCTGGCATTCGAGACCCGTGCATCGGCGGTTTGCGCGTTCTGCGGATCGTCGTCCAGCGAGCCGGCCAGCTGGATGTTGTTCGCCTGGTAGTTCGCCAGGGTGCGCACGGGCAGGTCGAGCGCGAACTCGGCCACGTGATCGGTCGCGGTCAGTGTGGTCGGCGGCCCATCGAGAGCGATGCCGCCATCGAAGAAGACCTGGTTGCGCGCGCCGTTCAGCGTCGTCAGCGCCGCGATCTCGTTCCCGCCGACGGTCACGTCGAGGCCGTTCGCCGTGCCGACAGTGCCTCCGTAGGCGCCCTGTGTGAACAGGAACTGCAGGGTGGCGCCGTCGACGCGACTGTCGATGCCGACGCCGTCCTCCGCGCTGGGTATCGGCTTGTCGACGGTATCGGCCGAGCCCTGGATGCTGGTGACCACGGCGGTGCCTTCGAAGAGTGCGGTACCGGCGATGCTGTCGGCGAAATCGTCCGAGGTGTCGCCCGGCGTCCCGTTGTCGTTGATGAAGTCGATCTCGCGGCGCAGGAGAATCGAGTTGTCGGAGAGATTGCCGCCCGCCTGGGCAAGGACGCTGTTCGACGAAAGGTCGTAGGCCCCCGCGATGGTCGCGCCGGGGGCGACGTCGCGCGTGAAGAGGAGGCTGCTGTCCTCCGCCAACGCGATCGGCCCGTTGCTGGCGCCGTCTGTCGTGTCCGCGTCGAAGCCGTGGTTCAGCTGCACGTTCATGACCGAGAGCGAGCCGATCTGCACCGGCGAGGTCGGACCGAGGGCGAAGCTGAGCTCGCCATTGTCGGTCGGGACGAAGAGATCGGCATAGGCGACGGTCTCGATCGTGCTGAGCGCCCGGTTGAAGTTGCCGCGAACCGTCACGGCGTTGCGCGAGAAGCTGGCCGATGCGGTGCCGTCTCCGGTGACCGTGCCGGTGATGTCGCTGCCCGAGGACTCGACGTAGAGGTCGACCGCGTCGGCCGCCTGCATCGACAGGATCACCGCGCCGTCGATCGTGCTGCCGGTGCCGCCCGGGCCCGGCAGCACGCCGATCCTGCTCTCCGCAACATTCGCGTTGCCGAAGGCGAAGATGACGTTGTCGTTCTGCTGGAAGGCGCTGGGCAGCGAGACGCCGACGACCGCCGACAGCGGCAAGACGTTGTCCACCGCAATGACGTTGACGCTGCTGCCCGGATCGACGCCGTCGCCGCCGTCGGCCTGAGCGATGCCCTGATCGTTGATGATCGCATTGAGCGAGCCGTTGCCCGGAAGCAAAGAGCCGGCGGTGCCGCTGACGTCGACCGGTGAGATCGGATTGATGTCGGGAGCGGCCACGGTCTGCGCCATCGCCGGACCGCTCGTCAGCGCCGCGAGAGCCACGGCGCTCGCCGAGCCGACAAGCCACAGCCGTAGGTGATTGATTGCGCGCATGGTCCCCTCCCCTCGGGCGAGGCGGCTACGCCACAGCGGCTTGGGCGTACGCCCCAATTGACATAAGAGTGAGTTCTGCGGTTCCGGGACGCAATATGGCTGTTGTGTGCAGCTTTAGATGGTTGTTATGGTAATATTACTACTTTTTAGATCCACTCTGGGCAATACCGCGAAAAATGGCTTGAACTAAAAAAGTCGTTCGCGCCGACCATTGGAGCTTCTGGCGATCGCGACCAATGCCTTTCAAACTCTGCGACGCACCGCACGGGGAAAGGGCAGCGATGATCGCGTTCACCTGGAACGGCCGGCGCCTGCAGGCGCAGGAGGGCGACAGCGCGGCGGACGCCTTGCGGCGCAACGGCGTTCGCGTGCTGGCCGCGACGCGCAAGCGCCACCGTCCGCTCGGCTGGTCGGGCAGCTTCGTGCAGGGCGTGCTGGCCGAGGTCGACGGCGTGCCCAACGTCCGCCTGGATCAGGTGCCCCTGCGGCCGGGGCTGGCCCTCCGCCGACAGAACGCCTGGCCCTCGCCCGGGTTCGATCTGCTAAAGGCCTTCCGCTGGCTGCCGGCGCGCTGGGTGCAGGGCGGCTTCGAGCATCCGCGCTGGCTCGCCAGCGGCACCGGCCGCTTCGAGCGCTGGGAGCGCCTGCTGGGCTTCCTCGCCGGCGAAGGCCGGCTGTCGCCCGCTGCGCCGGCGCTTCCCGTCGTCCCCGGCGCCAGGCGGCGCGTCGATGCCCTGGTCGTCGGTGCCGGGCCGGCAGGCCGCGCCGAAGCCGCCGCACTTGAGGCCGCGGGCAAGACGGTGCTGGTCGTCACGCGCGGGCCCAAGGCGGTCGAAGGCGTCGAAACCCTGACCCGCCACGAGGCTTTCGGCGTCTATCGCGGCGGCCGGCTGGTCGCTGCGGCGCCGCTCGATCCGAGCCAGGGCGCTCTGGTCATCGAGACCGCGGAGCTGGTGCTGGCGACCGGCCGGCGTTCCTGCCCGCCCGTGGTGCCGGGCAACGACCTGCCGGGCGCGATGGACGCGCCGACGGCGCTGCACCTGGCCGAACGCGGCATCGACCTCGGCCGCGTCGTCGTCGTCGGCACCGGCGCGGAGGCTGCGGTCGGCGCCGCGCTGGCGCGTGCCGGTCGCGTCGTCGCCACCGCGCCGGTCGCCAGCCTGCGCGCCATCCTCGGCCGCCACGCGGTGCGCGCCGTCGCGCTCGACCGGCGCATCGCCTGCGAGGCGCTGGTGCACGCCGGCCCGTGGATCGGCGACCCCGGCCTCGCCTTCCAGGCCGCCGCCGACGGCCGCCTGCGCTTGACGGCGGGATCCCTGCCGCCGGGCGTGCGCGTGGTCGGCGGCGCAGCCGCGCCCGACGAGCCGGTGCACGTCGGCGATCTCGCCGCGGCCCGGCGTGCCGCGGTCTGCCCCTGCATGGACGTGATGGGCGGCGAGATTCTCGACCTCGCGGCCGCGGGCATGACCCATGTCGAGGAACTGAAGCGGCAGACCGGCTGCGGCATGGGGCCCTGCCAGGGCCTGCCTTGCTGGGAGATGCTGCGCGCGCTGCTCGCCAAGGCGACCGGTAGCGCGGTCGACGACCGGCCGTCGCACCGTCCGCCGCGGCGCAGCCTGACCGTCGCGCAGGCCGCCGGCCTCGCCGAGCTGGTGGAGCCGCAGCAGTGAGCGGGCTCGGCCTCGGGCTGAACCGGCGCATCGTCGTCATCGGCGGCGGCATCCACGGCCTCGGCACCGCCTTCCACCTGGCCAGGCTCGGTTTCCGTTCGGTGCGCGTCGTCGATGCCGGCTATTTCCAGGGCGGCGCCTCGGGCCGCAACGGCACGCTGGTGCGCGGCGGCTTCGCTTCGCCGGAGTGGACGCGGCTCTTCGCCTTCTCCAACCAACGCTGGATCGCGCTTTCCCGCACGCTGGGCGAGAACGTCATGTATACGCGCCGCGGTTACCTGATCGTGGCCGAGAGCGAGCGCACGCAGCGCCTGATCGAGGCCGCCGTCCCGCTGCATCGCGACTGCGGCCTCAGCTCCGAGGTGATCGACCCGGCGACGCTGAAGCGCCTGGCGCCGTCCATGGCGACGTCGACGGTGCGCTCGGCCGTGCAGCTGCGCGACGGCGGCGTGGCGCCGCACCATGCGGCGATGCAGGGCTTCCTGAAGGCCGCGCGCCGGCTTGGCGTCGTCGTCGAGTACGGCAAGGCGGTCAGCGCGATCGAGCAGGACGGCTCGCGCATCGCCGCCGTGGTCGCCGGCGGCGAGCGGCTGCCGGCCGATCTGGTGGTGCTGGCCGCCGGCGCGCAGAGCGTCGCGGTCGCCGCACTGGCCGGCGTCCGGCTCGACGCCTTTCCGCAGCGCATCGAGGCTCTGGCGCTGGAGCCGGTGCGCCCGGTGCTGCGCCCGGCGATCGCCTTGCCGGACCGCCTCTGCTACCTGCACCAGAGCGCGCGCGGCGAGATCGTCGGCGGCGCCGAGGTGGCCGAGCGGCCGCAGGACACGCTGGCGGTCGACCTGCCGGTGATGGCGACGACCGCCAGGATCTATGCCGAGATGTTCCCCGCCTTCGCGCGGCTGCGCATCCTGCGCCACTGGGCCGGCATGCTGCTGGCGACGCCGGACTGGGGACCGCTGCTGGGTCCGCATCCCGAGTTGGAGAATCTCTGGGTCACCACCGGCTGGTCCTACGGCATCGCCGGCGCCGCCGGCACCACCGAGCTGGTCGCCCAGTCGATCGCCGGGGACCGGCCGCATGAGCTGATCCGCCCCTTCGCCGTCGACCGCTTCCGGCGCGGCAAGCCGGTCACCGACGGCTCGATCGTGCTGGCGCCGGTGGAGCACCCGGCCGCCGTGCCTTAGGCCGGCGCTGCTGCAAACCCGCCGTGCTCCTGGCCCGATCCCTCCCTGGCCCATCCTTCGAGACGGCCGCTGCGCGGCCTCCTCAAGATGCGGTCGTGCAGTTTGTAGACAAGCAAAGAACCTCATCCTGAGGAGCCCTGCGAAGCAGGGCGTCTCGAAGGATGGGCCGCAAGGTCCGCTCCCGGCTAAGGCACCCCGCCCAAGCGGCAAAAGAAAAGGGCGGCCGGCCAGGGCCAGCCGCCCGCAGACCGAAACCGAAAGGCCTACTCCTGGCCGTCCGGAACACCGTTGTTGTTGAGGTCCAGCGAGCCGAAGTCCGCCGGGTTCATCGCGAACCAGTCGACATAGCCGTCGCGGTCGTAGTCGAAGGGCTCGAGGCCGCGCTCGATGATGACGAGGCCTTCCGCCTCGACCTCGGCGCGGCTGCGCTTGACCACCTGCTCGTCGGAGAGATCGCCGTCGCCGTCGGTGTCGTAGCGGACGTAGTAAACCTCGTCGTTCGCATCGACGCCGGTGGTGCTCATGCTGTCAGCGAAGGCGCTGCTGCTGCCCAGCGCAACAGCGGCTGCCATCAGGAACGAGGTCGTGACTTTACGCATGACTTTTCCTTCCGCATTCCTATGACGAGAGACGACACGGGGTCAGCCAGTGCCGTCGATGTAAGAACAACGCGGCAGAGGCGAGATCGTTCATCGGCCGATGCGAAGAAAGGCGAGTTCGACGCCCAGGTCGGCGGTAGAACAGGACCAATTTTCAGTGCGTTGCGGCGCCTTTGGTCAAGATTGGTGAGGTGCGGAGGGGATGGCCGATAATGCCCTTTCCAGGGTGTTCCTGACAAAGCCAGGAAGTCACAGCATTTCAGTCGATCTAGAGATGCCGATGGACACCGACAGTTTAACAGCAACCCACTATGCCTTCCTGGCCAGAAAGGGTGCAGTTCGAATTCGTACAGGCGATGCACGAGACGCAGCGATAGAGTTCATGGTTGGCCCAGAGCCAATTGACGGCAATCCGCTCGCCAAGGTTCTGTCGGCGGGCAATCGCGAACTGCTGCGCATCATTGCCGAGAAGGCACCCGGCTCGCTCGAAGAGCTGGCACGCATCACCGGCAAGGCCAAATCCAATCTGTCGCGGACTTTGCGAGCAATGGAAGGCTACGGCCTGGTTCGTCTCGAACGCGGCGAGCGGGGCCGCATCACACCCAAGGTGATGCATGACCGGGTGGAACTGGACCTGCCGCTTACCGTCTCACGGAAGGCAAGCTGAGCCATCTGTTCTCAGCCGCCATCGGCACTGCGCTGCTGCGCAGCTCCGGAGATCACCCTGCGCCCCCTCGTAGGGTGGCGCAGCCGCCCGTAGCCCCCGCGAGGGGGCGTAGGTGGCGGAGGGGATGGGATTCGAACCCACGATAGGGCTTTAGACCCTATAACGGTTTAGCAAACCGCCGCCTTCAGCCACTCGGCCACCCCTCCGCACGAGAGTGGTGTTTGTCACGGCGTATGCTGGGGCGGCTTGTAATGAGCGGCCCAGCCCAAGTCAACGAAGCGGGCTAGATCGGCGTCCGGTTTGCGCGCAGGCGCTGAAGTCCTCCCTCGCCCCGCGAAGCGAGGCGAGGGAGGACTGCAACGGCTGTGCGAGAACCGATCTCGCCTTAACCGGACAGCAGTGGGCTCGACCCGCGTTGGACCGGTTCCGCCTTAAACCAGCTTGTTGCACGGGCAGCCGACGTGGCCGCAGCCGCGCACGTCGGGATCGGCGCACTGCTCGCTGCAGTACGCCAGGTCGTCCGTCGAGTTCGGCGGGATGACGCCGGTCCCGGGAATCACCTGGCAGGTGCGGCCGACGCCGGGGCACGGCAGGGGTGCGGTCTCTGAATGGAGATCGGACAAGGCGAGTCTCCCATCTGTCATCGCTTAACGAGTCCAGAGCTAACGAGCCCAGCGCGTCGGGGTTCCCATAATCGGGCCTTCTTTGCGTGCAACCGAAAGGCCATAGTCTGCCCGGCGCAATCGGGGGGGGCCGGATGAATCCTTTGCTGCCTGCACTCTTGCTGACGATTCTGCTGGCCGCCTGCGCGCCCGAACCGGCGCCGCGCTGGGGCGACCGGAGCACCGCCACCGTCAGCCACAACATCTGCGCGCCCTACGACCGCTCGCTGCTCGACGGCATGGATCCGCAGGCCCAGGTCACATGGCTGACCGAGCGGATGAAAACCTGCCGCGCCGCCTGCGAGGCGGCCGGCACTTGCAACGACGACGACACCGCGGCGATGGCGATCGACTTCTACAATCGCGCCAACGCGCAGGGCGAGCTCGGCCGTCACGGCGAGGCCGTGGCGGACTACAGCCGCAGCCTCGCGCTCGACCCTACGTTCGTGCCGGCCTACGCCCAGCGCGCCATGGAACTGATCGCGATGGACCGCTTCACGGAAGCCCTCGCCGACGCCGACGCCGCCATAGCGCGGGCGCCGAACGACCCGCGGCCTCATGGACTCCGCTGTCTGGTCCTGCTGGAGCTGAAGCAGCACAAGGAGGCACTCGCCGCCTGCGCGACCGCCACCGGGCTCGCGCCCGGCGTTCCGGCGCTGCAGATGATTCACGGCATGGCGCTGGCGCGAGACGGCCAGGAGGAGGCAGCGCTGACGCAGATGGAGCAGGCGATCGCCGCGGATCCCACTGTGGTGTCGGTGCTGCAGGAGCAGATGCGGAAGGCCGGCTATCATGCCGGGCCAGCCAGCGGTAGCTATGACCAGGCCACGCAGGACGCACTCGCGAAGTGGATCGCCGCCGGCGCCCCTGGCGAAGGGTCGACCTAGATAGCCGCCAGCGCCTGGTCGAGGTCCGTCTCGAGGTCGGCCGGATGCTCCAGGCCGATCGAGAGCCGCAGCAGGTCGGGCGGCGCGGAGCCGGCGGGGCCTTCCACCGTCGCGCGGTGCTCGATCAGGCTCTCGACCGAGCCCAGCGAGGTGGCACGGTGGAAAAGCTGCACAGCGCGGCAGACCGCGAGCGCCGCCTCGGCGCCTCCCTTCACCTGGATCGACAGCATGCCGGAGAAGCCGCCCTCCATCTGCCGGCGCGCCAGCGCATGGCCGGGATGGCTCTCCAGCCCGGGATAGAGCACGCGGTGCACCTTGGGATGGCGTGCCAGGAACTGCGCGAGCTGCAGCGCCGTGGCGCTCGACTGCCGCACGCGCGGATAAAGCGTGCGCAGGCCGCGCAGCAGCAGCCAGGCCTCGAAGGGACCGAGCGCGGCGCCGACCGACGTGCGGTTGGCGAGGATCGCCTCCCACCAGGCGTCGGCCTTGGCGACCGCGAGCGCGCCCGCCAGCACGTCGGAGTGGCCGTTCAGGTACTTGGTGGCCGAATGCATGACCAGGTCGCAGCCGAGCGCCAGCGGCCGCGTCAGCACCGGTGTCGCCACCGTGCCGTCGATGCAGACCCGCGCGCCGGCGGCGTGGCCGAGCCGCGCGATCGCCTCGATGTCCAGCACCTGCCAGAGCGGATTGGTCGGGCTCTCGAACCAGAGGAGCTGCGCCGGCTTCGCCTTCAGCTCGCGCTCGAGCGCGGCGAGGTCGGTCATGTCGAGCAGCTTCAGCTCGAGGCCCCACTGCTGGGCGAAGCGCACGACCCAGGCCTTGAGGCCCCAGTAGAGCGCGTCGTGCATGACGATGCGCTGGCCCGGCTGCAGCGTCATCACCACCGCGGCGGCGGCACCGAGGCCGGAGGCGAAGACCGCCGCCGCAGCGCCCTCCTCCAGCTTGGCGATCAGGTTCTCCGCCTGGCTCCAGTTCGGCGTGTCGTAGCGCGCGTAGCTGGACGTGCCGCGCAGCGCGTAGTCCTCCGTCCGCGCGAAGGTGGTACTGGAGACCAGCGGCGGCACGATGGCGCCGGTCGTCGGATCGAGAAAGTGGTCGGCCTGCGCCGCCAGCGTCTCGGGGTGGTAGGTCGAGTTCTTGCGCATGGCCGAAGAGACTGCGGCCGCCGCGGCCTCGCCGCCAAGCGCGAAAGCGTCAGGGTGACAATGAGCCTCTTGGCCCATCCTTCGAGACGCCCTGCTGCGCAGGGCTCCTCAGGATGAGGCCGAGACTCCTGTCGACACACGCACAAACCTCATCCTGAGGAGCGGTGCGAAGCACCGCGTCTCGAAGGATGTGCTGCAAGTTGACCGACGCCGGAAACCTGCTTGTCGTCAGATCGTCAGCGCCAGCTTGCGCGCCTCGTAGAAGGCGAGCGCAGCCGTGCGCGCGGAGACCGCGTCGCCCAGCGTATGCACGGCCTTGCCGCTGCCGGCCAGCGCCTTCGCCAGGCCGTCGCGCGGATGGTTGGTGCAGGCCATGACCAGCGTGTCGAACGCACGCTCCTCCTCGTCGCCGGTGAAGAGGTTCACCAGCGTCGCGGTGTTTTCGTTCCAGGCCTTGAGGCCGGTCGCCAGCAGCACCTCGACGCCGTACTTGGCGAAGCGCTCGCGCGTCGTGCTGCCCGTGCCGCTGAGGTCGAGCGCGCCGGCGGCCTTCTCCGAGGCGGTCACCACGGTCACCTGGTGGCGCTGCTGCGCCAGGTGCAGCGCCGTGCCGCTGGCCGGCCACCAGCCGTTGATGTCGTCCAGCAGCAGCACGCGCGTGCCCGGCACCACCTTGCCGTCCAGCACGTCGTGCACCGTGGTGACGTTCTCCTGCTCGGCGCCCGGCAGGCGGTCGCGGTTCGGCCAGGCGCGCTGGAAGCCCTCGCGCGCGGGCTCCGAGCCGGTCGCCAGGATCACCACCTCGGCGCCCGAGGCCTCGATCTCCGCCGCCGTCATCGCGTGGCGCAGGCGCAGCTTCACCTGCAGCTTGGTGAGCTGCGTCTGGTACCAGGAGAGCAGCTCGGCGATCTCGCCGCGCTCGGGCTGGCCGGCGGCCAGCCGGAACTGGCCGCCCAGCTCGCCGGTCATCTCGACCAGCGTCACGCGATGGCCGCGCGCGGCGGCGACGCGTGCGCTCTCCAGGCCGGCGGGCCCGCCGCCCACCACCAGCACCTCCTTCGGCTGCTGCGCCGGCGGATTGCTGTCGCCGTCCCACTCGGCTTCGCGCGCCACCGAGGGATTGACCAGGCAGGAGACCCAGTAGTCGCGGTATCGCCGGCCGATGCAGAGCTGGTTGCAGGAGATGCAGGGCCGCACGTCCTCCGCCCGTCCCTCGCGCGCCTTGTTGGCGAGATGCGGATCGGCGATCTGTCCGCGCACGATGGAGACCAGGTCCGCCTGCCCCGCCGCCAGTACCGCCTCGGCGTTGGCCGGCGTCTTCACCCGGGCTTCGGTGGTGATCGCCGCGTGCTTCACCACGCCCTTGAACGCCGCCGTGGCCTCCACCGTCAGCTTCATCGGGAAGTGGAACGACGGCACGATCATCATCGAGAGATTGAGATAGCTCCCGGAGCCGACCGAGAAGTAGTCGACCAGGCCGCGGCGATCGAGCCACGCGACGATCTCGGTCTTGTCGGCCAGCGTCAGCCCGCCCTCGTAGGGCTCGGCGCCGGAGATCGTCATGCCGACGATGAAATCCTCGCCGCAGCGCTGCCGGATGCCCTCGCAGATGCGCACGGAAAAGCGCAGGCGGTTCTCCAGGCTGCCGCCCCATTTGTCGTCGCGGCGGTTGGTCAGCGGCGACCAGAACTGGTCGACCAGGCAGTTGTAGCCGGCGAAGATGTCGACGCCGTCGAAGCCGGCGCGCTGGTCGCGCTCCGCCTGCGCGACGAAGCCCTCGATCAGCTCCTCGATCTCGGCCGCCGTTACCGCGTGGCTGCCCCACTGGTCGTGCATCGAGGGCAGGCCCGAGGGCGACCAGTAGGGCTGCCAGGAGTTGTCCTGATCGCCGTGCGCGCCGACGTGATAGATCTGGTGGATCATCACCGCGCCGAGGTCCTTGCACTCCGTCGTGATGCGCCGGAAGGGCTCGATCGCGGCGTCGCTCTCGGCGAGGAGATTGCCGCGGATCAGGATGCCGGTGCGGTGCGCGGGCGTCGGCTCGACCACGATCATCGCGGCACCGCCGCGCGCGCGTTCCCGGTAGTAGCCGTAGTGCCGGTCGCCCGGCAGGCCCTCGTAGCTCATGTTGACCGTGTGCGCGCCGAAGACGATGCGGTTGCGCAGCGTCTTGTGGCGCAGCTGCAGCGGCCGGAAGAGCTGCGGAAAAGCCTGGCCCTGCTGGCCCATCGAACGATCTCCCTGCCCCGCCTCTGGCGGGCGGGCCGGGGAGTGTGGTGAGGCGGCTAAGCCGCTGTCAACGCGCCGGGCTGTCTGGTGCGCAATGCGCTCCATTTCGGTCAGTTGCACCAACTCACTTCCCCCTTGAGGGGGGAAGTCGAGCGAAGCGAGGATGGGGGTGACAGGAGCGAAGCGAGGATGGGGGTGACAGGAGCGAAGCGACCGGCCGCGGAGTGGCCGAGAGGCTGATGACGCCAGCTCCGCTGGCGGCCATCGCAAACCGATGGCTGTCACCCCCTCCCTCGCTTCGCTCGACCTCCCCCGTCAAGGGGCCCGTCAAGGGGGAGGTGAGTTAGCGCATCAATGCTGCAGCACGATCTTGCCGAAGTGCCTGCCGCGCTCCATCAGCGCGAAGGCTTCGGCGGCGCGCTCCAGCGGGAAGCTCTGGTCGATTGCCGGCTTCAGGCCATGCGTCTCGATCGCGCGGTTCATCGCCTCGAATCGCCGCCGCGAGCCCACCGCGATGCCCTGCACGCGGAGCATCGGGCCGATCAACTGGCGGATGTCGATCTTCGCCTCGAAGCCACCGACGAAGCCGATCACACCGATGAAGGCGCCGAAGGCCGCCGCGGCCAGCGATTGCGTCAGCGTCGCGCCGGCGGTCTCGACCACGATATCCACGCCGCGGCCGCCGGTCGCCTCACGCACGGCGCCGGACCACTGCGGCGTGGCGCGGTAGTCGATGCCGACCTCGGCGCCGAGTGCTTTCGCCTTTGCGATCTTCTCGGCGCTGGACGACAGCACGATGACACGCGCACCGGCCAGGCGGGCGAACTGCAGCGCGAAGAGCGCCACGCCGCCGGTGCCCTGCACCAGCACCCAGTCGCCCGGCTTCACGCCGCCCTCCTGCAGCGTCGACCAGGCGGTCAGCGCCGCGATCGGCAGCGTCGCCGCCTCGGCGTCGCCGAGGTTCGCCGGCGTCGCCACCGCTTCCGCCTCGGGCACGACGATGTAGTCCTGCGCCACGCCTTCGAGCGGCACGCCCAGCGTGCGACCGCTCCTCTGCTGCGGCGTCGGCAGGCCGTCGATCCAGCCTTGGGTGTAGACGGGGATGACGCGGTCGCCCGGCTTGAAGCGGGTGACCGCGGCACCGACCGCCTCGACCACACCCGCGCCATCCGAGAGCGGCACGTAGGGCAGCTTCAGGTCCGGCCGGTAGACGCCCTTCAGGATCACCAGGTCGCGGTAGTTCAGGCTCGCCGCCTTCAGCGCGATCAGCAGGTCGCCCGGGCCAGGCGCAGGCTTCGGCCGCTCGACCAGCCGAAGCCCATCGAGGCCGAAGGCGGCCGCTTCGATCGCGCGCATGGCTCAGCGCTTCTGGAACTGCGCCTTGCCGAAGAGGATGTCCTTGGCCTTGTCGTCGAAGGCGGCGGGCCGCTCGGCGCTCAGCACCTGGACGCCCTTCTGCACCGCCGGCCGGGCGTCGATCTCCCCGAACCAGCGGCGGTAGTTCGCCAGCTCGTCCTTGTTCACGCCCTGGCGGTCGGGCGAGCGCATCCAGGCCCAGCAGGCGATGTCGGCGATAGTGTAGTCCTCGCCGCCGAGATAGCGGCTCTCGCCCAGGCGCTTGTCGAGCACGCGATAGAGCCGGTTGGCCTCGTTGGTGTAGCGGTCGTAGGCGTACTGGATCTGCTCCGGCGCGTAGTGCCGGAAGTGGTGCGCCTGGCCCAGCATCGGGCCGACGCCGCCCATCTGCCACATCAGCCATTGCAGCGTCGTGTAGCGGCCGTGCGGATCCTTCGGCAGCAGCCTGCCGGTCTTCTCGGCGAGGTAGATCAGGATGGCGCCGGACTCGAAGAGCGACAGCGGCTTTCCGCCGGGGCCGTCGTGGTCGACGATGGCGGGGATGCGGTTGTTCGGGCTGATCTTCAGGAACGCGGCCTCGAACTGGTCGCCCTTGCCGATGTCGACGGCATGCACCCGGTAGGGCAGGCCGAGCTCCTCCAGGGCGATGTGCACCTTGTGGCCGTTCGGCGTGGCCCAGCTGTAGACGTCGATCATGGCTTCCCTCTTCCGTCCCGGGTTCCGGCTGCGACATAGTTGCGGCCCGCCGCCGCCCTCGGCAACCCTGGCGGGCCGTCACAGGTCCTGGAACCCCCGCGCCATGGCCATCGTCCGCGTTACCTGCTTCCGCCAGGACCAGCCGTTCCGCGACGGCCCCTACGTCGTCTCCGGCGCCCGCGTCAGCGAGGGCTTCGACAGCCTGGTGGTGCGGCTGACCGACGAATCCGGCACCGCGGGCTGGGGCGAAATGTCCCCGCTGGGCACCACCTACGATCCGGCCTTCGCCGCGGGCGCCCGCGCCGCGGCGGCGGAACTGGCGCCGGCCCTGCTGGGCGAGAGCGCCGACCAGCCGATCGCGCTGACCCGGCTGCTCGATCGGGCGCTGAAGGGACATCCCTACGCCAAGTCGGCCTTCGATATGGCGGCCTGGGACCTGGCGGCGCGCCGGGCGGGCGTGCCGCTCGCGGACCTGCTGGGCGGCCGCTACGGCGAGGGCACCGCGCTCTACCGCTCGCTCTCCAAGGAGGCGCCCGGGGCGATGGCGGCGCGCGCGCAGAAGTACTGGTCGGAGGGCTACCGCCGGCTGCAGGTGAAGATCGGCGGCGATGCCTTCGAGGACGAGGCTTCGCTGCGCGCGGTCGCCGGAGCGCTGCCGAGCGACGCCGTGCTGTTCTGCGACGCCAACGGCGGCTATGCGCCGGCCGAGGCGCGGCGCTTCCTCGCGCTGACGCACGAGCTGAACTATGCCTTCGAGCAGCCCTGCGCGACGCTGCGCGAGTGCCTGCTGCTGCGCGGCGCCGCCGAGCGCCCGCTGGTGCTGGACGAGTCGATCGTCGACCTGGAAAGCCTCTGCCAGGCCGCCTTTGCCGGCGTCGACGGCGTCACGCTGAAGATCGCCCGCATCGGCGGCGTGACGCGCACGCGCCTCTTGCGCGACGCGGCGGTCGAGCTTGGCCTCATGGTGACCGTCGAGGACACCGGCGGCGCCGACATCGACACCGCCGCGATGGCGCATCTCTCGCTCTCGACGCCGGAGGCCCGCCGGCAGCACACGGTCGATTTCCACAACTGGGTGACCGCCAGCAACGGCCGCGGCCTGCCGCCGACCAGCGGCGGCCTGCTGCGCGTACCCGACGGGCCCGGCCTCGGCGTGGTTGTCGATCTGTCGGCCCTGGGCGAGCCCTTGCTCGACCTTGGCTGAGGCTCGACTCGCGCCGGCCGGCGGCGTCTAATCGCCTTCTCCTCGCATGGCAACGAAGGGGGAAGCGATGCGTATCACACGCAGGTCTCTCCTCGGCACCGGCCTCGCGTTCGCTGCATTGGCGAGCGCGCCGGCGGCCACCCGGGCCTCAGAGCAGGGCGGCGGCGGCCAGGACGGCGGCGACGCTCAGGAGCTCGGTCAGGGCTTCGAGGAGGGCGGGCCGATCTCCTACATTCCAGTCAAGCAGGTCATGATCGCCACCCGGCTGCTGGTGGTGTCGAACGACAGCCTCTACGCCATCGGGCTGGACAACGCCGTCAAGGCCCGCAACGAGGACAAGATCAACCTCGGCGAGATCCCCCTGATCGGCGGCCTGGTCGACGAAAGCGGCCTCTTCCCGGATCTGCTGACCCGCGAGGATTTCGCGCCAGCCAAGCGGATCGGCACGGTCTATGGCGCGGGCGAGTCGCTGATCGTCGACCTCTCGCTGCCGGAGCGTCCCGTGAGCGGGATCGTCGAAGCCGTCATGGCGGAGGACGATGAGACACAGCCCCGGCAGGTCATGATCGAAGCCAAGCTGCTCGAGACCGTGGTCGTCGCCAACGGGCGCTACAGTTTCCACGTCGGCGGTCACCGTCTGCAGCGGGTCGACCCCAAGAGCAAGGTGCCGGTCCTGGGCGACTTGCCGATTCTGGGCCAGGCTTTCAGGACCGGAACGGCCTATCGCCTGCGCAAGGACAACCTGTTGATCCTTATCAAGCCGACCATCCTCTTCCCGGAGGAAGAATAGATGGCGGACCGTTCCGCTGCCGGCGCTTGGGGATTGGCCGGGAACGCACCACGTACCACTGCGGATTGACGGTCCGGGGAGCTTGGCCATGTCGTTGACGAGACGCGCACTCCTGGCTGCCGGCGCCGGTCTGCTGCCGGCCATCGCGCTGGGCAGTCCGGCCGCGGCGATTGAGACCACCGGGGGCAGCAACAGCGGCCAGCCGCAGGAAAACGAACCTGGCCTGATCGGGCCGCGCGACTACATGCCCTTCGTGCTGGAGGGCGACCGGGGTTTCACCGCCCGCCTGGTGCTGGTGGTGACCGATGCCGGCGCCTACGGCGGCGCGCTCGACCGCCAGGTCTACGTGCGCGACGAGAACAAGATCGGCATCCTGCGCGACGTCCCCTTGGTCGGTCAGCTTTTCTCCGAACGGCTGCGCGGCCGCGACTTCGATCCGGCGCTGCGCATCGGCACCGCGCTGAAGCTGGGCGATACCCTGGTCATCGACCTGCACCGCACCAAGGTGACGCTGCAGACCAAGGCCGCGAGCCTCTCCGGCAGCGGCCGCCCCACGGTCGGCGCTTCGCTGCCGGAAGGTCCGGTGATCCAGACCCTGGTCGCCGCCAACGACACCTGGTCCTACCACGTCAACGGCACGGTGCTTTCGCCGCTCGACCCGGCGTCCCCGCCGGCGGCCTTGGCTGCGCTCGCGAGCGGCGTCGAGGCCGAGCTGGTGGGCGAGGCCTACGCGCATCCCGACGGGCACCTCCTGGTGCTGGTGCGGCCCTCTATCCTGACCGGCTGGAGCTGACGTAGCGTCCTTCCCCGCCGCGCCGGCACGAGCCGCGCGGCCAAGGGAGGCGATGCATGTACAGACTCTACGGGCGCAAGGGCTCGGGCTCGGTGGCGCCGCAGATGATGCTGGAGGAGCTCGGGCTGCCGCACGAGGTCGTCTGGGTCTCGAAGGAAGCGGCGCAGCAACCGGCCTATCGCAAGATCCATCCGCAAGGGCGCGTGCCGGCCCTCCAGCTGCCGAACCGGCAGGTGATGCTGGAGTCCGCCGCCATGGTGATCCACCTTTGCGCAGTGAAGCCCGGCGTGCTGGCGCCCGAACCCGGCAGCTCGGCCCATGCGCAGTTCCTGCAGTGGATGGTCTTCCTCTCCGCCGGCCTCTACGAGACCTATCTCCGCTACTTCTACTCCGACCGCTACGGCGAGGCCGCCTCGGTGAAGGGCAAGGCCGCGCAGGAGCTGCTGACGCTCTATGCCGTGCTCGAAGACACGCTGAGCCCGCGCCTGTTGGGCGAGGCGATCACCGCGGCCGACTTCTATCTCTGGATGCTCAGCACCTGGCACGATTCCCCGGAGCAGCTCTACCGGCGCTTCCCCAAGCTCGGCCGCCTGGCCGAGGAGGTGGCCGAACGCCCGGCCGTGGCGAAAGTGGTGCAGCTGAACCAGGGTTGAACAACCGACCACCCCCTCCCTTCCCTCCCCCGCTATCGCGGGAGAGGGGCGCTGCTAGCCAAGCCTGCGCGGAAAGCCCTCTCTCCCGCGACAGCGGGGGAGAGTGGGAGAGGGGGTGTTGGTTTTCGACTTTACCCTGCCCGCCTCACCGGCTGCCTTCGCCCGATCGCCACGCAGGCGACCACGGCCACGGCGAAGGCGATGGTCCGCCAGCCGACGGCCTCGCCGTTCAGGAGCGCGGCGAAGCCGATGGTCATGAAGGCCTGCAGCAGCTGCACCTGGCCGATCTTGGCGATGCCGCCCAGCGCCAGCGCGCGGTACCAGGCGAAGAACCCGATGTATTGGGCGAAGAACGAGACGTAGGCGAAAGCCGCCCAGGTCTCCCAGGAGAGCGCGCCCCAGTCCACCGTCGGCAGCGCCAGGCCGACCGGCACGGCCAGGAAGGGTGCGGCCAGCACCAGCGCCCAGGAGATCACCTGCCAGCCGCCCAGCGCCCGCGACAGCCTGGCGCCCTCGGCGTAGCCCAGTCCGGCGAGGAAGACCGCCGCCAGCAGCGCCAGGTCGGCCCAGGCGACCGTGCCCGCCTCGTCCAGCGCGAAGATGACGACCAGGCTCGAGCCCAGCAGGGCGATCAGCCAGAAACCCAGCGAGGGCCGCTCGCCCGTCAGCAGCGCGGCGAAGACGGCGGTGGCCAGCGGCAGGATGCCCAGCACCACGGCGCCGTGCGCCGCCTCGACGCGCTGCATCGCCCAGGCGGAGAGCAGCGGAAAGCCCAGCACCACGCCCAGCGACACGATGGCGAGGCCCAGCCACTCGCGCCCGCGCGGCCAGCGCTGCCGCGTCAGCAGGAGCAGGATCGCCGCCGGCAGCGCGGCCACGACGGCGCGGCCCGGTCCGACGAAGACCGGCGGCAGCTCGATGACGGCCAGGCGCGTCATCGGCAGCGACAGGCTGAACATGGCGACGCCCATCAGGCCGAAGAGCCACGCCTTCGCTTCGTCGCCTGCCCGCATGGCCGCGACTGAAACCGCGGCGCGCTCAGCGGGCAAGGCCAAGCTTGTGCCGGGACAAGTGCTCTACTTCGGGAAGCCAGTCGGCTGCGGCTGGGTGATGCAGTGGATGCCGCCGCCGCCGATCACGATGTCGGTGCTGGGCACCGCGACCACGCGGCGCTCGGAAAAGGCCTTCTTCACCGCGTCGATCGCCTTCTGGTCGTTGGCGTCCTCGAAGACCGGCATCACCACGCCGCCGTTGGCGATGTAAAGGTTGACGTAGGAGCAGGCCAGGCGTTTGCCGTTGGCATCGTAACGCGCCTTGGGCTGCTCGATCTCGACCACCTCGAGGCTGCGCCCCTCGGCATCCGTGGCGGCGCGCAGGCGCTTGATCGCGTCCTGCAGGATCTCATGGTTGGCGTCCTGCTGATCGCTGGAGCTCAGCGCCAGCACATGGCCCGGCTTGGCAAAGGTCAGCAGATTGTCGACGTGTCCGTCGGTGTCGTCGTCGACCAGGCCGCGGCCCAGCCAGACGATCTTGCGGACGCCGAGATAGTCGCGCAGCAGCTGCTCGATCTCCTCGCGCGAGCGCGCCGGATTGCGGTTGGGGTTCAAGAGGCACTGCTCGGTGGCGATCAGCGTGCCCTCGCCGTCGCCGATGATGGAACCGCCCTCCAGCACCAGCGGCGCCGAGTAGCGCTTGATCTTCAGCCGGTCGAGCATCAGCTCGGCCACCGCGGCGTCCTGGTCGAAAGGCTTGTACTTCTCGCCCCAGGAATTGAACACCCAGTCGATGCCGGCGACCTGCCCCTTGCCGTCGATGACGAAGGTGGGCCCGTTGTCGCGGATCCAGGAATCGTCGTGGCCCAGCGGCATGGTGGCGACGCGGCTGTCGGTGCGCATGGAAACCGAGGCCACCTCGTCGCCGCGCGCGATCATGGTGACCGGTTCGAAACCGGCGATGGCCTCGGCCACCTCGGCATAGGCGTCGCAGGCCGCGTCCAGGGCATCGCCCCACAGCTCCTTGCGGCAGGGCCAGGCCATCCAGCAGCGGGTGTGTGGAACCCACTCGCCAGGCAGGTAGAAGCCGTCAGCGGCCGGCGTGGTCACGCGCGCGCCTCCTGTCGCAAGGGGTCTCGAGGCCGGAGTCTAGGGAAGGGCCGCTGCGCTTGGCAATCAGCCTCGCGGCGGCACCCAAAACGGGCAGCGCGGTGTTAGCGGCGCCGAGGGCCGCTCGCAAGCCCCGCGCGGATCAGGGCAGGCCGGCGTCAGCCGCCGTTGTCGCCCAGGGTGGCGTAGGTCAGGCCCTCGATCAGGTAGGTCGCCCCGGCCAGCACGCTGTCGCGGGTAATGGTCCCGGTGGCGAACTGGCCGGTCATGCCGTGCTGGCGCGCATCGGGCAGGGCCACCACCTGCGGCAGCGCCGCCAGGTCGCCGTCGGCCAGCGGCGTGATCACCAGCGGCGGGCTCGAGTCGCCATCGGACAAGGGCTCCAGCACGCCCGCGTCGGCAAGTTGGTAGTCCGGCTCGTCGATGCAGAGCCGCCCCTCGAAGATGCGCATGACCGCGCAGTCCTGCTGCGCGACGGCGGAGATCGCGTGGTCGGTCGCCGTCTTGCCGGTGGCGACCAGGCTGCCGACGTCGATGGCATAGGAGGCGATGACGAGGGCGGGTGGAATGGCGATGCAGCCACCAAGCAGGCCAGCGAGAAGGACCGCTCCCGACAGACGGAACGCCAGGGTGCTCGAGCGCATTGACTTTTGACCCCCCGGTGCAAGCGGAGGAACCCGAGGGATTCCGCTTGACTGGGCCAGCATGCCTCCCGGGATCGGATTCCGTCCAGAGCGATTTGGTCTCTGGCGTTGCCCGCTTTGCTGGAATCCCTGCCGGATCGGAAGGCTGGCGGATCCGATCGGGCAAGTGCGAGCTTGTGGCCCATCCTTCGAGACGCGGTGCTGTCGCACCGCTCCTCAGGATGAGGTCTGTGGGTTTGATTTCAAATGTATGACCTCATCCTGAGGTGGCCGCGAAGCGGCCCTCGAAGGATCGGCCAAGAGCTCGGTTCAACGCGGGCAGTTCCTGCGTTACCGCGGCAGGTCCAGCCTGATGTGCAGTTCCTTCAGCCGCCGCTCGTCCAGCTCTGACGGCGCGCCCATCAGCAGGTCCTCGGCGCGCTGGTTCATCGGGAAGGCGATGACCTCGCGGATGTTGGGCTCGTCGGCCAGCAGCATGACGATGCGGTCGATGCCCGGCGCCGAGCCGCCGTGCGGCGGCGCGCCCAGGCGGAAGGCCGCCAGCATGCCGGCGAACTGGCTCTCCACTTCCTCGGCCGTGTAGCCGGCGATGGTGAACGCCTTCAGCATCACCTCGGGCAAGTGATTGCGGATGGCGCCGGAGGAGAGCTCCACGCCGTTGCAGACGATGTCGTACTGGAAGGCCTTGATGGTCAGCGGATCCTGGCCCTGCAGCGCCGCAAGCCCGCCCTGCGGCATGGAGAAGGGGTTGTGGCTGAACTCCACCTGCCCGCTCTCCTCGTTCAGCTCGAACATCGGGAAGTCGACGATCCAGCAGAAGCGGAAGCTGTCCTTTTCGACGAGGCCCAGCTCGTTGCCCAGGCGCGTGCGCACCGTGCCGGCGAACAGCGCCGCAGCGCGCGGCTTGTCGCAGACGAAGAAGACCGCATCGCCGTCCTTGAGCCCGGCCAGCGCCTTCAGGCGTGCCAGGCGGTCGGCATCGAGGTTCTTGGCGATCGGTCCCTTGGCCTCGCCGCCGGCGAAGGCGATCCAGCCGAGCCCGGCCTTGCCCTCGGACTGCGCCCAGGAGTTCAGCTTGTCGAAGAACGAGCGTGGCTGCGCCGCGGCACCGGGCCCGGGCACGGCGCGCACGACGCTGCCCTGCTCCACCAGTCGCGCGAAGACGGCGAAGGAGGAGCCGCGGAAAACCTCGGAGACGTCGGCGACGACGATGGGATTGCGCAGGTCCGGCTTGTCGCTGCCGTACTTCAGCAGCGACTCTTCAAAGGGAATGCGCGGGAAAGGCGCGGAGGTCACGGTCCGGCCGCGCCCGAACTCCTGGAACACGCCGCCCAGCACCGGCTCGATCGCGGCGAAGACGTCGTCCTGCGTGACGAAGCTCATCTCCAGGTCGAGCTGGTAGAACTCGCCCGGCGAGCGGTCGGCGCGGCCGTCCTCGTCGCGGAAGCAGGGCGCGATCTGGAAGTAGCGGTCGAAGCCGGCCACCATCAGCAGCTGCTTGAACATCTGCGGCGCCTGCGGCAGCGCGTAGAACTTGCCCGGATGCAGGCGCGAAGGCACCACATAGGCGCGCGCCCCCTCCGGGCTGTCGGCGGTCAGGATCGGCGTCTGGAACTCGGTGAAGCCCTGCTCGATCATGCGCCGCCGGATCGAGCTGATCACCTGGCTGCGCAGCACGATGTTGCGGTGCAGCCGCTCGCGCCGGAGGTCGAGGAAGCGGTAGCGCAGGCGCGTCTCCTCGCCCGCATCTTCCTCGCTGTTGACCTGCAGCGGCACCTGCTCCGCCGCCGACTGCACGACGACCTCGGCGGCCTGCACCTCGATCTCGCCGGTCGGCAGCTTCGGGTTCACCGTCTCCGCCGTGCGCGCCACCACCTTGCCGGTGACGGTGATCACGGACTCCACGCGCTGGCCCTCGAGGCTCGCAAACACCGGACTGGAGATGTCGGCCACCACCTGGGTCAGGCCGTGGTGGTCGCGCAGGTCGACGAAGAGCAGCTGGCCGTGATCGCGCTTGCGATGCACCCAGCCGGAGAGGCGGACGCTCTGGCCCACGTGCTCGCGCCGGAGGGCGCCGCAGGTCTGCGTGCGATAGGGATGCATCGGGCGCTCGCTGGCGGAAGGCTCTAGAGGGCGGGCAGAGAGCAACCCACCCCCACGCTTGTCAAGTCGGGGCTTGTCAAGTCGGGGCCTGTCAAGTCGCTGCGGGGGCGGTGGCGCTGCCGACCAGGCTCACAGCGCCCTTGCGCGCCGGCAGGCGGACCATGGCCTCGTCCCGCTTCTTGGCATCGAGATAGCTGGCGCGCCGGGCGAAGGTGAGATGGCCGCGGTGCCGGCCGACGATGCGGCCGCCGGCCAGCATGTGGTAATGCGCCATCAGCACCTCGATGCGCCGCCGGTCGCCCTCGCTATGGTAGCCGGCGAAGACCACCGCGATCTCCGGCAACAGGTGGACCATGGCTTCGAGGATCGGCACCTCGCTGCCGCCGGCATCGATCTTCAGGCAGTCGATGCGGGTGAGGCCGAGCTCGTTCAAAGTCTCCGCGGCGTGGCGCAGCGATACCTCGTCGCTCTGCTCGACGTTGTGGATCGACTGGCCGAACGAGGCGGTCGAGGGGTCGTCGCGGCCCCGGAACAAGGCCATGGTCACGTTGCGATCGTAGAGCCCGTAGCCTTCGATCACCGCCCGCGGCACGTTGCGCAGGTTGTACTCGAGCAGCGGATGGCAGAGCGGCGAAGGTTCGAAGCAATGGATCTGCGCGGCAGGAAAGTTCAGCGTCAGCCACAGCGCCGCCGCGCCTATGTTGGCGCCCACATCGACGATGACCTTCGGATGCGGCACGTCGTCCGGCCAGCGGTAGATCGCGCCGGACATGATCTCCCGCACCAGCGCCTTGCCCACCGGATTGTCGAAGCAGCGGAACGGGATCTCCCGCTCGCCGTGCTGCACGACGATGCTTGCCGCCTGCTGCGGGGTGATGGCGCCGGTCACTGTCTCGCTCATGCCGTCTTGGTGCCCTGGACCGGGCCGCCTGGCAAGTCCCCGGCGCCGCGGGCCCTTGTTCCGGGCCGGCCAGCCTTGTAGCTAGGCGCATGCCGCCGATCACCAGCACAGAGGACCTGGCCCGTTTCGTCTCCCGCCTGACGGGGGCGCCCTACATCGCGCTCGATACCGAGTTCATGCGCGACCAGACCTATTGGCCGATCCTCTGCCTGGTCCAGATCGCCGGGCCCGGGGACGCGACGGGAGACGCGGCGGCAATCGATACGCTTGCCCCCGGGCTCGACCTGGCGCCGCTGGCGCCGCTGCTGGCGGCGCCGGAAACGGTCAAGGTATTCCACGCCGGCCGCCAGGACCTGGAGATCTTCCTGCGCATCTTCGGGCAGGTGCCGGCACCGCTGTTCGACACCCAGGTGGCAGCCATGGTCTGCGGCTACGGCGACCAGGTCGCCTACGACACGCTGGCCAAGCGCCTGGCCGGCGCCAGCCTGGACAAGGCCTCGCGCTTCACCGACTGGTCCCGCCGGCCGCTGACCGACCGCCAGCTCGCCTACGCGCTGGCCGACGTCGTGCACCTGCGGCCGATCTACGAACGGCTCGCGACCGAGCTGAAGCGCAGCGGCCGCGAGCCCTGGATCGCCGAGGAGATGGCGACGCTCACCAGTCCCGCCACCTACGACCTTTCGCCCGAGCGCGCCTGGGAGCGCCTGCGCAGCCGCTCCGGCGACCGCCGTTTCCTCGGCAACCTGAAGGCGCTCGCCGCCTGGCGCGAGCGCGAGGCGCAGCGCCGCGACGTGCCGCGCAACCGCGTCGTCAGGGACGAGCAGCTCCTGGAGATCGCCGCGCACCGGCCGACCACGATCGAGGAGCTGGCGCGCGGCCGGGGCCTGTCCATGGATTTCGCCCGCGGGCGTCTGGGTCAGGCTATC
>Ga0299906_10000783_pt1 | contig 28447 bp, 20 predicted proteins | sample RVTome_14_FD_200259 | JGI IMG/M metagenome (GOLD analysis project Ga0299906, IMG submission 200259) | Soil microbial communities from uranium-contaminated site in the Upper Colorado River Basin, Wyoming, United States - RVT145D125 (version 2) ...
ACGCATCGGTGATCGATCGCTACGGGCTCTACAACCAGGACGACCCTCGCGGCCGTGCCATTCCGCACCCGACCACCTACGTGATCGATAGGGAGGGCGTGGTGCGCTGGAAGATGACCGAGGTCATCTACCGCATCCGTCCCGAGAACGTCGACATCCTGGCGGCACTTAACAGGTCGCTGAAGAACTAGGGTAGGCCGCGCGCAGGGGTCTTGCGCGTGTCAGAGCAAGGAACGATGACGAGGCGTAGCAGGGCTACGGCGAGGAAGAGAAACGCAGCTGTGACCCGCAATCCCCCTGCGCCCACTACATGGCGGACATGAACATACGAAGTCGTGGGCTGCGGTGGCACGGCCCCATCTCCGTCGTTGGAGCTCCTAACCGTAGCTTGTGCTATGGCGTCGTCGCTCCGCGACCCGGGCTCCGCCCGGGTGCCCTCTGGGGCCGTGGCATCGCAACGCGGCCCACCCTAGTTCTTCAGCGACCTGTTAACGACGTGCCCGACTGAGCCGCCGCCTCAGCCCACCTCGATCTCGCGATCGCCGAGCAGCACCCGTTCTACGCCTCGCCGCACGTAGGCCAGCGCCAACGCGCCGCCGACCTTCGGCGACTCGACGGCCGAGGTGATCTCACCCACGACCTTCCCGCTCCCGTCCGCCGCGAGGAGCTGGGTACCCGTCGCCGGGGCCGGATGGTTGCCGAGCTCCAGGCGGCGCAGGTGGCGGTTCACATGGCCGCGATCTCTGATACGCACGATGACCTCCTGGCCCGTGTAGCAGCCCTTCGTCTGGTCGATCGCGCGTTCCACGATGCCGGCCTCGGGCGGGAGGGTCCGCTCGTCCATGTCGGTCCCGAACAAGGGGCGTCCCGCCTCGACGCGAAGCGTCGACCAGACGCCGAGGCCCGCAGCCGTCGCGCCCTCGTCGACGAGCGCACGCCAGAGCGCGCGCACGGCGTCGACCGGGCCGTGGATGGTCCAAGCGGGCGGCCAGACTTCCTCGGTGCGCGCGACGACGAGCCCTTCGTGGGGGATGCCGGCCGCCCGCCACTCGCCTTCCCGCGCGGCCGACAGCCAAGCACCGTCGACCCTCAGGCCCAAGGCGACCTTCGAGAGCGCCTCTGCCCCCGACGGCCCCACGACCGAGATCGAAGCCCGCTCACGGGAGACGTCGGTAACCCGCGCGAGGCGCGGAGGCAGGAAGCGCCTGAAATGGTCGAGCAGACCCGCCCTGCCCGCGGCCGGCACGTCGAGCAGGAAGCCCGGCGACTCCTCGTCCCCCAGGAGCATCGCCCACAGGTCGCTGATCATCTTTCCCTTCGGCGTCAGCACCGCGTGGTACGTCGCCCGCCCCCCGAACACACCCTCGGCCACCTCGAGCGGAGGCGCGGGAATCGCACCCGTCAGCACCCCGTCGAGCATCCGGCCAGGGGCACGGCCGGCGACGTCGAGTCGCGTCCGATGACTGCGGTCGAAGACGGCGAGCCCGTCCACCGCGGCCTCGTACTCGGTTCGCGGGTCGCCGAAGTGCCGCACGACCCGACTCCCCCGGTAGTCCTGCAACGAGCCGCCCGCCTCGACGAGTAGCGAAAGCAACGGGCTCTCGTGGGCGAGCTCCTCGGCCACGTCAGTCGTCGTCATCGTCGTCGTAGCGTCCCGCGCGGAGATCCCTCACCATCGCCAGCACGAGCCGCTTGTCCTGAGCGCTCGGTGACACGCGCAGATACGCCTCGAGCTGGCTCGCGGCCTCCTCGTGACGACCGAGACGCGCCAGCAGCATGCCTCGAGACCGACTCTCGAGCGGCGCCGTCGGGGTGATCATCAGAAGTCGCTCGACGGCCGCCAACGCCCGACGGTCGTCGCCGATCTTGGTGTAGATCCCCTTGAGGGTCGTGAGCATCCTCAGCACCATGTCGCGTTTGGTCGCCACGCGCAGGAACGAGGAGCGCATCGAGACCATGCCGCCGTATCCCTGATCGAGGAGCTGTTGGGCGTCCTGCTCGAAGCGGAGCTTGCCCTGATCGAACGGGTCGATGAGAAGCCGCACCTCGGCTCCCGTGAAGCGGACCAGGAAGTGGCCCGGAAAGTTCACGCCCTCGAGAGGAAGACCGAGACGCCATCCGATCTCGAGAATGACCATGCCCAGCGTCAGCGGGATGCCCACGCCGCGATCGAGCACGTCGTTCAGGAAGGAGTTCCGCGGGTCGTAATATGCTTCGCGATTGCCCGAAAACTTGCGCCTCACGTAGAGCGTGCGCAGCAACTCATCGAGCACGATCACGGGCGCGTTCTCGTTCGCCAGCCGGTCCTTCACTTCTTCGGCCACCTGGTCCAGTCGGGCCAGGTAGAGGTCGACCGAGAGCTGCGGGTACTCCTCCTGCGCAATGAGGAGCGCCGCGCGGGCCAGCCCGAGGGTTTCCTCGGACCGGCTCAACTCTTCGGCGAGTCGATGACGGGGCGATCGTTGCGGAACGGTCACGGAACGGACGGAGCTGCTCGTTGTTGTGCGGAGAAAGTCGTATGCCACGGTCGAATCTCGGATGAGGACCGATGAATACCCTCCGCGTGGCTATGGTTTCCGCCTCGGGCTATCATCGTCGACGCTTTCAGCATCCGGCGGGCGGGCCGCCGAGACCTTCCAACCGAGTCGGGGGAGACGATGGCGAACGAGCCCAGGGACCAGAGACCGGTGATCCGGCTGTCCCAGCTCAGCCATGGCGCCGGTTGAGCGTGTAAGCTCGGGATGACCGAGTTGGCGCAGGTACTGCGCCACGTGCTTCCGGTGGACGATCCAAATGCCCTCGTCGGTCACGCCACGGGGGACGACGCCGCCGTGTATCGTCTCGCCGCCGACCGTGCGCTGGTCGTGACGGCCGACTTCTTCACGCCCATCGTCGATGATCCGTTCGACTTCGGCCGGATCGCCGCAGTGAATGCGCTATCCGACGTGTACGCCATGGGTGGGCGGCCGCTGTTCGTTCTCAACCTGGTCGGTTTTCCGCGTAAACTGCTCTCTCAGGGCATCCTCGAGGAGATCCTGAGGGGCGGCAGCGAAGTCACCCGCTCCATCGGCGTGCCGACGCTGGGAGGCCACACAATCGACGACTCCGAGCCCAAGTACGGGCTGGTCGCCGTGGGTGAGGTCCACCCCGATCGGATGGTGACCAACGCCGCTGCCCGGCCGGGCGACATGCTCGTCCTCACCAAGCCGCTCGGCTCGGGGGTAGTCGCAACGGCGATCAAGGAGGGCGTCGCCCCCGATGCGGTCGTCGCGGAAGCCGTGCGCATCATGGCGACGCTCAACGCCGGAGCGGCAGAAGCCATGGTGGCGAGCGGCGTGCGCGCGGCCACCGACGTCACGGGGTTCGGTCTACTCGGCCACCTGCGAGCCATGCTCCGAGCCTCCGAGGTCGGCGCCCGCCTGAGGGCCGAAGATGTCCCCATCATGACCGGGGCGCGTGCCCTCGCCCAAGCCGGACACGTGCCCGGCGGCACGCATCGGAACCTCGTCGACATCGATTCCGATGTCTCGTTCTCGGACGCGATCGACGAGACGGCGCGCGTTCTGCTCGCCGATGCTCAGACATCGGGCGGCCTGCTCATGTGCGTGGCTCCCGAACGCGTCGACGACCTGCTCGCCGGGCTGGCGGGCCGCAGCCCGGTCGCAACCGTCGTGGGTCGCGTCGAGCAGGGCCCACCCGGCAAGATCGAGGTGGTCTGAGCCCGCTATTTCCCGGCTTTCTTCCCGGGAGCTTTCTTCGTGGGGGCCTTCGTCTCGGGGCCCTTCTTTTCGGGGGCCTTCTTCTCGGCGGACTTCCTCTCGGCCGCCTTGCCCGTGGCCGGCTTCGACCTCCCGTCCTCTCCGAGCGCCACCTCGATCACGTCGTCGAGCGTCTCGGCTAGGTGGAACACGACGTGCTCCCGAACCTCGTCGGGTAGGTCGTCGAGGTCGGCCTCGTTGTCGATCGGAAGGATGATCTCGTTGATGCCCGCGCGCACGGCCCCGAGCACCTTCTCCTTGAGCCCTCCGATCGGCAGCACCCGACCGGTGAGCGTGAGCTCTCCCGTCATCGCGACGTCGCGCCGTACTTTTCGGCCCGACACGGCCGAGACGAGCGCCGTCGCCATGGTGACGCCGGCCGACGGCCCGTCCTTGGGAATCGCTCCGGCGGGCACGTGGATGTGGACCTCACGCTTCTGCAGCGCGTCTTCCGAGATGCCGAGCCGCTTGCCGTTGGCCTTCGCGTAGGAGAGCGCGGCCCGGCCCGACTCCTTCATGACGTCGCCGAGCTGACCCGTGAGCACGAGCCCTCCCTCGCCGGGCATCACGCTCGCCTCGACGAACATGATGTCGCCGCCCATGGGCGTGTAGAACATGCCCGTCGCGACGCCGCGCGTGTCGTGCTCGGCCATGCGCTCGGGGTGCACGCGCGGGCGACCGAGCAGCTCACGCACGTCCTCCGTCGTCGCGTCGATTCGATCGAGCTTACCGCCCGCAATCCGGCGCGCCACCTTGCGGGCGAACTTGCCTACCTCGCGCTCGAGCTGACGGACGCCCGCCTCGCGCGTGTAGCTCTGGATGATCGTGAGAATCGCGTCGTCGCCCATCTTCAACTCGGCTTCGGTCAGGCTGTTCTCCTTGCGCTGACGCTTGAGCAGATACCGCTTCACGATCTGGAGCTTCTCGGCCTCCGTGTATCCGGAGAAGTCGACGCGCTCCATCCGGTCGAGCAGCGGCCCGGGAATCCGGTCGAGGTAGTTTGCCGTCGCGACGAAGAGGACCTCCGACAGATCAAACGGAATGCCCAGGTAGTGGTCGACGAAGGTCGAGTTCTGCGCCGGGTCCAGCACCTCGAGCAGCGCGGAGCTCGGGTCGCCTTGAAACGACACACCCAGCTTGTCGACCTCGTCGAGCAGGAAAACCGGGTTCTTGGCCTTCGCCTGCCGCATGCCCTGGATGATGCGTCCCGGCATCGCGCCCACGTAGGTGCGCCGGTGGCCGCGGATGTCGGCCTCGTCACGCGCGCCACCCAACGAGATGCGTACGTACTCGCGCCCCAACGAGCGCGCGATCGACTGTGCGATGGAGGTCTTGCCTACACCCGGCGGGCCGACGAAGAGCAGAATCGGGCCGCGCCCGACCGTGTGCTCCTCCTCGTCTGCGCGAGGCGTTTGACTCTCGTCGTCGCTCCCCTGCTCGGTATCGACGGCACGATCCAGCGCGAGCTTGCGCACGGCCAGGAACTCGAGCACTCGGTCCTTTATGTCCTCCAGCCCGTAGTGGTCGTCGTGCAAGATGCCCTCGGCCACGGCGAGGTCGATCTTCTCCTCGCTGCGGACGTTCCAGGGCAGCTCCGTGATCCACTCGAGGAACGTCCGGATGACTTGGTACTCGGCCGACTGGGGGCTCGTGCGCTCGAGGCGCCGGAGCTCGCGGTCGACCTCCGAGCGCTGCTCCTCGCTCAGCTCGAGCTCCTCGATGCGCTGACGCATCTCCTCGACGTCGTCGCGCTCCTCCTCTTCGCCGAGCTCCTTCTGGATGGCCTTGAGCTGCTCGCGCAGCAGCATCTCGCGCTGACGCTCACCGAGCTCGGATTGCACCTTGGCCTGGATGTCTTCCTGCGCGTCGATGCGGGCGAGCTCGCGCTCCACGGCGAGCAGACACGCCCTCATGCGCTCCTCGTCGTCGAGCATCTCGAGGAGCCGCTGCTTCTCCGACGTCTCCATCTCGAGGTAGAACGCGACGAGGTCGGCAAAGGGCCCCGCCTCGTCGACGCCCTGAATGAGCTGATTCAGGGCCTCGGCCGGCACGCCACGCCGGGTTCCGAGCTCCGCGGCACGATCACGCAGCTCGCTGTCGAGCGCCTGGAAGGCCGGATCCTTCGGATTCCTCGGCTCCAGCGTCTCCATCCCGAGAAGGACGGCGTGCAGCATGGCCTGTCCTTCTTGATGGTACGCGAGCGCCTGCGCGCGCCCCTCACCCTGAACCAGGAGCTGGACCCCTCCGCGCACGCGATGCGTCTGGATGATGCGTACTACGGTCCCGATCGAGTACAGGAAATCGGGGGAGGGGTCGTCGACGTTTTCCTTCTGTGCTACGGCGAAGAGCCGCCGGTCGCCATCCAACGCTTCCTGCACGGCCTCAACGGTTCCCGAGCGGCCGGCCGAGATGGGCACGGCGACGCCGGGGTACACGACCGTATCACGAAGGGGCAGGACCGGCAGCGTGAAGCGCTCGGCCATCGGTTCTTCATTCTCCCGTCCCGCGTCGTCGTCCTTCACGTCGGGGGAAAGCTTTTGTTCAGACAGGGTGGCTGCTCCGGCGTTCGTTGATTCTTCCCTCATGCGTCTCGTCCGGCCGAGAAAATGATTCGGAGGACGGCCATCGGGCCGCCGGGCTGAACGACGAGTGCACGATCCTTGCCACGGTAGACGGCCCGATTCGTGCCCGAATCGCAGGACGCCTGCCAATGTGGCGCCTCGACCCGCCACTTTTTCGGCCCAACGGCGACGGTTAGGTTGGCACGTCGTCACTCCTCGCGCCACCAGCCTGTGGGCGGCCATGACCGATTCCCTCGACGGTATCACGTGGTTTCGCGGGTCCTCCGTCCGTATCCGGAGGATGGGCGTGGAGATCCATGTCGATCCTCTGGGAGTCAGCGAGGACTCCGAGGCCGACTTCGTGATGCTCACGCATCCGCACTACGACAACTTCTCCGAGGACGACATCGCGCGGGTTCGAGGGGAGCACACCGTGCTCATCGCGCCCGCGTCCATGAAGAAGCAGCTCGACGACGCCGACCATTTCATGCGCCCGGGCGACCTGCTCCAACTCGACGGGTTCGACGTGCTTGCCGTTCCGGCACACAACCTGGACAAGAAGTTCCACACGTCCGAGCACGGATGGCTCGGCTACGTCTTCACGGTGGGCGATACGACGTTCTACCACGCGGGCGACACCGACTTCCTGCCGTCGATGCACGACATCCGCTGCGACGTCGCCTTTCTCCCGGTGGGCGGACACTACACCATGGGCGTGGAGGACGCGGCGCGCGCCGGCAAGGCCTGCGGCGCGAAGATCCTCATTCCCATCCATTGGGGCGAGGCGCACGGCAACGCCGACGACATCGCGCGTCTCGCCGAGCTCTTCCCGGGCACCGTCGGCGTGCTCGAGCAGCAGGGGTGACCACGGTCCCATCCACGGAGTCCCGAAGGAGGCAGCTTTCCCTATGCGCCATCCCGCAACCGCACTTCTCGTGGCCCTCGTCGGCTCGCTCGCCCCGGGGCTCACGTCCAGCCCGCTCCTCGCCCAGGTGAGATCGGACATGACCGGCCCCGTCACCAGCCCCGCGACCCTCTCGGGTCGCTCGACCGTCTACGCCCCGAACGGCGTGGCCGCGACGAGTCAACCGCTAGCGACGGGTGCGGCGCTCCGCATTCTCCAGGAAGGCGGCAACGCCATCGACGCGGCGGTCGCGGCCGCGGCGGTCCTCAACGTGACGGAGCCGCACATGACCGGCATGGGTGGCGACATGTTCGCCATCCTGTGGTCGGCCGAAGAGGGACGGCTCGTCGGACTCGACGCGAGCGGCAGATCGGGATCGAAGATCGACGTCGACGAGCTTTACGCCGAGGACGCGGACGGCGTTCCGGGGAGCGGGGCCCGCTCGGTGACCGTTCCCGGTGCGCTTTCCGGCTGGTACGCGCTCGTGGAGAAGTACGGCACCATGTCGCTGGCCGACGTCCTGGCGCCCGCCATCCGCATTGCCGAGGAGGGCTTTCCCGTCACGCCGATCATAGCGCAGGACTGGGCGGGCTCGGTCGAGGGCCTGCGCCGCGACGCCGGTGCCGCGGCAACCTTCCTCATCGACGGAGAGGCGCCCGCGGCCGGCGATTGGTTCCGTAACCTGGACCTCGCCCGGACCCTCCGGCGCGTCGCCGAACAGGGCCCCGAGGCCTTCTACGGCGGGGAGCTCGGCCGCGAGATCGTCGCCGGGCTCGACGCGCTCGGCGGTTTTCTCACGCTCGACGATCTGCGCAATCACGAGGTTCGCTGGGTCGAGCCGCTCGGTGTCGACTACAAGGGCTACACGCTCTGGGAGCTACCCCCTGCCGGCCAGGGCATCGCCGCCCTGCAGATGCTCGCAATGCTCGAGGGCGTCGATTTCTCGTCGATGCGCCACAACTCGGCCGAGTACCTACATATGCTAATCGAGGCGAAGAAGCTCGCCGATGCCGACCTCGCCCGCTACGTGGCCGATCCCGACCACATGGACGTCCGGCCCGAAGCCCTGCTCGACCCGGCCTACCTCGCCGGGCGCGCAGCGCTCATCGACCCCACGCGCGCGGCCGACAGGCCCGATCCGGGCCGCCTGGTCACAGACTCCGAGACCATCTACCTGACCGTCGCCGACCGGCACGGCAACATGATCTCGTTCATCAACTCCATCTACGGATACTTCGGATCGCGCGTGGTGGTGCCCGGAACGGGCCTCGTGCTCCAGAACCGCGGGGCCGGCTTCACCATGGAGGAGGGTCACCCGAACCGGATCGCGCCCGGGAAGCGACCGTTCCACACCATCATTCCGGCATTCGTCACCCGGGAAGGGGAGCCGTGGATGGCGTTCGGCGTCATGGGTGGCTCCATGCAGCCGCAGGGCCACGTCCAGGTGCTGCTCAACATGGTCGAGTTTGGCATGGATCCGCAGGAGGCCATCGACGCCGCGCGCTTCCGCCACTTCAACGGCACGACCGTGGCGATCGAGAATCTCGACGCCGAGGGGGCGCGCCAACTCGAGGAGCTCGGCCACGAGCTTCGGAATCCCGAGGGCGTGGCCTTCGGGGGGGGACAGGTGACCATGAAGCTCGCCCGTGGCTGGGCGGCCGCCTCGGACCCACGCAAGGACGGTATGGCTGCCGGCCACTAGCTCGTGACGTAACCTCATGTCCGACGCCGACTTCGAGATCCCGTTCGACCGTTTGCCGGGGCGGTTTGCCGAGACCGTGAGCCATCCTCCCGAGATACCCGTTACGCCGCGCCCGGCGGCAACCGTCGTGCTGCTGCGCGACGCGGGCGACGGCATGGAAGTCCTGCTCATGCGCCGCAACCGCAGCGCGGGTTTCGTTCCGGGCGCCTACGTCTTTCCGGGTGGTCGGGTCGACGGCACCGATGCGACGCCGGACGCGGTAGCCCGCCTCGACGGGCTCACGGCCGAATCCGCGGCGGACCGGCTCGGCCTCCACGATGCCGTGCCGCCCGCGCTGGCCTACTATCTGGCCGCGCTGCGGGAAGCGTTCGAGGAGACGGGGATCGTGGTGGGCACGCGGCATGACGGCTCGGCGCCCCCGACAGCGACCCAGGACCCCGCGGTCGACGCGCTCCGTGACGCCCTGATGCAGGACGAGATCTCGTTCGCCGAGGCGCTCGCCCAGATGGATTGTCGCATCGCGGGTGACGCCGTCGAGTACATCGCCCACTGGATCACGCCTACGCCGGAGCCGCGACGCTACGACACGCGCTTCTTCGCCGCGAAAGTGCCCGCGGAGACCACGCCCATGGTCGACCCGCGCGAAATGTCGGCAGCCATGTGGCTGGGTCCGGCCGATGCGCTTCGTCGCTGCGACCGGGGCGAGCTCCCGATGGTGTTTCCCACCATCAAGACGCTCGAGCGACTCGCGGGCTACGACAGCGCGGACGCCGTGCTGCGTGGGTTCGGCGCGGCGCCGGTGCCGACCATCCTGCCGACGCTCGTGGTGACTCCGACCGGGATCGGCCTTCGGCTCGACGACGCGTAGGGCGCCCCACCTTCATCCTTGCCCGATCGGCGTGGGAAGTGAGATATAGGGTTTAGCAGGTCGCTGAAGGACTAGGGTGGGCCGCGCGACCCATGCCTGCGGCATGGGTGCCCCGGTCTTGCGCGTGTCAGAGCAAGGAACGATGACGAGGCGTAGCAGCGCTACGGCGAGGAAGAGAGACGCAGCTGTGACCCGCAATCCCCCTGCGCCCTACTACGTGGCGGACATGAACATACGAAGTTGTGGGTTGCGGTGGCACGGCCCCATCTCCGTCGTTGGAGCTCCTAACCGTAGCTTGGGCTATGGCGTCGTCGCTCCGCGACCCACGGCTTCGCCGCGGGTGCCCCTCTGGGGCCGTGGCAGCCCGGGTACCCGCGCGATAGCGCGGGTGGCGGCCCGCCCTAGTTCTTCAGCGACCTGCTAATGCTCCGATCTCGATTCACGCTGGCAATCGCGGTCGTCGCGGCCGCCGCGACGGCCTCTCCCGCCTCGGCTCAGGACCAGCCGTCGGCTCCGCTCGAGATCCTGTACGGCTTCACGCTCATCGACGGTACCGGAGGGCCGCCCATCCAGGACGCGGCGTTGGCGGTGCGCGGCGACCAGATCCTGACGGTATCGAGTCGACGCGAGCTCCTCTCGGGCCCGAGCGCTCCGCGCGACGCCATCGTCACGAATCTCGGTGGCGGCTACGTCATTCCGGGCCTCATCGACGCGCATGTGCACCTGGCGACCGCGCCGAACCGGGCACGAGCGGAGGCCGAGCTGTACCGCTTGCTCTACGCGGGCGTCACGGCGGTACGCGATATGGCGGGTGACGGTCGGGCCCTCGGTTCGCTCGCGCGCGACTCCCGTCTCGGTCAGATCGCAGCGCCCGACCTGTACTTCTCCGCCCTCATGGCCGGTCCGTCGTTTCTCGCCGATCCACGCCCACAGTCGGCGGCGGCAGGTGAGACGGCGGGCGACGTTGCCTGGATGCAGGCGATCACGCCGGAGACCGACCTCGTCCTGGCCGTGGCACGGGCCAAAGGGACCTACGCCACGGGCATCAAGATCTATGCGAACCTCGAGCCCGCCCAGGTCTCCGCCATTACCGCCGAAGCGCACCGACAGGGCATGGAGGTATGGGCCCACAGCATGGTGTTTCCCACGCGTCCTCTGGCCGTGGTCCGGAGCGGGGTCGACGTCATCTCCCATGTTTGCCGTCTCGCGTGGGAGGGCATGGCCGACGCGCCGACCGAGTACCATCACGACCGGATGCCGGAGTACGGCAGCTTCAGCGCAGAGTCTGCCGTCTTCACGGAGCTCTTCGGCGAGATGCGCGAGCGCGGCACGATTCTGGATGCCACGCTGGCCATGTACGTGCGGGCCTCCGCCAATCCGGACAACGAAATGTCCGACCGCTGCGACGTGGGCTTCGCTCGCGCGCTGGTCCGACGGGCGCACTCCCAGGGAATCCCGGTCGCCGCGGGTACCGATTTCGCGACGCCTGCCGACGACCCCTTCCCCGCCCTCCACACCGAGATCGAGGAGCTCGTCAGAGGTGGAGGCCTGACGCCCATGGCCGCCATCGAGTCGGCAACGCGCATCGCCGCGGCGGCCATCGGCGCCAGTGACAGACACGGCATCCTCGAGCATGGCCGGCCCGTGAACTTCGTGCTCCTCGCCGACAATCCGCTCGACGACATCTCCGCCATCCGGTCGGTGAAGGCCGTGTGGAAGAACGGGGAACGCTTCGACCGCTCCTCGTACCGATCGCGCCTCACCGAGGACGGGCCCACCCCCAAGGAGGAGGCGACGAGCGGCCCCGCGTCGCCCCGCGAGACGCTCGAGCAGTGGCTCGCCATGTGGCGACGCTTCGACCTCGACCGAGTCGGCGACCTCTTCATTCGAGACCCGGCCCTGACCTACTTCGCGTCGGACTCGATTGGGCTCATCGAGGGATACGACGCGGTCCTGGCGTATCATCAGGAGTCCGGCTTCGTGTCCGGCGGCTTTCAGCCTGATGCCGAGCTCTGGCTCGAGGATGTCGTCATCGCCGACTTCGACGACAGCGCCATCCTCACCGGTGTCTGGCGCTTCGGCAACCGGGTGTCGCGCACGGACGCCCCGCGCGGCCCACTCACCATGGTCATCGAGCGCACCAGCGCCGGTTACCGGATCGCGCACCTGCATCTGGGCAACTACCCGCGAGAAGGGTGAGCAACGGCCGGGGTCGCGCCCTGTTCGTCGCGTGCATGGCCACGCTGGGCTCCGCCTGCTCGCCGGCCGCCGAGCGCGACGCCGCCGCCGAGCGTGAGGCCGAGCTCGTCATGCGATCGCTCATGGCCGCGTTCGAGACCGCCGACGTCGCGCTCATCGAGGATCTCTTCTGGGCGCAGGCCACCTACGACGACTTTCCGAACCAGCACACGTATCACGGGCTCGACGAGATCGTCGGCTACGTGACCGCGGTCCACGAATGGGCCGACGATGTCTACATGAACGTCGGGGCCGTCCACGTCACCACGACCGGTGGAGCGGTCGCCGAGTGGATTTTCTCCGGCGTACAGAATCGGCCCATGGGAAGTCAGGTTCCGGTCGGGACCGGACGCGAGATCGTGCTCAACGGCGTGACCGTCATCGAGATCCGCGACGGACGCATCATACGTGCGGCCGACTACACGGACGTCGGGGCGCTCATGTTGCAACTCGGAGGGCGCATCGAGCTGCCGGGCGGGGGCGTGGTGGAGCTGGAGGGGACCCGGTAGGGCCACTCTTCCTCAGGTCCGCGATGCCTCGAAGATGCTCTGGATGGACTTGTCGAGCGTCGCGTTGAACGCGTCGGTCGACTGGCTCGCGGAGAGTCCCTCGCTGAGCGCGCGTGAGAAGCTCGCCACCATGCCTTTCTGGCGCGCCAGGCGCCCGTTGGCCTCCTCGCGGCTGTAGCCACCGGAGAGGGCGACCACGCGCACGACGTTGGGGTGCTCGATGCAGGCCCGATAGTGGCCGTCGACCTCGGGCAGCGTGAGCTTCAACATGACGAGCTCTTCCGCCTCGAGCTCGTCGAGGCCGCGCATGATCTCCTGCTTCAGCAGCCCCTCGGCCTCGGCCTTGTCAGGGCAGTGGATGTCGACCTCGGGCTCCAGGATGGGCACGAAGCCGCGGGCGACGATACGGCGCCCCACCTCGAATTGCTGATCGACGATGGCGCGTATGCCCGAAGCGTTCGCCTGGCTGACGACGGAGCGCATCTTGGTCCCGAAGACTCCGTGCCCCTGCGCACGGTCGAGCAGCCCGTCGAGCGCGGTTATCGGCTTCATGAGGCGGACGCCGTCGGCTTCGGCGGCGAGCCCCTGGTCGACCTTCAGGATCGGGACCACCTGCTTCACCTCCCAGAGGTACGCCGAGGTGGACCGCCCCTCGATCTCCCGCTCCATGGTGTTGTCGAACAGGATCGCGCCCAGGATCCGATCTCCCGTGAACGCCGGGCTGGTGATGATCCGAGTGCGCATCTCGTGCACGAGATCGAACATCTCGTCTTCACCCGACCAGGTGTCCTCGGCGATGCCGTAGCTCGCGAGCGCCTTGGGCGTGCTGCCTCCGCTCTGGTCCAGGGCGGCGACGAATCCGTCGGCGTTCTTCATCTTGTCGAGCTGTCGGTCACGATCACTCATGTCGGTCTCTACGTAGTGGAATGGGCGGATGCGGGTGTCCCTCGAGCGCAAACGATTCGTGGGGGAGCACCGTCAATCTGCCCCAATCGACCCCACCGGGTCTACCCGGGGGCGCCCAACGCCTCCAGCGTCTCCCAGCTCTGCGCGCGCCGTCCGAGCTCCACGTCGTGGATGAGCTCGACCAGCCGACGCGTGAGGGGCGTGCTCACGCCGACCTGCGTCCCGAGCTCCACGATCTGCGCGATCTGCGCGTCGACTTCGGTCTTGCGTCTTCGCACCGCGAGGTCCCGCCAGACCCCGCTGTGACTCTTCGCCGAGTCGCGGTTGAACGCGACCAGGCGGTCCAGGCTCTCGTCGGCTGCGGCGTCGGATGCGTCGGGATCGAACGCGGAGGGGTCGAAGCCGTCGAACGACTCCGGGCGAACGCCCAGCGCGGCGGCCACGGCCATGGCCTCGCGGGCGAGAGCGCGGATCGCCGGCCGATGCGCTCGCGACTCCAGAACGTCCGCGATCGAGGCGTCGGCCAGCGCCGTCGCGAAGAGCATGGAGCCGTACGCGAGCTTGCCCCACAGGTAGCCGTGGATGTTGTCCGTGACCACGGTGGCGGGCTCGAAGTCCACGAAGAGCCGATGCAGCGCGCGGATTCGGCCGGTCGTCGAGCCATCGATCTCGCCCAGCACGACGGCGCCTCGATTGCCGCGCATGACCACGCCCGGCTCGACGACGTCGGCGCCGAAGTTCACGAAGCAGCCCACGGTGCGCTCGGCACCCACGCTATCGGCGATCACACGTTCGTTCAGCCCGTTCTGCACCGAGACCACGAAGCCGTCGGCGGCGAGCAACGGGGCAATCGCCCCGATCGCGTGAGCGGTATGATGCGCCTTGACTGCGAGGAGCACCGTGCCCAGCCCTGGCTCGAGCGCGTCGGGATGAACGCAGCGTGCCGCGACGGTGAAGGCGTCCAACGGCCCGGTGATGCGCAGCCCCTGGTCCCGGATCGCGGTCGCATGAGCCTCGTCGTTGTCGACGAACAAGACCTCGCGGCCCGCGCGGACGAGCCACGCGCCGATCGAGCCGCCCATGGCGCCGGCGCCCCATACGGTCACGGGTTCGATGCCTTCGGCCCGGCCCTCCGGCCTGTCATCCATGGCGGCCCTACATCTGCCGGTACGCCGGCCCGCTCCCGCCCTCGCGTGGCGTCCAGCGCGGCCCCAGCACGTCCGTCGCCTTGCAGTCGATGCAGTTGGGCGCGTTGACGATGAGCTTCTCGCCGTCGCGCTCGTAGACACCGGCCGGACAGAGGTGTACGTACATCTCGGCGGCCTCGGGGCTGACGGCGTCGCCCACGATGAGGTGCGAGGGAATGTCGTCGCGGGTCTGATTTCCGGACTTGTAGACGGCGTCGACCTTCGAGAAGGTGAGCTTGCCGTCGGGCACGAAGCGCGCGATCCCCCTCCCCAGTCGCTTCGTCTCGGCCGCGTCTTCCTCCACCGCGATCCTGCCACCCGGAAACGCGCCCCCGGTCACAGTCATGAGCCCGGCCTTCAAGCCGCCCGTCACGAACCCGCCCTTGAAGGCGAGTCGCATGTTCCGACGCGCCCGGAGGTCCTTCATGATGACGCTTTCATCGACGGCCCTGGTGTATCCGGCGAGGCCGGCCTCCGACGTATCGCCCTTCTCGAGGGCCTCGAAGATCTGGCGTGCCGCCATGATGCCCGAGTGCATGGCATAGTGGATACCCTTGAGCGACGAGACCTCCACATAGCCGGCCGCGTCGCCCACGATCACGAGGCCGTCACCGTGACGGCGTTGCGGCACCGAGTGGAAGCCGCCCTCGGGAATCGTCTTCGCCCCCCATTCCATCATCTCGCCGCCCTCGAGCACCCTCCGAAAGAGCGGGTGGAGCTTCATGCGCTGCAGCGCCTCGTGCACGTCGAAGCGGGCGTCGCCGTAGTCGAGCCCGACCACGAGCCCGAGCGCTACGAGCTCGTCGGACATGGGATACATGAAGCTGCCCCCGAAGGCGTCGCCAGGAAGGGGCCAGGCCATGGTATGGACGATCCGGTTGAGCGGCCTGGCGACCTCCCAGAGCTCCTTGACGCCCAGCGCGTAGATCTGGGGGTTGTCGGCTCCGATGGACTGCCAGTCGAGCCACGCCTTGGACAGCGGGCCGCGGGTGCCCTCGGCGAGCACGGTCACGCGGGCGGTGAGGTCCACGGCGGGCATCGCGTCGGCGCCCGAGGCCTGGCCGTCCCGGCCGAGCCCGGAGGGTGTCGTGCGCACGCCGACGACGTCGCGCCCCTTCACGAGCAGCGAATCGACGGGAAAACCGGGAAAGACATTGACGCCGAGCGCCTCGGCCCGCTCCCCGAGCCAGCGCACGATCTCGCAGATCGACCCGATGTAGTTGCCGTGGTTCTTCATGGTGGGAGGCGTCGGAATGCGGTACGAGCTCGACTCGGTGAGCACGTAGACGGCCTCCTTCGTGACCGGACGCCGAAGCGGCAGCTCCGCGATACCTATCTCGGGAAAGAGCTCGGCAAAGGCGCTCGGGTTCACGACCGCCCCCGAAAGGCTGTGCTCACCGAGCTGCCCGGCCTTTTCCAGAACGCCGATCTCGATTTCCCCGAGGCCACCTCCGGCCTCGTTGTCTCGCTGCACGAGCCGGGCGAGCTCGATCGCGCCGGCCAGGCCGGCCGGTCCCCCACCCACGAAGACGACGTCCATGGGAATCGCCTCGGGGCCGGGCTCGTCCTCGACGATGAAGCGGTCGCGGGGAAACGGAGGCTGGTCGTCCAGGGAACGGATCGAGCTGCGCAGGACGGTCGTGCCCTCGGCCATGATGACTCCGGCTGCTTTCGTGACGGGGATCCGCGCCGGGCGACGCGTGTATCGATTCGTCCCCCAAGATCGCGAAGTCGTCGGCGAGCCTCTACCCTTGGGAGTCGGGTACGGGGTCACGTGAGCTTCCCTAGCGGGCATCGACTCACAGAACCGGTCCTCGAAAGCACCGGAGACCTTCCGCATGACCCCAGATCGACCCCGCACTCTCGGCGACCTCATGGCCAGCGGCTACGAGAGCCGATCCATCAAAGACGAGCTGCGGGCCAACCTGGTCCGGGCGCTACGGAGCGGCGACGAGCTCTTTCCGGGCGTCCGTGGCTACGACGACACCGTCGTGCCGCAGATCGTCAACGCCATCCTCGCCCGCCACGACTTCATCCTGCTCGGACTGCGCGGACAGGCCAAGAGCCGCATCTTGCGTCAGATCGCGCTGCTGCTCGACGACGCCGTTCCGATTCTAGCGGGCAGCGAGGTCAACGACGACCCGCTCCACCCGATCTCCAAGTACGGCCGCCAACTCGTAGCCCAGCACGGTGATGATACGCCGGTGGAGTGGATCGGCCGTGAGCAGCGCTACGTGGAGAAGCTCGCCACGCCCGACGTGACCATCGCCGACATGATCGGCGACGTGGATCCGATCAAGGCCGCTCGCGGTGGCCACATCCTCGCCGACGAGCTGACGATCCACTACGGGCTGCTGCCCCGCGCCAACCGCGGCATCTTCGCCATCAACGAGCTGCCTGACCTCGCGGGCAAGCTACAGGTGGGACTCTTCAACGTCCTGCAGGAGGGCGACGTGCAGGTGAAGGGCTACCCCATCCGGCTGTCGCTCGACGTGCTCATGGTGTTCACCGCAAACCCGGAGGACTACACCGCGCGCGGCAAGATCATCACGCCGCTCAAGGACCGCATCGGAGCCGAGATCCGCACGCACTACCCCGAGGAGCTCGAGACCGGCATCGCGATCACCCGTCAGGAGTCGTGGGTCCGTCGCGAGGACACCTGCATCGAGGTCCCCGACTTCCTCGAGGAGACCATCGAGCGCGTGGCGTTCCTCGCGCGCGAGGACAAGCGCATCGACCAGCGCTCCGGCGTGAGCCAGCGCCTTCCGATCACCGTCGTCGAGACCGTCGTGTCGAACGCCGAGCGACGCGCCCTCCGTCACGGCGAGGATGTCGCCGTGCCTCGCGTCGCCGACCTCTACGCCGCCCTTCCTGCAATCACCGGCAAGATGGAGCTCGAGTACGAAGGTGAGCTCCACGGGGCGGACCGCATCGCGCGGGAGCTCATTCAGCGGAGCTGTTCCCAAACCTTCGACGTGCGCGCCGGCGGCGCCGACGTCGAGGAGATCGTCGAGTACTTCGAGACCGGCGGCGCGCTGCAGGTGGGAGAGGACTCCGCGGCCGCGGCATGCGTGCAGGGGTTCGCGACCGTGCCGGGACTGCTCGACCTCATCGAGCGCGTCGGCCTCGCGCCGGCTGCGACGAGTGACGGCCAGCGCGTGGCGGCTTCGGAGCTCGTGTTGGAGGCGCTCGTGGCGCAAAAGCGTATAAGCCGCAGCAATGCCGGCTACGCGCGCGCACCGCACCAGGGTCCACCGAAGGGCAAGGGCTATCAGGGCTTCGATCCCATGGGCGGGCTCAACGTCTAACGCAGGGGATCGTTCCTGGGCGAAGGCGAATGGGGCACGCTTTTCTACGCGCCGCGGAGGGGCTCCTCGACGTAACGACCGATGACGTGGACCTCGCCGCCGAGCGCCCGCAACGCCGCGAGCGCCTCGTCCTGCGCCTCCGCCGACGCCCCCCTCAGATCGGCATGGAAGCGGTACTCCCAGGGACGACCGCGAACCGGCCGGGACTCCACGCGCGAAAGGTCCACGGCGCGCTCCGCGAAGCACCCCAGGGCTCGATGAAGCGCTCCGGGAACGTGAGGCACGGTGAAAACCACGGAAGTCTTGAGCGCGTCGTCCCCGCTCGCGACCACTCCATCGCGGATCTGCGCGATGGCTTCCTGCCTCCGGGCGATGGCGAGGAAGCGAGTGTGGTTCTCCGCGTCGTCCTCGATGCCGCGGGCGAGAACCGTGGCCGCGTAGAGCTCGGCGGCCAGCTCCGACCCGATGCCGGCGTCGTACGAGGCCCTGCCTTCCATGAGGTCCTTGATGCTCCCCGCCGTGTCGTACGTGACCTCACGGGCGATCCACGGATGGGCCTCGAAGAACCCGTGACACTGCTGTAGCGCCACGGGATGGGAGGCCGCCGAGCTCACCTGCTCGAGGCTCCGTCCGGGGGTTGAGGCCAGACAGAGACGGATCGGCACGCGGGTCTCGGCCACGGCACGCACGTCGGCGGTCAGGAGCAGGTCCAAGGGCCGTTGGACCGCCCCGGCCAGGGTGTTCTCGACCGGGACCATTCCCCGCGCCGCCGTGCCATCCTCGACCGCGGCGAAAAGAGCCTCGAACGTGGGGCACGCGACGAGCTCGACCTCCGCGCCGAACAGTCGGCGCGCGGCTTCGTGGCTGAACGCCCCGGCCTCACCCTGGATGGCGACCCGAAAGACGGCGTGCCTGCTCATGGGGCTCCCTGACTGCTCGGTCTCCGTCGCAGGGGTGCGACACCCCTGTGCCTCGCCGTTGCGCGCACGATCCAATCACTGCGCCTCCCGGGCGGCGCTTCGGCCCGTCGGGCGCGGCACGACGCCGCTCGGTACATGCCGGGATCCATCGCCCGGGACGGTATGGTGCTTGCCCCTCACTCCTTAGCCGATGTCGAAAGCTGATGTCGAAACGAGGACGTGGCGCCTCATCCCCATACATCGAGTTGAGCGAATGCCCGGCGTGAGGGCCCTGACACGGGATGATATTCCCCGGCTGGCCGAAATGCACCTCCAGGGGTTTCCGGGCAATCGGTCCAAGGACGACGTGGAGAGCTTTCTGACCACCATCATGTTCGATCACCCATGGGTGGACGATTGTCTGCCGTCGCTGGGATACGACAACCCCCGGGGAAAGCTGATCGGCTGCGTCGGCGTGATGCCGAGGCCCATGGTCATGAATGACGAGCCCGTCAAGGCCGCGATCTCCAACAACTTCATCGTCGATCCGGACGGCCAGCCGGGTCTGGCCGCCTTCGCGCTCATGCGCTCGCTGAGGGACGCCGGAGCGGATCTGATCCTGGGTGAGGCGAACGAGGCCGCGCGCAAGATCTGTGAACGGCTGGGTTGGTTCACCGTGCGCGAGCGGTCATCCCGGTGGCTGCGGCCCCTGCGGCCCGCGGCGCTCGGGGTGAAGCTTCTGGAGGGCGGGCGACTGCCGCCTCGGGCCCTGCGGCTGCTGAGGGGGATGTCGCGCATGCCCGACACGCTGGTCGCTCGGGTGCCTGGCTCGCCGCTCCGTATGGACGTGCCCGCCGTGGAGGACGCCCCGCTGGACGGCCCTCGACTGCTCGAGCTGATCACGCGCGTGGGCGACCGGTTCCAGCTCCGTCCGAGCTACGACGAGGCGTCGCTCGCCTGGCTCTTCGATACGCTGGGGCGCACGAGGCGTCCTCAGACACTGCGCGGCGGAATCGTGCCCTCCGAGGACGGCAGGATCGTCGGCTGGTACCTGTACTACTCGCGCCCCGGGGGCATGGCGCGCGTGCTCCAGCTCGGAGCGGAGGAGGGGCACCGGGGCCGCGTGCTTCGGCACCTCTTCCACGACGCCTGGCAGAACGAGAACAACGCGGTAACGGGGCAGACCGATCCGGCGTGGACGGACGATCTCGTGGCCTCCTCCTGTTTCTTCCGAGAAGGCGGCAGTTGGCTGATCGCGCACTCCGCCGACTCCGCCACGCGCCGGACCGTATCCGGCAAGAACGCCTTCATGAGCCGTCTGGAGACCGAAGCGTGGATCACGTTCGCTTTTTGAGGCAGAGGAGGAGACCCCTGCGGTCGCTGCTGGCCCTGGCACTCACGGCGCCGGGCCTGCTGGTCTTCGCGTGCGACGATCCGGGGGGCAGCGCGCCTCCGCCCGTCGAGAACGACCTGGACGACGACACGACCGGCGTTCAAGAACCCCCCGCCAGCGCCAATTTTCGGGTGGTGACGGTCGTGGACGGGCTCGAGCATCCATGGGGCATGGCGTTTCTCCCCGACGGCGGCATACTGGTGACCGAGCGCCCGGGGCGGCTGCGACTCGTGCGCGACGGAGCCCTCGTCGAGGAGCCGGTGGATGGCGTGCCCGACGTCGAAGCCGGCGGGCAGGGCGGGCTTCTCGACATCGCGCTCCATCCGGCGTTCGCGACCGACAATTGGCTCTACCTCAGCTACGCGAAGCAGGATTCCGACGGCCTCACCACCGCCGTCGCGCGTGGTCGCTTCGAGGATGATCGACTCACGGAGCTGGAAGAGATCTACGAAGCCGAAGCGTGGAACGGCGAGGACGTGCACTTCGGATCGAGGCTGGCCTTCGACGCGGCCGGGTATCTATTCATCACGGTGGGTGAGCGTGGCGAACGCGACGAAGCCCAGAACCTCGAGAACGACCAGGGCACCGTGCTGCGCCTGCACGACGACGGCTCCATACCGACGGACAATCCCTTCGTCGACGACCCGGACCACCGGCCGGCCGTATGGGCGCTGGGCATTCGCAACGCCCAGGGGCTGGCCTTCCACCCCGAGACCGGCGAGCTGTGGGAGGCCGAGCACGGCCCGCAGGGCGGTGACGAGATCAACATCATCGAGCGGGGGGGCAACTACGGCTGGCCGGAGATCACGTTCGGCGTGGACTACGACGGCTCCGAGATCAGCCCGGACACGGCCAAAGAGGGAATGGAGCAGCCCCTCCACTACTGGGAGGAGTCGCCGGCGCTTTCCGGGCTGACCATCTACACCGGCGAGGCCTTCGCTTCCTGGAACGGCCACCTTTTCGCCGGCGGGCTTTCCGGACGCCGACTCCTGCGCCTCGAGTTCGTGGACCACGAGCTGGTGGACAGCGAGGCGCTCCTCACGGGCCTCGAGCATCGCATCCGCGACGTCCGGACCGGTCCGGACGGGTTTCTCTACGTCCTGGTCGACGCGGACGACGCACCCATGCTCCGGCTGGAGCCGGTGACCCCATGAGCGACTACGGTGCGGGGACATCATGTGCGGACTAGCGGGCGTGCTGAACCTGCGTGAACGGCGGCCGATCGACGAGATGCTCCTCAGGCGCATGACGTCCATTCTGCGGCATCGCGGTCCGGACGAGTCGGGAACCTACGTCGATCCGTGGATCGGTCTGGCTCACGCCCGACTGAGCATCGTGGGGCTGGAGAGCGGCGTCCAACCCATCGCCAACGAAGACGAAACGCTCTGGATCGTGTTCAACGGCGAGATCTACAACCATGTCGAGCTCCGTCTCGACCTGGCGGCGAGGGGCCACCGCTTTGCCACCGATACCGACACCGAAGTGATCTTACACGCGTTCGAGGAGCACGGCGCCGACTGCGTACATCTCTTCAACGGTCAATTCGCGTTCGCGCTCTGGGACTCGGTGGACCGCTCACTGCTTCTGGCCCGTGACCGGCTCGGCGTGCGGCCGCTCTTCTTCGCTCGCAACGAGGGCAGGCTCGTGTTCGGCTCGGAGATCAAGGCGCTCTTCCTCGTGCCGGGCATCGAGCGGAGCATCGACCCGATCTCGCTGCTCCAGACGACGACGCTCTGGACCACGCTCCCGGGTCGGACGTCCTTCAGCGACGTCGAGGAGCTTCCGCCCGGCCACGTCATGACCGTACGGGACGGCCGCGTCGAGCAGCACAGGTACTGGAGCCCGCCGGCGCCGCGGACCGACGAGATGTGGGCCGGCAGCATGGACGAGGCGACCGAAGCGGTGGAGAGCACCCTCATCGACGCCGTGCGTCTGCGCCTCAGGTCCGACGTCGAGGTGGGCGCGTACCTGAGCGGCGGCCTCGACTCCTCGCTCACGACCGCGGTCGTGGCCCGCCGCTTCGATCCCGGGGTGCGCACGTTCTCCGTCGCGTTCGAGGAGGACAGCTTCGACGAGTCGAAGTACCAACGCGAGGTGGTTCAACACCTCGACCTCCGTCACGGCGAAGTGCGCATGGGCAACTCCGACATCGCTTCTGCGCTCGACGACGTGGTGTGGCACACGGAGGCGCCGCTTCTGCGCACTGGGCCCGTTCCGCTCTTCGAGCTCTCCCGGCTCGTCGCCGAACATGGAATCAAGGTCGTGCTCACGGGAGAGGGAGCCGACGAGGTCTTCGGCGGATACGACATTTTCAAGGAAGCCAAGGTCCGAAGGTTCTGGGCCAAGGCACCCGAGTCGAAGTGGCGTCACAGGCTGCTCGAACGCCTGTATCCCTACGTGTTCGGCGATCCCGCCCGATCGGGCGCCGTCGTGCGCGGATTCTATGCGCGCTCCCTGGCCGACCCGGACGACCCTCTCTTCTCGCACCGTGTGCGGTGGACGAACGGCGGCCGAAACCGTACCCTGCTGCGCGACGATCTAAGGGAAACCCTGGGCGAGTACGATCCGGTGGGAGAGCTGGCCGCCGGCCTGCCGCCGGGCTTCGGCGACCGCAGCCATCTTTCCCGCGCGCAAACCCTGGAAATGAACGGCTTCCTTTCCGGTTATCTGCTCTCCTCGCAGGGAGACCGGGTGGCCATGGCGCACTCGGTCGAGGGCCGCTTCCCCTTTCTCGATCACCGTCTGATCGACCTCGCGTCCCGGCTGCCGGACCACTGGAAGATCCGGGGGCTCGACGAAAAGCACATCCTCAAGCGCGTGGCCGGCCGGCATCTTCCGCCCGAGATCGCGCGTCGGCGAAAGCAACCCTATCGCGCGCCCATACGCCAAGCGCTAGGCGCCCTGGGCGGCGCGGAACCGTTGCGGGAGCTGCTGCAGCCCGACGCCATCGCTCGGGCAGGCATCTTCGACCCCCACAAGGTCTCGCTGCTGAGCCGGCGTCTCCACGAGGGGCACGAACTGGGCGAAGTGCAGAGCATGGCGCTCATGCTCGTCCTGACCACTCAGCTCCTCGATCGCCGTTTCGTACGGGGATTTCCGACCTCGGTCGAGGCCCGGACACCCGATCGCGTAGTCCGACGGACGGGCGTCCTGGCCAGGGCAGCCGCGTCATGACGGGCGACCTCCAGTTCGACGGTCTCGAGCTCGACGCCGAGCGCACGGTAGACGAAATCTGCCGAACGCTGCGCATGGTTCTGCGCACGGAGTTGAAGCGTAGGGGCCTGGTCGTGGCCATCTCGGGCGGCATCGACAGCAGCGTCACCGCGGCGCTCGCCGCGCGCGCGGTCGGACCGGAACGGGTGTTCGGGCTCCTCATGCCCGAGCGGGACTCCTCGCCCGAGACGCTGCCGCTCAGCCGGTGTTTAGCCGAGTGCATCGGCATCGACTACGCAATCGAGGACATAACGCCTGCCCTGGACGGCGTGCGTTGCTACGAGCGTTACGACGCCGCCGTGCGGCGCGCGGTTCCGGGGTACGGCGCGGGCTGGAAGTCCAAGCTCGTTCTCTCTCCAGCGCTCGGCCGGGTCGGATACCCGCTGTATTCGGTCGTCGCGAGGTCACCGAGCGGCGAAACGGTCACCGCGCAGCTCCGGTTGCACGCGTACCTCGAGATCGTCGCGGCGACGAACTTCAAGCAACGCACACGAAAGATGCTCGAGTACTACCATGCCGACCGCCTCAATTACGCGGTCGCGGGCACGCCCAACCGCCTGGAGTACGATCAGGGCTTCTTCGTGAAGGGGGGCGACGGGCTGGCCGACGTGAAGCCCATCGCGCACCTGTACAAGACACAGGTATACCAACTCGCCGAGCACCTCGGCGTCCCGGAGCGCATCCGCAGCCAACCGCCCTCCACGGATACCTACTCGCTGGAACAGACACAAGGCGAATTCTACTTCGGGCTACCGCACGACAAGATGGACATGTGCCTCTACGGCCTGAACCACCACGCGTCGGCCGAGACCGTGGCGCGCCGGGTCGGGCTCGAGCCCGAGCAGGTGGAACGAATCTTTCAGGACATCCGACGCAAGCGGGCGGCCACCCGGCCGCTCCATGTGCACTCCCTGCTCGTCTCGAACGTGCCGCAGATACATGAATAGCTCCCCAGATCCGTCGCATATGCCCGATCGCAAGCGCCTGGTGCGCTCTTTCATCGTGGACAACCTGCTCTTCGGAGACGATCAGGGACTCGAGGACGATACGCCCTTCTTCGAGCAGGGAATCGTCGACTCCACCGGCTTCCTGGAGCTCGTTCTGTTCCTCGAGGAGACCTTCCAGATGCGCATGGAAGATGCCGAGGTGATCCCGGAGAACCTCGACTCCCTGAACCTCATCGAGGGGTTCCTGGAGGAGAAGCTCGCTAGCGCGGTGCCTGCCGCCGGTCTGGTTTCCTGAGCGAAGCCACGGTACGAAGGTGATGGGCGGCCTTCATCTCGTTCTCCAACTGCGCCCGCACCGCCGAACGTAGCAGCTTGCCACGGTCCGAGTGGGGGAGCTCGGCGACGACCCGCACCTCGGAGGGAACCTTGAAGCGCGGCAGCTTGGCCAAGCAGGCGCGCTGAATGAGCCGCGAATCGGCGCACTCGCGACTCCGGAGCACCACGAGGGCGACGATCCGCTGCCCGAGCATCTCGTCTTCGACGCCCACGACGGCGCATTCCGTTACGCCCGGCAAAGCGCTCACCACATTTTCGATCTCCTGCGGCCCGATGCGGTGTCCGCCGGAGCTGATCATATCGCCGTTCCGTCCCGAGATGTAGAGGTAGCCGTCCTCGTCGAGGTATCCCATGTCACCCGTGTGGAGTACTCCTCGGCGGAGCACGCGTCCGGTGGCGACGGGATCTCCGAGGTATCCGATCATGACGTTCGGCCCGCTGGCGACGATCTCTCCGACGGTTCCGCTCGGCACCGGCCCCCCGAGCTCGTCGACCACGGACAACGCGACCCCGGAAATGGGAACGCCCACCGAACCGATCTTCCGGTCCAAGTCATGCGGCGGCAGGTACGTGAGCCGAGCGCTCGCCTCCGTCTGGCCGTACATCACGAAGAGCTTGGAGTCGGGGAACACCGCGCGCACGCGCCGGGTCACCTCCGGCGTCATCGGCCCGCCCGCCTGCGTCAGGTAACGAAGGCTGCTAAGGTCGAACGCGCCCGGGTCGCGCACCCGCAGGAGCGAAGTGAACGTGGACGGGACACCCGAGAGGCCGGTGCAGTGCTCGTCACTGATCGCCTGCAACACACGGATCGGAAAGGCGACGCTTCCCGCATGCACGATCGAGCCGCCGACCGCCAGATGCGTGTGTAGCACCGAGTTGCCGTAGACGTAGTAGTACGGCAACACCATCGCGAGCCTGTCCTCCGCGTGGAGCTCGAGATACGCGATGATGGACCGGACGTTCGAGACCAGGTTTCTGTGGGAGAGCATGACGCCCTTCGGCGGCCCGGTCGTGCCCGAGGTGTAGCTGACGGTCGCCAGCTCGACACCCCCCGCCCCCGCGTCGAAGAGCTCCGCTCCGTCCTGCTCCGCCGTCACGAAGTCGATCGAGTCGATGACGCGAGGCAGCCCGGACTCGGCCGCGCCTACCGTCAACGTGGCACGCAACCGTACCGGAAGCCGATCCATCGCGGAGAGCTGCCGGATCACGGATCCCGCGGCGATGAGCGCCACGGACTCGCTGTGCTCGAGGGTGCGGGCCAGGTTCGCAGGCCGCGTCTCCGGGCTCAACGGAACGACGGTCGCCCCCGCCATGAGCACGCCGTAGTAGGCGACGAGGTACTCTTCGCAGCCGTCCAGCGCGACGGCGACCCGTGTCCGTCGACGCACGCCCGCGTTGCGCAGCGTGCCGGCCAGTCGGGCCGCCCGGACCGTCAGCCCTCCATACAGGACCGCCCCGTATGCCGGAGCATCGGGGTCACGTTCCGCGCTGTCGAGAAGGAGCCGGTGCAGCTTTTCGTTGCCCATGCTGCCTTCTTTCCATGGAAATCAGGTACAGTCCACGCATCATGTGCAACGGCCGTACCACCGAGGTGGGCCGCAATGACGCGAAGCCACCCCCATAGTTCCGCTCCACGGCTGACGCGTCCACGCGACAGATGTCGCGCGACGTGGGCACATGTCGCGCCTACGCGTCGCTGCGAAGCGCCTCGAGCGGGTCGCGCCGCGCGGCCCGCAGACTCGGCCCCAGGGAGGCCAACGACGCGACCCCGGTGAGCAGCGCCGCGGCCGCGACGTACGTGAGCGGATCGGCCGCCCCCACTTCGACGAGCAGGCTGGTGAGCAACCCGGAGAAGGCGTACGCCGTGAGCAGCCCCACGGCTACGCCGGCACCCACAACCCTCAGGGCCCCCCCGAGCATGAGGCGGACGAGGACCGCGCGCTCCGCACCGAGGGCGGCGCGAACCGCCATCTCACGCGTGCGCTCGCCAGCAGCGAACGACATGAGTCCGTAGATGCCGAGACAGACGAGGAGCAGCGCCGCCGCGCCGAAGGTGCCGAGCCCGGCCAGGACCATGCGGCGCTCGTGGGTCAGGCGGGCCACCCTGGCTTCCATCGACCCCACCTCCACCGCCAGGGACGGGTCCACCGCGCGAATCGTCTCCCGGATCTCGTTGGCAAGCTCCGGGGTGGGCGCGGCGACGCTCACGACCGTCGTCATGGCTCCCGTCCACATCGGTACTTGGCGGTAGACCACGTACATCTCGGGGCTCGGCGGAGCCTCGAAGCCATAGTGGCGCACGTCGCCGACGACGCCCACGACCCTGAGCGGGGGAGCGACCCCGCCGTGGAACCATGCCTCCATGCTGGTCGCGCGCACGAGTTGGCCGATCGGGTCCCGGTCGGGCCAGTAGCGCGCGGCCATCGCCTCGTTGACGATCACGACCCGCTCCGTGCCCGCGGCATCCGTTGCGTCGAAGCGACGACCCGACAGGAGCGGTATCGCGAGCGCGTCGAAGTACCGGTCGCTCACTACGCGGTAGCCGGCGCCGATGTCCTGCTCGTCGATGCCGTCGATCTCGATGAAGCCAGTGCCGCCGTCGCTCGTCGGAATCCAGTTCCCGATCGCGACCTCCGTGACGGCCGGCAGCGCGTCGACCCGCTCGACGAGTTGTTGCCAATAGACGAGCCGCGCGTCCATGCCGTCACGGTAGTGCGGCGAGGTGAGCGTGACCTCGGCGGTGATCACGCCTTCGGCGCGGTAGCCCAGGTCGCGTGACACGACCGCCTGGAAGGAGCGCACGAGAAGGCCGCCGGCCACGAGCAGGGTCACCGCGAGCGCGATCTCGGTGCCCACCATGACCGCGCCGGGAAGGCCGCGCCCACCCGAGACCGATCCCCTCGCGCCAGAAAGCACGTCGGCGAGCTCGCCGCGACTGCCCCTGAGGGCGGGCACGAGCCCCGCGAGGAGGCCCGAGCCGAGCGCCGCCGCGACGCCGAACGCCGCAACGCGGAGGTCGAAGCCCACCTCCTGCGCGCGCGGCACGACGGCCGCGACCCGGCTCATGAGCGCTCCCGTGGTAAGCCACGCGAGCGCCACGCCCACGCCGCCACCCAGGACCGCGAGCATTACGTGTTCCGTCAGGGCGCGCCGTACGAGACGTCGGCGACCCGCGCCGAGCGCCAGGTGCACGGCGGTCTCCTGGCCGCGCCGCCGCGCGCGGGCCAGGCTCAGTCCCGCCAGGTTGGCGCACGCCACGAGCAGCAGACAGGCTACGGCCGCCGCGAGCAGCACCAGGTAGATCCTCGCATCGCCCACGACGACCTCTCGAAGCGGCTTCACGTCCACGCCCCAGGAGTAGAGGCCTTCCGGATCGCTCTCGCGGATGCCGCGCGCGATCGCGCTCAGCTCGATGCCCGCCTGCTCCCTCGTGGCCCCCTCCCGGAGCCTCGCTACCGCTTCGTGATTGATGTTGTTGCGCATTCCCCCGCTTCCGGGAGAGTAGGCATGCGGCACCCAGATCTCGGCGTCGGCAGGGAAAGCCACGCCCTGCGGAAGGACCCCGATCACTTCCATGCTGCGCCCGGTGACGACGAGCTCCGTGTTCCGAAGCGCGGTCACGCCGCCGAGAACCCGCCGCCAGAATCCCTCGCTCACCACCACGACGGTAGCGTTGGCTTGCGCTTCGTCCTCCGTGAACGGCCGTCCCACGAGGAAC
>Ga0299906_10000784_pt1 | contig 28437 bp, 21 predicted proteins | sample RVTome_14_FD_200259 | JGI IMG/M metagenome (GOLD analysis project Ga0299906, IMG submission 200259) | Soil microbial communities from uranium-contaminated site in the Upper Colorado River Basin, Wyoming, United States - RVT145D125 (version 2) ...
GTCGGGGGCTTGGCAAGTCCGGCTCTCGACGGTTTGCTACAGTACGCGGATGCCCGGCGACTCCAGGAGAAGGGCCGCCCTGCTGGCCGCGGCCGCGGTGTGCCTCGCTGTTCCGGGCGCGCCGGCGGCCGGCGCGGAGGACGCCGGCGTCGCCTGGGAGGAGACCTTCCCCAGAGCGCTGAAGCGGGCGCGCCGGGAAGGGAAGCCCGTGATGGCGGACTTCTGGGCCGACTGGTGCCACTGGTGCGAGAAGCTCGACGCCGAGACCTACAGCGACGCCGCGGTGGTCGAGCTGAGCCGCAGCTTCGTGCCGGTCAAGGTGAACACCGAGGGCGGGCTGGAGGAGCGGGAGATCACCTACGAGTACGGCTTCGCGGAGCTGCCCACGGTCGCGTTCTTCTCGCCGGAGGGGCATCTTCTGCTGCGGCTCGGGCGCTTCCAGGGACCCGGGGACTTCCTCGGGACGATGCGCGAGGCGCTCGAGGTGGCCGCCCGGGTGGGCGCGTGGGAGCAGGGCGCCGAGTCCGGTGACGACGCGACCCGGGCCGCCAGCCTGGCCGCTCTCGGGGCGCACCTCTTCGAGCAGGGGCGCCTCGAGGAGAGCCGCAAGCTGCTGGAGGGTGCCGCGAAGCGGGACGCCGGGCGACCGATCTCGGAGCGCAAGACCACGCGGCTGACCCTGGGGCGCATCCGCCTCGGCCAGGAGAAGGAAAAGGACGCGGCGCGCCTGGCCCGGGAGGCGCTCGCCCTCGAGCCTCCAGCGCCCCCCGTGGATGCACGGGCCCTGGTGGTGCTGGGCCACGCGCTCCACGAGCGCGGCGAGCTGGACGAGGCCCGGGCCTCGTGGCAACGGGCCGTCGAGATCGACCCCGGGAGCGAAGCGGCCGAGGAGGCCCGGGCGGCGCTCCGGGCGGCCGGCCTCTGATCCCGGGCTCCGGCGTCCGGGGCTCCTAGTTTTTCTCCCCCGCGCGTGAGGCCTATGGGGAGGCCGTGACGACGACGACGCCGTCGATCTTTTGGAATCAATCACTTACGAGTCTCAACCGGCGCCGAGAGGTTGGCCTCCGACTTGCTAGGAAGGGGACCGGAGGAGGAGATCGTCATGTCGAGGATAGCTTCTTACGGAACGCTCGCCGTGCTCGCGGTAGCCGTGGCCCTCGCCCCGGCCGACCTGCTCGCCCAGGGCTGTACCGGCTCGACCCTCGAGGCGCCGGGTGGCGTCTTCGATCCCGAGGGCCAGTCCTACTTCCTGAAGAAGGGAGCCTGGCAGACCTCCTTCGGCATGCGCGGCTTCCGCTCGCACCGGCACTTCGTCGGCTCGGTCGAGCAGAGCGCCGAGAACGTCGCGAACGGGACCGCCGAGAGCGACCGCAGCGGGAGCGAGGTCATCAACCACAGCTACATCGGCGGCCTCGCGGTCAGCTACGGGCTGAGCGACCGCTGGAGCGTGTCCGCGGACATCCCGTGGGTCTACTACATCCGCAAGAGCCCGGGCCGCGGCGTGCGCCCGCAGGGTCGGACCGAGGCCTCGGGCCTCGGCGACGTGCGCCTCAGCGCGCAGTACTGGCTCCTCGATCCGGCGGCCAGCGGCTCCGGCAACGTCCAGGTCGGCCTCGGGTTCAAGCTCCCGACCGGCGACGATCGCGTCGAGGACGACCACATCACGAACTCGACCAACCCCGACGGCTCCTTCGTGTTCCAGCGGCGTCCGGTGGACTTCTCGATCATGCCGGGAGACGGCGGCTGGGGGATCATCGCCAGCGCCCAGGGCTTCAGGTCCTTCGGGCGGTTCACGGCCTTCGCCTCGGGCAGCTACCTGTTCAGCCCGCAGGAGCAGAACGACTACCTGCGCAACCCCACTGCCACGAACCCGAATCCGACCAGCGCCTACTACACGATCGCCGACCAGTACGTCGCGCGGGTGGGCGTGGCGACCGCGATCAGGAAGCTGGGGCTGAGCCTCTCCGCCCGCGTGGAGGGGGTTCCCTCCTCCGACATCATCGGGGGCGACATGGGCCGGCGCCGGCCCGGCTACTCCATCGGCATCGAGCCGGGGCTCTCGTACAACCTGGGCGGCACGGCGCTCTCCCTGAGCGTCCCGATCCTGGTGCGGCGCGTGCGCAACCAGAACGTCTCGGACAGGCTGGAGTCGATCGAGACCGGCGAGTTCCACGTGGGCGACGCCGCTTTCGCCGACTACGTCGTGATCGGGAGCATCTCCCGGCGATTCTAGAGAACTGGACCACTCGGGGAGCCCGGGCGCGAGACCATCCCCACGGTCTCGCCCCTGGCTCCTCGCTTTCTGCGGCCCGCCCCCCCCTCGCGGCTGGCGCACCTTTCGCGACGAGTGCCGTTTCCGCCATCTCCCGCTTGCATCTCGCGGCCGGACGTCCCATATTCCCCTAAGCAGATCAGGGGAGAGCAGTCATGCGAGACCACAGGGGCGATCCCGGCGAGCTGCTGCAGGGCACGCTCAACATGCTGATCCTGAAGACGCTGAGCCACGGCCCCCAGCATGGCTACGCGATCGCCGAGTTCATCCAGGGCACGTCCCTGGACGCGCTGCGGGTGGAGGAGGGCGCGCTCTACCCGGCGCTGCACCGCCTCGAGGTGCGCGGGCTGCTCGCGTCGGAGTGGGGCGTATCGGACAACAACCGGCGCGCCAAGTTCTACCGGCTGACGGCCGCGGGACGCCGGCGGCTGGCTGAGGAGGCCGGGTACTGGGCCCGGGTGGCGGCGGGGATCGCCCGGATCATGGAGACCGCCGAGGGGCCGCGCCGATGAGGGAGTGGCTGACCTCTGCGTGGCTTCGGATCCGTGCGCTCCTCCGCCGGGAACAGCTCGATCGCGACATCGACGACGAGCTGCGCTTCCACCTCGCGATGCGCGAGGAGCACTACGGCGGCTCCGGGTTGAGCCCTGCCGAGGCGCACCGGGCTGCGGAGCGCCGCTTCGGGAACCGGGCGGCCCTGGAGGAGCAGTGCCGCGAGACGTGGCGCTTCGGACGAATCGAGACCTTCTGGCAGGACGCGCGCTTCGCGGGGCGGCTCCTGGCCAGGAGCCCCGGATTCACGGCGGTGGCCGCGCTCTCGCTGGCCCTGGGCATCGGCGGCAACGCGGCCATGTTCAGCCTCGTGAATGCCGTCCTGCTCAGGCCGCTCCCCTATCCCGAGCCGGAGCGCCTCGTGCGGCTCACCGGCGTCTACCCCAAGGGCGCCCTGGCCGCGCTCCAGGAGCAGAGCCGCACGGTGGAGATCGCGGGGGCGCTCCCGGGGGTGGAGCTGAACCTCACCGGCCACGGCGAGGCGACGCGGCTCGTCGGCAGCGCGGTGTCCGCCAACCTGTTCGGCGTGCTCGGACGCCGCGCGAGCCTCGGCCGCAGCTTCGAGCCCGGGGACGACCGACCCGGCCGCGACCGCCTCGCGCTGCTGAGCCACGCGCTCTGGCAGCGCCGCTTCGGCGCCGATCCCGGGGTGATCGGCCGCACGATCCGACTGGAAGGAATCGAGCGCGAGGTCGTGGGGGTGATGCCTCCTGGCTTCGGCTTCCCGACGGAAGCCACCGACGTGTGGGTGCCGCTGCGCTTCGACCCGAGCGACTCCGACGACTACTGGGGCTTCGGCTGGATGCCCCTGGTGGCCCGGGTGCGCCCGGAGGTGGCGCTGCCCCGGGTCCAGGACGAGCTGCGCGAGATGATCGCACGCACCGCCGAGCTGTTCCCGTGGCCGGTCCCGAGCTGGAACGCGGACGCCGCGGCGGTCCCGCTGCAGGACGACCAGGTCCGGGACGTGAGGGGCCGGCTGCTCGTGCTGCAGTCGGCGGTGGGGCTCGTGCTGCTGATCGCGTGCGCGAACGTGGCGAGCCTGCTCCTGTCGCGGGCGGCGGCGCGCCGCAAGGAGATGGCGGTGCGGGCGGCCCTCGGCGCCGGGCGGGGCCGCATCCTGCGCCAGGTGCTCACCGAGAGCGTCTGCCTCTCGCTGCTCGGGGGAGTCCTCGGCCTGGCGCTGGCCCGGGGCGTTCTGTCCGTGGCGAGGGGGCTCGTGCCAGAGGGCGGTCCGGGGTTCTCCCCGGTGGAGCTGGACGCGGGGGTGATCGCCTTCGCCGCGGGGCTGTCCGTGCTGTGCGGGCTGCTGTTCGGGATCGTCCCGGCCGCCGGCGCGTCCCGGGCCGACCTCGCGGCCACGCTCAGGACGGGCGGGCGCGGCGTCGCCGCGGGCGCCGGCGCGCGCCTGCGGGGCTCGTTCATCGCCATGGAGGTGGCCCTGGCCGTGGTCCTCACCGTCGGCGCGGGGCTGCTGATGCGCACGCTCTGGGGCCTGTCCCGGGTCGACCCGGGCTTCCGGCCCGAGGGGACGCTGGCGCTGCGCGTGTCGCCGAGCCCCGAGACGTGCGAGCAGCGGTCGGCGTGCGCCGCTTTCTACGAGGAGCTGCTGCGGCGCACCCGGGAGCTGAGCGGTGTGGGAGAGGTCGCGGCCGCGAGCGCGATTCCGCTCGGCGGCGAGCAGCCGCTGCTGCCGGTCGAGATGGACGGCCATCCCCTGGTCGCCGCGGAGAAGGCGGCGCCGTTGCTGTGGGCGGGGGCCGTGACGCCGGGCTACTTCCGGGTCCTGGACATACCGCTGCTGCGGGGGCGGGGGTTCGACGCCTCCGACGGCGAGACGTCGACGCCGGTGGCGATCGTCAGCGCGGCCACCGCGCAGCGCTACTGGCCGGGGGAGGACCCGCTGGGCAAGCGGATCCGGATCGTCTGGGACGAGGGCTGGCGCACGGTCGTCGGCGTCGCCGGGGACGTGCGCCACTACTCGCTCTCCGGGGGAGAGCCGGCCGAGATCTCGGGCGCCGTCTACCTGCCCCATCCCCAGGCCGTCGAGCTGGACCGGCGCATCCCGCGCTCCATGGCGCTGCTGGTGCGCTCCGGCGGCAGCACGGCCGAGGTCACCGTCGCCTTGCGCCGCCTGGTCGCGAGCGTCAACCCCGATGCGCCCGTGAGCGACGCCCGCCGCCTGGAGGTCGTCGTCTCGTCCTCGGTCTCGGAGCCGCGCGCGATGATGTGGCTCTTCGCCGCCTTCGCCGGCTGCGCGCTGCTGCTGGCGGCGCTCGGCACCTACGGCGTCGTCTCCTACTCGACGGCGCAGCGCTCCTACGAGATCGGCGTCCGGCTCGCCGTGGGGGCCGGCCGCGCCGACATCCTGGGACTGGTCCTGGGACAGAGCCTCAAGCTGGTCCTGATCGGCTCGGCGTTGGGCGTGGCGACGGCGCTGCTCGCGGGGCGGGCGCTCTCGAGCTTCCTCTTCGGCGTGTCGGCGCGGGACCCGGCGACCCTGGCCGCGGTCGTCGGCCTGCTCGTGGCGACCGCGCTCCTGGCCGGATACCTCCCCGGCCGCCGGGCCGCCGCCACCGACCCGGTGCGGGCGCTCCGCGCCGACTGAGCGGGAGGCCGGCTGTCGACGCCGGCCGAGCCCGTGCTACGAGCTCCCCAGCCTTCGCGCCCTCGTCGTCGGTCTCGCGCACGCGGGCTGAGCCTTTAATCCTGGTCTCCCCATCACGGGGCTTGACCACGGACACTAGGATACGATAGGTCTGTTCCCTACGTCTGTGCGAGGTGCGGGAGCGGTTCACGGGACGAGGTCGCCGTGTACCGCAATGACGGCGTCTCCCAGACGTCCCATTTCTCCGAAGCATGAGGTGTTGCCCTTTGACGATTGCCACGAACCCCAGCCGGGCGAGCATCGCGACCCTGGTCGTCCTGCTAGCGGCGTGCGGCAACGAGGCGCCGCAGCAGCCCACGGTGGTCGCGACACCGCCCCCGACACCGACACCGACGCCCACGCCGACACCGACGCCGAGCCCGACTCCCGTCGCCGCCGGGTGCCGGCTGTCCCGGATGCCCGACTGCGGCGCCAGTTGCTGCAGCGAGAGCGACACGGGGCTCTTCGACGACGAGATCGACCAGGCCCAGTCGTCCCTGCTGACCAGCCGTCCCGACCTCTTCGACCCGGACGGCACCATTCGCCGGGAGGTCTCCGAGCAGCAGTACACGCAAGCGCTCGCCGAGGAGATCATGCGCCTCTTCCCCGAGCTGTGTGCGCGCGGCGGTGGTAGACCGAGCTCGATCTCGGCGGACGAGGTCGCGGTCAAGCGCAACAACAACACCTCGCAGAACGTCGACGTGATCCTCGGGTCGAACTACTCGCAGGCGATCATCAGCTACTACACCTGCCGGCCGGCATCCTTCTAGCCTGGCGTCCGGGACCGTGAAGCGCTGGTGCTTTCCAGGGTCAGGCGCGACGCCCGCCTGACCCGCCTACTTCCTCTTCGCGAGGCGCCAGAACTGCTCGTCGTTGAGCAGCGTGATGCGGTGGCCCTTCTGGCGCAGGCGCTTGATCTCCATGAGCTTCAGGCCGCCGTCCCGGCCCGCCGCCTGCAGCGGGTTGGGCCGCCCCCGGACCACGACGCTGGTGCGGGAGGAGGGGGCGCCGTGGACGACGGCCCCGGCGCGGCGCGCCGCCCGCACTGCCTGCTCGCGGGGGCGGCTGAGGATCCCCGTGAACGCCAGGTGCACGCCCTTCAGGCTGCGGAGCACGCCCGCCCGCAGCCGCGCGGGAGGGGTCCGGAGCGCGTCGATCAGGTCGTCGGCGGTCTCGTAGCGCTTGCGCCGCTCCCCGATGCAGCGGTGGACGATCTCCTTGAGCTGGTCGCTGCACGTCAGGTTGCGGATCTCCCCGGAGCGGATCCGCGCGCGCGCGTCCCCCTTCACGAGCATGGCCAGGAGCTGCCCGACCTGGTACACGTCGTCGCGGGTCTGCCACTTCGGCACCTCCCCCGCGACGATGTCGCTGGGGGCCATGAGCGGGTTCAGGGCGTCCGCGGCGGCTCCGCGGCGCGTGCTCTGCTGCCGGACGAGCCCGAAGTCCCCGAGCTTGAGGCGGCGCCGGTCGCACACGAACACGTTCATCGGGGTCAGGTCCCGGTGCAGGACCTGACCCCGGTGCAGCTTGCCGAGCACGCCCAGCACGCCCGCGATCTCCCGGCGCGCCGTCCCCTCCGGCCACCCCCGGCCCGTCCTGTGGAGGTGAGCCCGCAGGTCCCCTTCGCTGGCGTACTCGAGGACCAGGCAGTAGAGGATCCGACCGCCCCGGACCAGGGGGAACGCGTCGTAGACCTGGATCGCCCGGGGATCTCCCGCGAGGACCTGCCCGAAGTAGGCCTCCCGCACCCACTCGTCGGCGCTCTCGCTCAGCTTGAGGCAGACCTGCGGCGGGACGCGAGCGGAGCGCCCCAGCCGGCGGGTCAGGAAGGCCTGGCCGAACCCGCCCTGTCCGATCAGCCCCTCGACGCGGAGCTGGAGCCCGGTCTGCGGGCTCGCGACGACGAGCCCCGGCGTCACGAGCGGTCGCGCGCGGGCCAGGCGGGGGTCGGCGGGCGCGGTCCGCGTCGCGGCCGCGGACAGGCGCGTCGGGCGGGCGCTGAGGCCGATCCGTGAGGGCAAAGGACGATCAGGATAGCAAACGGGGGTGTCCCCCCAGGCCCGGCTCGTTGCGCCCGCGAGAGGCAGGGAGTAGCGTCACGCCATGGTCCCCTCGCCGCCCCCCCGAGTGCGGCGCTTCCGGCCGCTGTCAGCCGGCGTGGGACCGCTGCTGCTCGCTCTCGCCTCGCCGGCGGGGGCCGGCTCCCTCGAGACGGCCGGCGGGATCCAGGTGGCCGTGTTCCCCCTGAAGGCGGGCACGATCTACGTGAACCTCCCCGACGACCTGGCCCCCGGGGACACGGCCAGCGCCACCGTGAACCCCGTCCCGGCGGGCGAGGACGCGCGGGAGCGGGAGAAGAAGCTCGCGGAGCTGCACGAGTACACCGTGGAGCTGGCCGGCGGGCGCGCGCCCGCGAGCGAGGGGATCCGCACGTTCACGATCCCGGCGGGCTCGAAGGCGCTGCCGCTCCTGCTCCTCGATCGCCGCGGCCGGAAGCAGGACGAGGTGAAGGCGCAGGTAGGGGCCGCCGCGACGCGACCCGAGCGCTTCGAGGTACCGCTGGTGGGACAGGGCGGCTCGGCGGTGGCGATCGCCGGCCCCTTCGACGGGGACCTCTCCAACTCCTCCGTGAGCATCGGCGGCGAGGAGGCGGAGCCGATGGCCGAGTCGCCGCGCCAGCTGCTGGTTCGGGGCCCGCGGGAGGGAGCCGTGGCGCAGCCGTTGGAGGTCCGCGAGCGGGGTGCGGTGGTCGCGGCGGGAACGTACCGCAACGTCGCCGTCAGCCTGAGCGCGGGCGCGACGCGCATGCGCTCGGGCCAGAGCACCACGCTCACGATCTCCGTCACGGGCGTCGGGGACCTGGAGCACACGCTCCCGCTGCGGCTCACGAACCACACCCCCGGCGTCGTCAGCATGGAGGGAGGCGAGGAGCAGACGCTCTGCGTCCATGCCGACGAGGTGAAGGACGGGACCTGGACGGCGAGCCGCAAGCTCGAGGGCGTGAGCATGGGCGGCTTCTCCGTCGGCGCGGAGGTCTCGCAGGCCCCGGCCCGGGGCGAGGAGTGGGTGCGCGTCTCCGCGAAGCTCCAGGGCGAGCTGCGGGCCCGGCTCTTTCTCGAGTGGCCGGCCCGCGGCAGCGCGGGCCAGCAGGTGCTCGCCGGTCCGTACGAGATCCTGGTGCGGGGCACCGCCGAAGCGGGGGAGGTGGGCCTGCTCCTCGCCGCGGGAGGCGAGGAGGCGGGCGCGTTCCCGGGGGCCGTGTTCCGGCGCGTGCGGTCGCCGACCCCCTGCGACCGGACGGACCTCGAAGGCGCGCTGCCGGCCGCGGCGCTGGCGGCCGGCGAACCCAGTTTCCACGACCTCGGCTTCGAGGACGGCGGAGGCTTCGAGATCCGGGACGACGACGGGAGGCTGCGGCTGGTTCTCGCGAACTCCCGGGACGACTTCACCATCGAGGCGGAGCTGGAATCCCTCGAGCCGTGAGCGAGTCGTCTGCGACGACGTCCAGACCCGCTACCTGCCCGGCCCGCGCCCCCTGAACTTCAACTACCGGGGCGAGGCCGCGCTCCGGGGCTGACGCGGCGCCCCGGAGAATGGGGGTTGCGCTGCGTTCCGGTTGTATGTTACACAGTGTCGCATGACAGACCGTAACAGACAACACGCTCCCCTCACCGGCCTGCAGCAGGCGATCCTCGAGCGACTCTGGAGCGCGGGAGCGTGCTCCGCCGAGGACGTGCGCAAGGCGCTGCTCCCCCGGCACCGGCTGAAGGACTCCAGCGTGCGCACGCTGCTGCGGCGCCTCGAGGCCCGGGGCCTCGTCAGCCACGCGACCGAGGGCAAGACCTTCGTCTACAGCGCCGAGGTGCCCGCGAGGGGCGTCGCGGCGGGGGCGGTGCGGGAGATCATCCGCCGCTTCTGCTCCGGCTCGGTGGAGCAGTTCCTGGTCGGGATGGTCGACGAGAGGGTCCTGTCGGCGAAGGACCTCGAGCGCCTCGCGCGCAAGGTGAGGAACCGATGAACGACGCTCTCCTCTCGACCCTGGCCGAGGCCTCGCTGCGATCCGCAGCTCTCGCGGTGGCGGTGGGTGCCGTCCTCGCCGCGCTGCGCATCCGCCACCCCGGGGTACAGCACGCGGCGTGGACGAGCGTCCTGTGCGGCATGCTCCTGATGCCCGCCCTGCCGAGGCTTCTGCCTCCCCTCGACGTGGCGATCCCCCGCACGCGAGCGGAGACCGTGCCCGCGCCGGATCGGGAGACTCCACCGAGCCGGCCTGCGGTCACGGCCGCGACGAGCCGATCGGCGAGTGCGCCGCAGGTCCGATCCGAGCCGGCACACGCGCGGCCTGTGCCGCCGGCGAGGGAAGCTTCCGGTGCGCGGCCGGGCATCCCTGCGCTCTTCACCGCGGCGTACACCGCCGTCGCCGGGCTGATGCTGCTGCGCCTGCTGGTCGGCTGGCGCGCGGCCGTCCTGATCGTCCGGGGCTCGGCCCCGTGCCGCGGGCTCGGCCCGGATCCGAAGACGCCACGGGCTGAAGTCCGGGAGTCCCGGGAGCTGAAGGTGCCCGTGACCGTGGGCGTCTGGCATCCCGTGATCCTGCTGCCCGCTGCCTGGCGGAGCTGGACCCGGGAGACGCTGTGCGCCGTCCTCGCCCACGAGCGCGCCCACGTGGAGCGCCGCGACGCCCTCGTCGCGGGGCTGGCCCGGCTCAATCGCAGCCTGTTCTGGTTCCATCCGCTGGCGTGGTGGCTGGAGCGCCGGCTCGCGGCGGCGGCCGAGGAGGTCTGCGACGCCGCCGGGGCGAGAGCGATGGGGGACCCACGGCGCTACGCGCGCCTGCTGATCGGGATGGCGGAGAGCGTGCGGGCGGCCGGTGGGCGCGTCTCCGCGCTGGCTGTCGGGATGGGCGGCGGCCGGCTGCTGCGCCGGCGCGTCGACCGCGTCCTGGACGCTTCCGTCCGCGGGCGAGTTTCCCCGCTCCGCGCGGGGGCGACGGCCGCCGCCTGCGCCAGCGCGATCGCGCTGGCGTCCGCGTGCCGGCCCGCGGCGGCGCCGCAACGGGCGCGGGGAGCGATCCCCGCCAGCGAGCTGACCTCACTCGGCGCAGACGAAGTGGCCGCTCTGGAGGCGGCCCTTCGCGAGCGCCCCGAGGACCTCGAGTCCCGGGGCAGGCTGCTCGCCCTCTACACGGCGGTCCTCCTGAGTCCGGACGCGACGCCGGAGCAGCGGGCTGCCCGGCGCGCGCACGCGCTCTGGGTGGTCGAGCACCGGCCCGGGTCGCCCCTGGCGGGCTCGCAGGAGGCGCGGCTGTGGCCTTCGGAGAGCCGTGTCTTCTGGCCGGTAGTCACGGGCTCCCCGGACGACGAGGGCTACGCCATCGCGCGGAAGCTGTGGCTGTCCCACGCCGCCGAGCCGGACGTCAGCGACGCCGTGCTCGTGAACGCCTCCCGCTTCTTCGAGATGACCGAGAAGCCCCTGGCCGAGGAGATGCTGCTCCGTGGCCGCGAGCGCGAGCCGCACGGGGAGTGGTCGATCCATCTGGGCCGCCTCTACGCCATCGCCCTGGTCGGCGACCGTCTGGACGTCGGCGATCACTCAACGCTCTTCGTCAACCTCGCCGAGGCGGATGGTGCCTACGCGGCCTCCGTCCAGCGGGCTCTGGCGGAGACCACCGACGTGACACTCCTCCTGACCGTCGCCGAGCGCATCATGATGAATCGACATCACTCCGGCACCTACGAGCTCGCCCGGCCCTTCGTCGAGCGCGCGGCGCAGCTCGATCCCGACTCGCTCCCGGCCCGCGTCCATCTCGAGGACCTCCGAAGGCGGAGCAGGAGTCGCGGTCCCCTGGCCTCCATTCGAAGGGTACCCCTGGCGCGGCTCTACGAGGCCGCCTCGGCCCTCCCGGACGCCGAGCGCTTCGACCTCTTCCCCGACCTGGCGTACGCCGAGCTGTGGCGGGGCTTCGGCGCCGCGCGCGCCGGGGACCCCTACGCAGACGAGTACGTCGCGCTCGCCCTCGGGAACGCCCGCCGGCTGGCCCAGGACGCCCTCCAGCTCGCCCCGCGCTACGGCGACCACCCCCGGCACGGCAGCGCGGTCCACACAGCGCGGCTGACCCTCGCCCTGCTCGCCATGCGCGAAGGCGACGTGGACGCCGCCGCGCGCGAGCTGGAGCTGGCCACCCGCGTCTCCGCCGACGACGGGCTGGCCTACGCTTCCGGTCTCCTCGCCGAGGGCCTGCTGCGGCAGCTCCTCGACGCGGGCGCCCGGGAGCCCGTGATCGCGTACCTGGAGTGGTACGCCGGGATCACCGAGGTGGCGCGCGCCGAGGTGAGCGCCGCCGCAGCGGCGCTGCGGAGCGGCGAGGGCCTGGAGCTGCGCTGGCCGTCGAGCGACCTCTGGGTGACGAAGCAGCTCGTGAAGGAGCAGGCCGGCAACCGGCCGGCCGGCGTCGCCTCTCCGAGCTGAGCTAGAGCGCTAACGGGGCGGCCGCAGCTTCCGCACCCGGAGCGTCACCGCTCCCGGCTCCCCCCCGTCGGCGAACAGCGCGAGGCCGTCGCTCTGCGGGCTCGGGAAGACCCGCGCCGTGATCACGGTGCGCCCGTCGCTCAGGTCTCGGTCGATCGGAAGTCCGCGTCGATGAAGGTGAGGATCCGGGCTCGCGTCTCGACGGCGAGCGGCATCGTCTCGAGTCGGCGGGCGAGGACGTCGTGATCCGCCATCCCGTGCCGAATCGCGGTGCGAACGTACTCCCGATCCTTCTCGCGACCGGCCGCGTACTTGGACAGAACCAGATCGTGGATCTCGAGGCACAGCCCGACGGCCCCCTCGGCTGGCAACGGCACCAGCCGGGCCTCCCATCCCGCCGGGAGCGTCGCGGTCTCGGGGCCGACTCCGTGTGCGTAGTAGCCGTGGGTCTCGTGGAACGGTGAGAGCTCGCCGATGGCCCCGTCGATGAGATCGGCGCGCTCCGGGTGGTCCCGGGGATAGAGGTCCGCCTCCATCGACACGAGCAGCTCCGCCGGAGCGGCCGGGAACTCGCCGAGCAGTGCCTGACTCCCCACCACGACGATCTCCCTGGCGTCCGCGATCCGCGCTGCGGCCCGAATCACGTGCTCGAGCTGCTCGCGGGTCACGAGGCCAACCGCTCGCGCTCCTGCCACCAGATCCTCAGCCGGGTCTGCTGATCGATCACGCCCACGAAGGGGGTGCATTGGCGGAGGGCCGTCGCCCTTTCCCCGGGATCGGCGAGCACCGTGAGGAGGGCTTCCAGCGGACCCTCCAGCAGTCGCCTCCACGCGTCCGCATAGGGGGGAGACATCTTGCCCTCCGCCGACCAGCGCCCCACCCGGCGAAGAGCCATCTCCACGAGTCGGGGCTCCCGGCGGAGGCGTTCGGCGACCAGGCGGTGAATCGCCAGGCTGCGAGCCTCCGCGAGTCTGTGACCGATCGGAGCCGCGCTCTCATCCTGGCGACGCAGCTCGGCCACCAACCGCTCGACCTCGGCCGGCTCCCGTTCCCCTTGTCCGAGAACCTCACGGAGCGCTGCGAGCTGGCCGTCTGTGAGCCCTGGCATCGCCCCACCATTGTCCATCAACTCGCGGTTCTTCCAGCACGACCGTCTCTACGGCACCGTGCGGGCTGTGAACCCCTCCGCCTGAAGGGCTCTTCGGGGAGCCCTCAACCCCGGTCGGGTCTGATGGACGGCCCGAATCCGTATAAGCCTCAGACGGCTTTCGATTCGGGCTACACTGGTCAGAGTTCCTGGTCGAGACGAAACGGAGCGTCCGCGATCCCTGATCTGCCTCGAGCCGTCAGGAAGGAGGAGCGAAATGACCCGAGATGGCCTGATGGGGCATCCGCCGCAGTGGGCGATGCTGGCTGTAGTCGTCGCTGGCCTGGCGATCGTCGCGTGCGGGGGCGGCCCCCCGACCCCCGATCCCACCCCAACCCCGGACACGTCCCCCACCGCCACGCCGAGCGCGTCGTGCGACGCCTCCCGTAGAGGCGCGCCGACCGGGCGCTCTCTCGACGAGCGCACCGCCGGACCCGCGGAGCGCATCGTCGGAGGCGAGGAGGCCCGGGAGGGAGCGTGGCCCTGGGCCGTGGCGCTGATGCTCCCGCGGGCAGACGGCTCGCTGTTCCAGTACTGCGGCGGGTCGCTCATCGACGAGGACTGGGTACTGACGGCCGCTCACTGCGAGGCGGAGGTGGGCGACAGCGTCGTGCTCGGCCGTCACGATCTGGGATCGTCGGCCGGGCAGGTCCGCGCGATCGAGTTCGTGTTGACGCACGACGACTACGACGACACGCCCAGCAACAATGACATCGCGCTCATCAAGCTCGCCGAGCCCTCAGCCCAGCAGACCGTGGAGCTCACCGACGCAGCCGACACCAACGCCCAACCCGGCCACGACGCCACCGTCGTCGGCTGGGGCGCCCTCTCCGAGGGCGGACCGGCATCTCCGACGCTGCAGCAGGTCGCGATCCCCATCGTCGCCAACTCTGACTGCGCAAACACCTATGCCAACCTGACCGAGAACATGATCTGCGCCGGGCGCGAGATGGGCGAGCAGGACTCCTGCCAGGGAGACAGCGGTGGGCCACTGATGGTCCGTGCCTCGGAGCAGGATGCATGGCGTCAGACCGGGATCGTCAGCTTCGGCATCGGCTGCGCGCGACCCGACACACCCGGCGTCTACACACGAGTGTCGCGGTATCTCGACTGGATCGAGGCCTGCTCCGCAAATCCGCCGGAGTAGGCACGGCCGGAGAGCCCTCCGGGCGCTCGACGCTCCGAGGGCCAACCCGAGCGGGCGTACAGGGGCGTTCTCAGCTCTCGAGATCGAGCTCCAGGCCGAAGTGCACGACGCGCCCCGGCCGGCCGTCGCTGCGATGACGCACCTCGAGTGCCCAGACGCCCTTCGGAGAGAGGCCGCGGAGTGCGGCGAGCGCGGGCACGGCGGCGGTATCGAAGATGCGTCGGAGACGTGGCCGTGCCCCCCCACGTCTCCGGTGCAGCACGATCGGATCGAGTGCGAGGCTCGCCGGGGGGCTCAGCGTCAGCGTGAGGTCCCGTTGCAGGCAGCCGTCGACGTCCACGTCGACCTCGACGGCGGCGACCGGTTCGGGGTTCGCGACGTGCACCTCGATGGTCAGGGCCTGTCCCGCCGCGAGCCGGAGGTTCCGTCGCGCCAGGTGGAGGACGGTGTTCGCGCTCTGCGTCGGCAACGCGAGCTCGACGGCGCGCCGCGCGTTCACGCGGCCGTGTCCGTAGAGGCGGCTCCGGCCATCCTGGTAGGCGCCACCGGCCGGGTCGATGCGATCGCACGACCTGGCCAGAACGTCCTTGACCTGGTCCCAGCGAAGACTCGGGTTGCGGGCCAGGACGAGCGCGGCCACGCCCGCGGCCCCGGGGCAGGCGGCCGACGTCCCACCGAAGCTGTTGGTGTAGTGGCCGTCGCGGTCGCCGGTCTGCACTCGCCCCGGGTTGTACCCGGCGCCGCCGCCGCGGTCGGTCGTCCAGATGCCCGGTGTGAGCGAGGGGAGCTTGTTGTCGCTGGGAAAGACGCACCAGATCGCGTCGCCGAAGTCGCTGTATGGGGACTTCACCCCGCGGTCGTTGCTCGCGCCAACGGCGACCACCTGCTCGGACGACGCGTAGCCGTCGTTCTCGACCGGCTCATTGCCGTTCCCCGCGGCCCAGGCGATCACGCAACCCTTGCCGTTGCGCCCGTGCTCCACCGCGAACTCCAGCGCGAGCCGCGTGTGATCGGGCAAGGGGACCACCTCGTCGTGGCCTGGATCGCTCGGATCCCTGAAGTCGCCGTCGGGCGGTCCCCAACTGCACGAGACGACGTCTGCACCGTTGGCGGCGGCCCACACGATGGCGTCCGCCTCGTGCTTGGAGCCCAGACCCGAGGCGAGCCGAATCGGCATGAGCCTGGCCCGCGGCGCCACGCCGGCGGCTCCCCGCACACCGTTGGCGCACGCGATGCCCGCGCACGCCGTGCCGTGATTCTCGCTCGCAAACTGCGGCCGCGACCCGGCCCGTTGGCGGGTGACGTCGCGGGCCGCCACGATCTTGCCAGCACCGGCGAACTCCTCGTGATCCTCGTCCATGCCGTTGTCGATGACCGCGATCGTGGTGCCGTGGCCCTCGCTGAGGCCCCACGCCCGCACGACGTTGGCGTGCTGGCTCACCGTCATCTCCCCGATCTTCGACGCCTGCAGGTGCCACTGTTCTTCGAACGCTCGGCGCGGCCGGCCCTCGCGAACCAGCTCGGGGTGGCACAGCTCCACGCGCCGATCCTTCAGAAGCGTCGCCGCCATCTCGAACACCGCCCGGCCGCTCCCGGGTCGGGCTTTGACGAAGTACCCGTTGCGCGCGTACTCGAGCTCGGCGGGCTCAGCCAGTTGCAGGTCTCGGAGGATTCGGCGGCAGGTGCGCGGGGAGACGTCGACGCCGAACTTCACGAAGAGGTTCTCGGTGTAGATGACCGGCAGGCGCGAACGGGGGCTGCACAGCACGCGGCCCGCGAACTCGATCTCGGGCTCGGCGGTGAGCGCAGCGCGAGCTGCGTCGCGGCGAGCACGTCGGCGCGCCGTCTCGACCGAGCGCAGGATCTCGACGCCCGCCTCGTGAAACCGGGCGACCGGGGCGTAGCCGCGGATGCACTCGTGGGCCTCTCTGCCGATCGGCGTGCGGGCCAGCGTGTCCCGGCTCTTCGTGCGCACCACGACGTACTCGTTCGACTCCATGAGCCGGAGCCCCTTCCCGCGAGCCCCGCCGTATCTGAACGTGACCGCCATGGTTGGCCTCCCTCCGTTGCGCGCCGACAACGGAAGATACTATTCAATCCCCTACCTCACCGACGACGGCATCGAGTATCGATACCCTCCGGTCCCTAACCAGCTGGCCCGACACTTCGTCGAGCACGCAGCGCAGCTCGCTCCCGGCCGCGCGGCTGACCCCGACCTCCTCGCCGAGGGCCCGCGCGGCAGCTCCTCGACGCGGGCGCCCCGGGCGCCCGTGATCGCGTACCTGGAGTGGTGCGCCGGGATAACCGAGGTGCGGCAGGCCGAGGTGAGCGGCGCCGCAGCGGCGCGGCGAGCGCCCGGAGCTGCGCGGGCCCTCGCGCGACCTCTGGGTCACGAAGCAGCTCGTGAAGGAGCAGCTCGCCAACGGTGCGGGCTGACCGGCCGTCAGGCGGCGAGCTGCGAGGTGCAGTGAGGGCAGCGCGTCGCCTTGACCGGGATCGAGGTGCAGCAGAACGCGCAGTCCTTCGTGGTCGGCTCGGCTGCGGGCTCCTCTTCTTTCCGGCGCAGCGAGTTGATGGCGCGGACCAGCAGGAACACGGCCACGGCCACGATCAGGAAGCTGATGACGCCGTTGAGGAACAAGCCGTGGTTGACCGTGACCGCCCCCGCCTCCCTGGCGGCCGCCAGCGAGGCGTACGGTCCCGGGGTGGCCCCCTCCTTCAGCACCAGGTAGAGCTCCGAGAAGTCGACGCCTCCCAGCAGCAGGCCGATGGGCGGCATCAGGACGTCGGCCACGAGGCTCTTCACGATCGTGCCGAACGCGCCGCCGATGATGATCCCGACCGCCATGTCGACCACGTTGCCGCGCATGGCGAACTCCCTGAACTCCTTGAGCATCTCCGCTCCACCTTTCTCGACACGCGGGAACCCGCCCTGCCCGGAGCGAGGCCGCCGCCTGCACGTCCGGGATTCTGCTCGCCTTCCGTGTCTGCCACAACGGGTCGCGGAGCCCGGCCGGTGCGGTGTCCGGTTCGAGGCGTCCTATACTCGGCGGGTGATCCGGTCGCCGATCCGACGTAGAGGAGACCCGTCGTGACCCTCCTCTGGGAGGCGCGCACCGCAGCTCGCGGCCTCCTCCGACGTCCCGCCCTGGCGGCCACGGCTGTCCTGGTCCTCGGGCTCGGCATCGGCGCGAGCACCGCGGTCTTCAGCGCGGTTCACGGCGTGCTGCTGCACCCGCTCCCCTTCCCGGAGCAGGAGCGCCTGCTCGTCGTCTACAAGAACGACGTCGTACGCGGCTACTCCCACTGGCCGCTGCGCTACCCCGAGCTGGAGGAGTGGGTCCGGGGCCGGCCGAGCTTCGAGAGCGCGTCCGTCTTCTCGAGCTACGGCGGGTGGACCGCCACGCTCGCGGAGGAGGGCGGAGCGGCCAGGACAGTGAGCGCGCTCCCGGTGTCGAGCGGGTTCTTCGACGTCCTGGGCGTCGGGGCCGTCCTCGGGCGGACGTTCACGCCGGACGACGACCGGGGCTCGGAGACTCCGGCGATCGTCCTCAGCCATCGCTTCTGGCGGGAGACGTTCGCGGCCTCTCCCGACGTGGTGGGCCGCTCCATCCGCCTGCTGATCGGCTCACGGGAGCGCTTCCGGATCACAGGAGTGCTCCCGCCCGGGATCGAGTACCCCGGCGACCGGGCGACGATGCCCTCCCGGGCCGCGCGCGGAATCGACGTCTACATCGCTGCCCTCGCCATGAACCCGACCTGGGAAGAGGATCGCGGCTTCGAGTGCAACGCCCTGGTCCGGCTGGGACCGGGCGCCACGCGCGAAGGGGCCCGCGCCGAGCTGGCGGCGGCACTCGCGCAGCGGATCACCGAGCAACCCGAGAACTACGACGCCGCGGAGGTCGTCGCCCTGCCGATCCTCGCCAGCGTAGTCGGCGACACCGGAAGGATCCTGCTGCTCCTGCTCGGCGCGGTCGCGGTCGTCCTCGCGATCGCTGCGCTCAACGTCGCGGCGCTGCTCCTGGTCCGCGGCCTGGAGCGCGAGCGGGAGACGGCGATCCGGATGGCGCTCGGCGCCGGTCGCGTCCGCCTGATCCGGCACCAGCTCTGGGAGGCGGCGCTGCTGGCGGCGCTCGGAGCGGTACTCGGGATTGCCCTCGCACGCATCGGGCTCTCGGCCGTCCTGCGGCTCGCCCCTGCGGAGGCCCTGCCCCGGGCCGAGGAGATCGGGCTGAACCCGACGGTGCTCGCGTTCGCGCTCGCCGTCGCGGCCGCCGCCGCGCTGAGCACAGTGCTCTTCACGGGCTGGCAGGCGACGCGGAGCCGCATTGCCCACGCCCTGCGCCGGGGACCGGGGCGGCTCCCCGGACGGCGGGCTCTCTCGGGCCTCGTGGTGTGCGAGCTGGCCCTCGCCTTCGCGGTCGCCGCCGGGGCGCTGCTCTTCTCCCGGGACCTCGCGGCCAGGATGTCCGTCGACCGGGGCTTCGACAGCGGTCGGCTCGTCATGGCGTCGCTGGGGTTGCCCGACCAGCGCTACGAAGGGGAGGCCCTGCTGGCGCTGACGGACCGGCTCATGGAGCGGGTGGAAGCGCTGCCGGGAGTCGAGTCGGCCGTGACCGTGAGCCTCGAGCCGGCGACGAGGTCCTTCGGAACGGGAGCCCCCCTGATGCGGGAGGGACAGAGCGACGCCGAGGCCGCCTCGAACCCCATCGCGGCCTTCGAGGGGGCGCACCCCGCGTACTTCCGGACCCTGGGCATCCCCATCGTGGAGGGACGCGGGTTCACCGATGACGACCGGGGCAGCGCGAACCGGATCGCGGTGGTCAACGAGTCGCTGGCGCGGGCGCTCTGGCCGGGCCAGAGCCCGCTGGGCCGCCGGGTGCGCGTCAGGGGAGCGTCGATGCCCTGGCTCACGGTGGTCGGCGTGGCCTCGGACGCCCGCTACCGGGAGCTGGAGAAGCAGTGGCCCGCGATCTACTGGCCCGCGGGGCAGAACTCCTTCGGGGACGAGCCCGGCCCCGGCTGGTACACGCCGGGCTGGCTGGCGATCCGCAGTCCGCTCGGGGCCCGGGAGCTGGCGGGGCCGGTGCGCGGGATCGCGCATCAGCTCGACCCGGAGATCCGCATCGAAGAGGTGCTCTCCGTGGACGCGATCCTGGACGCCGAGCTGGTCCGGCCGCGCTTCCAGACCACGCTGCTCGGCCTGTTCGGGCTCGCCGCGGTCGCCCTGGCGGCCGTCGGTCTCTACGGAGTGTTGGCCGCGAACGGACGGCGGCGTACGCCCGAGATCGGGATCCGGCTCGCCCTCGGGGCTTCCCGGCGCCGGGCCGTGGAGCCGCTGCTGAGGGAGACGGCGCTGCTCTCGGGCCTGGGGTTGACCCTGGGTGCGACGGCAGCTCTCGCCCTCCGCCGGACGGTCGAGACGTTGCTCTACGGGGTCCCCTCTCTCGATCCGGTCAGCTTCGTGTCGGCGGGCGCGCTGCTGGCCGGCGTGGTCTGCGGGGCGGCCGCCGGTCCACTTCGCCGCGCCGCGCGTACGGACTGCGCCTCCACGCTCCGCGGGGAGTAGTCCCCTCCGCAGAATCTGCGACGCCTCGGGCCTGTTCGCGAAGCCTTTGCCGCGCGGGCCGGCCTCGACTCCGTGCCATCCGCAGCTTCCAGGCGGCACCCGGATTGCACCCTCCCTGCCGGAGGTGTGCCATGTCCCGCTCTCCGCTGACTGTGCAGACCATCCTGTGCCCCACCGACTTCTCGGTCTTCTCGTCCCGAGCCTTCCGGCACGCCGTCGCCCTCGCGCAGCAGCTCGGGGCGCGGCTCGAGGTCGTCCACGTGACTCCCAGCCTGCGCCGCTACGCGGGGGACACTCTGCTGCCCAACGCCGTCGCCGAGCTGATTCCCGCGATGCGCCGCGAGGCGGAAGCCGACGCCCGCCGCTTCGTCGAGCCTGCGGTCGAGGCGCGCGTCCCCGTGGAGATCGAGATCCGCGACGGGGAGCCGTGGCGGGAGATCCTGAGCCTGGCCCAGCGCAGGCCCGCCGACCTCGTCGTGCTGGGCACCCACGGGCGCAGCGGCTTCGAGCGTTTCGTGCTGGGCTCGGTGACGGAGAAGCTGCTTCGCCTACTCCCCTGCCCCGTCATGACGGTCTGCCACGAGGAGGGTCGCACCTGGGAGGCGCCCAGCCTTGTCCGGCGCATCCTCTGCGCCACGGACCTGGGCGAGTCTTCGGGCGAGACCATCGCCTTCGCGGCCGGGCTCGCGACCCGGTACGGAGCGCCGCTGACGCTGCTCCACGTCGTCGAGGAGCTTCCCGGCACGGCGGGCTCGATCTACATCCCCGGGGTGGGCCCGCTGCGGCAGGAGCTGGAGCGAGCGGCAGGCGAGCGCCTCCAGGAGCTGTCCCAGGAGCTCGGCGCCGAGGTCGACGTCGAGCAGCGCCTCGCCAGCGGCCGGCCCTACCGCGCGATCCTGGAGGCCGCGACCCGGGAGAGCGCCGACCTGATCGTGCTCGGTCCGTCGCGACACGGTCTGGGACGCTTCCTGGTGGGCTCCGACGTGCACCACGTGATCCGCGAGGCGACGTGTCCGGTGCTCGTCGCCCGGCCGACGCCCGCGCGAGAGCCGACCGTCGCGAGCGAGAGAGCGGTCGTCCTGAAGGCGGGTGCGTGACGTGATGGGGGTGACCGATGACGCGTGAAGCTCTGGCGCCGATCGTCCTGGACCCGGAGCAGGAGGCACTCCGACTGTGGCAGGGAGCGGAGCGGGCGCACGGGCGCGCGGGGGACGACCTCGTCGCACTGTGCGAAGCCCTCGAGCTCGGGACCCGCGCTGCGCAGATCCTGGCCGTGGAGCGGCTGCAGGAGGTGCGGCGGGAGCTCCCCGCGACCGTGGCCGCGCTCCTCGACCACCCTCCCCCCGAGGTCGACCCGTGGCGCGACGTCGTCCACCTCCCCAAGACGCTGCGCTTCGCCGAGGTGGTCGACCTGCTGAGCGGCGAGGAGCTCGAGTGCATCACGCCGCACCTTCACCACGGATGGGAAGATCGCAAGTTCTCGTGTCGGCGCTCGCGGCGGCTGGCGCACCAGGCCGCCGGGTTCGCCCTGACCGAGGACGAGAGGACGCGCCTCATGGTGCTGGCGGCCTACCGCAACCGCCTCTTCGAGACGCCGCCCCCGGTGCAGGTCGACCCGATCGCCATCCTCGACGCTTTCCCGGAGCTGCGCCGTCTCGTGGAGCGTCTGCGGGCGGGCGGGAGCCGGAACGAGCACGCCGGCCAGGCTGGCTAGGCCGCCACGCACCCCCGCTGCACGCGGAGCGCGTCGAGGCGGCCCTCCACCTCCGCCAGGATCCGGCGGTCCCCCGCGTCCACGGCCCCGAAGTAGTCGTCCCGATGCACGACCTGCGCCGTGAGCCGCACGGCGGGAGCCCACGACGTGTCCGGCCCGCAGCGGTGAGAGGCGTCGTAGGGCTCGATCTCGAGCTCGAGGGCGTCGTCAGCCTCGGGAGCGACCTTGCGGGCGACCTCCGAGAGGCGCTCCCAGATCTCCACGTCGGTGCAGCACGCTCCACGGGATCCCCGACGGGGGCACAGGGCCGTCAGCTCCAGCTGGTAGCCGATCTGCACCCGCCTGCCGTCGACGAGCTGCTCCAACCGCCACAGCTCGAAGAGCGGACGGTGGTCGTCGACCCAGTCCTCGAAGGTCCGTCGCGGCTCGCGCATCACGAGGGCGCTCATCGACCAGAGCGTATGCAACGCGGGTGCCGGGCTCGTCTCCGCCGAGGAGGGCTCGTCCCCGCGAGCGTTGCGCGCCGCGCAACTCTGGCGCTGAGTGGACCAAAGGGCCCTGGCGCCGACCTCGAGGACCCGCTAGGTTGTGAGTGAGGCGAGGTCGATGATCATCGGCGTTCAGCGCGAGCGACGGCCGACCGAGCACCGCGTGTCGCTCACCCCGGCAGGCGTCAGCATGCTGACCCAGCGCGGTCACGGCGTGCTGGTCGAGTCCGGGGCCGGAGACGAGGCGGGCCACTCCGACGCGGACTACGCCTCGGCCGGCGCCACGATCGTCTACGCCCGCTCGGAAGCCGTCGGGCGTCCGGACCTGCTCCTCGGCGTCCTCGCACCGGGACCCGCGGAGTACGAGCTGCTCCGGCCCGGCCAGGCGGTGCTGGCGTTCTGGGGCCTGCCCGCCGCCCACGGCGAGGACCTGCGCAGGCTGTGCGAGCGCGAGGTCACGGCGGTCGGGATCGAGGCGATCGCCGACGCCCACGGCCACGCTCCCGTGCTCACGTCGATGTCCGAGATCGCGGGGCCCCTCGCCGTGACCCTCGGCGCCCAGCTGCTCCTGAACGAAGGGGGTGGCAAGGGAATCCTCCTGGGCGGCGCCCCGGGGGTCCCGCCGGCCAACCTGGTCGTGCTGGGGGCGGGCGTCCTGGGAACGGCGGCGGCCCGTGCGGCCGTCGGGATGGGGGCCGAGGTGCTCCTCGTCGACAAGAGCGTCCACCAGCTCCGGACCGCCGTGGAGCGGATCGGGCGCTCGGTGCCGACGCTGCTGGCGACGCCTCCGAACCTGGAGCGCACCCTGGCCTTCGCGGACCTCACGATCGCCTCCCCGGCCGTCCGCGGCGCCGGCGCTCCGCTGCTCGTCACCCGGGAGATGCTCCGGGCCATGAAGCCGCGGGCGGTGGTGATGGACCTCTCCATCGACATGGGGGGATGCCTGGAGACCTCGCGGCCGACGGCGTTCCCACACCCCGTGTACGAGGTCGACGGGATCCGCCACTTCTGCGTCCCCAACCTTCCGGCGATCGCGGCGCGCTCGGCGACGCTGGCGCTGACCAACGCGCTGACGCCCTACCTGGCGGCGATCGCCGGCGAGGGGGTGGACGCCGCTCTGCGCGAGCATCCGGAGCTGCGGCGGGGCGTCTACCTCTACCGGGGGCGCTGCGTCAACGAGTCCCTCGCCGAGCTCTTCGGACTGGCCCTGGAGACCGCGGGCACCCCGGGGACCTGAGGGCGAGGTGCACTGGCACGAGCAGTACCGCTCGCGCATCACGACGGCCGAGGAGGCCGTGCGCTGCATCGCCTCCGGGGGCCACGTCTGGGTCCACTCCGGGTGCAACAACCCGGAGGAGCTGGTCCGGGCGATGGTGGCCCGGGCGCCGGAGCTTCGGGACGTCGAGGTGTGCCACCTGCTGACCTTCGGCAGCGCCGACCACGTCCGGCCGGAGCTCGCCGCCTCGTTCCGGCACCGGGCCCTGTTCACGGGCTCGAACGTCCGGGAGGCGGTGAACGCCGGTCGAGCGGACTACGTGCCGATCTTCCTGGGGGAGATCCCGCGGCTCTTCGAGAGCGGCGCGCTCCGGATCGACGTCGCGCTGCTCCACCTCTCGCCTCCCGACGAGCACGGGTTCTGCTCCTACGGCGTCGGGGTGGAGTGCTCCAAGGCCGCCGCCGAGTCGGCGCGGGTGGTCGTGGCCCTGGTGAATCGCCAGATGCCTCGCTCCCTCGGGGACGCCTTCATCCACGTCTCCAAGCTGACCCACGTCGTGGAGATCGACCGCCCGCTCATCGAGCTGCCCCGGCGTCCTTCGGCAGGGGAAGTGGCGCGACGGATCGGCGAGCACGTCTGCACGCTGATCGAGGACGGCTCCACGTTGCAGCTGGGGATCGGGGAGATCCCGGACGCGGTTCTGGAGTTCATGAGGGACAAGCGGGACCTGGGCGTCCACACCGAGATGTTCTCCGACGGCATCGTGGACGCCTTCGAGCGCGGCACCATCACCGGGGAGGCGAAGACCCTGCACCGCGGGAAGATGGTGGCGTCCTTCACCCTGGGTTCCAAGAAGGCCTTCGACTTCCTCGACAACAACCCCTTCGTGGAACTTCACCCCTCTGACTACGTCAACGACCCCTTCGTGATCGCTCAAAACGACAAGATGGTCGCGATCAACTCGGCGCTCTCGGTGGACCTGACCGGGCAGGTGTGCAGCGACTCCCTGGGGACGAGCATCTACTCCGGCTTCGGCGGGCAGGTGGACTTCATCCGGGGCGCGGCGCGCTCGAAGGGAGGGCGCCCGATCATCGCTCTTCCCTCCACGGCCCGCGGCGGGAGCGTGTCGCGGATCGTCCCGACCCTGGCCCCCGGGTCGGGCGTGGTCACGTCCCGGGCCGACGTGCACTACGTCGTCACGGAGCACGGGGTGGCCCTGCTCTTCGGACGCAGCATCCGGGAGCGTGCCGAAGCGCTGATCGGGATCGCCCATCCCGACTTCCGGGAGGAGCTTCGGGCCGCGGCGCGCGCTCGGACCACCGCGACGGTGGCTGCTGGCTGACGGACCGGGCGGCACAGAGGGCGCTCGACACGGCGGGGCTGCGGTTCTCCGCGGAGTCCTCCCGCCCGGCCACTCCCGGCTGTCGGCTCCGGCGAGCCATTCCCGCCCGGGTTCGTGCGCCCCGGGACGGGGGCTTCCTTGGATTGGGGCCCCGCTGAACCTAGTGGGTCTTGGCTAAGGGCTCGACAACTTCTCGGGGCTTCTCGAAAGTAGAGGTGGCTGTCGATCGGATCCGGAAAGATGTCGGTGTCGCCCCATCGCGCGCTGTGCCGCACCGGACAATCGAAGTGTCCCCTCACTTGCCCGCCCCAGGCCCCGCGCTGGTGACGATGCGGGAGCCCACAGAGGAGGCAACTTCATCGCTCGCCGCTTCATGATCCACGTCGGCTTGACATCCACCGCATGGTCAGAGGTTGGGCTGAGCCACTTACGCATCCATGCGCTCAGTGGGTCCCGCTGGCGCTGATGGAGGACCTCGCGGCGGAGACGACTTCTCGACCGACGTCCTCGATCTCCTGATCGGAGAGAGCATCTGGGCACAGAAACGGCGTCAGTCGAATCAGGCGCTTCGCCGCTTCCCGCATGAGAAACATCCCAGAGGTCGGACCGGCGGCCTCCGCTCCGAGCACCGCGCTACAGAGCGCACGAGCGAGCCGACGGTTGCCCGCAATTGTCGGCCGCTCCATTACCGCGACGAGCTGATCCTCACCGAAGACCGCGGGTGCCGCCGTGCTGTCCGTGCCAAGGATGTACCCCCGCCACCACAGACGGCGGAAGACGTTTCTGGGGAGGCCGAGCAGCCGCTCCCGTGCCCGCGCCGGGTAGCGCCAGACTGCAACATCCGGCAAGACGACCAAGGAGAGGAAGGACCAGACCCCTTCCTGCGCGGCGTTGGCTGGGACGATCTGCATCTCGTCGACGAGGATCTGCGGAAGCGCATGATCAAAGGACGTCGCAGCGGCCTGCGCCTGCCGCGGCTTGGGAAAGCCCAGGTCATCAACGAGACAGCGGATCTTCTCGGCCAGTGTCGCGATTCGGGCCTCGGGCACCCGCAACCCGGTGGCATAGTAGGTCGCTCTTGGGTCCAGTCGTGTGGCCTCGGAGCGAAGCTGCTCGGCACTGGTCACGGCGGATACATGGAGGAGGCGTGTGCCGGCGGCTTCGGGCGGCAGACTGGGATAGACAAAAGACATCGCGTCAGTCACCCGAAAGCAGGCCGCTGGCGTTTTGCAGTCTGGACTCGTAGTCATCGGGAGACTTTCGACGCATCGCGCGACACTCGTCAAGAGACATTCCCGGGAACACGGCTTTGACCCGCTCTATTAGGGCGGCGCCCAGGCTTCCGGGACTCCACTCACTATCGGCCAGCTCTTCCGTATCGAGTGCTCGCTCGATGAGCTGTCTTGTGACGTCATGCTTCAACACGGAAAGAACGACCGGGTCAAGTTCTGCACCAATCAGCTTCTCGAGCGCTGGATGCCGAGTGTTCAGCCAGAGGCGAACCGCGGCCGACGCCGACCGCTCCGGATCAGTCGAATCCCAGTGGAGTACCCACGCCGCACCAGGGCCTTTGAGGCCCTCCCCCTTGAAGTCGTGCAGCTCTACCGGGAACCGCTCCTCCTCGCCCTCTAGGACCACTGACCTGAATTCCTCCCAGAGAATGACGCCGGTGCGATGCGGCGCCAGAGGGTTCTTGCCGTCGATAGCCTTCCCGGACGTGACCACCACCCGGAGCGACAAGCGGCCACCCAACTCCGAGCTATCGAGGTCCAGCAGAAGGTTGTTGGTGCCCTGAACCAAGGGGAGTGATTCAGAGGCGCCCTGTAGGCCTGTCCGGCTGGAGCGCCACCTGACGAGTCCGTTCAGAACGCAGCTTGAATCGAGCCCACAGTCCTGCCGCGCCTCGTTCAGGCTTGCCTCAAGGCGGACGCGGATCGCGAGGTTCGTGAAGAAGTCCCACCCCTCCAGCTCAGCAGGTAGCGGCCGCTCCCTGTGGGTTGCAGAACTCACTTGCCACTCACTTGCCACGAAGCGATCCGCGCGGGGGCGGAGGTACGGGACCTGCGGGGGGCGCCTCAACTGGTTACCCCATCCGCCTGCAGCGACACGTGTATTGCTGTGTCCGCAGGGACCGACACGAGAGCCTGCCACCGATCGCCATCCCCGGCGGGCACAACAAGACTCCGTTCCCTGATCCGACTTCCCTGAGGGCTCACGAAGTGAAGGAGCTGCGGGACCGGCGCGTTGGCGGGTGGTTCCGCTTCCACCGAGCCGCCGTCGTTCACAGCTACCCGGGCAATCGGTGTCACGCGTGTCGCGATGGTTCCCTCCGCTGCCGTCACCGCGAACGTGATCCGGATGGCGGGGCCACCGTCGTGCAGAACGAGCTCATCAGCAATCACGTTCAGCTGCGGAGTCTTCTTGCGGCGGCCAGACACGCCCTTGCGCGGTGAGCCAGGACCGGACCCCGGTAGCGACCCTGTCCCAGTACCCTCGTCGGTGCGGAGCAGCCCGCCGAGCGCATCAGAGAGGTGGCCCAGCCCGCGGTCAGCCACGATGCCAGCGCCGCCTGATGCTGGCCGGGTGTAGTCCTTTAAGACCTCGCCGATCCGCCGCAACGCAACCGTAACGCTGCTGCGCATTCGCCTGTCGGGGACCGCCTTCGGCACCCAATCGTCATGGGTTGGTGTTTCTGCGGCGGCGAAATGCCGATCGACGTCGTCGTCGGCAACGAAGACTCCTCCCCAGGCGGTCGCCTGTGTCGAGCTCTCGGGACCGGGCAGATACTTGACAACTAGACCTGGGGCTCGCAGCAGAGCAACGTGGTGGCATGCCCCCTCGAAGGGCTTCGCATCCGCACCACTGCCTTGATCGGCGACTCCTTCCCTACCGGTGGTGTTTGCCCAACGCGTCAGCCCAATAGTCCCCAGGAACAGCCTGGGGCGAAAAGACCGCACGTCAAATGTCTCCGCCATCCCAGGCTTGCCGTTGGCTGCCTCCAGGGTCCGCAAGAAGTGGCGGAGGTCGGGGTGGGCGCCGGGATCAAGCGGCGGAAGCTCACCGCCGTCACAGCTGACGCGGAACTGCATGTCCGGCCCAGGGCCAAGATCCACCAGCTTTGGCCAACAATGCCAGAGGATCGCCGAGCGGATCCGGCTGGCAACAACCCCCGGGGGTGCCTCGATGTCCGCGGCAAGCACCATGATGGTCGTGCCAGTCTGGCTACCCGAGCGGACCGGCATCCCAAGTGATCGGGCCAGTTGATCCGCAAGCTCGCCAGTTGCCGGCTGAACCGGCGCGGCGTTGCCCTTGAGGATCCCCCACCAGTGCCTGCCGGTGAACCTGGGGCCACCCGAGGACTCAGCGAACGGCTTGCCGAGCGCTGCAGCGATGAATCGTGATTCGGTGGTTCCGCCGAACCGGCACCTCGAGTAGATGACGATCGTAGAAGCCGCCGAGGCTCTGTAGAAGACGCTCTTTCCGTACCCGTAGGTCCCCCCGCCGCGTGCGTTGTCCGGAGGTTGTCCGACGTTCCAGACGAAGTCTGCGAAGTCTGCAGGACCGGAACCGATCCGGTCAGCCCGGGTGGAACCACCGAGGCCCCTCGTTCCCCAGTCGGAGACAGAGATTACGTGCCGCGAAGGGTCCTCGAGTGGGTCCCACTGCTCCTCCTTGCCGTCGTCGGGCGTTTCGGGCATCACCTCCTCGACCAGTGCACGGTGCTGCGCGGCCGTGAGCCGCCGCAGCCTGACCTCGTACCTCACCGGGCCCGGGTCTCCCGGCAGCTTGGCATCCCAGCTGTTCTGGACCGTTTCCCGCGTGAAGAGGTCCCATCGGTCGATGGCCGGCCGTCCCAGAGCGTTGAGGGCACCGGTTGC
>Ga0299906_10000785_pt1 | contig 28436 bp, 27 predicted proteins | sample RVTome_14_FD_200259 | JGI IMG/M metagenome (GOLD analysis project Ga0299906, IMG submission 200259) | Soil microbial communities from uranium-contaminated site in the Upper Colorado River Basin, Wyoming, United States - RVT145D125 (version 2) ...
CCGGGCGGCCGGTATTCGCCCTCGGGAGCCGAAATGCCCGCCGAGCGCGGCAGCCCGATGAATTGACCCAAAAACGAGGGATCGGATTCCAAGTTGCCGATCGCTTATGTGACCCTGGACTGGAGGACTTTGCGGGATGCATCGATTGTGGGACGGTCTCAACGTCGGAGCGATCCTCGCAGCCATCCTCCTGGCGGCGTGCAATACCGGCATCAGCGACAAGAGTCTCCGCTACATCAACCCCGATGAAGCGATCACCCTGGCCGCCGGCCGCGATTCCCTGCTGGGGATCGGCGGCGTTGCGGCGGGCGTGTACATCGATCCGCGCCCCCAGGCCGACTTCGATGCCGAGCGCATTCCCGGCGCGGTGCACCTGCCGTTCGACCGCGTGCATCACGATCACCGCGATCTCATCGACTATGGCGCGCTCATCGTCTACGGCAGTGACTACAACGATTCGCTGGCGCTGGCCATGAGCAAGCGCCTCATCGAGCTGGGCCACAAGGAGGTCCACACGCTGCGCGGCGGCCTGCGGGCGTGGAAGGCGGCGGGCAACAAGGTCGAGACCGGCGAGGGGGGATGATCAGCCCGCGAGCAGCGCGGCAGCTTGCACGGCCTCGTTCCGGTCACCGGCCGTGATCGACGTCATGAAGCCCGGCCGCAGCGCGCCGGCGGCCCATGCGCCCTCGGGTGACATGGCGATCAGGCCGACCTGGTGCGCCTCATGGACAACGTAGTCGTCGGCAATGCGGGCGAGCGCTTCGGCGATCGCATCGGCCGGGCTGGCGCCGCGGCGCATCTGCTCGACGATGAGAAAGGAGCTGCACTGGCCCAGCACCAGTTCGCCCGCGCCCGTCGCCGTAGCGCCGCCATATCGGGGGTGCACATACAGCCCGGCGCCGATGATCGGCGAATCGCCCACCCGCCCCGGCAGCTTGAACGGCATGCCGCTCGTCGAGCACGCGCCGGCCATGACGCCCGCGTTGTCGATCGCCAGCACGCCGACGGTGTCGTGGAACAGCCGCCCGCCTGTGCCCGTATCCACCGGCCGCGCCGGCCAGGGGCCCTTGTCCTTCGTCTGGTCGGTCGCCTTCGGGTCGCGCTTCCATTGCTCCCAGGCCTCGCGCGCGCCATCGGAGACCAGGTGAGCCGGCTTGAAGCTCTGGCTCAGGGCGAACGCATCCGCCCCTGAGCCGGCGAGCATCACGTGCGGCGTCTGCTCCATGACCCGCCGCGCGATCGAGACCGGATGCATGAACATGCGGACCGCGCTCACGCTGCCGCACTCCGATGGCGAGCGCATGATGCAGCCGTCGAGGGTGACGTGGCCATCGCGGTCGGGAAGGCCGCCGAACCCCACCGAGTCGATCTCCGGATCGGCGTCGATGACACGGCAGACCTCTTCGACCGCGTCGAGACTCGGTCCGCCGGCGGCCAGCGCCGGCCACGCCGAGGCATGGCCCCGCAGGCCGAAGGACCAGGTGGAGACGATGATGGGCTCGTGAGGCATGATCGAAATGTAGCGACCCGAGACCAATTCGCCCATGCATGGCGGCAGCCGGGGCCCGCCTCTACGATCCGGGTCCATGCTCGAAACGCCGCAGAACTGCACCATCCACACGATCGACACGAACTGGCTCGGCCTGCCGCGCTACACCGCGGCGTACCTGCTGGAGGGTCCGGGCGGCCTGGCCCTGGTCGAGACGGGGCCGTTCTGCTCGAACGACAACATCGTCGCCGGCGTGCGCGCACTCGGGCACAAGCCGGGCGATGTGCGGCATGTGCTGGTCAGCCACATTCACCTCGACCACGCCGGGGCCGCGTGGTGGTGGGCGAGGCAGGGGTCGCAGGTCCATGTTCACGAGTTCGGCGCCAGGCACCTGGTCGATCCCTCGGTCCTGATGAACAGCGCCACGCGGATCTACGGCGATCGGATGGACTTCCTCTGGGGGCGGATGGAGCCGATCGATGCCGCGCGGGTGACGGCGGTCCACGATGGCGATGTGCTGGAGGTGGCGGGCCTGCGGATCATGGCGATCGAGACCCCCGGACACGCGAGGCACCATCATGCCTACGCGCTCACGACGGCGGAGCACGGCCGGGTGTGCTTCACGGGCGATGTCGGGGCGATGATCATGCCCGAGGGCGACTTCATCGCCGTGCCCACGCCGCCGCCGGAGTTCGACCTGGAGGCATGGCTGGCATCGCTGAATCGCCTGGAGGCGATGGCGTTCGATGTGCTCTACCCATCGCACTTCGACCGCTGCCGGGCCGAACCGAACGCGTACTTCAGGCGACTGGCGCGGGCGCTGATCGCCCACGCCGAGTTCGCGCGGCAGCGGATTGACCGCGGGGCGATGCGCGAGGAGATTTTCCGCGACCTTGTCGACTGGCAACGACAGGTCGCCGCACGCCTGGGCACGCCCGATCGGCTGTTCCAGGACTACACCGTCGATCACCTGCTGGATATGAACGTGACGGGCCTGATGCGCTACTGGACGAAGAAGCGCGAGTCGGCGGGCCCGGCGTAAGGCCCGCCGCACATCGACGATCGGCGTGCCTCGCCCTGTCCGCGGGGCGGCGAGGCAAGGCACCGGCGACTGCTCGCTGCGATCAGATCGTCGATTCCGTGATCCGCAGCACTTCCTCGATGGTGGTGATGCCGTTGGCGACCTTGTTGAAGCCGTCCTCCCGCAACGACACCATGCCCCGCTCCTTGCAGATGCGGCGGAACTCGGTGACGTTGGGGTTGCCGGAGATCTTGTCGCGCAGGAAGTCATCGAGCAGCAGCAGCTCGTACATGCCGCACCGGCCCGAGTAGCCGGTCTCGCGGCACCGGCCGCAGCCCGTGCCGTGCTTGACATGCTTGAGGTTCAGCCCGTGCATGTCGATGAACTGCTGAAGCTCTTCCTTGATGGGCACATCCGTCTTGCAGTGCTCGCAGATGCGGCGGGCGAGGCGCTGGGCCAGCACGCCGTTGAGCGCGGCGGCGACGAGGAACGGCTCGATGCCGATGTTGATCAGACGCGTGACCGACGCCGGGGCGTCGTTGGTGTGCAGCGTGGAGAGCACCAGGTGGCCGGTGAGGGCGGCCTGGATCGCGATCTGCGCCGTCTCCATGTCGCGGATTTCGCCGATCATCACCACGTCCGGGTCCTGACGCAGCAGCGATCGCAGCGCGGCGGCGAAGGTCATGCCGATCTTCTCGTGCGTCTGGATCTGCGTGATGTTCGGCACGTTGTACTCGACCGGGTCCTCGACGGTGGAGATGTTGAGCCGGCGCAGGTCCATCTCCTGGAGCGAGGCGTAGAGCGTGGTCGTCTTGCCCGAGCCGGTGGGGCCCGTCACCAGGATGATGCCGTGCGGCTGGTCGATCTGGTGCTTCCAGATGGTCAGCGTGTCCTCGCCGAAACCCAGGGCGTCCAGCGGCACGTTGATCGAGCGCGTGTCGAGGATACGCATGACGGTCTTCTCGCCCTTGGGCGTGGGGACCGTCGAGACGCGGAGATCGAGCTGGCGGTTGTGCACCGTGGCCCGGATGCGGCCGTCCTGGGGCAGGCGCCGCTCGGCGATGTCCAGGTTGGCCATGATCTTGATACGGCTGGTCAGGGCCGCGTGCATCTTGCGCGGCGGGTTCATCATCTCGAAGAGCACGCCGTCGATGCGGAAGCGCACCTTCATCGTCTTCTCGTCGGGCTCGATGTGGATGTCCGATGCGCCTTCCGTCAGCGCGGTCTGGATGATGTGGTTCACGTAGCGGACCACGGGCGAGGACTCGGCGTCCTCGAGGCTCGCGTCGTCCGAATCCTCCTTGACCAGCTCGACGTCTTCCTCATCCACATCCGCCAGCAGCTCGGTGACGTCGTAATCCGCCGCCTCGCCCGCGCTGAGGTTCTCCAGCACCGCGTGAATATCCGCGGCCGTCACCAGCACGTGCTTGACGGAGCGAACGCCGAGGCGGCGCTTCACATCGTCCAGCAGGAACACGTCGTCGGGGCTGTTGGTGCCGACCACGAGGCGGCCGCCTTCGCGCCGCAGCGGGAGGATCAGGTATTCCTTGCAGAAGTCGCTGCCGAGCCGTTTGATCGACTTCACGTCGAAGGTGCCCGGATCCTCCGGATCCAGCCGCTCGAAGGGCAGCGACGACAGCTCGGCAATGGTCTGCATGATGTCGATTTCGGGCGCGCCGGCCTCGACGAGGGCGTTCTCCAGCCGCTTGCCGGGGGTGGCGCGGACGATGCGCTTGGCGTCGGAGACCTTTTCGGCACTGACGACGCCGCGCTCCAGCAGAATGACGCCGAGGTCGCCGCCGGACTGTCGGCGGGCCAGCTCGTGACCCTCGGCCATCGCCTCGGCCTCGGACGCACCGGGGGCGGGGGCGGGGATGCCGGGGGCGGGGGCGCGCGCGGGCGGGGCGGCGTGCGCGGCAGACGGGTCGTCGCCATCGCCCAGGTTCTGAAGCACCTCGTTCAGGTCGAACTTGCCCATCGATGCGTCTCTCCCTTCCCCGCGGCGTCGGGGCTCAGCGCTTCAGCGACACCGTGAAGCCCATGCTCAGGTCGAACTCCTTGGACCCGGCGGTGAGCTCGACGCTGTCGGCGTCGATCGCCTCGACCGTGAACTTGACCTTCTCGGGTCCGACCGCGATCGAGTCGCCGACGCGGACGATCTTGCCGTTCAGACTCGCCAGCGGATTGGACCCAGACATGATCGAGTTGACGATGATCTGCTTGGCGGCGTCCTCGATCGCCTTGCGGGCCGCATCGCGCTGCCGCTCCTGCTCGGTCGGGCCCTTGGTGGTCACGGGGCCGCCGGTGGCGCCGGCGCCCTGGGTGTCCGTGGGCAGGATGAATGGATTGGACTTGACGTCGTTGACGGGGACGGCCTTCTCGATGCGGTTCTCCGTCAGGGCGTTGATGACGCTCTCGCCGCGCTCGCTGTCGGCCGTTGAGCCGTCCACGTCGGCGTTCTCGAGGAAGTTCTTGATTCTCGACTCGACGTCGGAGGGGGCGGCGAGGGCGCTGTTGTTGGACGAGGACATGGAGCGCATCCAGAAGAGCGCGCCGGCGGCGCAGATCAGCAGCAGGCCCACGATCGCCGCGCTGGAGTTGACCTTCAGCGAGGGCTTCTCCTCCATGAGGGGCGAGGCATCGCCGCCTTCGCTGAACCCGAACCCGCCCCCGCCGCCGCCGCTTGTGCCGAGCGGCATCTGCGAGTCCTGGTGTTCGGTCAGGTCAAGTCCGGTGCCGGCCGATCCGCCGGCGGGGGTGATGCTCGATGATGGTTTGTTGAGGTTCGCCATGGTGTGTCGTCCGTTTCCGTGATCAGCCACCCGCCGCGGCCACAGCCCGGGTCTCGAAGTAGATGCTGAGGGTGAATTCCGCGCGGGCCGTGCCCGGCCGGATCTCCTCATTCGTGCCGCGCGCACGACGCCCGAGGCGTTCGACGTTGAGCTGGTGGACGCGGGTGATGCGGGGCAGCTTCTCCAGCTCGACGAGGAACTGGTAGAAGCCGTCGAAGTCGCCCTCCATGGCCATGTCGAGCGGCAGCTCCATGAAGGTCGCCGCCGGCACCTTGTTCTTGCTCTTGATGGACTTGACCGTCTGGTTGTTGCGTTTGGCGAGCTGCCAGACCTGCTCGAGGATGTCGTCCACGCCTTCCTCATCGGGCAGCTTCTGCTCGATGAGGGCGATGGACTCCTCGCCCTTGGAGATGGCCAGGCTGAGGTCGTCCAGTCGCTCCGTGATCGCGGCCAGCCGGTCGAGTCGCGCCTGCTTGACCTGGATCTCGCTCCGGGCCTTGTTGATGCGCTCGTTGTGCGGCTTGAACACGTAGAAAAACGAGGCGATGGGGACCGCCATCAGCACCAGAAAGAAGATGAACTCTCGAACGCCGAATCGCATCGCAGTGCTCCTACTTCTTCTCGTTGACCGCCGCCGCCGTGGGAAGGCCGGGCAGCCGGCCGCCGAGCTGCAGCTCGTCCTCCATCGGATTCTTCAGTCGGCGGGGCATGAGCAGCGGATCGACGTGGCGAACATCCGCGTCGGCCCGCAGCCCCATGTTGATCTTGAACTCGCGCAGCTTCGCGCCCTCGAACTCCTTCTCCTCGGAGTACTCCAGGGTCACGTTCTCCAGCAGCGCGTACGCATTCAGCTCGGCCAGGTAGCGCGAGACCTCCAGGTCGGTCGGGGCGATTCCGATCATCGTCATCTTGACGAGGAACTTCGGCGCCTCGACCTTCTGGACCGCGTCGGCGGCCTCCTGCCGCGTCAGGCCGCGCACCGGGCCCTTCGGACCCTTGTTGTGGCGGCCGGTGTCGGCGGTGGGCCTGGTGGTGTGCACGACCTTGATCGCCTCGGACTTCAGCTCGAAATCGAGCAGGCCCAGGCGCTCGGGCATGCGGTTGATCAGCTCGGCCAGGAGGATGGACCGGGGCACCGGTTCGACGATCGCCGCGACGATCTCGGCCTTGCGCAGCATCTCTTCCTTCTGCTCCTCGAGCATCTGGAGCTCTTCGAGCTGGCCGCCGGCCTGCTCGTAGGCGATGTTGATCGCCGCCTGCTGGCGCCGGAGCTGGTTCCACTGGCGATTGGTCACCAGGAAGGCGCCCAGGACCGCGACCATGACCACCACGAACAGCGTGAGGCTGATGATGTTGGTGCGGCGCTCGGCTTTCTGGGCCAGGTAGTCCTCGGGAAGGAAACTCGACGTATTCATGCGCGTAGTCCCTTATTGATCGCTGGGGGCATGGCACAGTCCGCAGGCGACCGACCAGCCGGGCCGCGGCTCGGCGAGGTTGAGCCCGGGGGTGAACAGCTCGGCGCCGGCGAAGCGCCGGAGCGGGTCACCCACGTAGGCGTTCATCGACAGGTGATCGGCGATCGTCCGCGTGAGCCAGGCCTGGCGCGCATCGCCGCCCACGAAGATCGCCCGGGTGACCGGCAGATTGGCGAAGACTCCGCGGTGATACCGCAGGCACATGGAGATCTCGTCCACCACCGTGTCCACGAGCTCGCCGAGCCGGTAGCGATCGATGATCGCCGGCGCGGTGGCGCACATGGGCACGGGAATGAGGTCGTCGGGGGTGGCGCTGAGGCGCCGCTCGGCCACGGTCGCGGACGCGGCGGCGCTGTCGACGGCGGAGGGCGGCCCCGCCGTGCGGGCCGCGGCGACCGGCGCCGGCGCCTCGGCGGCCGGAGCCCGGGCGGCGGCGCGGGTGAGGGGGCGCTCCAGCGAATGACGCTGGGCCGCCGCCTCGTGCTCATCGCACCTGGCGATGCGCGCGATCTGCTGGTCGAAGCTGTGCCCGCCCACGTGAATGTAGCGGGAGAAGACGATCCTGGTCCCGTGGCTGATGGTCACCGTCGCGCCCTGCCAGCCCAGGTTGATGTACATCGTCGGCGCGTTCGCGTCTTCCTCGCGCCGGTTCAGGTGGCGGTAGGCCCAGATCGTGGCCATCGACTCGGTGTGCACGCCGGCCACATCCAGCTTGCACCGGTTCAGCAGTTGCACGTACCGCATGACCATGTCGCGGGCGGCCGCGAAGCAGATCACCTCGGAGCGGGAGTTGTCGCGGCACTTGGCGTCGGGCACAGGGATGCAGCGCACCACCAGCGCGCCGGGGGCGCAGTTCATCTGCATCTGGAGCTGCCCCAGCACGATCTCATCGAGGCGCACGCCCGGCGTCTCGGCGATCTGCATGTGCTGGATGTAGGTGAGCGCGGGGGGAATGGCCGTCACCACCCGCTTGCCCTTGAACCCCGCGGACTTCAGCAGCGCCGGCAGCTCCACCTCCATGTGGGCGAAGACGTGCTGCGGCGTGCGGCGGATCGACGCCGGGATCGGAAGCTCGGCCGCCGCCAGCAGTTTCGGCTTCTCGCCGCGGTCGAGCTGCATCAGCTTCACCGACGACGACCCGAAGTCGATCGCGATCGGTGACTGAGGCGTTGTAAACATCCCAAACGCCATCCTTCGCCTCCACAACAAGGTCGATCCATGGATGCCGGGCGCCGGCGCGCGGCTCAGACTCCATCGGTCCCATCACCGGCGCCCTTGAGACGCCGCCGCCGCCAATCGCACCGATCGCCGCGAGCGCGCCGGCGGCGCGGGTTGTGACTGATAACCGTGTCGCGTGTGCCGCATCGCCCCGGGAATCGCCGTTCAGACCTCGCCGCGAAGCAGGCCGGCGATGGTGCGGACCGCCTCGCCCAGCGCCGATAACCCGCGCGCCAGGTCCCAGGCCTGGTCAGCGCGGTCGCCGGTGGTGTTGCTCACCGCGCGGATCTCGATGCCGGGCAGGCCCAGGCGGCGGGCCGCGTGGACGACCGCCGCGCCCTCCATCGCCTCCACGAGGGCCCCGGTCCGCCGGGCCACCTCCGCCGCGGCCGCATCCGTTCCGCTGCACGTGGCGACGGTGGCGATGGGTCCGGCGCGGAAGATATTGCGGAAGATGCGCAGCAGCGGGCCGTCCACCGGCACCTCGTTGCCGGGGAAATCGCCCAGGGCGAAACCCAGGCCCGCCATATCCTGAAAGCCCTCTGGCGTGAGCAATCCCTCCTCGGCGTAGATGCACGCCGTGGCCACGACGATGTCGCCGATGGTCAGGTTGGATTCCGGCAAGGCCCCGGCGACGCCCGCCGAAATGACCGCATCGAAGGGGCCGGACTCGATGATCGCCTGCGTCGTGGCCGCGGCGGCGTTGGTCCGCCCGATGCCGCCGGCCACGATCAGGGCATCGTCGATCTCGCCGATGGCATCGGCCTCGGCCTGCACTGCGGTGATGATGAGCAGGCGCATGGCGCATTCACTCGCGGCTGGCGTGCAAGGCGTCGTCCAGGGCCTTTTCGATTTCATGGATTCTGATTGGATCGCCTTGATGGCCCGTTTCAAGGTTCTTCAGGGTGACAAGACCTTCTTCATACTCATCACCGAAGATGAGCGCAAACGTCGCCCGAGACTTGTCAGCCTCACCAAGGAGCTTCTTGATGTTTCTTGTAGCCCGATAGCTGTGGCGCACGTGATAGCCATTAGGTCGAAGAACTGAGGTGCATCGTCGCAGGCGCGAGATCACTTCCATGGCTGCTCGGCCAGCTCCCTCGCTTCCAACAATGACGAAGACATCCGGCCGGGGCATGTACTCCTGTGCGGGATCGAGCAGGTTGTGGTCCTCCAGCACCAGGCGCAGGACGACATCGCCCATGGCGATGCCGACGGCGGGCGTGGGCGGGCCGCCGAACAGTTCAATCAGGTTGTCATAGCGCCCGCCCCCGGCGATGGCGCGTTCGTCACCGGATCGTTCATGCACTTCGAAAACTGTTCCTGTGTAATAGGCCAGACCGCGCACGATCGAGTAATCAAGATCGCACCACTCAATGACACTTGCCTCTTCCAGCGCATCGAAGACCGCCTGAAGTGATTTGTGAGCATCTGAGGTAGCCTTCTGACGCCGAAAGTCCTCAACAAACGGCGCCTGAGCATCCGCTCGCACAAAATAGGACTTGATCGCCGAAGTGGTGTCTTCAGCGAGCCCGATCGCAGCAGCTTGGCGATCAAACTCGTCGATCGAGGTTTTGTGATATCGGTCGATCAATGAAAAGCACGCTGGCATTTGCGACTCAGTGACGCCGTGGCTTACAAGCAGTGATTCAAACCAACCTCGATGATTCAATTGGATCTGGATGTCGTTACTTGTAAGTCCAAGTCTTTTGAGGATATTCACGGTACACGCGATGATCTCCGCATCCGCCCGCGGCGAGTCGTCCCCGATGATGTCAATGTTCCACTGAATGAACTCGCGCAATCTCCCCCGTTGCGGACGCTCCGCCCGGAAGTGATTCGGGATCACGAACCACTTCGTCGGCTTGGGCAGTTGCTTCGCCCGCGCGGCATACATTCGCGCCAGTGTGGGTGTGAACTCCGGGCGCAGGGCGTAGCGCGTGTCGCCGCCCTCGCGCTGGAAGCTGAACAGCTCGCTGACGATCCCCTCGCCGCTCTTGACCGTGTACAGATCGAGGTGCTCGAACATCGGCCCCTCGATCTCCTCGAAGCCGTGGTTGATCGAGACCTCGCGCCACACCTTTTCGATGTGGCGGCGGATGGCCATGTCCTCGGGGTAGAAGTCCCGTGTGCCGCGCGGCGGCTGGATCGTGTGCTTCTCGGGCATGGCGGGAGTGTAGCCAATTCGCCCCCGGTGAATACACCGGGGGCGCAGCGCGACCGAATGCTGCGGGCCCTTTATCGCAGAGCAGGCGGCCGGCGGCAATTCGCCGGTCAGCCGTCCCCGTGAAGCCGCCGGAGGTGCTTCGCGCTGACGGAGGCACATCGACGACAAGCATGCCTCGCCCTATCCGGGGGGGGCGGCGAGGCATGGCACCCGGGACCTGCGAACGCCGAATCCGCGTACCGTCAGTGATCCAACATCAACACCGCCGCGCCCCTGACCGCATCGTGCCGGAGATCGCACAGGGCCCGGATGGCGTCGGTGAAGGGATAGGTCTGCACCCGGGTCCGCACGCCCGCCTCGGCGGCCTCGCGGAGGAACTCGACCCCGTCGGCGCGGGTGTTGTTGGCGACCGATTCGATCGACCGCTCCCAAGAGAGGTCGCGATACGCCAGCTCGGGGATCGGGCTCATGTGGATGCCGCCGCAGACCAGGCGACCGCCCCGATCCAGGGCCCGAAGCGCGGCAGGGACGATATCGCCGGCGGGGGCGAAGATGATCGCGGCATCGAGGCGGACGGGCGGCCGCTCGGTCGCTCCGCCGACCCATGCTGCGCCAAGCTCGGCGGCGAGCTTCTGGTGGCGCTTGCGGTCGCGCGTGCAGACGTAGACCTCCGCCCCCCGGAAGCGTGCGATCTGGATGGCCAGGTGCCCGGCGGCGCCGAAGCCATAGATGCCCAGGCGCAGTCCGGGCCACGCGGCGCGGTCCGGCGCGCACTTGCGCAGGCAGCGGTAGCCGATGATGCCCGCGCACAGCAGCGGGGCCACGCTCACATCGTCGTAGGCCTCAGGCAGCGGGTAGACGAACCGGGCATCGCCGAGGGCGTACTCCGCGTATCCGCCGTCGACGGTCCAGCCCGTGAATTCGGCCCGGTCGCACAGATTCTCGCGCCCGCGTGCGCACTGCGCGCATGTGCCGCAGGTGGCGTGCAGCCAGGCCACGCCCACGCGGTCGCCCGGGCGAATCTCCGTCACGCCGTCGCCCACGGCGTCCACGCGCCCCACGATCTGGTGCCCGGGAATGACCGGAGACTTCTGGCGGCCCTGGTCCAGTTCGCCCTCGACGACGTGCAGGTCCGTGCGGCAGACGGCGCAGGCGCTTACCTTGAGGCGCACCTGGCCGGGTCCCGGGCGCGGCTCGGGCACATCGGCCAGCGCCAGCACGCCCGGGGTTGCGTCGATTCGACCGGTCTCGTTGAGAACCCAGGCCTTCACGGACTCATGGTAACGCGCCGGGCTGTACCATTGCGGCGCAACGCGGCTGCGGGCGTCGAGGCCACGCGCTGAAAGGAGCGATTGATGATCAACCTGATGCTGATCGCCGCGGGCGGGGCCGCGGGGGCCGTGCTGCGCTACGGCGTCGCCGGCCTGGTGCACCGGCTGACCGACTCGACCTGGCCGTGGGGCACGCTGGCGGTCAACGTGCTCGGCTGCCTGATCATCGGCCTCTGCGGCGCGCTGGTCGCCGGCCAGTTCATGCCGGAGCGGTACCGGCTCCTGGTGATGGTGGGCGTTCTCGGCAGCTTCACGACGTTTTCCACGTTCGGCTACGAGACGTTCGAGCTGGTCAACGACGGGCAGCTCATCGACGCGGCGGCCAACGTGCTGGCCTCCAACGCCGCGGGACTGCTCGCGGTCTGGCTGGGCTATCGCCTCACCGAGCACTTCGCGGGAGTCTAAGCCATGAAGGAACAACAGAAGGGAACGCTCCTGCGGATCTTCATCGGCGAATCCGACCGCCACGGCGGCAGGCCGCTCTACGAGGCGATCGTGCTCAAGGCCCGCGAGCTGCACCTGGCCGGGGCGACGGTGCTGCGGGGGATGATGGGCTTCGGCGCCCGCAGCCGCCTCCACACCGCCAAGGTCCTGCGCCTGAGCGAGGACCTGCCCATCGTCATCGAGATCGTGGATGAGCGCGAGAAGATCGACGCCCTGCTGCCGCACGTCGATGCCATGATGGGCGATGGCATGGTGACGCTGGAGCAGGTGGAGATCGTCAAGTATCGTGCGGAATCATGATGTCCAACAACCGGGTGGCATGGTCGGGTTCCTCCTGCCCGTGGCTGGCGGCTGGAATGTCACGCAGGCACGGGCAGAGTCGCCCAACGCCGCGACTGGGCCCATGGCACCCCCCGCATGCCTCGCCCTTTCCGGGGAGCTGCGAGGCATGGCACGCGGCAATGAACGAGTGTGCCATGGGCAGGTTCCTCCTGCCCGTGGCTGGCGGCCGGAATGTCACGCAGGCACGGGCAGAGTCGCCCAAAGCCGCGACTCTGCCCATGGCAGCCCCGATCGGTTCTGATTGAGCGCACATGAACGCATGGCTCCAGAAAAAGTCCTTCCTCATCACCGGCGCCTCGGGCGGCATCGGCAGCGCTGCCGCGCGTCTCTTCATCGCGGAAGATGCGACCGTCTTTGGCCACTACTATCGCAATCAAGCGTCGATCGACGAATTGTGCGATGAGTTCGGCGCACGCTTCATCCCCGTTCAGGCCGACCTGCGCGATGAGACCGCCGTCGATGCGATGTACGAAGCCGTCCTGAGGCGCACAGACCGTCTCGATGGCATCGTCGTCAATGCCGGCATCTGGCCCGAGGAGTCCGTGGGCCTGCACGAGATGACGCTCGAACGCTGGCGCGGCACGATCGGCGCCGACCTGACCAGCGCCTTTCTCACCTGCCGCGGCTACATGAGGCACCTCGCCGCCCGGCCCCGCGAGGCGGCGTCCATTGTTCTGGTCAGCTCGACGGCGGGCATCTTCGGCGAGGCGGGCCACGCCGATTACGCCGCCGCCAAATCCGCCATGACCCGCGGCCTGACGCTGAGCATCAAGAACGAGATCGTCGCCCTCGCCCCGCGCGGCAGGGTCAACTGCATCTGCCCCGGCTGGACCAGCACGCCCATGGCCGCCGGCGGACTGAAGGATGCCGAACTCGTGAAGCGCGTCCTCTCGACGATGCCCCTGAAGAAGGTCGCCACGCCGGAGGATGTCGCCGCGGCGATCGTGTTCTTCTCCTCCGACGCCCTCGCCGGTCATCTCACCGGCACGATCCTGCCCATCGCAGGTGGCATGGAAGGGCGGCGGCTGGATTGAACGGTCGGCTCAGGTGGCGCTGACGGCATCGAGCCCGCGGATGGCCTTGTGGTGCTCCAACTCCGCCGGCGAGAGGTGAATCAGGTCGGCATGGTGCTCGTGGTGCTCGAAGCCGAGATGCGCCGGCCACGACTGCCGCAGGGCCCCGAGCATCTCGGCGTTCACGAACACATCGGCGCGGGTGATCCCATGCTCGCGGGCCAGCCGCTGGACCCATTGCACGATCTCATCGGCGAACTGGTCGCGCATCACATCGTGGTCACGGTCGGCGTTGCCGTAGTCGATGCCGCGCACGCCGCTGGCCGGCGGGCGTCCGCCGCGGTCGTGGCTGAAGAGGCGGTTCTCCAGTCGAGCGATCTCTTCGAAGTGTCGGCCATCCTCGGAAGGCCTGCGGCGGTGCAGCAGGCGGGCGCTGCGCATGTCGGCCACCAGGATCCAGCGCGAGGAATCGGGCGGGGAAGCGGTTTCATCCCTTGCTGTGGTCACGAACGCTCTCCTTTTGTCACATCGGGCCTTGTGAAAAGCGAACGGAACGACGGCCATTTTATGCCGATCGCGGCAGGGCCGGGACTGTGTAGGATGGATGGCCGAGCCGCGACGTCGCGGACTCGCTCAGCGGCGTGGAAAGGGCCAGGGCCATGTTTTCACCGAACAGAATCCGCGTCATCGCGTTTCTGGCGTCGTGGGCGCAGCCGGCGGCCGCGGTCATCGCCCAGGATGCCGCTTCCGGCCCCCGTGGGGGTGCGCCGGCCTTGCAGCCCCTTGAGGCCGCCATTGCCGCGGGCAACTGGATCCGCCACCACCAGATCGAGAACGAGCGCGGCATGGTCTGGCCGACGGTGCCCGATGAGTCGCCGGATGTGCAGCGGAACCTCTACAGCGGCACGCCGGGAATCATCCTGTTCTTCCTGGAGCTGGGGCGGGCGACGGGCGATGAATCGTGGACTGCCGATGCGAAGCGCGGGGCCGATGACCTGATCGCCTCTCTTCCCGAGACGCACGAAGGGGCTGATTTCGGACTGTGGACGGGCCTCGCGGGGCAGGCGTTCACGTTGCATCGCGTGTATGTTGCTACAGGCGAGGAGAAGTATCTCCAAGGCGCGCGGCGGGGGCTGGAACTGATCCGCGCGGGGGCGGTGGCGGACGAGGACGGCGCGGGCGTTCACTGGAACGAGGTAACGGACATCATCGGCGGCACGGCGGGGATCGGGCTGTTCCTTCTCTATGCCGCGGATGCCATGGAGGAGCCCGGCATGCTCGATCTCGCAATCAAGGCGGGAGATCACCTGATCAGTCGGGGCCGGTCAGTGGACCTGCCCTTGGGCGGCACCGGTCTCAAGTGGTCCATGACCGACGAATTCCCGCGGCTCATGCCGAACTTTTCGCACGGCACGGCGGGGATCAGTTACTTCCTGGTCTCGCTCCACGATGAACTCAAGACGAGAGGTCTTCTCAGAGACGATCGATTCCTCGATGCCGGCACCGACGGGGCACAATACGTCGTTTCAATTTCAGATCCGTCGAACGGGGGATTCCTCGTTTTTCATCACGAACCTGAAGGCGAGGATCTCTACTACCTGGGCTGGTGTCACGGTCCCGTCGGAACCGCCCGCCTGATCTATCGCCTGGCCATCGTGAGCGAGTCAGAGTCGCTCGGAACGGTCGTAGGTCGCTGCGCGCGAAGCATCATGACCAGCGGCATTCCCGATCAGCGCACGCCGGGATTCTGGGACAACGTCGGTCCCTGCTGCGGTTCGGCGGGCGTGGCGGAGTTCTTTCTCAAAATGAGCACCCTGTACCAGAAGCCGGAATACGAAGTCTTCGCCCGGGCCATGCACGAGGACATCATGAAGCGGGCGACCAGGGTTGATCTGCCCGACGGCAAGGTTGGCCTGAAGTGGATCCAGGCCGAGCACCGCGTTCGCCCGGAGTTTCTCCAGGCACAAACCGGCTACATGCAGGGCGCTTCCGGGATTGGCCTGTGGCTCCTGCGCCTGCACGCGTTCGACACCGGCAAGGACTTCGATCTGCGCTTCCCTGATTCGCCGTATTGACGAGCGAGGTCGGATGAGAGGAATCGGCATGGCCGACGACTCGCTGGCCATTCAACGCCCCAGGCCGCCGCGCGAACGGCGATGGTACTGGCTCATCCTTCGTTGTCCGCTGACCCGCATCATCCTGTTCGGCCCGCTGATTCTCATCGCCGCGTACCTGCCGTTCGACGTCGTGCTGGGCCTGCTGGGCGCGACGCGGGGCGCGGCGACGGGCCCGCAGATGCTGTTGGCCGTGGCCGCGGCATTGCCGGGAGCGATCCTTTTCTACTGTCTGCTTGTGCACTTCATCGAGTGGCGGCGACTCGAAGAGCTGTCGTGGGGCGGTGCGGCACAGGAACTCGGGCTGGGCATTCTGGCGGGCGGCGGCCTCTTCGCCGCCGTCATCGGCGTCATCGCCCTGGCCGGCGGCTATCACATCACCGACACGAACGGCCCGGCCGTTCTGCTCACGCCGCTGGCCATCGGCATCGTCTCCGGCGTGGTCGAGGAGATCGTCTTCCGCGGCGTGGTGTTTCGCATCATCGAGGAGTCGCTGGGCACCTGGATTTCCGTGCTCATCTCTGCCGCGCTGTTCGGGTTCATCCACGCATCCAACAAGAATGCCACGCTGATCAGCTCGCTGTCGATCGCCATTTCCGCGGGTCCGCTGCTGGCGGGCGCATTTGTGCTCACCCGCCGGCTGTGGCTGTGCATCGGACTGCACTTCGCGTGGAACTTCACGCAGGGCGGCATCTTCGGGGCCGCCGTGTCGGGCAATGAGATGCAGGGGATCCTGCAATCGGAGTTGACCGGGCCCGAGCTGATTTCTGGCGGCGCGTTCGGCCCTGAGGCGTCCATCTTCACAGTGATCCTCGCCGTGGCGTTGTCCATCGCGTTCTTCGCGCTTGCGGCCCGCAGGGGGCGATTGATCAGGCCGTTCTGGAGGCGAACCGGCGAAGATTCCCGCCGCGCATGAGCGAGCCCGGCGAGCAGGGCATGGCCCGCCGGGCGGCTCGACGCGGCGATGGTCGCGATGCAGCGCGGCCCGCGTCAGTGCGAGACTTCCTCGGTCGCCAGTGCCGGGACGGTGTCGGCAGCGACGGGCCGCGCGGCGGCAACCCGGCCGCCGCGCCGACCGAAGGGGACCAGCATGGGCACGCGGCGGCGATAGTCGGCGTAGCCGGGCAGGTGGTCGACGAGGTTGCGCTCCTCGAGCTGGATCGCCACCAGCATGTACGCCCCCGTCACCACCGCGAAGAGCAGGTGCGCTGCGGTCATGGTGGGCGTGAACCAGAAGGCGCAGAACCAGCCGACATACAGCGGGTGCCGCACGAAACGGTACAGCACCGGCGTGCGGAACTTCAGGGGCGAATAGGGCACACCGCGGAAGTGCAGCCACACCTGCCGCAGGCCGAAGAGATCGAAGTGATTGATCTGGAAGGTCGCCACGAGCACCAGAAGCCAGCCGAAGGCGAAGCCGGCATAGAGCAACGCGCGGCCGGCGGGGTTGGTCACGTTCCACACCACCCCGCCCATCGGCTGCCAGCACACGAACAGCAGGATCATCGCCAGGCTGGACAGCAGCGTATACGTGCTGCGCTCGATCGGTTCGGGCACGTACTGCGTCCACACGCGCTTGAAGCTCGGGCGGGCCATGATGCTGTGCTGAAGGGCGAAGACGGCCAGCAGGGCGACGTTGATGAGCAGCGCCGGCGCGAAGGCCATCCCCGGAACGCCGTCAATGGTCCGGGGCACGATGAAGTTGCCCACGAATCCGCAGGCGTAGCAGAAGGTCGCGAAGAAGACGGCGTAGCTGATGACGCCATAGGCAAGGACGGCGGAACGGTTCATGGCGGAAATCCTCGGTGGGGGGACTGACGGATGTGTCACGCGCCCGGCGGCCGATGCGGGGCCGGCCAGGATGTCCTCGCGCGTCGCGGCGATGATCGAGCGAACCTCGCGCCGCAGGTCATCGTCGATGCCGATCTCGGCCAAGGCGTCATCGAGATGGGCGAGCATGATCTCGAAGTGCAGGGCTGTCAGCCCGCGCTCCACCAGCGGGGCGTGGGCGCGGCGGAGAGAACGGCCGGGGTAGCGGCGTAGGCCGCCGCAGGCGTAGGTCATGAAGACCTTGAGCTTCAGCGACAGCTTCTCGGCATCCACGCCGCGGTAGAAGCCGGCGAGCCGGTCGTCGGCCAGCACCCGGCGGTAGAAGACGCGGACGGCGGCTTCCATCGTCCGGTGCCCGCCCAATCGTGTGTACAGAGTCGCATTCATGGCTGGAGATTCGTGCCTGCGGCAAGTCTGCCGCATGTGCGGCGTCATGGAGTTGAACGAAACCCGGGCCCTGGCTCCCTCACAACGCCCCGTCCGGAGCGCGGCCGAGGTGCGGGCCGGAGTCCGGGGGGCCGGCGGAACATGTTTTCGGACTGTGCCCAAAATGCTGCCGCCCACATGAGGGCCGGTCCCGCCGATGACGTATGACTTCCAGCCGGCGACGCCGGCGCAGACCGCATGACCACCCTCGCACAGCACGACATCACCCAGGTGCTCGCCGATCTGAACGCCGGCGACGCCGCCGCGCACGACCGCCTGCTCTCGGCCGTCTACGACGAACTGCGCGAACTGGCGCGGGGCTATCTCCGGCGCCAGCGGGCGGGTCACACCCTCGAGCCCACCGCCCTCGTCCACGAGGCGTACGTGCGGCTGATCCAGCAGGACCATCCCGGCTACCAGAGCCGGGTGCATTTCTTCGCGGTGGCCGCCAAGGCCATGCGGCAGTTGCTCATCGACCACGCCCGGCGCAAAGGCGCCGCCAAGCGCGGCGAGGGCTGGGAGCGCATCACCCTGTCGGAGCTGCGCAGCGCACGAACGAGCGACATCGACCTCCTGGACCTCGATGAGGCGCTGGGCGAGCTGGGCCGCCTGGACGCCCAGCAATGCCGCATCGTCGAACTGCGATTCTTCGGCGGGCTGACCATCGAGGAGACGGCCGAGGAGGTGGGCGTCTCCACCGCCACGGTCGAACGCGAATGGCGGTCCGCCCGCGCGTGGCTGTCCGCGCGGCTCAGTTCGGACGTTGACGCGTGAATCCGCGGCGATACCAGCTCGTCAAAGAGACCTTCCTCGGGGCCTGCGAGCGCGATGGCCGCGAGCAGTCCGCTTTCCTCGACGAGGCGTGCGGCAGCGACATCGGGCTGCGGGCGGAGGTCGAGCAGATGCTCGCCGTCGATCACGCGCCGATGCCGGCCCTCGTCACCGCCACGAGCGGCGGGCTGCGGCCCTTTGCCGAAGCCGCGCTCCAGCAGGCCATCGCCGAAACCGCGCTGCCGGCGCAGATCGGCCAATACCGCATCCTCCGGGCCATCGGCGAAGGCGGCATGGGCGTGGTGTACGAGGCCGAGCAGGAGCAGCCGAAGCGCCTCGTGGCCCTGAAAGTGATTCGTTCGCCCTTCGCTTCCCGCCGCCTCCGCAGCCGCTTCGAGTTCGAGGTCCAGGTCCTCGGCCGGCTGGAGCACCCGGGCATCGCCCGCATCTACGAAGCCGGCGTGTACGAGACCGGCGGCGTGAGCCAGCCGTTCTTCGCGATGGAGTACATCGGCGGGCGGCCGATCACCGAGTTCGCCCAGGTGCATCGCCTCGACAATCGGCAGCGGCTCGAGCTGGCGGCCCGCGTGGCCGAGGCCGTGCAGTACGCCCACCAGAAGGGCGTGATCCATCGCGATCTCAAGCCGGCGAACATCCTCGTGGTGCAGGACGGCGCCGAGACGACAGGGCGCGGTGGCGCCATGGACAGCGCATCATCGAGCCGGGACGCCTCGGCGCTCGGACGTCTTGACGCCTTCCCCAAAATCCTCGACTTCGGCGTGGCCCGGGCCACGACCGGCGACCTCCAGCCCGAGACGGCGCACACCGATGCCGGGCAGGTCGTCGGAACCGTTCCATACATGAGCCCCGAGCAGCTTGCGGGCGATGCGGGCGATGTCGATGCCCGCAGCGACGTGTACGCCCTCGGGGTGGTGCTGTTCGAGCTGCTGACGGGCGAGTTGCCCTATGACCTGGCCGGCGAGGCGCCGGTCGCGGCAGCGCGGATCGTGCGCGAGACCGACCCGAATCGGCTGGGGCGGATCGTGCCGCACTGCCGCGGCGACATCGAGACGATCGTCGCCAAGGCCCTGGAGAAGGACCGCGATCGGCGCTACGAAACGGCGGCGCAGTTTGCCGCGGACCTGCGCCGCTACCTTCACGATGAGCCGATCATGGCTCGTCCCGCCACGACCATGTACCAGCTTCGCAAGCTCGCCCGGCGCCACAAGCCCCTGATGATCGGCTCGGCCCTGGCGTTCGCCGGCCTTCTGGGCGGTTCCGTCTTCGCCGCGCGGCAGGCCGTCGTGGCCACGAATCAGCGCAATCGCGCCGTCTTCGCCGAGCGGCAGGCCAATTTCCGGCGCGACCAGGCCATCGAGGCGCGGCAGGAGGCGCTTGAGCAGCGCGATCGCGCCGTGAAGGCCGAGACCGACGCCACGGCGCAGCGCGATGTGGCAATCACCGCGCAGCGGCGGGCCGATGCCGTCAATCAGTTCCTGCGCGACATGCTGGCCATGGCCGACCCCAAGCGGACGCCCGATCGAGAGATCACCGTGGCCGAGACGCTCGATGCGGCGGCGGCGGAGCTGGGCGGTCGCTTCGATGCCGACCCGGAGGTGGAGATCGCCATCCGCGACACCCTGGGCCAGGCGTACGAGGGTCTGGGCAAGTACGACCAGGCCGAGCGGCACCTGCGCCGCGTGCTGGAACTCTGCCGCGCGACGTTCGGCGATGAACACGCAGAGACGTACAACGCGATGACGAACCTCTCGCTGATCGTTCGCGATCAGGGCCGGTTCGAGGAGGCCGGGGCACTGGCGGTGGAGGCGAGGGACGGCCTGGTGCGCGTGGTCGGGTCGAATCACGAGGATGCCATCGACGCGGCCACCAACGTCGCGCTGGTCGATGCCGACCTCGCCCGCTACGACGAAGCCGAGGCCATCCTGCGCGAAACGCTCGAGCGGCGGAGCGCTCTGGCGGGGGAGCGCAGCGAGGAATACCTGCGCAACCTGGCCTCGCTCGGCTCGGTGATCGCCTTCCAGGGGCGTTTCGACGAGGCCGAGCCGTACTATCGCCAGTCGCTGGAAGGGCGCATCAGCATGCTCGGCCCGCTGCACCCCGATGTGATCTTCGCGAAGAACGACCTGGCGCGGCTGCTTCACGAGCAGGGGCGGCTCGCGGAGGCCGAGGCGCTGCTGCTCGAACTCGTCGAGACGGCGCCGCAGGTGCTCGGCGAGGATCATCCGACCGTCTATGTCTACATGAACAACCTCGGTGGCATCTACGATCACCAGGATCGGCCCGCCGATGCCCTGCCGCTCTTCCAGCGCGTCTACGAGTTCAACCAGCGCGTTCTGGGCGAGTCGCACCGCGGGACGCTGACCTCCATGAACAACCTGGCCGGGGCGCACGAGCGCCTCGGGCATTATGACGATGCGGAGCGGCTCTACATCGATGCTTTGGCGCGCCGCCGCGCGACCCTGGGCGATGATCACCCGGACACGATCGCGTCGATCAACAACCTGGGGTTCCTGTACCGAAGCCTGCGGCGCTACCACGACGCCGAGCCGCTGTTCCGCGAGGCCGTCGAGCGCTTCGAGCGCGCGCTGGGGCCGTTACACCCCAGAACGCTCATCGCCACCAGCAACCTGGGCAACCTCTACAACGACATGCAGCTCTACAGCGAGGCCGAGCCGATCAACCGGACGGTGATGGACGGCATGGTCAGCGCCGTTCCCGCCAGGCACTGGCTCATCGGCCTGACGAAGGCCCGCTACGCGGCGTCATTGACAGGCCTTCAGCGCTACGGCGAGGCCGAGCCGCTGCTTCTTCAGGCCGCGAGTGAAATCGAGACGGCGCTGGGCCGGGCCCACGCACGGTACGAGTTCGTCATCAACGAAATCGTGCGTCTGTACGTTTCGTGGGACAAGCCACAGATGGCCGAGCCGTGGCGCGCGTGGCTGGCCGCGGTCACCCGTCGGCCAGGAGAATGAAAAAGGGCGAGACGGATGCTGATTCCGTCCCGCCCGGTTCGTGTTCCGGGGCCGGCGCCCGCGAGGCCGCGGCACGGATGGCCGGGCCTGGCGGGCGGGGCCGCAGCGAGAGGTGGTGCGATCATTCGATCACGAGCGTGGCGTTGAGCTGGATGGCGTTGGCCAGGTTGTAGTAGTTGGGCGAGGTCTTCCTGACCCACTGGTGAACGTTGCGGAACTGCTCCTCGGTGCCGTCGCCCTTGATGCGGACGGTGTAGTCGACACCCTCGTAGCCGGCGGGGATGGCGGCGTTCAGGCCGAGGAATCCCCGCAGGTCCAGTTCGCCCGTCGTCTCGATCTCCAGGCTCTCCAGCTCGATGCCCTGCATGGCGCAGGCGGCGACGTAGGTGGCGGCCATGCAGGCGTTCATGGCGGCCATGAGGTTTTCCTGCGGGTTGGCGGCCGTGTTCGTGCCCAGCAGCTCCGCGGGCTCATCGATGCGGATGGTGAAGTCCTTGGGCAGGTCCTGCCCGCCCAGCGACCAGCCCTTGATGGCGGTCTCGGTCACCGTGCCGCCCTTCCAGGCGGTGGTGACGCTGAAGCGGGCGATGCCCCTGGCGTGGTCGGCCTTGATGGCCGCCATGGTGTCCTTCAGGGCCTGGGTGTCGATGCCGTTGAGGGTCGTGGATCGGGTGGCGGTCGCGGTCATGGTCGTGCTCCTTGTCAGGTGATGTGCTCTTGTGGCGGGCGACCGACATGGCCGGCCCACTGGAGGAACATACGAACCTCCGCCGCGAGGCCTGCTTGACTGCGCGTCCAACATTCCTTGACTCGTGGTCAACCTATGATGAACCCGACGTCAACCCCCGAGACCAGGTGGCACAGGCATCGGGCCTGTGCGAGTCCCCTCTGCTGATTCAATGGCCGCCTCCACCCGAGAGAAGCTGATCGCCGCCGCGCACGACCTGTTCTACGCCGAGGGATTTCTCGGCGTGGGCATCGAGCGGATCATCGATGCCGTGGGGGTGACGAAGACGACGTTCTACAACCACTTCGAGAGCAAGGATGATCTCATCCTGGCGGTGCTGGACTGGCACGACCGCTGGTGGCGCGATGAGTTCACGCAAATGCTCCGCAGGCACGGCGGCGACAAGCCGCGCGACCAGTTGCTGGCGATCGGGGATGCCCTCGATGAGATGTTTTCGCCGGCGGCGGGCGGCGGGGGAGATGGCGAGCCGTGCGCCACCGGCTTCAACGGCTGCATCTTCATCAACGTCTCGGTGGCCTTCCCCGTGCCGCACGATCCGGCTCACATCGCCGCGGCGCGGCACAAGCAGGCGATGGAGGACATCGTGCGCGAGCTGGCGGGCTACGCGGGGATCGATGACCCCGCCGCCTTCGCCCAGGAATACTGCATGATGCTGGAGGGGGCGTACGTCACGCGGCAGGTCTCCGGCAACCCCGACACCGCCGCGATCGCCTCGCGACTGGCGAAGATGCTCGTGGAGCGGCGCCTGCCGGCGGCGTCGAGCGCCTGATCGGGTTCTGTTCTTATGTGGATAATCGGGGGGCGCCGGCGGCGCTGTACAATGCGCGCATTCGGGACGGCGCTTCCGCCGAGGCGTTCGACGGCGCCGCCCTGATGGTCATCAACCTGCGAAAGGCAATGCCATGAAGCGAATCATCGCCACGGGCGTCGCGGTCGCCTGCGCCGCCGCGCTGTTCGGACTCTCCGCCACCTCCGAGATGGCCCCCAACATCGAAGGCACCTACGAGCTGGTCAGGCGCGAACTGCCGGACGGCAGCGTGAAGACCGCCCCCGATGTGGTGGGCCTGATCACGTTCACCCGCGAGCGTCGGAACTTCAACGTCTGCTGGAGCGACGCCGACGGCCGCCGCTGCTCCATCGGCTCGATCTCGGAGTACGCCCTGACCGACGACGAGTACATGGAGAAGAACATCTACTACTTCATAAACGATGAGACGGAGGGCACGGGCGTCAACTACGACTTGTCGAGCATGTCCGCGACCTCGCCCGTCAGGAAGGACCGCGGCGCCCTGCACTTCGCGCTGCCTCTTCACGATGAGCCGAATGTCGTCTTCACGAGCGACGGCTTCACCGCCACCCGCGAGGGCGAGTTCGTCGATCACTGGAAGAAAATCAAGTAGGCGAAACGCCGAATGCACGGGCGCTGCCGTCTTGCGACACGCGGCGCTCGTGCATCCGTGCTTCAGCGATCCGCCGCCTCGTCGCCGAAATCCAGCGCCTCCACAGAAATCTCCACGCTCTTGAACGCCGGCGTGCGCGACGCGCCATCGGCAACCTTCGGAATCAGCACGTTCGCCTCCGGGTAGTACATCGCCGCGTTGCCGGGCGGGATGTCGATCTCGCGCACCAGCACCCCCGGAAGCGCGCCCGTGTCGGTGCGGACGGTGACGGGCTGGTCGATCTTCAGCCGCAGCCGCTCGATGTCCTTCGCGTTCATCATGATGACATCGCGCCGCTCCTGGCCGCGGTAGATGTCCTGATCCTCGTAGACCACCGTGTTGAACTGCCCCTCGCTGCGCACGGTCATGAGGCGGAGCTTCGCCTTGCCGTCGCCCTTCAGCGGCGGCAGATCGACGACGTGCGCCTTCGCCCGCTTCGTGTCGGTCCTGAACTCAGGCTGGTGAAACGTCCGGCCGCCGATGTGGAACTCCTGCTTCGTGGCGTCGATGCTGCCGACTGCCTCGTAGCCGGGGATGATCTGGCCGATCGCCTCGCGGATGTTGCCGTGCTCGCGCATCATCGTCCAGTCCAGCGGGCCCTCGGCGAGGACGCGCTCGGCGATGGACGCGATGACCTCGACCTCGCTGCGCGGGCCCTCGTAGCGGGCCTCGCCACCCTCGCTGAGGCGTACGTAGTTGAACATCGACTCCTGCGTCGTCGCCTGCGATTCCTCATCGCGCGCCCGCACGGGCAGGATAATCGTCTCGCGCCCGCGGCCGTGGATATGGCCGGTGTTGAGCGTCGTGCTGAGGTAGACCACCTGATCGAGCTTGCCCATCGCCTCGCCGGCGAACTTCGAGTCCGGGTTGGAGCCGAAGAGGTTGCCGCCCAGGCACATCGCGAATCGCAACGCGCCTTCGTGCGCCCCGAGCACGCAGCCGAGCGTGTCGAGGCCCGCGGTCGTGGGCAGCTTGACCTCGAAGACGGACTGGAGCCGCTCGAAGACCACATCCTTGAGTTTGGGCGTGACGCCCATCGACCCCATGCCCTGCACGTTGGAATGACCCCGCAGCGGCAGGAGGCCCGCCCCCGGCTTGCCCACCATGCCGCGCGCCAGGGCGAGGTTGGCGATGGCCTGCACGTTGGCCACGCCGTGCTCGTGGTGGGTCATGCCCATCGCCCAGCAGAAGATCGTCCGCTGCGATGCGCCGTAGAGCGCCGCCACATCCTTGATGATGTGGCGCGGCACGCCGGAGCCAACCTGGATGTCGTTCCAGTCCATCTCGCGCACGTGCTGGGCCAGCTCATCCCATCCGTCCACGAAGCGGCGGACGAACATCTCCTCCACCTTGCCGCGCTCCATCACCTCCTTGAGCACGCCGGTGAGGAAGGCGATATCGCCGCCGATGTGCGGCTGGACGTAGATGTCGGCGATCTTCGACGCCCGCAGCATGCTCCGCAGGTCCGACGGAACCTTGAAGCGGACGAGGCCAACCTCCTTGAGCGGGTTGACCACGACCACGCGCCCGCCGCGCCGGCGCAGCTCGACCATCGAGCGCATGAGGCGGGGGTGGTTGGATGACGGGTTGGCCCCGATGAGGAAGATGATGTCCGCCTGGTCGATATCCTCCAGCACGATCGTGGCCGTGCCCGAACCGGTCACGCTGGCCAGCCCGACGCCGGAGGCCTGGTGGCAGTAATAGGAGCAGTTGTTGACGTTGTTCGTGCCGTACAGCCGGGCGAAGAGCTGCAGGAGAAATCCGGCCTCGTTGGAGGAGCGGCCGGAGAAGTAGAAGAAGCTCGCATCCGGGGGCGTGGAGGTGAGCTTCGCGGCGACCCGGTCCAGCGCTTCATCCCACTCGATCGGCCGGTAGTTCCCGTCGAGCGGCCCGGCGATGAGCGGCTGGGTGAGGCGGCCCGCGGCCTCCAGCTCGCGGGAGGTGAAGACGCGAAGCTTGTCGAGGCCGAAGTCATCGAAGAAATGATCGCGGATGGCGCCCTGGAGGTCGGCGGCCATCGCCTGGACGGATTTCTTGCACACTTCAGGGAACCGGCCGGCCTCGGTGACCATCCCACCTTTCTGGCCGCCCATGCCCAGGGCGCACGTCTTGCAGGCGTTCTTCGCGCGCAAGGCGCTGTACATGCGCCGCAGTCCGCCGGCGGCGCGCGCCTTCTTCAGCGTGTACCAGATCGAAGGCCATCCGCCGCCCGCCTTGACTTTGCGCATGGCTCACCTCAAGCAGAACGAGACCACATCGCCGACCTTCATGCCTGCCAGATTATGCGCCAAATTGAAGCCGGATGAAATGACCATGCGTATCCAGAGACAACGCTGACACACGCTTCTCTCCCGCCGCTTCACGCCCCGACGGGCAAGGAGATGAACAAGGAGTTCAAGCCATGACGTTTGACCACACCATCGTGTGGGCGGGGATCGTTGCGCTGGCACTGTCTCTGGATGCGGGAACCTCGGCCCAGACGCCGCCGGGGCCGGCCGACGACGCCACCGCCGCCCTCATCGACCGCCTGCACGGCACGCTCGTCGATGCCGACTACGACGCCGTCGATCTGGAGGATGTCATCGACGGCCTGCGGGCCGAGCACGGCATCAACATCCACATCTCCTGGAAGCAGCTTGCCGCGGCTGGTGTGCGCAAGGACGACCGCATCGAGCTGACGCTGCGGCAGGTCTCGCTGGCCACGCTGCTAGACATGATCCTGCGCGAGGCGTCGCCGGACGTCATCGATCCGCTGGCCTATTCGGTGCGCGACGGCCTGCTGATCATCTCCACGCGCGAGTTTCTGGCCCAGGACACGGTCCTGCGCACCTACGACATCACCGATCTCATCGAGAGCGGGTATTCGATCCGCCGATTCGCCAACACGCCGGTGCTCGGGCTTCAGCTCACGGGGCGGGAGTTCATCGGTGGCGAGCGGCGGGAGACGACGGCCCAGGGCGGGGGAGGAGGCGGCGGTGCGGGTGGCGGGATCTACGGCGATCCTGAGGACGAAGCCGAGCGGCCATCAGCGATGGAGCGCGTGCAGCAGGTCATCGACCTGATCGTTGAATCCGTCGGCCCGGACGACTGGCAAATGAACGGCGGCGAGACGGCGTCGATCCGGGCCCACGATTCGAACCTGCTCATACGTCACACGATCGACGGCCATCGCCAGCTCGAGTCGTTCCTCGAGCTGCTTCGATCCCATCGCCCGGCGCCGCTGGATGCCGAGGCGATCGTGGTGCGCCTGCGGTCGGACCGTGCCGCGCAGGTGCGCGGCGAGATCGGTGAAGATTTCCCGCGACTGGGCGCCGAGCAGGTTCATCGCCTGACCGCGGGCGAGGGCGCCGGCGACGTGCTCTTTCGCGCCGCCACCACCGGCCACAACGGCGAGCGTCTGTGGTTCAGCGCACTGACGCAGCGCGATGTGCTGGCGGGCGTGCAGCCGACGGTCAGCGCCAACGCCGCCGCGTTCGCCCCCATCACCGGCACGGCCACGGAGGGCCTGGAGCTGATCGTCCTGCCGCTGCTCGATGTCGATGGCGCGCGCCTGAACCTCGACATCCAGTTGGCCTGGGTGCCGGCATCGCAGATCGATGCGCGGCCGGTGACCTTGTCAGGCGGGGCCGGCGTCGAGGGCGGCGATGATGGCGGTCGCGCCGGCGCCGGCTCGATCGATCGCGTCACCCGCTCGATGCGCACCGTCTCCACCAGCGCCACGCTGCGGCGCGACCAGGCGATCGTCCTGACGATCCCCCGCCAGCTCGATGACCGCGGCCAGGCGGCGGAGTTCGAGGACTGGCTCATCGTGCGCGTACGGACCGCGGAGTGATCGATCATGCGGACACTGCGCGGGCGTGTTCGTTGCGGCACCGGACCCGCCCGCTTCCTCGCCCCATCAAGGAATGTGCATGCCAGCCGAGGGTCTACCATGAAGGAAGATGCTGCGCGCTCACCCGATCTGAGAGGAATCTCGCCATGCCGACGACACGAATTTGCCTCATTCGCCGCCCACATTCCGCCGTGCTGGCGTGTCTTGTCGCCTTCGCGTGCATCACCCTCGGCGCCATGCCGCGCCAGGATGCCGCGCGCTTCGAGCGCATCGAAATCGTCCGCGACGGCCGGGTGGTGGCCGAGCTCACCGGAGACGCCAACGGCGGCGTGTTCCGGCTGCTCAACGCCGCCGGCGCCCAGGTTCTGGATGTGCGTCTCGGTGAGCGGGAGGGCGGGGGCGCCGAGGTGCGGCTCGACAGCGCGCCGGGGGTGCGGATCGCGGCCGGACCGGCCGACCGCCAGCGCGTGATCTTCGACGCCGCCGCGCCGCCGATCAGCGATGATGCGATCAAGGTCCTGGCGGTGCGGGTGAGCGATCTCACCGACGAGGTGCACAACCTGAGCGACCGGCACGACGCCGTGGCGAACGATGTGCGCGATCTCCAGCCCGGCATGTCCACCAACTTCCAGTTCGACCGGCTGCTGCGCAGCATCGACGATCTGCGGCGCGGGCATGATGACCTTCAGCGCGACCTCCGCCAGCTCAACGATGACAGCAGCCGCCGGCGGATGGATGTCTCATCGCTGGAGCGCCGTGTCCAGCGCCTGGAGAGCCGGATTCCGTGACGGTTGTGCTCACTCGACGCTTCATCCGTCAGCTCACCGCAGCGCTTCGTCGTTTCTTGACGGCCGCACCGCACTCCGGACAGTGCTCGTGCTCGGCGCCTCGAAGGTCGTAGCGGCAATAAGCGCACAACCGCCGGCGCCGCCTCGATGCGCGCAGGCCCACGATGCCGAGACAGTACAGGCCCCAGAGCGGCAGGGCGTAC
>Ga0299906_10000787_pt1 | contig 28389 bp, 22 predicted proteins | sample RVTome_14_FD_200259 | JGI IMG/M metagenome (GOLD analysis project Ga0299906, IMG submission 200259) | Soil microbial communities from uranium-contaminated site in the Upper Colorado River Basin, Wyoming, United States - RVT145D125 (version 2) ...
CGAAAGCGAACGCGGACACGGTGTCGGTTTCCGCCGTGGTCGCACTGGGAGACGGCGTGATCGAGCCGGTCCACGGGTCGTGCGGGTTCGGATTGCCCAGCGTCGTGCAACCGTAATTCGAGGTTGCGCCTGGTGTACCGGGTGCGCTGCAGGAGTTGGCGAAATCGCTCACCGCGTTTCCCGCGAAATGCATTTCAACGACGTCGTTTTCGGTTGTGCATTTGCTCGTTGCTGAACTCGAGGCCAGTGACATAGTTATGCGAAAGACCGCCGGCTTCGAACTGCCCGCCGAGATCAGTCAGGTTCGCTTTCGTCGTGGTCGTGGAGTTCCGGCTCTTCGGGTTGCGCAGCACGAAACCGCTTGGGACATTGCCCCTGCCGTCGTCGGGATTGGTGACGATGTGGTCGTTGGTGGTTTCGCCATAACGCGTCACGTTGCGCAGGCTCAGGCTGTCGCTGAAGTCGTGCGCAATCTCGAACGTGCCGATATCGGCTCTGGTTTTCTGGAAATCACGGTTCAAAAGACCGTAAAAGTTCTCGCGATCGACATCGACCGGTGGGCCAGCAGCCGCTGAATTCCCGGCGTTGCGGCCGTAAGGTATGCTGCAATCGGGAATGTCGTCGGTTCGGTAATGGTAGTAATCAAGATTCAGGCGGGTCGGGCGGCCGAGGCCCAGCGCGCGTGACGGTGCAATGCCGAGATGGTCGATAGAGACTTCGTTCCTGCCGGCGATGTCGCCCTGGTGACTCAGCAGGTTCAGGCGCACCGCCGCGCTGTCCGACAGTTTGCGGTTCGCATTGACCGTCCCGCGCAGGTATTCGTCGGTGCCGCCGCCGAGGCGCGTAGTGACAAAGTTTTGCGCCTGCGGCTTTTTCGTCACCAGGTTGACGGAGCCGCCGGCAGCGCCGCGGCCGGAGTCGCTGCAAACCGCACCGCCGGAATTGGCGAGGCTGACAGCGCCGGCGACGGCGGACCGCCCTGCGTAGCGTCTTCGGGCATAGCGGCAATGTGGCATTGACGGATCCTCTTTGAAATTGGTTGTCGATCCAGGCTAAATGCGAATGATACGAATTTATACCTATTCGTTAATGAGAATAATTCGCATTTGAGTTGAGGGGCCAAGGGGGGCGTGCCCTGCCGGCCCGGATGCCTGCACGAGGAGAGCCGCAATGGGCGTATCAGGGAGGATGGCGCTTTATCGTCGATCTCTGCCGGACAGGGCCTCGATGCGTGATGCCGCTACCAGGGCATGAGGACCTGAGATGAAGATGCGTAGAGGGTGCCGGTTTTACTTAATCGGAGAACCTGTCCGTAGCATGAACCCGCTACCTTATTCGTGTCATTCGCTCTTTGCTTGCCAGCGTTTGCCGAATCTTCGCCCATTCAACTGGCTGACGATATCCTCGACCGCGCTCATTACCACCGGATGGGATCCGCGGCGGTATCCGCGAATGGAATTGCTGCCCTGAACAATGACATAGCAGTACCAGTCGATGCCGTCACCGCCGTGTGGCGCTTCGGAGGGTTTCACCGAGCCGATCTGATACGCTTCTCCAAACATCGACGCTTCGATTGTCATACGATTTCACCTGAAAAAGGAGACGATTCCCTGCGGTATTGAGTCGCCCGACCGCGATCGCTGCCGGAGCAGCGGGATATGCAACAGGAGGGATGAGTCTGAGTGTACCGGCAAGCTCGACAGCCGCCAGGCCGTCGCCTGACATTATACGCTCTGTTGACGATCAGTCATACACCGCCGAGCTCGATTGCCGGTCCCGGAACGAGTCAGAACGTCGATGCCAGGCAGCTGCTGCCCCCCTTGCAGCAACCGGGACCCGGGAACCCTGTGTGCCAAATCCGGCATGCAGCGAGTACAATCAATTCGTCAATTTTCACCGCCAGTAACGCTTGCGACAGGGAATTTTCGCATCCGGATGCGGTCGCACGCAGATTCGTCTGTCAATAGAACCAGGGCGGTAAAACGACACCATGTCATTTGTTAACCCCATAGCAGTACCCGTCGTCGCGGCCGTCGCCGTCCTTGCCACAATACTCATGGCAGGATGCGGCGAAGCGCAGGTTAGCGCCGGCAACACCCAAAACCGCGCGATCAGTGTCGTTGCCGTCCGACTGGAGTTGCAGGATCTCGTCGACGAAATCCAGGCTTTGGGTACGGCGGGCGCCAACGAGTCAGTGCAAATCACGCCGCGTATCGCCAGCATCGTGACCCGCATCGCGTTCGAGGAAGGTCAGCGCGTAAAACGCGGAGACTTGCTGGTCGAACTGGAGAACAGCGAGATTCGTGCAGGCCTTGCGGTCGCCGAGGCAGCCTTGTCCGAGACCCGCGGACTTTACAATCGCAGCGTGTCGCTGGCTTCGACCCAGGCAATTTCCGCATCGAATCTGGAACAGCTTCAGGCAGCCATGCAGGTCAACGAAGCACAAGTCGAAGCGGCGAAAGCACGCCTTGCCAATACGATGATTCGTGCGCCCTTCAACGGCCGCATCGGGCTGCGCCGAGTCAGCCCCGGCAGCTTCGTCGATACCTCGACGGTCATTACCACGCTCGATGACACCGAAGTCATCAAACTCGATTTCTCCATACCCGAGACCTTTCTCGGGGTCGTAGCCGAAGGCATGAACATTGTCGCTCGCAGCCTCGTGTATCCAGACCAGCTCTTCGTTGGCCGCGTCGCGAGCATCGATACCCGGCTCGATCCAGTCGCGCGTTCGGTTCAGGTGCGCGCAATATTGCCGAACCTCGATGGCCATCTGAAGCCGGGCATGTTCCTGTCGGTGAATCTGCAACGGGATCGCGGTCCGGTGCTGGTCGCCCCCGAAACCGCCATCGTGCCGGAGCGCGGCCTGCAACACGTTTATCGGGTAGTCGACGGCAAGGCAGTTCAGCAGGAAGTCACGCTCGGCCGCCGCGCCCCGGGTCTGGTCGAAATTGTTGCCGGTGTATCCGCCGGCGACCTGCTCATCACCGAGGGTACGCACAAGGTACGCGACGGCAGTCTCGTTGAAATCGTCGAGAAACCATCCGCGGACGACCGGTCGCAGCTTGCCGACGGCAAGCTCTAGAGGTTTCACCCATGTTGATCTCGGATGTTTCAGTCAAGCGGCCCGTTTTCGCAGCCGTTATTTCCCTGATCCTCGTCATCATCGGGTTGATGTCACTGCGCTCGCTGTCGACACGCGAATACCCGGACATCGAACGACCGGTCGTTTCCATCAATACGAACTACCGTGGTGCGGCATCGGACGTCGTCGAGCGGCGCGTTACCCAGATCATCGAGGACCAGGTTGCCGGTATCGAGGGGATCGAGAAAATCAGTTCGGTCAGCTACGACGAGCGCTCGTCCATAACGCTGCAGTTTTCGCTGGATCGCGACGTCGACGCCGCAGCAAATGACGTGCGTGATCGCGTCTCGCGTGTCCTCGCCAACCTGCCGGAGGAAGCCGATCCACCGGAAGTTGCCAAACAGGATAATTCTGCAGAAACGTCGATGTGGATCAATCTTTCCAGCGATTCGCGCTCGATCATGGAGTTGACGGATTATGCAGAACGCCATCTCGTCGATACCCTGTCAATAATCGACGGTGTCGCTTTCGTGCGCCTGAGCGGTGAAAGACGACCGGCCATGAGGATCTGGATCGATCCGCAACGCATGGCCGCGCGCGATCTGACGGTCACCGATATCGAGGATGCATTGCGTCGCGAGAATGTGCAGATTCCCTCCGGCCGCATCGAATCCAGCGATCGTGAATTCACGTTACGCACCAATACCGGTTTCGACTCGGAGGACGATTTTCGCAACCTCGTACTGGCCAGGGGCAGCGATAATTACCTGGTTCGTCTCGGCGAGGTTGCCGATGTGGAACTGGCTGCCGAAAGCGTGCGCGGCTATTCACGAACCAACGGTGCCCCGGGAATGAGCCTTGGCATCATCCCCCAGGCAAAAGCCAACATTCTTCAGGTTAATAGCGACGTCAAACGACGCGTTGAAGAGTTGCAGTCGACGGTTCCCGGCGACATCGACTTCAGCGTCAATATCGACACGTCCGTTTTCATCAGCGAATCACTGAAAGAAGTGGGCAAAGCGCTCGCCATTGCATTGCTGCTGGTGCTGATTGTCATTTACGGCTTCATTGGCACCCTGCGCGCGACCTTCATACCTGCGATCACGATCCCGATATCGATCATCGCGTCGTTTACCGTAATGGCAACGATGGGCTTTTCCATCAATGTCATTACCTTGCTTGGCCTGGTTCTTGCCATCGGCCTTGTTGTGGACGATGCAATTGTCGTTCTGGAGAACATCGTACGGCGCATCGAAATGAAAGAACCGGTATTGCTGGCGGCGACCAATGGCACGCGCGAAATCGGGTTCGCGGTAATCGCGACTACACTGGTACTGGTCGCTGTGTTTCTGCCCGTGTCTTTCATGCCGGGTAATGTCGGCAGGATCTTCACCGAGTTCGGCATCTCGCTAGCCGCAGCCGTAGTATTTTCCAGCGTCGTTTCGCTGACCCTGGTTCCGATGCTGAGCTCGAAGTTTTTTGCGACGGGGCTGCATCGCAGCCGGCTGACCCACCTCATCGACGGCTTTTTCCGGCGCCTTTCGTCGCGGTACGCCGCCACGCTGCGCCGGGTCATTCGACACCCCTGGCTCGTAATCGCCAGCGCGCTGCTGGTCTTCGGCGGGAGCATGATCCTGTTCGCCGGACTACCGGTGGAATACATGCCGCGCGAGGATCGCGGCATGGCAGTTACCTTTGTTACCGCGCCGGACGGGGCTAGCCTCGACTACACCTCGGATTACGTGCGCGAAATCGAAAAGATCATGATGAAGGATGTGGAAACCGGCGAGGTCTTGCGTGTCGGTACGCGGTCCGGCGCTTTTGGCGCGGGTGGCGACGTGAATACAGCACGGGTATTTGCGCCTATGGCCCTTTGGCACGACCGTGAACGCTCGGCTGAGGCGATCGTGGAGAACTGGAATCAACAATTTCAGGACCTTCCGGGCGTATCGGCGTATGCCTTTGTGCCAGGCGGCCGAGCCGCCGGCGTGAGTAGCCGTCCGCTGCAGGTCGTGCTCGGCGGCACCGATTACGATGAACTGGCCAATTGGCGTGACATCGTGCTGGAGGAACTCGAGAAGATTCCAGGATTGTCCAATCTCGATTCCGATTACAAGGAACGCAAACCGAAAATCGACGTGAGTATCGACCGGGACCGCGCCGCGGACCTCGGTGTATCGCTGTCGAATGTCGGGCGCACACTTGAAACCATACTGGGGTCGCGCGTGGTCACGACTTTCATCGACCGGGGTGAAGAGTACCGGGTGATCCTGCAGGGCCACGATGACCGGCGGCAGACACCAAGCGATCTCGATCAGATCTACGTGCGCTCGGATCGTATGCAGCAGCTCATTCCACTGTCCAATCTGGTCCAACTTCAGGAAGTCGCCGGACCGGTCGATCTGCGCCGCTTCGACAGGCTGAGATCCATCACGATCAGCGCAAGCCTGCAGTCAGGTTATTCGCTCGGAACCGCCCTCGACACCGTCGAGCAAATCATTCGCGACAATCTTCCGGAGTCGGCCCAGATCAATTACGACGGCGAATCGCGCGAACTGAAAACATCCGGAAGCTCATTGTACTTCACGTTTCTGCTGGCGCTCGTGATTGTTTACCTGGTGCTCGCCGCACAGTTCGAAAGCTTCAAACATCCGCTCATCATCATGACGACGGTACCGCTCGCCCTGGCCGGCGCATTGATAGGCCTGAAACTTTTCGGGTCGTCGATCAACATTTTCAGCCAGATAGGCGCGATCATGCTGATTGGCCTCGCCGCAAAGAACGGCATACTCATCGTCGAGTTTGCCAACCAGCTGCGCGATCGCGGCCGGGAATTCCGCGATGCCGTCATCGAATCGGCGACCACGCGCTTGCGGCCGGTGCTCATGACCAGCATGTGCACGGCCTTTGGCGCAGTACCCCTGGTCGTGGCGACCGGTGCCGGTGCGGAATCGCGGCAATCGATCGGTGCCGTCGTGTTCTTCGGTGTGACGTTTTCCATGTTCCTTACGCTGATTGTGGTGCCGGCAGTGTACGCGCTGATTGCAAGAAAATCCCATTCGCCCGAGTACATCGCGCAAATGATCGAGAAGCTGAAACGAAGCGAAGCCGGGCTGCCCGGCGCGACGGTGGCATTACAAGGTACGCAAGGCCGGCCGCAGCCGGCACAGAAATAACGCAAACCAACAACCGTTCGGTCCAGTCGGCGTGGAAGCCCGCACCCGCCCAGCTTATGTTGAAGCACGCTGCTTTTGTGCCGTTATGTTTACGCATACGACCTATGCAAATGCACCGGTTGCCGGCAGCCTGCCGTTATGTCGCATCCTATTGCTTTGTTTTTGGACGCATTTACACATTCAAGAACTGAACTCACAAATGCGCACGCAGTTAGTTGACAGCTCCATTTTGTCTGTGGAACCCTGTGCAGACATTTGAAAAAGGCAAACCTTCCGTGAGGAAGGGACGCAAAGCCACCGGTCTGACTTACCTGCAGACAGCGGAGTTACCAAAATGACCTTCCTGCTCAGCATTACGCCCTGGCCCGTCCTGTCCGCCCTGTTGTGGATCGTACTGGTCGTCACTGCCCTGTTCTTTGCGCGCCCCGCCGCGCACAAGCTGATCCTGGCAACAGGCAACGCGCTGCACAGGATGTTTCGTGTCGCTTCGCTTTCGGTGCGCAATGCCGAGAAAAGCCTGAACGAAAGAAACCGGGAAGTGCTGCTTGCGGCCGGCCGCGAAGCCAAGGAGCGGATCATCGAACGAGAGTTCGACCGCATCAACGAGACGGTCCGAAAGGATCTGGCGAACTTCTCGGCCCTGCATCGCAACCTGAGCGAATCGATCAACCGCATCGAAGACGATCACAGCGAGGCCGTCGATGTGCCGCCGGACCCGCCGGGTTGGGTGAAAGCCGTTCAGGCAGTTGCCGCAATCGACTCGAAAGACAACCGTGTCGGAGTAGGTGATGTCCTCAGCGACATTCACAAGTCGCTGGTCAAGGCGCACAAGGAGGCGATGGTTGCCTATCACGAGGCCAGCGGCAAACGTCACGCATTGCTGAGGAAAATGCGTCCGGAGTGGCGCGAGATCCAGCAAACGCTCGCCAAGGTCGGCAAAATTGTCGACAGCCTGCTGCTTCGTTCCTCGAGCATCGACCGCCACATGAAGGAATACGAGGATATCGTCAAAGGCGAGGATCGTTCGGTATCGATACTCTCCTCGTCGTCACTGGTGTACTTCTTCGTCTCGGCGCTGGTGTTGGTGGTGGCGGTAGGCGGCGCCACGATCAACTTCTCTCTGATTGCCCGGCCGATGGCGGAAATGGTGGGTGGAACGAATCTCGTCGGGGGCTTCCGCACCGCGGATATCGCTGCCCTGGTCATCATCCTGGTGGAGATCTCCATGGGCCTGTTCCTCATGGAATCCATGCGCATCACGCGATTGTTCCCGGTCATTGGCGCTCTGCCGGACAAGACCCGCGTTCGCATGATATGGATAACATTCTCGATTCTGTTCCTGCTCGCCACTGTCGAGGCCGGCCTCGCATTCATGCGTGAGGTGTTGCTGCATGACGAGCTCGCAACCAGTGCCCTGCTGCGTGGTGACGGCGCTGCACCGATCGCGAACGAGTACATGTGGATTACGACGGCAGCGCAAATGGGCATGGGATTCATTCTGCCTTTCGCGCTGACGTTCGTCGCGATTCCGCTCGAGACTTTCGTGCATTCGCTTCGCACGATCGTCGGCCTGGGGGCCATCGGCGCCCTGCGCTTCACCTCACTGGTTTTGCGGCTGCTCGGCAGCGGATCGCGCTACATCGGCATCCTGGTTGCCCAGTTGTATGACCTGCCGCTGTTCATTCCGCTGTGGTGGACCCAGAGGGACGGCAGTGGCCGCAAGGCCAACAACGAGCTGCGAAAGGTGACATCATGAAATTCGCCGGCCTGCTTTTCATTTGCGGTCTTTTGGCCAGTTGTTCGCCGTCGCCGGCAAACAATACCGGCGTCTACATGCTCGTCGATACCTCGGGAACCTATCGCGAAGAGCTGAAGAAAGCCGAACAGATCATCCGCTACTCCCTGTCACGGCTGGATGCGGCCGATTCGTTTGCGGTCGCCAGGATCGACACCGGCAGCTTCAGCGAGAAGGACATCGTCGCCAGGATCACGTTCGACGACCGCCCCAGCACGATCAATCGCCAGAAACGCGAGTTCGCGGAGCAGATCAGCCAGTTCGTGAGCAGCGCCAAATCATCGCCGTATACGGACATCACGGGTGGCCTGCTGCAAGCGGTCGAATACCTAAACGAGAAAGGCCCGGCGGACAAAACAGTGTTGATTTTCTCCGATCTCAAGGAAGACCTGGACGACGGATACATCCGGGATATCCAGTTTGACCTCGACGGGTTCAATGTCATTGCACTGAATGTCACCAAACTGCGCTCGGACAACGTCGATCCGCGCGAGTACATCGAGCGCCTCGGCCAATGGCAAGCGAAGGTCGAGGGCTCGGGCGGTCGCTGGCAGGTCATCAATGACCTCGACGGACTGGAAGGGTTACTCTAGCCGAACTCGCTGCTAGACTGGCATCCGTAGCGATTTGCGGATGCCGTGGTGACAAAGAAGCTGAAGAACGAGACGGGGTTGCTGCGGGAAGCGCTGCGGATGGTCATGGACGACGCCGTCCGGCGCGGCATCGTGGAGTTCGAACCCACCGACAGCCACGACCTGAAAATCGAATACGCTTACCGCCTGCTGGTTCACGACAAGGAGATCATCCCCTTGCCGCACGACCAGAAATCCCTGCCGAATATCCGCCATCGCCTGGCAATGTGGGTTACGCACAAGTTGCCGGCGGATCACGAGCTTTTGAATTAGTCAGGCATGACGCAATCCGCCATCAACGAGGCCAGGGCTGCGTTTCGCGAGCGCCGCGTCGGGCCCGGTTATTCAGGACCGCGCCATCTTGCCACAACGACCACGGTCAGCCTCGGAGTCGCATTGCTTTGCGCATTCACGCTCGACGATGTCCGGCCACTCGAGTGGCTGACAATTCCCCTGACCTTCGTGTACGCCAATCTCAGCGAGTACCTTGGCCACAGGGGGCCGATGCATCACCGCAAACGCTTCCTGGGCGCCGTCTTTCAACGGCACTCGATCGAACACCATGCATTTTTTACCGATGAAGCCGCGACCTTCGATTCCAGCCGGGATTACAAAGCCGTTTTGTTTCCGCCCGTGCTGCTGTTGTTTTTCATAGGCTGTTTCGCCGCGCCCATCGGCACGATCCTGTATTTCCTGGTCTCGTCGAATGTCGCTTTTCTGTTTGTCCTGACGTCGGTGTTGTATTTTCTGAACTATGAGCTGCTGCATTTCGCGTACCATTCGGAGCCGCAATCCTGGATCGGCCACTTGCCGCTCATGCATCGATTGCGGCGGCATCACATTCACCATCACAACAAACAACTGATGACGCGCTACAACTTCAATATTACCTATCCTTTGTGCGACTACCTGTTTGGCACGGTATACCGGGATCCGGTCCGTTAAACGGCATCGCGTGCCACGATGCCGTCAATGGCGTGGTACGCCGAAAGTATGGCTCCTTCCTGCCAGCCTTGCAGGAGACTCAAGTGCTCGCCGGCGAAGAATATATTCTCGTCCGGGGTCAGCAATATGCCGGGACCGGAGATGCCCCAGGCGCCGAGCTGAAACGGCACTTTGAGCCAGGCCACGCTGATGCCGCGGGACACTTCCGCCGCATACTGCGAATGCAGGCGGCCTGCCTGAGTGACACTCGCATTGATTCGCTGCTGCGGTGACTGTGCGGCAAACGTGTTGCCGGCATTTCCGCCGAACATGTAAGCACCGACCAGGACGCCGTTGTCGCGGCCGAAGCCGTGATTCGGGTACCAGATCTGCGTAATGTCCTGTGTCGTCCAGGAAATGCCGCCATAAATGTTGTGGTCCTGCTCCCAGAATCGACGCGACTGGAATCCGATTTTTCCGGCGGAGGTGTAACTGAAATTGGCTATGGCTGACTGGTGCGCAGCCGAAAAGTCGTTCGCAATGCTACGCAGCACCGTCGCCGGGATCGTGCACACGCAATAATCCGCATCGAGATTGAAAGCCGAGCCGAACCGGTCCTGGTACACGACTCGTACGCCGCCGGCGATCTTTCGTATTTCGCTGACCACGGCTTCGAAAACGATGTCCGTCGCGACCTGCTGTTCGAATGCCCTGGCAATCCGGTCCATGCCGCCGACCGGCTGCAACATGGTCGGTTGCTGATCGAGGTCCTGCGCATAGTCCTGCCGCATTTGCCAGAACGTTTCGCCGATGAGTTCCTGCAACTGCAACGGCGACACCAGCTCGCCGCGCTGCCGGCTGCCGGTATTCTCCTGCCCGGGGAACCCGGCGCGCGCGGTGCCGGCATAGCCGTAACTGCCGTTCAGGTCGCCGAATTCCTGCAGCATCGCAAGAATATTCGTCTTGTCCGCAGGCGACAGGTCCTGATCGAGCGCATTCTGGTTCACCGCTTTTGCCAGCAGTCGAGCAATGTTGCCGCGGGTATCCGCGACTATGCGGCGCTTGATCTGCGGCACTCCGCCGAACGAAGTCGTCGAATGCAGCAGTGCAGCGTGATTGTCGTTGACGAAGGTTTCAAGTGCGACGCCGAACTGGCGGCAGTATTCGAGCAAAAACTCGTGATGGTGGGAAATGCGTGCCGGACCCGGGTTGAAATAGAGATCGGCATCGACATCGAAAGTGCAGACCTGCACGGAATCCGTTTCGACGGAACTGTCACCCGCGCGAAGGGTCCGGTTACGACCGCCCGCCACCGCCGTTGCCTCGAGGATCGTGCATGCATAGCCGAGCTTTCGCATTTCGAATGCCGTGGTCATGCCGGCGATGCCGGCACCAAGTATCACGACGTTCTTGCCCACCCCGACATTGGCAGGCCAGTCGCCCGGCCGCGGCGATTGCAGCCGCGGAGGCGGCGGCGGCTGAACGGGCGCGCCGGGCGCGGCGGATGACGAACCGCAGGACGCTGCGGACACGCCGACACCCATCGCAGCCATCGTGCGCAACATTGCGGCGCTGCCGGCAATGCGGCCAATGGTAGCCAGGAATTCCCGCCGGGCAATGTTCTTGTTGTCCGTTGTCATGGCTTCCCCCGACGCCTTTCTTGCGCGACCGGCTCTTTTGACCGGCTAAATCGGCGGGAATTCCCGGTGCGGGTCAATCCAGCGCCTGCAACAACTGCTTCGCGTGATAGGCCGCGCCGAGCAGGCCGGGTTCGGGATAAACAATAAGCTGCGTGGGAATGCGTTCCATGAGCGAACGATGGCGCCCCTTCGCTTCGAATCCGCTGCGAAATCGGCTGCCGACCAGCAAATCGGGGTAACGACGCGCAATGCCGCCGGCGATGTAGACCCTGTCCGTTGCACCGAGTGCAAGGGCGAGGTTTCCCGCGACCTGGCCCAGGATCTCGAAAAAAAGCTGCAATGCCTCGCCCGCCCGCCCGCTGCTGCTTTCGGCAGCCATGCAGCAGATCTCGGCAGCCGAAAGGCTTGCGGACTTGTCGCCGTGAATTCGCGACAGGGCCCAGTAAATATTTTCGAGGCCGGGGCCGGACACGAGCCGTTCGTCGGATACGCGGTCGAAGCGCTGGCGCAGCGCCGCGAAAACATCGATCTGTACCTGCGTTTCCGGCGCAAAACCGACATGCCCTGCCTCGCCCACGACCGGAAAAATGCGGTCTCCGCGTTTGTACAACCCGGCCGCGCCGAGCCCCGTTCCCGGTCCGATGACGCCAACGGCAAAATCGGCATCCGGTAATGGCCCCGGGGCCGGGAGGCCTACGGGCAGACAATCGGACTCTTGCAACAGGGGAATGGAATAGGCAATAGCCTCGAAGTCGTTGCACAGGCCAACCGCCGGCTTGCCAAACTCCTTGCGCAGATCCTCCGCATTGACGCTCCAGTCGTTGTTGGTGAAGCGCACTCGCCCGTCGACGATGGGACCCGCAACCGCCAGGCAGATGACAACAGGATCCGGAGCGTGCACCCGCGTCAGGTAATGCCGGATCGCCAGTTCCGGCGATTCGAAGTCCTTGCAATGCAAAGTCACTTCGGAATGAAATCCGCTCCGCTTCGGGTCGACCAGCGCAAATCGCGCATTCGTGCCGCCGATATCACCAATCAGTAAACTTTGCGTGCGCATCATGACTCCGTGATTCTATCGGCCTGTCGCTGGCAACGCATGGCCATTTATACTCTCACGGAACGTGCCATGACACCGCGTTGCGTTGTCCGGGCGTCCCGCCACTCGGAAATGATTCGGATATTCCATGACAATCGAAGCTCACAAGGAAGTCGAGACCTTGCCACGCCAGCGCCAGGCCGGTATCGGACTGCACATAACGTCACTGCCCGGCCACTACGGCATAGGCGAAATAGGCGATGCTGCCCACGCGTTCATCGATGCGATGCTGCGGATGAATTTGCGCGTCTGGCAGTTCCTGCCACTCGGGCCCACGGCATTCGGCGATTCGCCTTACCAGCCGCTGTCCACTTTCGCCGGCAACGAACTGCTCATCGACACGGCATCGCTGATACGCGCAGGCTTGCTGACGTCGAACGAAGCAGACAGCATGCTTGGCCTGCCCACCGAGTTTGTCGACTACGGTGCCGTGATTTCCGGGAAGAAGGCCCTGCTGGAACGCGCAGCCGGTCGCTTCGACGCGCAGGCGAATGCGGTGCTCAGATCGGACTTCGACCGCTTCCTCGAGCGGCACGATTCCCGCTGGCTGCACGACTACGCCGTGTATCGGGTGCTGAAAACACGGCATGGCGAGCGAGCGTGGCCGGAATGGGATCCGCCGTTCGTGCACCGGGAATCCGCAGCGTTGCGCAACCTGCAATCACAGGCCGCAAGCGACATTGCAAACACCAAGATCATCCAGTTCCTGTTCCACTGGCAATGGCAGCAACTGAAAGATTACGCAGCAGAGCGCGGCGTGCTGCTGTTCGGCGATATGCCGATTTATATCGCTCTCGACAGTTCGGACGCCTGGGCCAATCGCGAGATCCTGAGTATCGATGACGAAGGTCGTCCCGGTTACGTTGCCGGCGTGCCGCCGGACTACTTCAGCCAGGATGGGCAGTTATGGGGCAATCCGCTGTACGACTGGACGCGCCACGCGACTGACGGCTACCGGTGGTGGGTGGAACGGCTGCGGCAATCCGCGGAGCTCGCCGATATCGTACGCATCGATCATTTTCGGGGATTCGAATCGTACTGGTCCATACCGTCGAATGCGAAAACCGCGCGCACCGGTGAGTGGCTTCCCGGACCTCGCGACGCGATTTTCGACGCGCTGCAGAAAGGCCTGGGTCGTTTGCCCATAGTCGCAGAGGACCTTGGAGTGATTACACCCGAGGTCGATGCGTTGCGCGAACGGCACCGGATCCCCGGTATGAAAGTCCTGCAGTTCGAAGTCGGGAGCGACAAGTTTGCTGGCGATAACATCGTTGAGAATTGCATTTGTTACACCGGCACACACGACAACGACACCACCGTCGGCTGGTATCACGGCAGTCCGGACGATTCCCGCAGCCAAACGCAGATTGCAAGGACCCGGAAAGCACTGCTGGAAATTACCGGAGGAAATGCGGAAACCATACATAATGACTTGATCGCATTGGCTTTTTTGACGCGCGCAAAACTTGCAATCGCCCCACTGCAGGATTACCTTGGCCTGGGCTCCGAAGCACGCCTGAATACGCCGGGCACACCCGGAAACAACTGGCGCTGGCGCATGCAATCAGAACAATTGAGCCCCTCACTGATGGATGCGATCGGGCTACGAGTCGACAATGCCGGGCGAGGCCTGGCGCGCTGATAGTGACAAGACCGGGAGGCTGATTCGATGCCTGCGACCAATGAGTACGAGGACAGCCGTTATGTCAGTCGACTGACGCGGGACACCCTGGCGCTGATTCTTGCCGGCGGACAGGGGTCCCGGCTGTATGAACTGACGAAATGGCGCGCGAAACCGTCACTGTACTTCGGCGGCAAGTTCCGCATCATCGATTTTCCATTGTCCAATTGCGTCAATTCCGGGGTTCGGCGCATTGGCGTCCTGACGCAATACAAAGCCCATTCGCTGATTCGCCACTTGGTGCATGGCTGGTCCTGGTCTCACGCAGGCGACCGGGAATTCATAGAAATTCTTCCGGCATCGCAGCGTATCGGGGGTGAGTGGTATCGCGGTACTGCGGATGCGGTGTACCAGAACCTCGACATCATCCGTGCGCACAAACCGCGGTTCGTGCTTATACTTTCCGGGGACCACATCTACAAGATGGATTACGGCCCGTTCCTTGCTGCTCACGTCGAAAAGGAAGCAGACATGACCGTGTGTTGCATCGAGGTGCCGATTGCGGAAGCGGCCGGGGCGCTCGGCGTCATGACTGTCGATGACAACGATCGTGTCATTGCATTTCACGAGAAACCCGAACAGCCGACGCCGCTCCCAGGACGGCCCGATGTATGCCTCGCGTCGATGGGAAATTACATATTCAATACCGGCTTCCTGTTCGAGCAGGTCATCAAGGATGCCGATACGCCGGGAACCAATCACGACTTCGGCCGCAACGTCATTCCGTCGATCATCAGGAATTACCGGGTTTACGCCTATCCGTTTCGCGACCCCAACACCCAGCAGCAGGCGTACTGGCGCGACGTCGGCACACTCGATGCTTTCTGGGAAGCCAACATGGAGCTGATTTCGGTCATTCCGCAACTGAACCTGTACGATGAACTGTGGCCGATTTTCACCCACCAGAGCCAGGTGCCGCCGGCGAAGTTCGTGTTCGACGATCCGGACCGACGCGGCGAGGCCATACAGTCGATGGTCTCGGGCGGATGCATCGTCTCCGGCGCAACCGTCCGGAAATCGGTGCTTTTCTCCGGCTGCCGCATTCATTCGTACAGCAAAGTTAACGATTCCGTCGTTCTGCCGGATGTGCGCGTCGAGCAGAACTGCCGCGTCAACCGGGCGATCATCGATCGCGGAACCGTACTGCCGGAAGGGACGGTCGTTGGCGAGGATGCGAAAGCGGACCGGGATCGTGGTTTCCGCGTCACCGACAGCGGCCTGACGCTGGTCACGGCAGAAATGCTCGGACAGCAACTGCATTTCACGCGCTAGGCCGGGTTGTCAGCCATCAAGAGCCAGCAGATAATTTTCATTGCCGCCGAAAATGCGGCGTTGCCCGGCGGCAAGGTCGGCGGCATCGGCGATGTCGTGCGCGACCTGCCGCGAGCGCTCGCCGATGCGGGTTGGCGGCCGGTGGTCGTCACGCCCGCCTACGGGATGTTCGGAAATCTCGGAAGTGCACAACAGGTTTCCACACTGGAGGTGTCTTTCGGCAGTGGTGACCATCGCGTCGATGTCATCGAAGTTCCCGGGCAGGATACCCGCGTGCAGCATATCGTCCTCGAGCATCCGTTGTTCTCGCCGAACGGTGCCGGACGAATATATGTGGACGACGGGCCCGACCGGCCGTTTGCCAGTGATGCCGGCAAATTCGCTTTCCTGTCCATCGCCGCGGCTACGTATATCCGGCAACTTAAAGCGCCACCGCGAATCGTGCATTTGCACGACTGGCACACGGCGTTGTACTTGCTGCTGCGTGCTTACGATCCGCTCTTTGCCGAGCTGCATGGAATTCGCACCGTTTTCACCATACACAACATGGCATTTCAGGGCATCCGGCCGCTGACAGGCGACCCGTCGTCGCTCGACAACTGGTTTCCGCAGTTGCAATACGATCCGAACGATGTCGTCGATCCGCGCTACCCGGACTGCGTCAACCCGATGGCCGTTGCCATTCGTCTCGCGGACAAGATCAACACCGTATCGCCCACCTATGCGCGCGAGATCCTGCAGCCGAGCGATCCGGTACGTGGTTTCTCCGGCGGCGAGGGATTGGACAAGGAACTCCGGGCCGCTGTCGCGCGCAAGCGCCTGGTCGGCATCCTCAACGGTTGCGAGTATCCAAAGCGCGACCGGAGACGGCCGGGCTGGCGGCGGATCCTGGAAACGATCGGCGCGGACCTCAAAAGTTGGCGCAACCTCAAGCAAGGGCTGGACAGGATCCATGAGCTGTCGGCCTCGCGTATTCGTAAATTGCCACGGCGCCGGCCGGGGGCGGTGTTGACCAGCATCGGCAGACTGACCGGACAGAAAGCGGATCTGTTCCTCAAGCGAGCTGGAGGAACCGGCACAGCGCTGGACACCATACTCGAGCGCCTGGGCAGGAACGGCGTGCTGATCATGGTCGGCAGCGGCGACATAGTGTTGCAGCGACGCGTAGCCGAGATCGCACGCCAACACGAGAATTTCCTTTTCCTTTGCGGATACTCCGAAACATTCTCCGAGATGCTTTACGCAAGCGGCGATCTGTTCCTCATGCCCAGCAGTTTCGAACCCTGCGGCATCAGCCAGATGCTTGCCATGCGCAGCGGGCAGCCTTGTGTCGTGCATGCAGTCGGCGGCCTCAGGGACACCGTTCGTGACGGCGAGACCGGTTTCAGTTTCGATGGCAATACGCCGGAAGAACAGGCCCGCAACTTTGTCGGCGCCGTCGACAGGGCCCTGGTTACGAGGGCGAACGATCAGGATCGCTGGCTGCAGATTCGTCACCGGGCGCAGGCGCAGCGTTTCAGCTGGCAGTCGACGGCAGAATGTTACATCCGGGACTTGTATGAAATCGGCCACGGCTGAACCGGCACCGGGAAAATCTGCGCTCGATGCGCTGGCGGCCGGCTTGCACAGCAATCCGTTTGCCGTGCTCGGGCCGCACCGGGAAAACGGCCAACGCCGCGTTCGCTGCCTGTTTCCTCAGGCTGCCTCGGTATCGCTGGTCGGTGTCAAGGGCAATGTCATCGCCGCCGCGGAGCGCATCCACGACGCCGGCATTTTCTCCGCACAGTTGCCCGCGCGCATCCGCCGTTATCGCTTGCGTGTGCTGACCGCATCCGGCCAGGCACGGGACTTCGAAGACCCGTATCGCTTTCCGTCGACGCTGGGCGAACTCGATCTGTACCTGCTGGGCGAGGGCTCGCACCGCGAGATATACAGGAAGCTCGGGTCTCATTGCATGCAGCATCTCGGAATATCGGGAACACGATTTGCCGTGTGGGCGCCGAATGCGCGCCGTGTCAGCGTCGTCGGCGACTTCAACGACTGGGACGGGCGCCGTCACGTCATGCGCCTGCATCCCGGCAACGGGATCTGGGAAATATTCCTGCCGGAACTGGCCTCCGGCGTCGAATACAAGTACGAACTGCTCGACCAGTCCGGCAGTCTGCTGCCGCTGAAGTCGGATCCGTATGCGCATTTCTTCGAAGCGCCGCCGCACAATGCCTCGGTCGTGTACCAGAGCCGATACAGGTGGAACGACGACCTGTGGATGAGCCAACGGAGCACCGTACCGGCGCTCGACAGGCCGGTTTGCATTTACGAAGTACATCTCGGTTCCTGGCGGCGCAACACGCTGGAAGGCAATCGCCCGCTGACCTACCGCGAGCATGCGCGGGAGCTGGTTGCCTACGTCGGTGAATTGGGATTCACCCATGTCGAGTTGCTGCCCGTCACGGAACATCCGTTCGACGGATCCTGGGGTTATCAGCCCATTGGCCTGTATGCGCCGACGCAGCGTTTCGGCGAGCCGGACGATTTCCGGTATCTCGTCGACCAGTGCCACCGGGCTGGTATCGGCGTGATCGTCGACTGGGTGCCGGCGCATTTTCCCCGCGACGAGCACGGCTTGCGCCGCTTCGATGGCACGGCCCTGTACGAACACGAGGATCCCCGCAAAGGCGAGCATGCCGACTGGGGCACATTGATCTTCAATTTCGGCCGCCGGGAAATCATCAACTACCTGATCGGCAGTGCGCTCTGCTGGATCGAGGAATTTCATATCGATGCATTGCGCGTCGATGCCGTCGCCTCGATGCTGTATCTGGACTATTCGCGCAAGGACGGCGAATGGATACCCAATGAGCTCGGCGGCAACGAAAATCTCGAAGCAGTCGACTTCCTGCGACGTTTGAATCGCGAGATACATGCCAGGGGCGCGATGTCGTTTGCCGAGGAGTCCACCGCATGGCCGGGTGTTTCGCGCCCGACAGAGTACGGTGGACTGGGATTTACTTACAAATGGAACATGGGCTGGATGAACGACACCCTCGCTTACATGCGCGAGGATCCGGTGCATCGACGCTATCATCACGACCAGATGACGTTTGGCCTCGTGTACGCGTTCAACGAGAATTTCGTGCTGCCCCTTTCGCACGACGAAGTCGTACACGGAAAGCGATCCTTGCTGGGCCGCATGCCCGGCGACGAGTGGCAGAAGTTCGCCAATCTGCGTGCGTATCTGGCGATGATGTACTGCCACCCGGGCAAGAAACTTCTTTTTATGGGCGCGGAGCTGGCACAGTGGCAGGAATGGAGCCACGATCGATCGCTCGACTGGCATTTGCTGGACAAGCAGGAACACCGCGGGATACAGAAGCTGGTCCAGGACCTGAACCGGCTGTACCGGCATACGCCACCGATGCACGAGGTCGATTTTGCAGCGGCGGGATTCGACTGGATCGACTGGCAGGACCGTGACTCCAGCATCTTTTCATGGATCCGGCGGGACCGGAGCGGCAATTCTGTGGCCTGCGTTGCAAACCTGACGCCGGTCGTCCGCTACGATTATCGCATCGGCGTTCCGCAGGGCGGCAGGTATGTCGAGCTGCTTAACACCGATTCGACGGTGTACGGTGGCAGCAATACCGGAAATTCCGGCATTGTCGTTGCCGAAGCGCAGCACAGTCACGGCAAGCCGTTCAGCCTGGGGTTGACGCTGCCGCCGCTGGCCACGCTGATACTCGGGCCGGCCGCTGCCGGATGAGCCACAAGATGGAGACGAATTGATGGCTGTATGTTCGGACGACACCGCTCGGATCGGAGATATCGAGCTATTGCAGGCGCCGGCGCTGCCCATGACCGCGGACGCGCTCCTCGAGGATCTTACTCACTACTTCTCGCGCTTGCTCGGCCGGCGCACGATCCGCACACGTTCGCCATTCCTGTTTCAATCAATCGTGTTCGCCGTTCGCGATCGCCTGATGGAGCGCTGGAACCAGTCGAATATCGCCATCGAGCGCAGCGACAGTCGCGTGACCTGTTACCTGTCGCTCGAGTTTCTGATGGGACGCCTGCTGCGAAATGCCCTGCTGTGTCTCGATATAGAAGAGGAAACGCGCGAGGCCCTGAACAGGCTCGGCCTCAATCTCGAGGACATACTCGATCGCGAGCACGATGCGGGACTCGGTAACGGCGGCCTCGGCCGGCTCGCTGCATGCTTCCTGGACAGTTGCGCGACGCTCAGGCTCCCGGTCGTAGGCTACGGTATCCGCTACCGCTACGGCATGTTCCGCCAGCACATCGACAATGGCACCCAAGTCGAAGAACCGGATCCCTGGTTGCGCGAAGGTTATCCCTGGGAAATCAAACGTTTCGAGTTTGCTCGCACTATCAAGTTCGGTGGTCACACGTGCTCGCAGACGGACGAGCACGGCAATTCACATCACAGCTGGATAGAAACGCACGACGTCCTCGCCGTCCCCTTCGACATACCGATTCCAGGTTACCGCAACGGCATTGTCAATACGCTGCGGCTCTGGTCCGCAGCAGCAACCGAGGAATTCGATCTCGAGGAGTTCAATGCCGGCAGTTACGTCGATGCGGTCGCGGCGAAGAATGCCGCTGAAAACATAACCATGGTGCTGTACCCGAACGCGGCCAGCGAGAACGGCCAGGAACTGCGATTGCGTCAGCAGTATTTTCTGGCATCGGCAAGCTTGCAGGACGTTTTGCGACGGTGGTGCCGGCGGCACGACGATTTCGACACCTTTGCCGATCAACACTGTTTCCAGCTCAACGATACGCATCCCGCAATTGCTGTCCCGGAGCTCATGCGACTTTTGATGGACGAGCGCGGGCTTGCCTGGAACACCGCCTGGCAAATCACGACGTCGACCATGGCGTATACCAACCACACTTTGCTGCCGGAAGCGCTGGAGCAGTGGTCGGTCGAGATGTTTCGCAGAGTGCTGCCACGAATTATGGAGATCATCCTCGAGATAAACGCAAGATTTCTTCACGAGGTCAGCCAGGCCTGGCCGGGTGACGCGGACCGGCTTCGTCGCATGTCCCTCGTCAGCAGCGATTCTGCAATGATCCGCATGGCGTACCTCGCCATCGTTGGCAGTTATTCCGTGAACGGCGTTGCCGCACTGCACTCGCGCCTGTTGCGTGAAGGACTGTTTCGAGATTTTGCCGAATTGTGGCCGGCCAAATTCAACAACAAGACCAACGGCGTAACTCAACGCCGCTGGCTCGCCGCCTGCAATCCGCGACTTGCGGCATTGATCACGGCGCGCATAGGCGACGGCTGGGTCACAGACCTGAATGAACTGGAAAAACTCCGGCCCATGGCGGGGGACCGGTCACTGCATGAAGAGTGGCGCGAAGCGCACATGGCCAACAAGTCCCGGCTCGCCACGGAAATCGCCTTGCGAACCGGTATACAGGTCAGCCCCTCGATGCTGTTCGACGTGCAGGTCAAACGTATCCACGAATACAAGCGCCAGCTGTTGAATCTCCTGCATGCGATTCACCTGTATGACCGAATTCGCCGCGGGGATGGCGACCAGCTCGTTCCTCGCGTGATCATCATTGGCGGCAAAGCGGCGCCGGGATACTTCATGGCCAAAGACATCATCCGCTGCATCAATTACGTGGCCCGGGTCATCAACTCCGACCCGGTAACGGAAGATCGGCTGCGATTGGTGTTTTTCCCCGACTACAATGTTTCGGCAATGGAACTTATCTGCCCGGCGGCCGACCTGTCGGCGCAGATTTCAACGGCCGGCAAGGAAGCGTCCGGCACCGGCAACATGAAGTTCATGATGAACGGGGCAATCACCATCGGCACGCTCGATGGCGCGAATGTCGAAATACTCGAGGCCGTTGGTTTCGACAACTTTTTCCTTTTCGGGCTGACGGTCGAGCAGATTCAGGAATTGCAGGGGCGTTACGACCCGCGGGCCATTATCGAGGCGGATCCGGATTTCAAGAGCGTCATGACGTTGCTGGAAAGCGGGCATTTCAATCCTGCGGAACCGGGTATTCTGGATGGCGTCGTCCGTTCGCTGCAGCAACCGCGGGACCCCTGGATGACAGCCGCCGATTTCCGGGCCTTCGTCGACGCCCACCTCGCCGCAGAGGCACGGTACAGGGATGTCGACCGGTGGACGGAGATGAGCATACGGAACACCGCCGCATCCGGCCGATTCTCGACAGACCGGACGATCCGAAACTATAACGACGATATCTGGCGCCTGAAGAAAATCGAACTCAACGGACAATGACCGGAAAAAAAAGGCGACCGAAATCTCCGGCACGGAATGTCAGCGACCGGATGACAAGCGGTCATAGCGATTCCCCGGGCGCAAGCTTCGACGGCGAAGGCGTCAATTTCGCCATCTTTTCCGAACGGGCCGAGTCGGTCGTTTTGTGCCTTTTCGACAACGACGGCCGTGAACACGACAACATCGAGCTCCGCGATGTCAGCGACGGCACCTGGCATGGCTACCTGCCCCGCTGCCAGCCGGGACAGCGCTACGGGTACCGCGTGCACGGCCGCTATGCCCGGGACGATGGACTGCGGTTCAACTCCGGCAAACTGCTGATCGACCCATATGCAAAAGCGCTCGATGGAAAATTTGCCTGGTCACCGTCCGTGTTCGATTTCATGAGACAGGGCGACGAATTTGTACCGAATTTCAGTGACAGCGCCCCGTTCGTGCCGAAAAGCGTCGTGACTGCCACGGCAAAGCATCGACGGCGCTCGAGGCCGCAAATTCCGTGGTCGAAGACCATCCTTTATGAAGCCAATGTACGCGGCTACACCATGCGCCATCCCGAAGTCCCCGAACTCGATCGTGGAACGTTTCGTGGCATGAGCCATGCGGCGATCCTCTCCTACCTCAAGTCACTTGGGATTTCGAGTATCGAACTCATGCCGGTCCAGGAATTCATCGACGAGGAGCAGCTGGCCTTACGCGCGCTGCGGAATTACTGGGGTTACAACAGTATCAATTTTTTCACTCCGGCCAGGCGTTATGCCGGCGATCATCCCGTTGATGAATTTCGCGACATGGTGAACGCGATCCATGATGCAGGTCTCGAAGTCATTCTTGATGTTGCGTTCAATCACACTGGCGAGAGCGATACCTTCGGACCGACCATTTCGTTTCGTGGCATCGACAACCTCAGCTACTACCGGACCGTTCCTGGCAAACCCGGTGAATACGTCAACGACACCGGTTGCGGCAATACTCTCAATGTCGACCATCCGCGGGTACGCGAACTGCTGATCGACAGCCTGCGCTACTGGGCATGCGACATGGGTGTCGACGGGTTTCGCTTCGATCTGGCGAGCGTGCTGGGACGAACGCGCGAGGGCTTCACCAATCGCCATCCGCTTTTTCAAGCCATTGATAATGATAATGTTTTGTCGAACGTGAAGCTTATCGCCGAGCCCTGGGACATCGGCCCGGGAGGCTACCAGCTCGGTCGGTTCCCGGCTTCGTGGCACGAGTGGAACGACAGGTACCGGGATTCTGCGCGGCGTTTCTGGCGCGGCGATCCGGGCGAGGCAGCAGAATTTGCACGGCGCATACACGGATCGGCCGATATTTTCGAATCCGCCGGCCGCGGACCTTTTGCCAGCATCAACTTTGTCACCGCACATGACGGATTCACGCTTGCCGATCTGGTGAGTTACCAATATCGGCATAACGAAGCAAACGGTGAGGGCAATCGTGACGGACACGACGAGAACTACAGCAGCAATTACGGCGTCGAGGGCGAATCGGATGACACCGAAATCGTAGCCCTGCGCCGGCGCCAGCGGCTCAATTTCCTCGCATCGTTACTGTTCTCCCAGGGCGTACCGATGCTGCTGGCGGGCGACGAGTTCGGCAACTCCCAGCAAGGCAACAACAATGCCTACGCGCAGGACAATACGACAGGCTGGCTCGACTGGTCCGACCGCCGGAACGACCCGGAATTTCACCGCCGAGTGCGCGACTTCATTCAACTGCGCAACGACTATCCGCTGCTGCGGCAGGACAGGTACCTGCACGGTCACGACCGCAGTGGCGTCGACTTGAAGGACATCGAGTGGCGCCGCCCGGACGGCGAGTCGATGCGGGATGCAGATTGGCCAATGTGCACGGCACTGATCCTGCTGTTGTCAGCGCACGAGCCCGACGCGCCGATCGCAGCGATCGCGGCTCTGATCAACACGTCCGTTGCTTCGCGCGATTTCCGCCTGCCGAACTATGACAATGGTGCTGGCTGGCACGTTGCGACGGGCAGTGCCGACGCCCTGCCCGTGCAATCGACATCGCATTGGTGGTCGGTGCCTGCGCGCTCGATCAGCTGTGCCGTTCTCAAACGGCGAGCAACCCGACGCAGCAGTTAACGCGCCGGTTCCGGCCCGGCATTCAACAGGAAATTCGGCGTCAGGCCCGGCAACGGGTCGAAGGCCAGATCGAGTTCCTCGAGATCGGCAGCCGATTCCAGCGTCATGGAGGCGAAGTCGTACAACCGGGTATCCAGCATGTGACTGCGCGTGACACGCTGCATGGATTTGAAAATGCTCACAACCCGATTCGGCGACAGTTTTTCCCACTCGGAGAGCATGTTCTTGATTTGCACACGTTGCAGATTCGCCTGCGAGCCGCAAAGATTACAGGGAATGATCGGATAACCGCGGGCACGCGCGAACCGTGCGATTTCCTTTTCGCGGCAATACACGAGCGGGCGAATCACGATATTCCGGCGGTCGTCGCTGACCAGTTTCGGCGGCATGGTCTTCAGACGCGAGCCGTGAAACATGTTCAGGAAAAGTGTCTCGACCAGGTCGTCCATGTGATGCCCGAGCGCAATCTTGTTCGCGCCAAGCTCGCCGGCGGTCCGGTACAGGATGCCCCGCCTCAGCCGCGAACACAGTGAACACAGGGTCTTTCCCGGCTTGATCTTGTCCATGACAACGCTGTAGGTATCTTCCGACACGATCCGGTATTCGACTCCGAGTTTGTCGAGGTACTCGGGCAGCACATGCTCGGGAAAGCCCGGTTGCTTCTGGTCGAGGTTTACCGCGACGAGATCGAAGTGCACCGGCGCACTGCGCTGCAATCCGATGAGCATGTCCAGCAGCGTATAGGAATCCTTGCCGCCGGACAGGCACACCATGATGCGATCGCCATCGTCGATCATGTGATAGTCGGAGATCGCTTCGCCCGTTTTGCGGCGCAGCCGTTTTTGCAATCTGTTCAGTTGGTCGGTTTTCATGGGGGTGAATGGTACAGGGGCATTGAAGCCCATAGCCAGAGTCGGGTGTGCGGGCGGAACCCGGCTGCTTTCCAGCCCTCCAATACCCTTGAAACACCCGGTTTCCGGCCCAAGATCGTCGGCTGGTCACCAAGTCCTGACGGAGTCTGCGAATGTTAAAGCGCATTGCCCTTTTCCTCGCCACGAACCTGGCTGTCATCCTGGTTCTCAGCATCGTGTTGCGCCTGCTCGGCGTCGACCGGATTCTCGATGAATCGGGCACGGGCCTGAATTACGAAGCGCTTTTGGTCATGTCCGCCGTCATTGGTTTCGGCGGTTCGTTCATATCGCTGGCCCTGTCCAAATGGATGGCCAAGCGCGCGACCGGCGCGCGTGTCCTCACGAACCCGACGAACAGCACCGAATCCTGGCTGATCAACACCGTGCAACGCCTCTCGCAAAACGCCGGCATCGACATGCCCGAAGTGGCCGTTTACGACGCTCCCGACATGAATGCATTTGCGACCGGGGCAAGGCGCAACAGCGCTTTGGTTGCAGTCAGCACCGGTCTGCTCCGCGGCATGAAACAGGATGAAGTGGAAGCCGTCCTGGCGCACGAGATTTCGCACGTCGCCAATGGCGACATGGTGACCCTGACCCTGGTGCAGGGCGTCGTGAATACTTTTGTCATTTTTCTCTCGCGCATCGTCGGGCACATCATCGACCGCGTGGTGCTCAAGAATGACCGGGGCTATGGTATTGGCTACTTCCTCTCGGTACTGATCGCACAACTGCTCCTCGGCATACTCGCGAGCATCATCGTCATGTGGGTCTCTCGCCATCGCGAGTTTCGCGCGGACGCAGGGTCCGCGAGCCTGGTCGGCAAGCAGCCTATGATCAATGCCCTCGCCCGGCTCGATCGCAGCCAGCCTGCCGCGCTTCCGCAATCGCTGCAGGCGTTCGGCATATCGGGAAAGCGCGCCGGCACGGGGCTGTCACGACTGTTCCTCAGCCATCCGCCGATTGCCGAGCGCATCGCGGCCCTGCAGGCGCTGCATTAAAGTCTCTTCGCTGGATGCAATAAGGGTTATTACCTGCCGGCAGCAGGAATTGCACATAGGTGCAATCGCTGCAGCCTGCTAGAATTCTCCGGGCAGACCCAAAGGGAGTACTCGATTTGCGCAGGCCGTTGACATTCTCGTGGACGAATGCGCAATCGCTGCCTGCCCTCTTTGCCCTTTCGCTGCTCACCGGCTGCGGCAGCCTGCCGCCGATCTCCACCAACGTCGATTACTGCTGCAAAGCACAGATGCCGGGATTGAAGACTTTTCGCATCGAGTTTTCGGACATGCCGGAGTTCTTGAAGCCCATGTTGCGCGACGAGGCGGCCATCGTGCTCCACGAAAAAGGTATCGACTACACCGAGGGGGATGCCCACGCCGTTCTGAAAATGACCTACGTGCACAACCCGATGCCCGCGGAAGTACTCGAAAAAGCACCGGACGATTTCTCAGAGCCACTGTCGCCGGGTGGCGAAACCCGATTCATGGCGGAAGTGAAAATAGAAATTCGTGACGCCGTCACCAATGAAATGATCTGGTCCGGCAGCATGGTGCGCGCCCACCGTGTGCAGATGGGTTCCTACATGCACGATGTGGTCGCGCGATCCGCCATGCGCGACGCATTCACGACACTGTTTGATGACTATCCGGTTGAGGATTGAACACTATGCGCTGGATCATTGTGGCCGACGAAGCGACTGCCGAGTTCTACCAGCAGGACAAGAAGTATTCCCCAGTCCGAAAATCTTTCGAGTTGCACAATGATACCGCAAGGAAGAAGGTCGATGACATCATCACCGACCACGGCGGTCGCAGTTATGACAGCTTCGGCAAGGGCCGTCATACCATGGCGAAGGAAAAGTCGGGACCGAAAATGCAAAGTGCCGTCGTCTTTGCCCGATTGATTTCCGGGAAGATTACGGCGGCGTTGAACAGCGGTGACATTACCGAGTTCGGGGTGATTGCCGCGCCGAAATTTCTCGGCATCCTGAGAAAATCGCTGGGCGGAGCCCACGGCTCCGAGCCTTGCCTCACGATCTCGAAGGAAGTGGTCGGTCAGGGCAATGCCGTTGTCGATCGCCTGCTGGCCGAGCTGTGACGCCCGGCAGAATCAAGGTGACGCGACTGCCTCCCGGATGCCGCTAGCCGCCCGCGGTCAGCCACAATGCGCACGTGAAAATCCTCTGCGCACCCGACAGTTTCAAAGACTGCCTGCCCGCGAGTCGTGTTGCGTCGGCCATGCAACGCGGCATACGACGGGGATTTCCCCACGCGCTCATCGATACCTGCCCGGTCGCTGACGGCGGCGAAGGCACGGCCAAGGTTTTGGCGGAGGCAACTGCCGCGCGGCCGCATGCCATCCCGGTTTGCGGACCGTTGGGTGACACCGTGTATGCGCTTTTCTACCGGGGCGACGAGCCACGCGTGGCCATCCTCGATATGGCATCTGCCGCAGGCCTGATGCTGGTCGAGCCCTCCAGGCGCAATGTCATGCGCTCCACCACTTACGGGGTCGGCGAGCTGTTGCTGGCGGCCTGCGGGACGGGAGCACCGCGAGTCGTCATCGGTGTGGGCGGCAGCGCCGGAAACGACGGTGGTTGCGGCATGGCACAGGCTATCGGCGTGCGATTTCTCGATGCCTCGCGTGCAAGCATTCCCGCGCCGATGGGCGGCGAGGACCTCCTTTCCATTGCCGCCATCGACATCAGCGGCATCGATCCGCGCATCGCTACCACCGAATTTGTCGTTGTCTGCGATGTCGGCAATCTCCTGTGCGGCAAACGGGGTGCGGCGCCGGTGTACGCCGCTCAGAAAGGTGCGACTGAATCGCAAATCGCTGCTCTTGATCGTGGCCTTGCCAATCTCGCGAACATCGTCAGCCGCGATCTCGGTATCGACATGACCGGCCCGCGCTGCGGTGCTGCCGGCGGCCTTGCGGCCGGCCTGCTTGCATTTGCTGCAGCGAAACTCGAAAGCGGAATCGACATCGTTCTGGATGCTGTGAATTTCGACGCCCGGGTGAAAAACTGCGATCTTTGCCTGACCGGTGAGGGCAAACTGGACAGCCAGTCGCTCGAGGGCAAAGCCTGCCTCGGCGTAGCCCGGCATGCGGCGCAACAGAACGTGCCGGCTATTGCGCTGGTCGGCTCGGTTGCCGCCGGCGCCGAAAAGATGTTGCAGGCCGGTTTGACGGCGTATGAACTCATTGGCAAAGGACTCTCGATGATCGAATCGATACGGCGCGCCGAGGAACTCATTGCCGATACCGCGGAACGTGTAGTGACACGTTTCCACGAAGTGAAAACCTAGCGCATCGGGAACTCTGCGGATTCTATCGGCAGGCCCCCTGCGCCGAACCCTTACCCGACGTCGGGCAATAGATGTCATGCAACAAACGAATCACCCGGTCGGCCGGACCGGGACTCAGTGCATAAAAAATGGTCTGCGATTCACGGCGCGTTTGCACCAGGCCCTGTTCGCGCAGGCGAGCCAGTTGCTGCGACAACGCAGACTGGCTTAAGGGCACAATGGCGTTCAATTCGCCCACCGACCGCTCCCCTTCCGCGAGCGAGCACAGGATCAGCAACCGGCTTTCGTTGCCGAGCGCTTTCATGAGGCCGGCAGCTTCGCCGGCATGAGCCCGCATTTCCGCCATTGAGCTGTCGCTAACTGATTGTTTTTCAATCATATTGTGTGTCTCTGAATGTCCCGCGGCATTGCGGCGCTGGCGGTATGGTGGATTTCCCCAATTGCGGTGCCGGTTAAATATAG
>Ga0299906_10000788_pt1 | contig 28322 bp, 23 predicted proteins | sample RVTome_14_FD_200259 | JGI IMG/M metagenome (GOLD analysis project Ga0299906, IMG submission 200259) | Soil microbial communities from uranium-contaminated site in the Upper Colorado River Basin, Wyoming, United States - RVT145D125 (version 2) ...
GTCCTTGCGTCGATGGCGCGATACGCCGGAGTGCTCGATTCGAAACGGGGGCTGCGCCGCGTCACGCTCGAGCGCCGGGGCGTCCGCCGGTGGACAGATGTCCGCGATGGTCATCGCGGACAGCTCTTCGCGCGCGTAGCCGTAGTCGCGAACGGCGGCCTCGTTCACCGCCAGGAACGCCAGCGTCGCGAGGTCGTACACCCACATGGGCTGCGGGTTGCTCTCGAAGAGCAACCGGTACCGTTCCTCGGAGGCTCGCAGCGCTTCGAAGGAGCTGTGTCGCTCGGTGACGTCGTGAAAGGTCCAGACGCGACCGACGGTTCGTCCCTGGAGGCGCTGGGGGCGCGAGTGCCGCTCGAACACCCTGCCATCCTCGAACGTCAGGATGTCGCAGCTCTCGGCCTCCGTGTCGGCGTACAGCTCTCGCACCCTCGCCCGGAAGGCCTCGGGATCCTCGAGCTGGTCGAGCACCCAGTCGAGCGCTTCGTCGTCATCGCGTGCCGCTAGCACCCGGTCGGGGATGCGCCACATCTCCGCGAAGCGGTCGTTGAACTCGACGATCCTTCCGGACAGGTCCGTCACCAACACGCCGTCCATCGTGGCCTCGAAGGTCCCGCGCAGCACAGAGAGGCCATGCCTCAGCTCGTCGTTGGCCTGAAGCAGCTCTCGAGAGCTCAGCTCGAGAGCGCGCTCGAGCATGGCGCGCTCCTCGTCGGAGGCGTGGTACGCCTCGCTGACGGCTTCGATGACAGCCGGATGCTCGCGCTCGAGTGCGGCAGGATCCGCCACGTGTTTGCGAAGCTGCCGCCTGAGGAGGCGGTGGATCGGCCGCGCCACGCTAGGCCTCGGACAGCAGCGTGATGGTCATGGTCTGGTTGTGGAGCTCGCATCGCGCCGAGGGGGTGAACGGCGAGATCTCCCCGTACGAGTAGAAGCCGATCAGCGCAGCGTCGGGGCCGACGACGTCGCGTACGCCTTCCACCTCCTCCTCCACTCGCTGCTTCAGGACCATCTTGCGGCCCACACAACTGATCAGCAGGCCGAGCGAGGCGCGCGCTCCGGCCAGGCTGGCGAGGCTGTGATCGGCCGCGCCAACGGCGCCATCGATCAACCGGTCGAAGTTCGCCTTCATGAGGCGCGCGAAGGACCCCTCGGGGACGTCCCCCGCGAAGGTCAGGCTCTGCTCTGCTTCGTTCACGCCGAGGATCGTGCGCACCACGCCCGGATCGCCCGCCTCGCCGCCGCGCCTCAGGCTCAGGGGGAACAGCAGGCCGGTGGCGGGAAGTCCTGCCGCGTGATCGCCGAGGTAGTCCTTGTACAGGGCGAGCGCCGAGCGCCCATCCAGCTCGTAGAGCACGTTCCCAGCGGACCTGGTGATCGTGCGCTCCGGGCCAAACGGGTCCCAGCCACCCAACGATCCGTACCCGACCTGGAGGCGCTCCCCGTAGAGGCCGACCGCCGCGACCGCGCCCGTCTCCGGCCGCTCTCCAGTCACCACGAGCGTCTCCTGGAAGCGGTCGGCATCGCCGGAGAGCCCGCCCGTGACGCTCACTCCCCCAGGGAGCCCCGCGGCGAGGCCGTTCGCGAGCTCGGTGCCGTTGACTCGCAGCCCATCCGTCAGCACCAGGACGTGGGCGAGCCCCGCGGCCGGTAGCGCGGCGGCGAGTCTCCGTCCCACGTCGAGGCTCTCGGCGGGATTCTGGATCGGTGAGCGCGCGAGTCGGACTCGCGTGGCATCCAGGCGAATCGCGCTGACGGCGAGCGACCCGTCTCGAACCTGGGTTCCCAGGATCTCCCCAGCGGTGGAGCAGCCGAAGACCGGCACGCCCCTGTGAGCCTCGCGAAGCTCCCGCACGAGCGCTCCGTCCGCAAGAACACCGCGGCTGCCGAACACGAGCACCAGCGATGCCGCGCTCCCGAGGCCGCATGGGAAGGCGGGCTCCCATCCCGATACCGGCGTCCACGTTGCCTGCTCGACGCGCAATCCAGACCTCCTCATCCAGCTCGCCCCGAGGTCTCGTGCAAGGTCCGCGCCAAACGGGGGCAAGTTCCCTGCCCTCGTGGTGACCTCGGCAAGAGCAGACGCCGCAGTCGGTTCCTGCGCTCGGCACTTCAGAGCGGCGGGGCCGGGGCGGACGAGCGGTTGGGCGTCATTCCCGAATCCGGGTTTCCTTCCCGAAGGCGCTCCACGCTCGCGGCCGCCTTGAAACGCCGCCCCCCGTGGCGCAGTATGTCGCTCGTGTCCGGCTACAAGGTTCGGCTCGAAGACGGGAGCGAGGTCGGTCCCCTCGACCTGGACTCGCTGAAGAACTGGTACCAGGAGGGGCTGATCGGCGCCGACACCCCCACCCTCAAGGCCGGGACCCGCAAGTGGGCCTCCCTGAGCCGGCTCGTTCCGATCCACGAGTGGGGCGGCCGCTCGCGCAAGCGACGCAAGAAGCGCAAGGCCGACGCCCCCGGCGGCGCCGTCGCCGATCCGGCGCCGCGCTGGCACAGCGCCCTGTGCGGGCTGGTCCTGCTCGCCGCGGGCGTCGCAGCCGGGTACGCGTACTTCTTTCCCGCGCGCTGGCATCCCGACCTGGACGGCCTCCCCTGGCGGGACGTGGGCCTCGGGGCTTTGATCCTGGCCCTGGGGCTCGCCGGCGGCTGGAACCTGGCACGGCGACTGGTCCGGGGCGCGCTGCTGCTCGTCGCGGTGGGCGCGGCCGCCGCTGGCGGCCTGCTGTTCTTCCGGGAGGCGGGCCTCGAGGCGTGGCTCTCCCTGGCGGCAGCGTGGCTGCTGTTGGTGGGGATGATCGTGCTGCTGGCGCCCCGGTCCCAGACCTGGCTCTACGTCGCGCTCGGCCTGCTGTTCGTCGCGGCCGGCGTCGCCGGCGTGGGCCGATTCGCCTGGCTCCCCGTCACGGACGTGGAGCGCCAGGTCCAGGAGTGGGCGGAACCGGTTCCCGCGCCGGCTCCCCTCGGTGGCGGGTGGAAGATCGTGCCGCCCGAGGGCTGGGTCGCGCTGCGTCCGGGCAACCCCTTCGCCCCCCCCGGCGACAGCACCGTCGTGGTCCTGGCCGAGCCCCGGGTCCGGGGCTTCGCCCTCGCCCGGGTGGATCGGGCGAGCCAGGTGGGCGCCGCGCTGGACGCCTACCTCGACCGCGTCGTCGAGGAGCGGCGCCGGGCCGTCCCGGCCATCCAGATCGTGGACCGCAGCGACGTGGACGTCGCGGGCTTCGGGGGCCGGCGGGCCTTCGGCGGCTGGGGGTCCGAGGCCGGCGCCTTCCAGGAGACGGCGACCGCGTGGCGGGACGGGTGGCTGCTGTTCGGGCTCCAGGCGTGGGCACCGGAAGGCGGTGCGGGCAGGCGGCAGGTGGAGACGATCCAGCAGTCGCTCCGGGTGGAGGCCCCTCTCACGCCGCGAATCGTCAAGCGGGCCGCCGAGCTGGCCGAAGCGGTCACGCTGCTCACCCCGGCATCCGCGCGCAAGCTCGTGCTCGGCGCGGAGACTCTCGAGCTCTCCCCGGAGGGGGCCTTCCAGGCCGCCGCCCTCACCGTGCAACGCGGCCGGGGCAGCCTGACCGCGGACGACGCGACCCGACTCGGCGAGCTGACCGAGCAGCTGCTCGACGGCGTCCCCCGGCGGCAGCGGGCGGCGCTGGCCGGCTACCTCCAGACTCCCGGGGCGGCTGCCCCAGGGACGAGCGGCGAGCAGCTCGCGACCCTGGAGTCGGGGCTGGCGTCTCTGCCCGAGGCGGAGCGCCTGCGGCTGCAGTGGCTGTGGGAGGCCGTGATTCTGGCCGCTCCGGGGCCGGGCTGAGGAGGAACGGATGCGCCGGCGACACCTGATCGGCAGCCTGGCCGCCCTCGGCGCTGCGAGGCTGCCGGCCCCGGCCTGGGCGCAACCGGACCCGCCGGCGGACCTGCGCATCACGGATCTGAAGGTGCTGGACGTCCGCGGACCCCGGGAGCGGCAACGGCTGGCGTACCAGTGGCAGGTGACGCCGCTCCACGTCTACCCCGAGCACGCGCCGGGCCCGTACCCGGCGGACCCGACCCTCCCCCCCGAGACCTACGAGCACCGGGTGCTCTACCTGAAGATCGAGACCGGGGGCGGTCCGGAGGGCTTCTACGGCCTCGTGGACCCCGAAGCCGCCGTCGTGGTGCTCCGGCAGCTCCGGGAGTTCCTGATCGGGCAGGATCCCCTCGCGATCGAGACGATCTGGGACAAGCTCTACCGCATGAACCGCCACTCCCGGGCGGGTCACTACATGATGGCGCTCAGCGCCGTGGACAACGCGCTCTGGGACCTCGCGGCGAAGCACTACGGCGTCCCCGTCTACCGGCTGCTCGGCGGGCCCACCCGGGAGAGCGTCGAGGCCTACGGGAGCTGCCTCGGGGACTCCGTCGCGCCCGAGAGCGTCGCCCGCCGCTGCGTCGAGCTGAAAGGGCAGGGCTTCCGGCACCAGAAGTGGTTCTTCGCCCACGGACCCTCCCACGGCAGCCCGGGGCTGCTCGCGAACGTGGAGCTGGTCCGCACGCTCCGGGAGTCCCTGGGCGACGAGACCGGGATCATGTTCGACGCGTACAACGGCTGGGATCTGGTGTACGCGAAGGAATGGGCCCGGCTCGCCGAAGCGTACAGTCCGGCCTGGATCGAGGAGGCATTCTCCTCGGAGAAGCTGCAGAGCTTCGTCGAGCTGCGGCGGAGCACGTCGATCCCGGTGGCGACCGGAGAGCACTTCTACGGGCGCTGGGAGGTGAACCGCTTCCTGCGGGCCGACGCCCTGGACGTGGTCCAGGCGGACCCCGAGTGGTGCGGCGGCGTCAGCGAGCTGGTGCGGATCTGCACCCTCGCCTCGGCGAACGACGTGCGGGTCGTGCCCCACGGTCACAACATCCACGCCGCGCTCCACGTGATCGCGAGCCAGTCCCCCATGACCTGTCCGCTGGCGGAGTACCTGATCCACTTCAAGCCCGGCAAGGCCTACTTCGAGAAGGACCCGCCGGTGCCGGTGGACGGCAGGATCCCGCTGCCCACCCGGCCCGGCTTCGGCATCGAGCTCGACGAGTCGAAGATCCGGGAGATCCGCCCCTTCGAGGCGAAGAGGGGGGTCAGGTCTTGCCTTTTGCCTGATTCGACGCCGACGGCTTCACGACGGCCTGACCCACGGCTCCGCGGCAAGGGCAAGAAACAAGACCTGACCCCTCTGTAGCTAGGCCCCGTCGCCGAGCTTGCGAACGGCGTGCTCCACGGCGCGAGCCGTCAGCGTAGTTCTCCACGTCGTGGACCTCGTTCCAGGCGTCGAGCATCGACGTCCTCGGATCGCGGCCCATGCGGGCGCCTCCCATCTCGTGAATCGCGCGTCCCGGGGGCATGTGCTCTGCGAAGCTTCCGGTCTCCAGGGCTCCGGCGGCCTCGAGCATCTCCACGGCCGTCTCGGAGACGTCCCGCACCATCGCCGCCTCCTTGTCCCCGAAGCTGAAGTCGATGTGGAGGGAGGGAATCCCGAGGTGGTCCACCAGGGTGGGGTCGATGGAGACGGCGTTCTCCTTGCGCGGCAGACACTCTCCGAAGCCCGCCATCCCGATCGTCCACGGACCGTCGTCCCGGAGAGCACCATTGAGGCTCGCCCCGAGCGCCGCCGGGCGGGCCGGTTCCTGCTCACGGGCTCGACCGACATCATGCTCCTGCCCCGCTTGTCCGAATCTCTGGCTGGGCGGATGGAGATCCTGAGCCTGAGGCCCTTCTCGCAGGGAGAGATCGAGAGAAGGCGCGAGGGTTTCGTCGACGCCCTCTTTGCGTCACGGACGCCCCGACCCGTGAGCGGCGGGCTCGCCCGCCGGGAGCTGATAGCCCGAGTCGTGAGAGGCGGCTATCCCGAGATCCTGCGACGAGGTTCTGCGCCGCGACGAGCGGCGTGGTTCGGCTCCTACCTGACGACGATCCTCCAGCGGGACGTGCGGGATCTGCCCTTTGGTCCGCGCCTTGTGGCACTTCCCGTCGATTCGATCTGGAGAGTCGAGGCGACTCGTACGAGGAAGCCAGTCTCGCGTGGTTAGCTCCTCGAGACCCAAGTGAGCCGTCGCGTGCGACAACGCCGCTCGCGCGGGAACTTCTCAGTCGGGTCGCGATAGACCTGTCACCGCCCACGGGGGGTCAGATCTTGCCTCTTGCCTCTGTGGCGGCCGAGAGCTTCTGAAAGGCGCGCAACTTCCGAGCTCGCGTCGCGAAGAGCCAAACCGACCCCCGAGACGGACCGGATCGCATCCCCGTAGCGTTCGAGCGGCGGCCTTCTTGTGGCACTGGTATGGGCCTGCTCGCTCCCAGCCCCAGGTGGGCTTCACTTTCACGCGGACCTCGAGCGAGTGCCCGTGGGGGCAAGAGGCAAGACCTGACCCCCTCAGTGCAGGTGGGCGGGATCGGCCGCGTGCGCCTCGTAGTGCTGTCGGAGCAGATCCTTCCCGTAGTCGTTGCCGTTCGGCGTCCGGACCACCGAGTGGACGTGGCGGCGGCTGGGGACCGGCGGGCCCTCGAGGGCGATCGGGCCCTGGTGATCGAACTCGATGAGGATCACCGGGCTGTGCACCCGGTAGTAGAAGGCCGCGTCGTCGCCCGTGTCTCCGATCCACGCGAAGTACGTCTCGTCCAGGTGCGCCTCCACCTCTTCCATGCGGATCCGGGCGTGGCCCGCGGGCAGGTTCCCGACGTACTCCCCCACGAGCTCCAGAAGCAGGTCGCGCTGCGGCGGGTCGAGGCGGACCGCCGCGATGCCCGCGTAGTCGAGGACCAGGTTGTCCTGGTAGGCCTGCGCGAGGGCGTTGCCGCGAGTCTTCTCCACGTCGAGGAACGCCAGCTTCCGCTGGGTGTCGTCCAGGGACCGCATCAGCGCGAGGCCGGCAGCCTGCTCCTCCTGCATGACCGAGATCCCCTCGTGCCCCCCCGACAGGGCGACGGTCGGCTCCGAGCCCATGAAGACCGGGGTCATGACCACCTGATCCCCCAGCACGAAATAGTTGATCGCGAGGTGGTGGCCGTCGAGCTGCCAGCCCCAGGGCTCGCTTTCGGAGGGCTCCCCCATGACCGTGATGTGGTAGAGCCCCTCGCCGTACTCCTCGTGGTTGCCGACGAGCTCGGCAAGGTGCCCGTTCAGCTTCATGACGTTTCGGCTCTTCTCCAGCCCGCTGGGACTGAGGCCCGCGGCCAGTAGCGCGAAGGCCTCGGCTCGGCCCGCCGCGTCCATCTCCCCGAAGCGGACACCCTGGCGCGGCGCGCGATGGATGTTGTCCCACCGCCGCCACTCGAGGTCGTCGATGGGGAACGCGGTCCGGCCCCGCTGCTCCTCGGTCAAGACCGCCAGGAACGCCTCCGCTGCTCGGCTGACCGGAGCGGTCGAGACGCCGGCGCCCTGGACGCTGAAGAGGTCGGGGCGCGGCGTGCCGTCGGTCGTCACCCCCACGAAGGGCTCCGCGAGCGCCTTCTCGCGCATCGCCGCGAAACCCTGACCACCGGCCGTCGTGGCGATGAGCGCGGCGATCGAGGCCACCCCTGTGAGAGCGAAGCTGATGGCCGCGCTGGATCGTCGCATGTCGTCCTCCGGTTGGACCGCGGCTACGACTCTCCGTTTCCGAGGCCCGCTGGCGAGACTAACCCATCTCCGAGGGTGACCGCTCGAACGGGTTGACGACCTCCACGCCGTCGAAAACCTGTCCCGCGGAGAGGTCTTCGCTCAGCAGGACACCGCAACCGAGTCGGACGGCGGCGCCGACGATCAGCGCGTCCCAGAACGAGAGCGAGTGGCGATCCTGGATGTCCCAGGACAGCTCGACCAGCGACGGCGCGTCGGAGGGACCCACCCAGTGGAAGAGGGCACGTACGTCGTCCCGCGCTTCCTCGGTGGAAAGGCCAGGCTTCAGCTTCCTCGTGACGGTGGTGTAGTACTCGTCCAGCACCTGGCCGCTGACCCGGCCCCGGCGCGTCTCCCAGAGGAAGTCGAGCCACTCGTGGGCGCGCTCCTGTTTTCGGGAGACACGGGAGTCGCGGGAGTAGACGAGGACGTTCGTGTCAACGAAGACGGGCGCGGTCATGCAGCTCCTCCCTCGAGGGATAGGAGCCCCGGCTCAATCGTCGAGGCTCACGGCGCATGAACCGCCGGCGAGCTGTCTCGTACTCCGACTCGGACCGCATGTGCTGGCGAAGCAGGTCGCCCACGAGACGCGCGACGCTCGTGTTCTGCTCGGCGGCGCGGATCCGCGCCCACCGGAGGACCTCCTCGTCCGTCGTGATCGTCAGGTTGGGCATCGAGCCTCCACGAGCCTAGTGTACCACGAGGCCCGTGTGTCGATGTCAGCGCGATAGGGATGAATACCGGCCTTGGCGACCGCTCCACGAGCTTCGAGGCGATCCAAAGCCTGGTCGACGCAGCGGACCTCGGGTCGGTCGGGCTGTACGCACTCGATCCCGGCGGGCTACATCCGCTTCGGAGCGCCAAGAACTCGTACATGACGCACTCCGGGCTCTCGAGCCTCGCCAGCCGAACGGGCGGGCTGCTGATCACCGGCACGAACGACATCCGGGGCGCGATGACGCGCATCCTGGACGATCAGCGCGGCTACTACCTGATCGGCTACACCCCCGACGAGGAATCGCTGCGATCCGCCCGAAGAGGTGCTCGCGGCCACCGCATCGAGATCGCCACGCGACCCTCGGGGCTGAGGGTCCGCTCCAGACGCGCCTTCTACTCCCTGTCGGCAAGGCGGGAGCGGGCAGAGCCCGCCGATCCGGTCGAGCGACTGGTCGCCGCCGCAGAGCCGCCGTTCGCCGCGGCCGACATCGCGCTGCGGCTCACCCCGATCTTCCTCCACGAAGAGGAGCGTGGGGCCCTGGTCCGCTCGCTCCTCCACATCGACACCCAGAGCCTGACGTTCACCGAGCGCCCGGACGGCATGCGGCAGGCCCAGGTGCAGCTCGCGACGCTGGTCTTCGCGGGTGACGGGCGACTGGCAGCGAGGGACGCCCGGGAGCACACCCTCTCGGTGGCCGCCGAGGGCTTCGACGCGGCGCTACGAGGGGGCCTCGTCTACTCTTTCGAGACGGAGACGCTCGGGCCCGGAGGCTACCAGGTCCGGGCCGCGCTGCTGGACACGGCCTCGGGACGGGTCGGCTCCGCCAGCCGCTTCGTCGAGATTCCCGAGCTCCAGAAGGGACGGCTCGCGGTATCCGGCATCGCGCTCAGCGGGGGTGCTTCCAAAGAGAACGCGGACCCCGGGACGACCGCCGCGGTTCGCCGCTTCCGACCGGGCGAGATGGTCACCTACGCCCTCTACGCCTACGAGGCCCGCCGCCAGCTCGAGGTGCGACCGGCAATCTACCGGGACGCCGTGACGGTGTACGCGTCGCAGGCGCTGCCGTTCGACGGCACCGACCAGGACGATCCCGGGCGGCTGGCCGTGGTCGGACGCCTTCGGCTCGCCCCGGACCTCCAGCCGGGCCCCTACACCCTGGAGGTCGCCGTCACCGACCCGAAGGGCGGCCGCAAGCACCGCACCGCCCGCCAGTGGGCGGAGTTCGAGATCGTCGACCCTCGATCTGTCGCCGGCACCGCCCCCGAGACCAGGTAGGCGATCCGGTCGTCGGCGTCGGCTCGTGGTGTGGCAGTGTCTCCGACTCGAGCCGGCCGGACTCGCCGCCGACGGAGGGGCGCGCGGAAGCTCTCGGGAACAATCGCAGCTTCTTGTACGATGACACTGATCGAGGAGACAGAAGCATGCTGATACGCCGTGCCACCGACATCCCGTCCTCGGAGATCACACCGGAGTCCGCGTACGTGAAGCGACGCCGGTTTCTGACGTCGGCCGTCGCCGCGGGGGTCGTGGCCGCCGCGGGACCGCGCGCGACGCTGGCCGCTGGCCCGGCTCCGGTCGGTACACCTTTCGGGTTGCAGCCCGACGACGAGGCGACCCCGTGGGAGGACGTCACTACCTACAACAATTTCTACGAGTTCGGCACCGGCAAGGGGGATCCCGCGCGCAACGCCCACACCTTGCAGACCCGGCCATGGACCGTGAAGGTGGACGGCCTGGTCCAGAACCCAGGCGAGCTCCAGCTCGAGGATTTCGTCAAGGCGTCGACGCTGGAGGACCGGATCTACCGCTTCCGGTGTGTCGAGGCCTGGTCGATGGTGGTGCCCTGGCGGGGCTTTCCCCTCGCCGACGTGCTGAAGCGGGCCGAGCCGCTGGGCAAGGCGCAGTACGTGGAGTTCACGACGCTGCTCGACAAGGAGCAGATGCCCGGCCAGCGCCGCAGTGTGCTCGACTGGCCGTACATGGAGGGGCTCCGCCTGGACGAGGCTATGCATCCGCTGACGCTCCTGGTGACGGGCGTTTACGGCCGTGAGCTGCCCAACCAGAACGGCGCGCCGCTGCGACTGATCGTGCCCTGGAAGTACGGGTTCAAGGGCATCAAGTCGATCGTTCGGATTCGGCTCACGGAAAGGCAGCCGGCCACCGCCTGGAACAGCCAGGCGCCGCAGGAGTACGGCTTCTACAGCAACGTGAATCCCGGGGTGTCGCATCCGCGTTGGAGCCAGGCCAAGGAGCGGCGCATCGGCGAGTTCTTCAAGCGGCCCACGCTGATGTTCAACGGTTACGCCGACCAGGTGGCGTCGCTGTATGCCGGCATGGACCTGAGCCGGAACTACTGAGTGGACGCCGCCGCGCCTGCCGCGGCGCGCACCGTGCGGGAACCGCGATTCTTCCGGCCGCTCCTGGTCGTCGCGTGCAGCCTGCCAGCCGTCTGCGCGATCGCCGGTCTGGCCTCCGACGTCCTGCGCCGCACGCGCTACTTCGGCTCCAACCCGATCAACTCTGTCGAGCACTTCCTGGGCCAGTGGACGCTGGGGCTGCTCGTGGCGACGCTGTGTGTGACGCCGCTACGCCAGCTTCTGGGCTGGAACTGGCTGGCGCGGCATCGCCGTACGCTGGGACTGTTCGGCTTCGCCTACGTGATGCTCCACTGGCTCGCCTATGCGCTCCTCGACGTCCAGCTCGACTGGGCGCTGCTGGTGGAGGACCTGACGAAGCGTCCGTACATCATGATCGGCATGGCGGGGCTGTGCCTGTTGGTGCCCCTGGCCGTCACCTCGACCCAAGGCTGGATCCGGCGTCTGGGAGGACGCCGCTGGAATCTCTTGCACCGCCTGGTGTATCCCGCCGCGGCGCTGGGTGTCGTCCACTACTGGATGGCGGTCAAGGCCGACGTGCAGGGACCGCTGCTCTTCGCGCTGGCCTTCGGATTGCTGTTCGCGCATCGACTCTGGCGCTGGCGAACACGGCCTGCGGGACCGATCGCCGGCCCCCGCCGGCCTTAGAGCCGAGGCACTTCGCCGTTGCGCCCCTGTGCGGACAGCCCACGAGACGGCGACAAGCAGCCGGCCGCCACGCTCAAGTCCGGAAGCAGACAGAGCTTGCTCGCTCACATCGCAGCAAGCAGGACGCTGTCCGCGGTCTTGTCCGACAAGGACAACGTGCTCCGGTCCATCCACTCGAGGCCCTTGCTCCAAATCGGAGACCCGGCAAGCCGTTCGCCTCCAAGGAGCTCTTCCTCGAGCACATCGGCCCAGCCGTCCGACTCAGCGAGCGCCCGGCCGGGCCTACTCTGAGTGGAGCAGCACGCCACTCTCCTTGACGCCGCCCGCCCACAGCGTCACCGCGTCGTCGAGCTCGATCGCGCGGAACGGCTTGGTGAGAAACCCGTCGATTCCGGCGTCGAGGCACCGCTGCTGCTGCGCGGACTCGTCATGGGCGGTGAGTGCGACCACGGGCAGGTCCCGCTTGCCGCGCTTGCGCAGCTCGACGACAGTCGCCGGGCCGTCCATCTCGGGCATCTCCACGTCGATCAGCACCACGTCGAATGCGGCCTGGTCGAGCAATCGAAGAGCCTCGTGTCCGCTGGAGGCCACCGTCACCTGGTGGCCGGCTCGCTCCAGCATCAAGGCGGCAATGCGCTGGATGACGACGCTGTCGTCGACGAGCAGGACGCGGAGCGAGCCGCCACCTGCGCTCGCCGTGGCGGTCACGGGTGACGACAACCGTCGGTCGGCATGCATGGTTCTTTCGCCGCCTCTCTGATGTGGTCGAACGGATCGCCCAGGACCTGCCGCATCGCAGATCGGTCACCCGGGACACCCATTGGTACTAGTGTGGCCACGTCTGCACCGTCCTGACCGGTCGCGTATCCGGGCCGTGCCGGCGCGCCCAGGCGGCGAGCAGCCACTCGACACGGTTCCACTCCTGCTGGAGGTCGGCGATCCTCGGAGCGAGCCGCGCCGGCCCCTCCACCGCCAGGTCCCGGCAGGTATCGGCCAGCTCGTGCGCGCTCATCATGGCACTGATGCCCGCCAGGTCGGTCAGGAACCGGCGCAGCGCGTCGCCGTCGTGCTCGCTGTACGCTCGATCGATGCCGGCGAGTGCCTGACGGCCGTCCTTGATGAACAGCCCGACCAGCTCGCTGACACCGCTCAGCCCGATCGCGGCGCGCAGGTTCTCCATGGATTCCAGGAGCTGCGGTCGCGGTTGAGACGATAGCGTCTGTGACGACATGGTATCCCCCTCTCGCTGCCTTGGGTCCGCCCTCAACGGGCGCCCGCTGTCCGCGCACTCCGCGCGCTGACCGCGCTCGCCCCGAGGACGAACGAAGTGGGAGGGTGGTGGTGGCTGACCCGTGCGACGACGGAGCACTGCGAACCCGTCGATGCCTCGTGATGCGCCCGAGCTCGATGGACGATCCAGGTTGGCGGGCGGTCGCTCCGATCGGGTCTGGAGGAAGACCGGAGGGGTCTGTGCGTCGCGCCGTCGTCCGGTGCAGCCATTCCACCTCTCCCGCCCCTCTCTCACTTCAAGGCGGGTGCCACCCCGCACGCAACGTGCTTAAGCCCAGCGGATGCAATGGATTGTGCCCACGAACCCGAGCGGTCCTCTCGGCCCGGATGTGGGGCCGTGTTCCCTGGGTCGGCAAGAGCGCCCGGTCTCACCTCGCCAGGGCTCGCCCCTGCCGGCGCCGGCTAGGAGGCATCCCTCTCGGGATTTCTTGCCGGCGTCGGGCCGTTTGGAGCACTCTCGATGGCCAGCCATCGGCCCGCAACTACCGTTTCTTCAATCCGTTGAGACGACGGCTCGAGCCTTGCATATCTCGAGTTCATGCGACGAGGGGACAAACCCTTCAATTGGAAGGAGGAGACCGCTTGAGAAAGGTCGAACGTCGCGCTTGTGCACGATTCACCGTTCCCGGAGCGAGCCTGAGCTGGACTCAGGCCAGCCGCCTGCCCTTCGGGAGCGCGTCCGCGGAGCTGGGCTGCCTGCTCATGGATCTCAGCCGTGGAGGCGCGCGTTTCCTGGCGTCGCGATCGCTGAAGCCCGGTGCCCGCATCGAAGTGGAGGTCGAAATCCCGGACGATGCGCGGCCGATCCTGCTGACGGGCAAGGTCGTGTGGTCGTGCCTTCACCCCAGCCACAACCACGAGGTCGCGGTCGAGTTCGACCCGTACGGCGACCTGGCCCGCACGAACACTCCCGAGAAGCTGCGGCGAATCGCGGATCTCGAGGCGTGCTTCGCGCCCGACGGCGCGGGTGGGTCGGTCGGCGGATTGCCGACGCCCTTCGCTCCGACGCTGCTCCCGCTGCCTGCGGCAGGCGCCGAGGGCCGGTGGGTCGCGTGAGCTCGGCGGTGCTGCTGACGCCGACCAGCGTCCCGGGCGCACTCCCGGTCCACGCCGGCGTCGGGGAGCGTGAACCGGCGGTACCGGATGCCAGACCTGCCAGGATCCTCGTGATCGACGACGATGCCGCCCACAACGCCATGCTCGTGGACGTGCTGGGATCAGAGGGGTTCGATGTCGAGACGGCCTCCTTCGGGGGAGGCGGGGGTGGCGCGGGCTCTCCACGCCCCTCCCGATCTCATCGTATGCGACGTGTCGATGCCCCGGCTCGACGGGTACGCCGTCCTCGCTGAGCTGCGCCGCGATCCAGGCACAGCGGTAGTCCCCGTCGTCCTTCTCACGGGCTTGGGCGACGCGCTCTCGCACCGGCGCGGAATGGAAGAGGGGGCGGACGACTTCCTGAACAAGCCGGTGCGAGGTTCAGCTCTGATCCGCGCGGTCCGCGCCCGCCTCGCCCGCCACACGGCCACCGTCGTGGAGTCGCGCCGCCGCCTCGAGGAGCTGCGCTCCAGCCTCGCCAGATCGCTCCCCCACCAGTTCCTCACTCCGCTCACCGCAGTGATGGGCCTCTCGTCGATGCTCCGTGACGAGGTTCTCCAGATGGACTCCACGCTGGTCCGGGAGGTCGCCGACGGCATATACCGCGGGGGCGAGTCGCTTCAGGCCTCGATCGCGAAGTTCCTGCTGCTGGCCGAGCTGGAGATCGCGTCCCGCGACGCCGACCAGGTCGCGACGATGCGGGGGCGCCGGGCCGACGAGCGGACGATCGGGCGCGCAGCGCGCATGACCGCCCGCCGGCTCGGTAGACAAGGAGACCTGACGACGGCGCTGGAACCGGGCTCGATCGCCATCGGGAGCGATCACCTGACCGCCCTGGTCGACGAGGTGGTGGAGAACGCTGCCCTCTTTTCGAGGCCCGGCACACCGCTCGCGGTCCGCTGCCGCCGCGCTGGCGGGGAAGTGTCGATCGAGGTGGACGATCACGGCGAAGGAATGCTCCCGCAAGCCGAGAGCTTCGCGACGTTCAGCTACCTCTCCCGCCGCCACGCGAAGGAACCGGGCATCAACCCGGGACTGGCGATCGTACGCGAAGTGGCCCGGCTCTACGGTGGGCGAGTCAGCTTCGAGACCCGGCTCGGCGAGGGAACGACCGTGCGGGTAACCCTCCCCTACGAGGCCACACCGCGCCCCGGCTGACGCCCCCCGATCCGATCCTGGCGCCGGGGCGTCTACTCTCAAGAGGCGATCTGGGCGAACAGCTCTCGCGCTCTCGGCTGGAGACCGGACAGGCCAGGGGGCTCGGGCAGTCGGTCGTCCCCGCTCACACGGCTCTCGTGCCCCGGAGACGAGACGATCGCCTCTCGGGACTCGGGAAGCAGGATCCAGACCGCCTCGACCCCGACTCCGTGGTACCAGCTCGCCTTCTCCCTGAGCAGCTCTTCGGTATCCCCCTGCGTCGCCTCCGCCACCTCGACAGCGAGAATCTGCGGCACACGCCGCAATCCCCCGGTGTAGGATCCGAGGTCGCTACGCCGCCAGATCGCCGCGTCGGCTGCGCGGGTGGCCCCCCCCAACCGCATACCCGCCTCGTTCGTTCCGAGGACGAAACCCGGATGCTCGCGGACCCAGCCACCGAGCGTGATGACGACGTCGGTAGTCGTATCCTGCTGGAGATCCCCGCTCGGCGGCATGAAGAGAAGCCTCCCGTCCACCCACTCGAGGCGACCTGCAACCCGAGGCCACGTTTCGAGCCGTTCGGCGTCGAAGCCCTCGGGCGGGATCATCTCCACCGGGAAGCGGACCGCCCGTGGCAGCACCACGACGTCGTCGTAGGAAGCGGCGTTTGGCATGGTCTCGGTCATCCTAGCACCGGCCGCCGCAGCGTTCCCGGCGCTCCGTGCCGGACTTCGACCGCCTGGAGCCGCTGCATCGCGTCGGCTGTCGCTCGCTGCGGCCTCAGAACAGACGCGCAACGGGACGGCAGAGCCGCGGGGAGTCCACCGGCACCGCGGGCTCACCCCACGGAGTCATCCACGCGAGCTGCGCAATCCCACCTATCGCGAGGGGCTGACCGCGCTATGGCGGAATGGGACTTGGCGGACGACTGATGCCGCGCCGCCTCTACTCGTCCGGATCGCGGCGGGCGCGTTTGCCGCGCGCAACCTCGGTGGCGAGCGCCTCGAACCGGTGGATCCAGAAGGCGCGGAAGCGGTCGAGCCACTGGTCGACCTGTTCCAGCGGTGCGGTGTCGATGGCGTAGACCCGACGCGGGCCGTCAACCCGAACGTTGGCGAAGCCGGAGTCCCGCAGCACCTTGAGATGCTGCGACACCCCCGCCTGGGTGATGCCGAATTCGGCCCGGATCGTCTCGACGACCTGGCTCGAGGTGTGTTCGCCCCCGGCCAGGAGTTCCAGGATTCGCCGCCGGACCGGGTCGCCGAGGACGTCGAGGGCGTGCATCAGCTCTCCGGACCGGTGTCTCCGGTATAGAACTGCCGAGTCAGTTCGGCTGCGGCCCGCGCCTCGTCTGCCGGCGTGCCGTCGGCGATCGAGGCCTCGCCCCAGCCGTCGCTGGCGGCCCGGGCGTCCCATCCGGCGTCGACCGCGCCCGGCCCGAACTGCGCCCACATCTCGTCGGGCACATGGGCGACATGCTCCAGTTCCAGGCGGGTTCCGTCGCCCTCCGGGGTGAGGGTCACCGTGACCCACGAAGCCTGGCCGTGCATCTCCCATGTCGATTCGATTCGCGCTGGCCGGTCGCACCGCGTGATGGTTCCGCCGGCATTGCCTTCGAACTGGTAGCGCCCACCGACCTTGAGATCGCCCGAGATCGGCCATCCGGCGGGGACGCGGCTCTTCCAGTAGAGCAGGGCAGCGAGCGAATGGAGGTCGCGCATCGTGCCGCCATCTGACGAAGCGCTCGCAGCTGAGCGGGCCGGAAAGAGGAAGCGCAGGAGCCGATACCGCACCTGGGCGGAACTGCTCGCGCGCACCGGCGTGACGCGCTCGCCTGCCCCGTCTGCCAGGGGCGCATGAGGCTCGTCGCCGTCCTCAAGGACCCAGCCCGCATCGCACGCTACCTCGCCTCGATCGGTGAGCCGACCGAACTGCCAGAACGCTCGCCCAGCAGGGGCCTGCTGCGAGCACGCCGGCGTACCTGACGGTGTGGTGGCGCGGCGGAGGGACGCTCGCGGCGAGACGACACAGCAGCGAGAGCGGATCCGTCTCCACCGCGACGGTCCCGTCGGGGAAGGGCTGCTTGAGGAGGATGCGGAGGCCGTCCTGGCCGTACTCGATCTTGTCCTGCGCAATGGGCGGGCGAAGCACGTAGCGCAGCAACGCCTCGCGGCCGTGGGCGCCTGCGCGCGTGGCCGCGTGGAGCGTGAAGCCATCCATGGAGGCGCACAGCGGCTTGTCGTACGCGAGCCCCCTGCGCTCGGGTGGCCTGAGCCTGATGGCCCACTGCGGTCCGGCCGGCGGCACCTGGCCCGAGACAGCCGCGGCAGCAAGGCCCGTCTCGGGATCGCCGTGGAGGTCGTCGTCTTCGTTCCCCGGAAGCACCCCGCGGCGGCGGAGATGCCTCTCGATGCGCCGGATGGTGCGTTCGAGCACGGCTCCGACTTCGCCGTGTAGCTTGGCCCGGTTCCCGCCCGGCGACGCAGGGCTATCTGGTGAGCGGTCCGGAATCGGACGCGAGAGGCTCGTCCCGACCGCCCAATGGAAGCCGCGTGCGGCGGCCCACTGCCTCTCCCCGGGAGCGATTACCCATGCGCGCGGCGCACCATAACGTAGTCTCGCCGCTCACAACCAGACCACTCGGTCGCCTTCCTGGCCAGTTCGGCGACCCCGTGAATGGCATTCACGAGGTCATGGGTTCGATCCCCATCAGCTCCACCAATCCTTCCAGCGACTTGGCGAGATAGGCGATGACTTGTCTATTGTCTATTTCCGCGGCCGAACCTCGAGGAACGCATGTGAACCTCGGTGAAGTGGCGGCCTTCCCGATGCGGGTCCACTCTTCCGGATGGCGTTCGAGAAGGCAGGTCCCTCGCTCGGCGCGGGAGGCCTGGCGGTAGCGGCCAACCGCCAGAACGACATCCAGCCGCTGGTCGAGTCGAGGTTCTGACGGCGGCTAGATGCTATGGGGTCACGGGTCTCTGACCGCTTGGAGAGACTCCGTGTGTAGGCCGAACTTTCGTCGGGCATCCTTGCGCGTGAAGCGCCGGTCGATCAGCGTTTTCCGCCGATTGGCCCGGCTTGTCCACGCCCGCGTTTCGTCCTGCAGCGTTCGGAGAGCAGCGATGCGACGGCGACCGAGACACTGCCGGGAGACCAGGCTGAGTTCTATTTCGGCGTTTTCTCGCGATGCGCGTTGAGATTGTCCATCACCAGATGGAGTGCGCACGCGGATAGGCGGCCACGAGGGCGTGAATCCGCCTCGCGAACGCGCGGGCCGAGCGGTCTCGCGTTGCACACGTGAGCGCCCGCCCTTGGGCTCCACGATGGCAAACAGGTTGGCCGTCCCGCAACGCTCGTATTCATTGTCCCGTTTGGCGAGGTGGCCTGGCCGCGCGGACCGGCAGGGACGGACCTCCGCATGCAGCGACACGGGTTTCTCGTCCAGGCAAACCACCGGGGCCCTGCTGTCGTAGGGCTTGTTCCCGCCACGGCTTGAGGTCGTGGCTTTGCAGGAGCACTCGGATGGTCTCGCGGCCCACCCGCGGGACCACCTTCCGCTTCACAGCCTCCTCGGCGACCAGGCGCACCGTCCAGCGGGCGGCGCCGGGCGGGGGTGCGCTCACACCATCGCGATGACGCCGGCCAAAGGGCCAGGTCAACCGTCCTCCCGTACCCCCGGGGCTCGCTCGGTCAGGACCTCCTCGACCAGGTATCACTGCTGCCGATCGCAATCACACGTGGGCCCCCTGCGGGTAATCGGGACGAAGATCGGAGCGGCGTCGGGCATTCCGGCGTGGCGGCCGGGTCGGTGGGTCCTGCCGTGGCTGCCACACGAGAGACGGAGGGGTCCCGGCCCAAGCGTCAGTCGACCCGAGTCCCACCCCGGCAGTGCGAGCGCGAAGCTCGCCACGACGCCCGACGATCGGCGGTGGCCGCAGACGCGGTCGCGATGCCGCGATGCCTTGACCGCGACCTTCCCAGCGTGTACACATCAACGAGACGGACGGCCAAGATGTATCGAAGGGGACCAGGCGACTCGGGGGAGGCCACCGGCGGTTCGCGTAGCGCCCGCCGTCCGCGGGCCCTGTTGAGTTCGCACCCGCAGCGCCAGCACGCGGACCACCCGGAGGCTCGCGCTGCGCTTCACATCGCCGCAGCGCTCTCCGCCTCCTTTCTGGCCGCGGCTGCCTTGGTGCTCGCCATCGGGCTGCGAGCGGGGGCTCGACCGGTAGTGTTGCTCGCCGGGCTCCTGCTCACCTGCTCTCTGATCATGGCGGGCGGTGCCGCGGCGGCACGGCGCGGCCACGCAGAGCGCGGCCTCCTCGTCGTCGCGGTCGCGCTGATGCTCACGGTCCCGCTCACGACACTCGCGGTATCGGGGACTACCGTAATCGTCGTCGGCCTGCTCTTCGTCCACACCGTCATCCTCACAGCTCTGAGCCCATGGCGCCCCCGGCTCGTGGCGCGTGTCGCGTTGGGGGGCGCCATCGCGTGCGGGGCGACATTGATGCTCGACGTTCATGCCCCGGCCGACCGGCTCGCCGCCCCACCCACGCTGACTGGCTTCATCTTGGTTGCGGGCGTCGCGCTCACAGTCGCGATGGTCGTGGCGGGGAGACCGGCTCTCGGTGCGTCCAGCATCCGCGGCCGATTGGTGTCGGGCTTCGTCGCCTTGAGCGTCGGGGCGGGCGTCGCGGCAGCAGCGGTCAGCGACCATCAGATCGTGAAGGCGCTGAGCGAGAAGATTGGAGAGGATCTCCACACCAAGGCGCGGTCGAGCGGCGCCGCTGTCGCTAGTCTTCTGCGCGCTCAGGTCGACAAGCTCGCCGCCCTGGGGTTCAGCCAGGTCGTCCAGGATGCCGCGCTTGCCCGAAGCGCGGAAGCCTCCACAAACGTCGCCGCGGAAGCCGAGCTGCGCGAGTTTCGCGAGGCGTTTCCCGACCACTACCAGCTGGCAGTGCTGACCCTCGACGGGAAGCTGGTCGCCGAGACTGGTTCTCCCCCGGCGGGAAGCCGTGTACCCGGCGTCTGGTGGCGAGCGGCCTTTGAACAAGCGCATGGCTCCCCCCACATCGGGCTCGCAGAGCGCGACGCCGTAGAGGACGCCGTCGCCTGCCCAATCGCGGTGCCCTTCCGAGGCCACGATCAACCACAGCTCGCGGGCATCCTGGTATCGCGATATCGAATGACCCCCGCAGCGGCGCTCCTCGCCCTCGGTGCGTTCGGCGAGAGCGGACGCGTCGAGCTCCACCTTCCGGGAGGGCTGCAACTGTCTTCGGATTCGCGTCGTGTCGAGCCAAGCGATCTGGACACCATCGTTCTGGATGCCCTGCGTGGCGAACACCGTCCCTTCACCGAGGCGTCGTGCGGGCACGGACGCTGCTTCGTGAGCGCCAGCCCGCTGACACCCCCCGCCGACGCTCCAACCATCACGCAGCTCGGCTGGTCCATCGTCGCCCGGCAGGGCCGCGACGAGGCTCTCGCTTCGCTCAGGGCTCACCGCAGAACCCTCGCTCTGCTCGTAATCATGGTGGGGAGCCTCGCGGCGACCGGCGCAGTTCTCCTGTCGCGGAGGTTGTCCGAGCCGCTCACGCGGCTCACGCGGGCGGCCGGGAAGTTGGCGACGGGCGACCTGTCGGTCCGCGCAGGAAATGATCTCGGGACGGCCGAGCTGTCCTCACTCGGACAGGCCTTCGATCGAATGGCCGCCGCGCTGCAGGAGCGCGAAGCCGAAGCGCGGGAGGCCGCGGAGGCGAAGCAGGCTGCTGAAGCGCTGGCCCAGACCACGCTCAACGCTCTCTCCGCTCACGTGGCCATCGTGGACGGGGAAGGGACGATCGTCGCCGTCAACGATGCGTGGCGACAGTTCGCGCGCGACAACGGCGCAGATCCCCGAGTTGGTGTGGCCGAAGGCAGCGACTACCTGCGTATCAGCGATGCTGCGGCCCAGTCAGGCGACGCGACAGCGGCGGCATTCTCCGCGGGGCTGCGCGACGTCCTGGGCGGCCGGCGAGGTGGATTCAGCCTGGACTACCCGTGTCACAGTCCGACGGACCGACGCTGGTTCCTCGCCCACGTCAGCGCGTTCTCACTGGGAGGGACACGCTACGCAGTGGCCGCCCACGAGGACGTCACGGAGGTGAAGACGGCCGCGGAGTCGCTGCGCCGCACTGCCGAGCTCGCGGCGTTGCGGGCAGAGATCGGGACCATCCTCGAGGCCCCGGTTGGCGCGCGTGAAGCCCTCCAACGCTGCGCGCAGGCCCTCGTCGACCACCTGGACGCCGCCTTCGCCCGCATCTGGACGCTCGACGAGCCGGCCGGCCAGCTCGTCCTTCAAGCGAGCGCCGGCCTCTACACCCACCTCGATGGCGGTCACGCCCGCGTCAACGTCGGCGAGCTGAAGATCGGCCGCATCGCAGCCGAGCGCCGACCCCATCTCACCAACGACGTGCCCAACGATCCGAGAGTGAGCGACCGCGACTGGGCGCGTCGCGAGGGCATGGTCTCGTTCGCCGGCTATCCCCTCCTCGTGGAGGACCGTGCCGTGGGGGTGATGGCTCTCTTCGCGCGACGGCCGCTGCCCCAGGAGGTCCTCGACACGCTCGCGCCAGCGGCGGAAATCGTCGCGCAATACGTCCAGCGGAAGCGCGCCGAGGCCGCTCTGCTCGACGAGCGCGCCATGCTCGCGCAACGCGTCGAGGAACGGACCGGCGAGCTGAGCCGCGCCAATGCCGAGCTGGCGCGAGCCGCACGCCTCAAGGACGAGTTCCTGGCGAGCATGAGCCACGAGCTGCGCACGCCATTGAACGCAATCCTCGGGCTCTCCGAAGCATTGCAGGAGGAAGCGTACGGGCCGCTCTCGGACCGGCAGCGCAAGAGCCTCGGGACGATCGAGTCCAGCGGCCGCCACCTCCTCGACCTGATCAACGACATCCTGGACCTCTCGAAGGTGGAGGCCGGGAGGCTCGAGCTGCAGTTGAGCGATGTGCCGGTGGCGCGGCTCTGCGAGGCAAGCCTGCAGTTCGTCAAGGAGACGGCCCACCGCAAGGGCCTGAAGATCTCGTCGACAGTCGATGACCAACTGGGGGCGATCGTCGCAGACGAGCGCCGCATCAAGCAGGTGCTGGTCAATCTCCTGAGCAACGCCGTCAAGTTCACACCGAGCGGTGGCCGGGTGGCGCTCGACGCGAGGGGGGACGTGGCTGAGGGCGTCGTGCGCTTCGCCGTGTCCGACACCGGGATCGGAATCTCCGCGGAGAACAGGGACCGTCTGTTCAAGCCATTCGTCCAGATCGACAGCAGCCTGTCCCGAAGCTACGGCGGGACGGGTCTGGGCCTGGCGTTGGTTTACCGACTCGTGAAGCTGCACGGCGGCAGCGTGCTGCTCGAGAGCACACCCGGAGACGGCAGCCGCTTCACGGCAGTGATTCCCTGGCGTCCCGTAGCATCCCGGGCGGAGGAGCGCCGTCCCGAGCATGCGACCCCCGCAGCGGCGGGGCGAGGACTGGTGCTCCTCGCCGAGGACAACGAGGCCAATATCGAGACGATCGCAGGCTACCTCTCCGTGAAGGGGTTCAAGGTCGTCGTCGCCCGCAACGGCGCCGAGGCCGTCGAGCGGGCGCGGGAATCCCGGCCGGACGTCATCTTGATGGACGTTCAGATGCCGGGCATGGACGGGCTCGAGGCCATGCGCCTGATCCGTGGTGAACCCCGCCCGCTCGGTGCCGTGCCCATCATCGCGCTGACGTCGCTGGCCATGCCCGGGGACGAGGAGAGGTGCACGGCAGCCGGCGCCAGTGTATACATGACGAAGCCCATCGGCCTGAAACGACTCGTCTCGGTGATCGAGGCTTCCCGGGGCAGAGCGCACGGGGAGGTATGATGCAGGGCCAGCAGCGAATCCTCATCGCCGACGATGACGCGAGCATGCGCGATGTCGTCGCGGCACAACTCGCCGACGGACACTGGGAGCTGAGCTTCGCAGCGGATGGGCGTGAGGCTCTCGAACAGGCCTCCGGTACGCCACGCCCTGACCTGCTGCTCCTGGACGTCATGATGCCCGTCATGGACGGGTTCGAGGTGCTCGCGCGCGTGCGCGCGGATCCGCGCCTGCGCGAGCTGCCGGTCATCCTCGTCACCGCTCTGGACGACCGTCAATCGCGCATTCGAGGGCTCGAGACGGGGGCGGACGAGTTCCTCAGCAAACCGTTCGACGGCGCCGAGCTGCGCGCCAGAGTGAAGACGATCATGGCACTCGGCCGCTACCGGCGCCTCCTCGCCGAGCGCGCGCGCTTCGAGTGGGTCGTGGCGAGCGCCGACGACGGCTTCGTCCTGCTGAGCCGCGACGATGCGATCCTGTACGCGAACGAGCGCGCCCGCCTGCTTCTCGAGCTCCCGGCCTCCGGTGCGGAGGGGCACGCGTTCCGCGACGTTGCGGCGCGAGGCTACCGCCTTCAGCCGGACGAGGCGTGGGCGAGCTGGCCGTCGCCCAGCGAGGGCGGGCCTCGCTACGTCGTGCGGCCGGAGTCGCCCGCGTCGCGGCCGCTCTGGCTGCGGGCCGACATCCACGAGGGCCCGGACACCTCCGAGCGGGTCGTCCGGATCGTGGACGTGACGGCCGAGGTCACCCTCAGACAGGAGCAGTGGGCGTTCCAGTCCATGGTGAGCCACAAGCTCCGAACTCCGCTCAACGGCCTTCTGGGCACGCTCGACTTCCTGAAGGACGACGCGGCGCTGCCAGCCGACGAGCGCAGAGAGCTGGACTCTCTGGCACTGCAGAGCGGCGAGCGGCTGCGCGACACGGTCGATGACATTCTCGAGCACGTCGCTGCCCTGCACCTGTCATCTTCGCGCTCCGCAGCGCTCGAGGTCTCCACCGTGGCAGGTCTGGCCGAGGGCATCGCTGCCGGGCTGGACCTCGCACCTCCCGCGGTGACCATCTCCGACTCTCTCCACGGCCGGAGCCTCGGGATCTCGACCGTCGCCGCCGAATGCATCCTGCGGGAGCTTCTCGACAACGCGAAGAAGTTTCATCCAGGCTCAGGCCCCGCAGTTCAGGTCGCCGTCGAGCAGGCGAGCCCTGGCCTGGCACGGGTCGAAGTGAGCGACGACGGTCCCGGGATTCCGCCCTCGCAGCTCGGACGGGTCTTGGCAGCCTACTACCAGGGCGAGAAGGACTTCACGGGAGAGCTCCGGGGGATGGGGCTGGGCCTCACGACCGTGGCTTCTCTCGTGTGGGCGGCCGGCGGACAGTGTCGCCTGTTCAACCGGACACGCTCCGGCACCGCAGCCCACGCTGCGGGACGGTCCGGTTTGACCGTGGAGATCACCCTACCGTTGGGGGGAGGATGATGTCCGAGCGGCTCAGCGTCCTGGTCGTGGACAACGAGCCGAGCGCCAGGGAAACGATCGCCGCGCTGCTGGAGCCAGAGGGCCACGAAATCCTGTTGGCGGAGTCGGGCCGGGAGGCGCTCTCTCGCCTGGCGGACCGAGCACCACCTGCGCGACCGAGTACTTCGGCGGGATCGAGATCATCATGTGACGTGATCCTTCATCAGGTGCCCTTCCTCGATCCGGCTTTCCTTCTGTTGGGCGAGGGTCCGGAAGACTTCGCCCAGCCTTTTCCGGAGTTCCCCATAGATCGCCTTCTTGCGGTACTTTGGAATGAACACCACGTGGTACTTACACTCCCACCTGGTGTGGGACAGACTCTTGTAGTCGCTCACGCCAACTCCCTTTCGTGAAGCTTTGGCGGCTCACGGAAGGGAGTTCTTACGAGACTCCCGGAAATGTCAAACTTCGGCTGCCTCCCCGGCAAAGCCGGGGGGACTCCTATAGTTGCCTAGCCTAGCCTGGACTCGTAGCGCCAACGGCTGCGATCGCCGCGGATCGCTCCCCGACTGCCCATTGGCCGATCATTCTGGCCACTCTCTGTGTTCTAATGCGCCCCGGGTCGGCGGTTCGGAGGTGGCATGAGCGGCTTCCTGACGGCGATCCTCGGGTCCGTGACGCTCACAGCAGGTCTCGGCGGCCAACAGACGCGCGACCTCACGGAGCTCTCTCTCGACGAGCTCGCCAGCATCCGCGTCACCTCCGTTTCCCGCCGCGACGAGCCGCTGGAGGACGCGCCCGCTGCCATCTTCGTCATCACCGCCGACGACATCCGGCGCTCGGGCGCGACGAGCCTGGCGGAGGCCCTGCGGCTGGCCCCGAGCCTCTTGACGGCGCGAATCGACACGGCCCAGTACGCGATCACGGCCCGGGGCTTCAACGGCCTTGCCGCGAACAAGCTGCTCGTGCTCGTCGACGGCCGCACCATCTACACGCCGCTCTTCTCGGGCGTCTTCTGGGACCAGCAGGACCTGCCCCTCGAGGACGTCGAGCGCATCGAAGTGATCAGCGGTCCGGGCGCCTCGCTCTGGGGGACGAACGCCGTCAACGGCGTCATCAACGTGATCACGCGGCCGGCCCGCGACACACACGGCGCGCGAGCGTCGCTTGCCGGCGGGAACCTGCAGCAGCTCGGGAGCCTGCGCTACGGCTGGGGCGTGGGCGAGCGGGGCCACGCCCGCGTGTACGCGAAGGCCTCGCGTGTGGAGAATACGCTGCGCTCCGATGGCAGCGAGGTGCTCGACGGGCGGACAGGGCTTCAGGCCGGTTTCAGGGGCGAGTGGGGCGACGAGGCCGGCGCGTGGACCCTTCAGGGAGACGCGTACCGGGTGGAGTCGGTGGACCGGGGCGTCGCGGCGGGGCTTCCGATCGGCCCCGCCCAACTGTCCGGCTTCAACGTGCTGGCCCGCTGGACACGGCGTTTCGCCGGAAGCTCGGACATCCGGCTCCAGGCCTACGTGGACCATGCGCGGCGTGAGGAGCGCATCCTGTTCCAACCCGAGGCGACCCTCTTCGACGTCGAGCTCCAGCACGGTTTCTCGAAAGGTGCTCACTCGCTGGTGTGGGGAGCCGGCTACCGGCACGGACGGGACGAAGTGGATGACGGCTTCCTGGTGGGGTTTCGGCCGATGCGGCGCCAGCTCGACTGGATCAGCCTCTACCTCCACGACGACCTTCGCCTGAGCGACCAGGTGCAGGTCGAGGCGGGCGGCAGGCTGGAGCGCAACGAGTACACCGGGTGGGAGTACCTGCTCGACCTGCGCCTCGCCTGGAAGCCGTTCGCCCACCACCTCCTCTGGGCGGGCGGAGCGCGCGCCGTGAGGGCTCCCGCGCGCTTCGACCGGGACGTGATCCGCCCACTCGGCGGGGTGCTCGGCGGCCCCAACTTCGTCTCGGAGGTCGCCGACGTCTACCAGCTCGGCTACCGCGGTCGAGTGGGCAGCGTCCTGACGGGATCGGTCACGGCCTACCTCCACGACTGGGACAGGCTGCGCAGCGCCACGGCCCTCCCGGTCATGATCGAGAACAGGATCGAGGGCCCCGTCTACGGCGTGGAGGCGTGGGCTTCCTGGCAGGTCCTGGACGGCTTGCGCCTGAGCGGGGGGCTGACGCTGCTCCGCAAGGATCTGCGGCTGGAGCCCGGGAGCACGGATCCCCTGGGGCCGAGCAACCCGCAGCTTTCGAACGACCCGCGCCAGCAGTGGATGCTGCGCTCGTCCTCCCAGCTCGGCGACCACTCCCTCGACGTCATGGTCCGTCACGTCGCCGCGCTCCCCAACCCCAGCGTTCCCGCGTACACCGCCGTGGACGCGCGCTACGTGTGGCACCTCCACCCGCAGTTGGACCTGTCGGTCGTGGGGCGCAACCTCTTCGATCGCAACCACCCCGAGTTCAACGCCGCACCCGGTCGCAGCGAGCTCGAGCGCGGCGTCTTCGTCCAGGCGAGCTGGTCTCGGTAGGGGCGAAGGATCGGCTACTCCCCTACCCTACCGTCACGCCGGGAGTCCCTCGGAGCGCGGTGCCGAGAGCCGGCGGGGCGGCCTCGGCTACAGGGACGCCTGCCAGCGGTCGGCCGCCTCGTCCAGCGACGCCCCGAAGACGCGCTGGAACGCCTCCGGCGAGGGACGGCCGGCGTGGCCGTTGCTTTCGAAGAACTCCCGAAGAGCTCCGCCGCCGTACTCGTCGAGCAGGAACTCGACGAACGCCCCCGCCACCGCGTACGCCTCGGCGCTGCGGTCGAAACGGTGCAGGAAAGAGTCGAAGGTCGCTCTGCGCAGGCCGGCCCGGGCGAGCTTGCCGGCCTTCTTCCCCTGCACGCGCCCCCGGTCACCGAGCGCGACGGCGAGCCCCTCGTGGAAGAACAGGCCGGGGTTGCCGATCTCGGCGGCGACGCGGTGGACGATCTCGTGGGGGTCGTACTCGCGGACGCTCACGATCGTCCCGTCGCGGAGATCGGTCGCGCCGTCACTGTAGAGGCCCGTCTTCGCCTGCACGACCGCCGCGTGGTCGACCCGGTAGTAGGCCGTCGGGCCGGCCGTCTCGTGGCCGAGGTGATCCTCCACCTTTCGCAGGAAGCGCTCGGACTTCTCGACGTCTACGCGGTGCTCGCCGCGCGAGTAGTACACGAAGCTTTCGGTCCGGGCCTGGATCTCGAGGGGCGGCAGCGACGCCGCACCCACTCGCCCGGCCAGGCCCGCCATCGCCACTGCCACCAGCATCGCTCCGCGCATGGTGGTGGTAGGGGCAAGAGCTCTGCCAGCTCAAGTATCACTGTAAATATAGCGATATGAATGACTTATATATCAACAACAAGGTGGGGGACTCGGTAAATATTCCCTGTCTCCGGAAGGGCTCCGTTGTCTTGTTCCGATTGCCTCCCTCGCGCGTTTTTCTCGGTAGCGGGGCGTGACAGTGGGCAACGCGGCTCCTGGGGAGGCGCCGTCCACACCTGGCCCCGCAGTCGTCGCGGCCGCGGCCCGGGTTGACCGTGGGCGGCCCCCCCGACGAAACTCAGGATCGGGTGGGCGGCGCCCGGACCCTCTGAAGGGGGCCGGACGGGGAGGCCACGGGCGTGCGACGATCCACCACCCCTCGCGTAGCGCATCGGCGCCGAACGCCCGCGGTCTCGCGCTGCGCCACCGCGCTCCTGCTGATGCTCAGCGCGGACGCGACGGCGCAAGGGCCCGCCCCGCCCCCGACGGAATACCAGGTCAAGGCGGCGTTCCTCTACAACTTCGGCAAGTTCGTCGAATGGCCTGCCGAACCGGGGGCGCCCGACGGGCCCTTCGTGATCACGATCCTCGGCCGCGACCCGTTCGGGGGTGTTCTCGACGAGACGCTCCACGGCAAGACCATCGAGGGGCGCGACATCGCCGTCCGCCGCGCCGCGAGCGCCGACCGCGTCGACCACAGCCAGATCCTCTTCATCAGCGACTCCGAGCGGCAGCGGCTGCCCGAGATCATCGCGAGTCTCGGGATGAGACCCGTGCTCACGGTCGGTGAGACGAGCGGCTTCTCCGAGATGGGCGGCGTGATCGGATTCCAGGTCGAGGGCGA
>Ga0299906_10000790_pt1 | contig 28251 bp, 23 predicted proteins | sample RVTome_14_FD_200259 | JGI IMG/M metagenome (GOLD analysis project Ga0299906, IMG submission 200259) | Soil microbial communities from uranium-contaminated site in the Upper Colorado River Basin, Wyoming, United States - RVT145D125 (version 2) ...
GAGGCCATGACGCTCGCGCGCAAAAACGGCGTCGATCCCGCCAGGGTGCGCGACGCGCTGCTCGGCGGCTTCGCCTGGAGCCGAGTGCTGGAGGTGCACGGGGGCCGCATGCTCAGCCGCGACTTCAAGCCCGGCTTCAAGGCCGGGCTGCACCGCAAGGACCTGCGCATCGTGGTGGACACCGCGGCGCAGCTCGACATCGCGCTGCCGCAGTCCGCGCTCATCGCCCAGCACCTCAACGCGCTGGTGGGCATGGGGTGCGGGGAGGAGGATTCCGCGGCGGTGGTGAAGGTGATCGAGAACCTGAGCGGAATCGAAGTGTGAACCACAGAGGCGCAGAGACACAGAGATGCGAAGGTGCGGAGTTTGTGCCTTTCTCGGTGCCTCTGTGTGTCTGTGGTTAGACAGGACGTTGCATTTGGCCGAAGTGTTCGAGCGCATGCGGCCGGTGCTGAGCTGCGTCGGCAAGACGCTGGTCTACATCGGCGAAAGCGGCGCCGGCGAAGTCGCCAAAGCAGCCAATCAGCTCGCGCTGGTGGTGGCGATCCAGGGCATCGCCGAGGCGATGGTGTTCGCGCGCGCAAACGGTGTGGACTTCCGGCCGATCCGGGCGGCGCTGATGAAGGGCCTGGCCGGCAGCCGCATGCTGGAGCTCATCGGCCAGCGCATGCTCGACCGTGAGTTCGTCATGGGGCTGGACGCGAGCCTGCATCACAAGGACGCCCACATCGTCCTGCAATGTGCGAAGGAGTCGCTCACCGCCACGCCGGGCGCGGCCCTCGCCGCACAGGCGTTCAACGCCCTGTTCGCGCGCCCCGGCGTGAAGTGGGACTCGGCCGCGATTCTGAAGGTCGTGGAGGAGATGAACGGCTTCCCCGCGCGGAATAACGCGTAGCCTGGACCGCGGGCCCGGTGCGAGCCGGCTGCTGCCAGCGCCTGCTATTCCGCCGACTCGGGCACCGGCTCCTTGACCTGGAACACCTCGCGCAGGTAGGCGACGTAGGACGGGTCGTAGTCCATGGTTTTTTCCGGAGTGTCGCTGATCTTCGCCACCGGCTGGCCGTTGCAGCGGGTCATCTTGATGACGACCTGCAGCGGCCGGTAGCCCAGGTCGTTGGTGAGGTTGGTGCCCATGCCGAAGGCGGGCTTGCAGCGCGTGTGGAAGCGCCGGTAGAGATCGACGCACAGCGGGATGTTCAGGCTGTCGCTGAACACGAAGCTCTTGGTGCGCGCGTCCACGCGCATGGCGCGGTAGTGCGCCAGCAGCTTCTCGCCCCACTCGAAGGGGTCGCCCGAGTCGTGGCGCACGCCGTCGAACAGCTTGCAGAAGAACAGGTCGAAGTCGCGCAGGAAGGCGTCCACGCCGCAGATGTCGGTGAGTGCGATGCCCAGGTCGCCGCGGTACTCCTTGGCCCAGGTGTCGAAGGCGAACTTCTGCGAGTCGCGCAGGCGCGGCCCCACGGCCTGGCAGGCCTGCAGATACTCGTGCGCCATGGTGCCGAGCGGGATCAGGTCCTCGCTCTTGGCGAGCCACACGTTGCTGGTGCCCACGAAGCGATCGTTCATGCGTTCCTTCAACGTGCGCACCACCGTCTGCTGCCAGTCGCGGGAGAAGCGGCGGCGGGTGCCGAAGTCCGAGATCTTGAAGTCGGCGTCCGGATAGCCGGTGATCACGCGGATTTTCTGCTCCAGCCTGCGCCGGCCTTCCGCGTAGTCCGGGTCGCGCTGCGTGGCGCGGAAATAGACCTCGCTGACGATGGCGAGCACCGGCACCTCGAACAGGATGGTGTGCAGCCAGGGACCCCGGATGGTGATGTCCAGGCCGCCGCTGACCTGCGGCGTCTCCTCGATGCGGATGAAACCCTCGTCGAGCTGGAACAGCCGCAGCAGGTCGACGAAGTCGCCCTTCATGAAACGCAGCCCGCGCAGGTAATCCAGCTCCTCGCGCTGGAAGCGCAGCGAGCACAGGTGCCGGAGTTCGCGGCGGATCTCCGGGGCATGGGCCGCGAGATCGACCTCCGGCGTGCGGCACTTGAAGCGGTACTCCACCATGGCGCCGGGAAAGTGGTGCAGCACCACCTGCATCATGGTGAACTTGTACAGATCGGTGTCGAGCAGGGACTGGATGATCATGGTGCTGAGCCGGCGGCCTGGTTAACCCGGATTCTCTCCGAAAACGCGCCGCGGCGGGCGCGGGCCTACAGGCGCTTGTGCATGGCTACGGCGCTGGCCGGGCAGAGCTGGCGGAACTGGCTGGTTTCCCGGATGGCGTCCGGCAGGGCGTCGCGCTCCACCCGCGTATAGCCGCGCGCGGCGAACCAGTCGGCCGCCGTGGTGGTGAGCAGATACAGATCGGAAAGCTCGCCTGCCCGCGCCAGCGCCTCGGCCTCGTCGCACAGGCGCGAGCCGACCCCCAGGCCGCGCTGGTCGGGCGCGACGGCGAGCGAGCGCAGCAGTGCCGCATGATCGAGCGCCGCATGATCGAGGGGTTGGATGCCGACCACACCCGCGAGCCCGGCGGTGCCGCGCGCTTGGATGAAGTAACGCAGCAGCTCCACGTCCACGTCCTCGGTAGGCAGCCCGCACCGGGCGAGCAGGCGCAGCACCTCCTGGTGTTCGCTGGCCGAAACGCGTCCGAACTGCATGCCCCTCTCCCGCATGACGCAGCATGGGCGGAGCGCAGCGCAGCTTGTCGCAGGACATGCGACCGGCGACGGGTTTCCCACGCCCGTCCTGCGCAGCCGCCCCTCCTGGCCAGTCTGCCCGGCCCGCGCCGGGGGCGCAAGCCCGCTGGTAGAATTGGGCCTCGTCCCGTTCCCGGGACGCGCCGTGCTCCCGCCTTGAACCCGCAGCGCCAGCCCCAACCCCAGCCCCCCGCGTCCGAGGCTCCCGACTTGCGTGCGCTGCAGCGTCTGGTTGCGCACGCCATGCTGCGCGACCGCCATCGATTGCGCAGCGCAGTCTCGCGTGCGATCGACGCGCAGCGGGCAGAGCGCCTGTCGGTGCCGGAGGCGCTCGCTCTGGCCGCCGACATCGAGCGCTCCTCGGCGCTCGCGAGGGAGCGCCTGGCGCGCTTGCCGCGCGTGCGCTACCCGGAGGCGCTGCCGGTCAGCGAGCGTAAGGACGAGATCGCGGCAGCGATCGCCGCGCATCAGGTGGTGATCGTGTCGGGCGAGACGGGCTCGGGCAAGACCACGCAGCTGCCCAAGGTCTGCCTGGAGCTCGAGCGCGGCGTCACGGGCATGATCGCCCATACCCAGCCGCGCCGCATCGCAGCCCGTACCGTGGCGGCGCGCATCGCCCAGGAGCTGGGCTCCCCGTTGGGGCAGGACGTGGGCTATCGCGTGCGCTTCAGCGATCGCGTGAGCCAGCACAACTTCCTGCGCGTGATGACCGACGGCATCCTGCTGGCGGAGACGCAGACCGACCGCTTCCTCGCCGCCTACGACACCATCATCATCGACGAGGCGCACGAGCGCAGCCTCAACATCGACTTCCTGCTGGGCTACGTCAAGCGCCTGCTGCCCAGACGGCCCGAGCTGAAGCTCATCATCACCTCGGCCACGATCGACGCGCAGCGCTTCTCCGCGCACTTCGACGGCGCGCCGGTGATCGAGGTGTCGGGCCGGCTCTACCCGGTGGAAATGCGCTACCGCCCGCTCGCGGCCGAAGACGAGGACGAGCAGGAGATCGATCTGCCGGAGGCCATCGCCGATGCGGTGGACGAGGTGACGCGGCTGTCGGCCAGCGGGGACGTGCTGGTGTTCCTGCCCGGCGAGCGCGAGATCCGCGAGACCGCCGAGGTGCTGCGCAAGCATGCCTTCCACGGCCCGGCGCGCGCGCAGCACGCCGAGATCCTGCCGCTGTTCGCGCGCCTGTCCGCGCAGGAGCAGGAGCGCGTGTTCCAGCCGGCCGGCATGCGCCGCATCGTGCTCGCCACCAACGTGGCCGAAACCTCGCTCACCGTGCCGGGCATCAAGTATGTGATCGACCCCGGGCTGGCGCGCGTGAACCGCTACAGCTACCGCAACAAGCACGAGATGCTGCAGGTCGAGAAAATCTCGCGCGCCTCCGCCGACCAGCGCGCCGGCCGTTGCGGCCGCGTGATGAGCGGCATTTGCGTACGCCTCTACGCGCAGGAGGACTACCAGGCGCGGCCGGCCTTCACCGATCCGGAGATCCTGCGCTCCTCGCTGGCCAGCGTGATCCTGCGCATGAAGGCGCTGAAGCTGGGCGAAGTGGAGGACTTCCCATTCGTCGAGGCGCCGTCCGCCCGCGCCATCGCCGACGGCTACAGCCTGCTCGCCGAGCTGGGCGCGGTGGACGCCGAGCGGCGCCTGACGCCGGTCGGCGCGCGGCTGGCCGAGCTGCCCACCGACCCCGGCCTGGCGCGCATGATCGTGGCGGCCAGGGACGAAAACTGCCTCACCGAGATGCTGGTGGTGACCGCCGGCCTGGCGATCCGGGACGTGCGCGAGCGGCCGATGGACAAGGCCGAGGCCGCCGACAGCGCGCATGCGCAGTTCGCCGACGAGCGTTCCGAGTTTCTCGGCCTGCTCAAGCTGTGGGCCTTCTTCGAGGATGCGCTCAAGCACAAGAAGTCCAATCGCAAGCTGGCGCAGCTGTGCCGCGACAGCTTCCTGTCCTACGTGCGGCTGCGCGAGTGGCGCGATCTGCACGGCCAGCTGCATGCGCAAGTGTCGGAGATGGGCTGGCGTTTCAACCAGGCGCCGGCCACCTACGAGCAGCTGCACCGGGCGATCCTCACCGGGCTGCTGGGCAACGTCGGTGCGAAGTCAGAGGAGGCGGGCGTATACCTGGGCGCGCGCGGGATCAAGTTCGCGATCTTTCCCGGCTCGCCCCTGAGGAAGAAGGGCCCGCCCTGGCTGATGGCCGCGGAGCTCACCGAGACCACGCGCCTGTACGCGCGCACCGTGGCCGCCATCGACGCGCAGTGGCTGGAGCGCATCGGCGCGCACCTGATCAAGAGGACTTGGCACGACCCGCACTGGGAGAAGGGCGGCGGTCAGGCCTACGCCTACGAGCGCGTGACGCTGTACGGCCTGGTGGTGGTGTCGCGCCGGCGCGTGCCTTTCGGTCCGGTGGAGCCGAAGGCGGCGCGCGAGATCTTCATCCGCGAAGGGCTGGTGCACGGCCAGCTCGCTACCCAGGGCGGCTTCCTGCGCCACAACCGGCAGCTGCGCCGCGAGATCGAGGAGATGGAGCACAAGTCCCGCCGCCACGACGTGCTGGTGGACGACGAGGCCGTGTTCGCCATCTTCGACGCGATCGTGCCGCACGCTGCATGGAGCGCCCAGCAGTTCGAGCGCTGGCGGCGCGAAGCCGAGCGCGCCAGCCCGAAGCTGCTGTTTCTCACCCGCGAGCAGCTCATGCGCCACGCCGCGCAGGAGATCACCGAACAGCGCTTCCCCGCAGCCGCCGAGATCGGCGGGGTGGTCTACGACTTGTCCTATAAGTTCGAGCCCGGGCACCCGCTGGACGGCGTCACCCTGAGCGTGCCGCTGCACCTGCTCAACCAGCTCGACGAGCGCCGCTGCGAGTGGCTGGTGCCCGGCCTGCTGCGCGACAAGGTGAGCCACCTGATGCGAGGGCTGCCGAAGAACCTGCGGCGCAACTTCGTGCCCGTGCCGCAGTACGTCACCGCGGTCCTGGAGGGGCTCGAGCCCGGCGAGGGTCCGTTGCTGCCGGCGCTGTCGGACGCGATCCGGCGCAAGACCGGCATCGAAGTCCCGCTGGACGCCTGGGATGTGGCCGACCTGCCGCCCTACTTGCTGATGAACTTCGAGGTGGTGGACGACGAGGGCGGGGAGCTGGCCATGGGACGCGACCTGGCCGCTCTGCGCGCGCAGCTCGGGGTGAAGGCGCGGCGTCAGTTCAGCGAGCGCGCGCGCTCGCAGTTCGAGCGCAACGGGCTGACCGCCTGGGATTTCGGCGAGCTGCCCGAGCAGGTGGAGTTCGCCCGCGGCGGGCAGACGCTGATCGGCTACCCGGCGCTGGTGGACGAGGGCAGCTCGGTCGCGCTGGTGGTGCTGGACACCGAACACGACGCGCAGGCCGCCACCCACAAGGGCTTGCGCAGGCTGTTCCAGCTGGCCGCGCCCGAGCAGGTCAAGCAGCTCGCGCGCAGCCTGCCGGGCTTCCAGGAGATGAGCCTGCGCTACGCGCTGCTGCTCGAGATCGAGGGCGGCAAGCAGGAGAAGGGCGCGGTGTCCGACCGGCTGCGGCAGGAGCTGACCGACGCCATCTGCGACCGCGCGTTCTTCGTGGAGGACGAGCCGATCCGCGACGCCAACGCATTCCAGGCGCGCGCCGCCAAGGCCAGGACGCGGCTGATGGACGTGGCCAACGAAGTGTGCCGCGTGATGAACGAGATCCTCACCGAGTACCAGGCGTTGCGGCCGCGCATCCGCCAGCCGGGTGTGCCGGTGTGGCAGCGGGCGATGACCGACATCCGCAACCAGCTGCGCGAGCTGCTCAGGCCCGGCTTCGTGGTCGACACGCCGCTGGCGCGGCTCAGGCACATCCCGCGCTACCTGAAGACCGTCCAGTTCCGGCTCGACAAGTTCAGCCTCAATCCCGCCAAGGACGCGCAGTGGATGCAGCAGATGCAGAGCTGGTGGCAGGCCTGGGAGGCGCGCGTGCAGGCCGACCGCAAGCGCGGCGCGTACGACCCCAGGCTCGAGGAATTCCGCTGGATGCTGGAGGAGCTGCGCGTGTCGCTGTGGGCGCAGCAGCTCAAGACGCCCTATCCGGTCTCGTTCAAGCGCCTGGAGAAGTACTGGGCGGAGCTGGGCTGATCGACGACCCCCGCGTCCTTGATCTCCTCCAATCGTGCCGCCGCTTCTGCACCTGCCGTCCCCGGGGGGAGGCGCTTTGCGTCAACGTCAAACCCCATGACGGGAGTTGCAGGGAGAATCGACCCGGCGCTAATATGGCTCGCCCGGCCGCCGTCCGGGCGCGGCGCGGGCGCCGAAGCCGTCCTGGACATGAGACCGGTTCCGTCCTGGACATGAGACCGGTTTTGCTGCTGGATATGAAACCGGTGCCGTCCTGCACATAGGAGAAAGGGGCCATGAAGACCGTCCGGCAGATCATTGAAGCCAAGACGCACAAGGTGCTCGCCATTTCGCCCGATGCGACCGTGTATGACGCGCTCAAGCTGATGGCCGAGCGCGACGTCGGGGCGCTGGTGGTGATGGACGGCGAGCGCCTCGCGGGGATCTTCTCCGAGCGCGACTATGCGCGCAAGGTGATTCTGCACGGCAAGGCCTCGAAAGACACCACCGTGCGCGAGATCATGACGGAGAAGGTGCTGTGCGTGCGCCCGGAGCAGACCATGGACCAGTGCATGGCGCTGATGACCGACAAGCGCGTGCGGCACCTGCCGGTGCTGGACCACAAGCACGTGATCGGCGTCATCTCCATCGGCGACGTGGTCAAGGAAGTCATCTCCGAGCAGCAGTTCATGATCGAGCAGCTGGAGCAGTACATTCACATGTAAGCCGTCTGCCGGGCGGGCGTTCGCGGCGCGCGGCGCAACACCGCGTGCGCTGCGCGCCGGTCCGGTCACGCCGATGCAATGCCGAAGTCGTCGCGAGCATTTCTCCTGGTTTGCGCAGCGGTCGTGGCCGGTTGCGCCACTCCCGAACGCCTGACCGCCGACGCAATCGGCTGCGGCACCCGCGAGCTGGAGATCGTCCCGAGCGTGTACCAGCAGCGCGGCACCAAGACCGCGTGGTGCGCTGTGTGCAAGGACAAGCGCTATCACTGCGTGACCAACGCCAGCCGCTCGCGGGTGGAGTGCCGCGAGAGCCGGGAGGGCGACGGCTGCCGGTAGCAGGTTCGCCATCCGTCGCCGTTCCCTTCCATGCCAGGCCGCCTCGACATCCTTCCCCTGGGCGACCGCGCCCTCGTCGTCGAGGTCGCGGACAGCGTGAGCGAGGCGGCGACCGGCCGCGCGCGGCGCTTGGCGGAGCGGGTGACGCACGCATGCCTGCGCGGCGTGCGGGAGGTGGTGCCCGCCTTCTGCTCGATCACCGTCCACTACGACCCGGTTGCGCTATGCCCGCAGGGCCCGCCCTTCGAGGTGCTGCGCGCGCGTCTGCAGGGGCTGCTGGCGGGCGCCGAGGACGAAGGGCCGCCGCCCGGCAAGGAGCTGGAGATTCCGGTCTGCTACGGCGGCGATTACGGCGAAGACCTGGCCGCGCTCGCCCAGGCCCGCGAGATGGCGCCCTCCCGTTTCGTGGAGCTGCATTGCGCGCCGACCTACTTCGTCGGGATGCTGGGCTTCGCTCCGGGGTTTCCCTACCTGGTCGGCCTGGACCAGCGCCTGATCGCCCCGCGCCGCGCCACGCCGCGGCCGCGCGTGCCGGCGGGCAGCGTGGCCATCGGCGGCGAGCACACCGGTATCTATCCCTTCGAGTCGCCCGGCGGCTGGCACCTGATCGGGCGTACTCCGCTGTCGCTGTTCGCCCTCGAGCGCGACCCTCCCAGCCTGCTGCAGGCCGGCGACCGCGTGCGGTTCGTGCCGATCGCGCCCGGGGAGTTCGAGCGCGCGGCCGGGGAACGCACGCGTGCCTGACCGCTGCGCTGTGACTCGAGCAGAAAGGATCCCGAGGTGGCGTTGAAGGTGCTGCGTGCGGGCATTTTGTCCACGCTGCAGGATCTCGGGCGCTGGGGCTTCCAGCGCTACGGCGTGCCGGTGAGCGGGGTGATGGATGAGGTGTCCCATCGCCTCGCCAACCTGCTGGCCGGCAACGACGAGGCCGAGGCGACGGTGGAGATGACGCTGGTGGGGCCGGGCTTCGCCCTCACGCGCGACACGCTCATCGCCGTGTGCGGAGGCGAGTTCGAGGCGCGCATCAACGGCGAGGCGTTGCCGCGCGCGCGTCCGGTGCTGGCGCGCGCCGGCAGCACGCTGGATTTCGGCGCGTGCCGGCGCGGCTGCCGGGCCTATCTGGCGGTGGCCGGCGGGTTCGCCGTGGAGCCCGTGCTGGGCAGCCGCAGCACGTACCTGCGCGGGGGCTTCGGCGGCTGGCGCGGGCGCGCGCTCAAGCGCGGCGATGTGCTGCCCACCGCCGAGCCCGACCCGGCGCGCTATCCGAGCCTGCATCGCAAGCTGGGTGAGCGGCGCGCGCCGATGACCTACCCGGGCTGGTCGGTCACCGAGCGCGTCGAGCTGCTCGCCCCCGGTCCATACCTGCTGCGCTTCGTGCCCGGCCGCCAGTGGGAGTCTTTCCCGCATGCGGTGCGCGACTGCTTCGTGGGTGCCGAGTACCGCATCGGCAGCAACTCGGACCGCCAGGGCTACCGGCTGGCGGGGCCACTGCTGCTTCCCGGCGCGCCCATCGAGATCATCTCGGGCGGGGTGACCTTCGGCACCATCCAGGTGCCGCCGGACGGTGAGCCGATCGTGCTGATGGCCAACCGCCAGACCACCGGCGGCTATCCGCACCTGGGCGAGGTCGCGGCCGTGGATCTGCCGCTGCTCGCGCAGCTCCCGCCCGGGGCGCCGGTGCGCTTCCAGCCGGTGGAGCTGGCCACCGCCCAGGCCCTGCTGATCGAGCGCGAGCGCGACTTGGCGCGCACGCGCGAGGGGATCGCGCTACAGTCACGCCGATGAAGCTGGACCTGAACTGCGACATGGGCGAGCACTACGGCGCCTGGCGCATGGGCGACGACGCGGCCATCCTCGCGCACGTGACCTCGGCCAACATCGCCTGCGGCTTTCACGCCGGGGACCCCGCCACCATGCGCGGCACCGTGCGTGCGGCGCTGGCGCACGGGGTGGCGGTAGGTGCGCATCCCGCGCTGCCCGACCTGCAGGGCTTCGGCCGCCGCGAGATGAAGGTCGATCCGAGCGAGGCCTACGACCTGGTTCTGTACCAGGTGGGCGCGCTCGCCGGCTTCTGCCGCGCGCTGGGCGGCCGCCTGCACCATGTCAAGCCGCACGGCGCTCTGTACAACATGGCGGCGCGCGATCCCGCGCTGGCCGATGCGATCGCGCGCACGATGCACGACTTCGACCCGGCGCTGGTCCTGTACGGGCTGGCGGGCAGCGCGTTGATCGGCGCCGGCCGCGCGCACGGTCTGAAGACGGCGAGCGAGGTATTCGCCGATCGCACCTATCGGCGCGACGGCAGTCTCACTCCGCGCTCTCATCCCGATGCCATGATCGGCGACCTGCAGACCGCCCTCGCGCAGGTGGAGGGGATGGTGCTGCGGGGTGAGGTCCGCGCCACCGACGGCAGCGTGGTCGAGGTCGAGGCCGACACGCTGTGCATTCACGGCGATGAGCCGAACGCGGCTGCATTCGCGCGCGAGATTCGCGCCGTGCTGGGGCGTCTGGGCGTCTCGGTAACGGCGGTGTGAGGCTTGAACCGAAAAGCGTGACCGTAAGGCGTGACCGAAAGGCGTGACCGAGAGGCGTGACGAACAGCCCGGATGGAAGGAGGCGCAATCCGGGGAAGTAAAGGCTTTCCCGTCATGGATTCGGCTCCGCTCGATCTGGGCTACACGCCCTGTTCGTCACGCCTTTCGGTCACGCCTTTCGGTCACGCTTCTCGGTCACGCGGCTTCGGCGGCCGCCTGCGCCGATGCTGCGCACACCACGCGATTGCGCCCGGTGTCCTTGGCGGCATACAGCACCCGGTCGGCGCGGTCGACGAGCGCCGACACCTCGCCGTCGCGCGGGTCGAGAACCGCGACGCCGAAGCTGCAGGTGATCCTCGGCGGCGTGACGGTGCGCATCGCCCCGCCTGCCCTGCGCTCCACCAGCTCGCGCAAGCGCTCGGCCACATTCGCGGCCTGCTCCAGCGTCACGTCGGGCAGCAGCATGCAGAACTCCTCGCCGCCGTAGCGGCACAGCAGATCGCCCTGGCGCAGCCCGGAGGCGAGCAGGGCCGCCACGCTGCGGATCGCCCCGTCGCCGAAGCCGTGGCCATAGCGGTCGTTCAGCGCCTTGAAGCGGTCGATGTCGGCCATGATGCAGGCGAGCGGCTTGCCCTGCTGGCTGGCGCGCGCGAGCAGCGGCTGCGCTTCGTCGAAGAAGGCGCGCCGGTTCAGGCAATCGGTGAGCGAATCGCGCGTCGCGAGCTGGTGCAGCTGGCGGTTCTGCTGCTCCACGTGGCGGCGCGACAGCTCGAGCTGGGACAGCGTCGCCTTGAGCTGCTCGTTGGCATGCTGCAGGTCCGATACGTCGTCGAAGCTCACCAAGCAGCCGCGCAGCTCGCCCTGGTCGCCGAGGATGGGGGCGCAGCGCACCACCGCCTGCAACGCGTGTCCCTCGGGCTGCGGGATCTGCAACAGCTGCGCCGCCGTGGGGGCGGCCTCGGCGAGGCAGCGCGACCACGGATGCGTTGCCCAGCCCGCGGACAGGCCCGCAGCGAGCCATGCCTGCGTCGACAGCTGCGCGCCGGTGAAGTCGTGCGCGGCGGCCGGATGCAGGCGGCGGAAGGCGCGGTTGACCAGCACCACGCGTCCGCCGTGATCGAGCACGGCCACGCCGTCGGGCAGGGTGTCAAAGGCCTGGCGCACGCGCTCCGGGATGGCGCGCGAGGGATGCATCTGCAGCAGGCTGTGGCGCACATACAGGTAGAACAGCGCGAGACCGATCACGCCCACCAGAAGGGTGGTGAGGAAGGTCGGGTGCGCGAGTGCGGACAGGGCGCCGCCCCCCGCTTGCGGCGCGAACACCACTTCCACCTCGCCCCAGGGCCCGCTCGCGAGCAGCAGCGGGACGCGCACCTGCGTCAATGTCGAGCCGGCGCCTACCGGCGGCTGCCACAGCTCCACGTGACGCTCGGTGTGGGCGAGCAGGCGCCCGCCGGCCTGGCGCACGGCGATCGATTCGATCTGCGGGTTGCGCTCGGCCACTTCGTCGAGGGTGCGCACCAGCGTCTCGGCCGCGCCGGCCTGGATCAGGGTGGCGGCCTGTACCGCCAACGCCTCCGCCAGACTCTTGCGCAGCTCGCGTGTGGCCTGGACCTGCGGGGTAGCGAGGCCGAGCAGTGCATCGAGCGCTACCAGCAGCGCCAGCACGATGGAGATCAACCCCAGGCTCAGGCGCAGCGCAGGGTCGAGGCGCAGCCTCACCGCGTCGCTCCGCGCGTGGCGTCCTTGCCGAGCTGGAACACCATGCTCTCGGCCGTGGCCTCGACGGCGTCCTGCTCGCCGGTGGGGGTGGGCGTGCCGCCTTCCGTTGCGGCGATCGCGGGGAGCGGGTCGACGCCATGCCAGGCCGGCGCAGACAGCAGGACGCTGGTGAGCAGGCCGGCGCGGTTCGCCCACAGCACTGCACCCACCGACAGCGCCAAGCCCATCGCGTAGGTCAGCTCCTTGATCAGCTCGGCCGCACTCTCCTCAGTCGGGTCGCCCGCGGGAAGCTGGGTGGGGGCCGGGCCGCTCACCAGGCCCGCCACCGGCGCCAGCGCCGGCGCGGGCAGCTCGAGCCACAGATCGGCGAACGGCTCGGGGGCAGAGGCCTGCGTGCGGCTCGGCCAGGCGCTCGCAATGTGCACGAGTTGTGCGCTGATGCGGGGCGTCCAGTCCGCGAGCGGGGCGGGCAGCGCGACGGCCGCCAGCGCCTCGTCCACGGACGCGGCCGGCGTCGCTGTGAGCGCGGCGTGGCTGCGTTCGTCGGCGCTGGCGACGCTGGTCACAGCCACCGCCTCGAAGCGCAATCCGGCTTCCTCGACCGCGCGCACGGGCATGGGCTGCGTTCCCGCGCGTTGCTGCTCTTCGAGCAGCGCCAGCGTGGCGTCCGTGTCGTCCTGCTCGACTGGAGTCGGTACGCTCGCGGGGGCGCCGACCGTGATGAGCACGACGTCGGTGTCGGCCAGGGCGCCGCCGGCGCCGGTGTTGCCCAGGTCGCTGGTGGTGAGCGTCAGCGTTGCGACGCCGGCGAAGCCGGGATCCGGGCGGAAGCGCATGTTGTTCAGCGCGCCGTTGATCCGTGTCAGCGTGCCGCGGAAGGTCATCGCGGCGTCGTTACTGCCGTCGCCGGCGAGGAAAGCGAGTCCGGGCGTGCCGCCCAGGCTCATCACACCGTCGGTGGCGGTGAGCGTGACCTGCAGCTGCCCTGCTCCCGCGTCGGCGTCGGCGACGCCGACCTGGCTGGGGAGGAACACGACCTGCTGGTCCACGTTCGCGGTGCGCGTCGCCGGCAGCGTGTTGACCGGGGCGTCGTTCACCGCGGTGACCGTGACCGCGAGCGTGTCCACGTCGCTCAGGCTGGTCGCGTCGCTGGATGCGACGCCGAGGACATCGCTGCCGCTGAACTGCGCGCTGCCGCGGTAGGTGAGCGTGGCCAGCGCCGCGTTGACCTGCGCCTCGCTGCCGGACAGGGTCAGAGCGACGCTGCCGTTGGCGCCGGCGCTGATCAGCGCGCCGCCGGCGAGCGATACGTCCAGCGTGCCGTTGGATACGGACAGTGCGACGGCGGACAGGTCGGCGTCCACATCGCTCACCGACAGCCCGGAGATGGCCAGCGCGCCGTCCTCCGCCGCCGTCTGGGCGGTGGGCAAGGTGTTGACCGGCGCGGGGAGCACGCCCTGCCAGCGCACGCGCAGCGCCGCGTCGACGGCGATCTGCGTCTCGATCGGGCCGGTCTCGAACTCCAGGTCCCAGTCGCCGCCGTGTGCTGCGCCGCCGGTGCGGTCGTCGCTCGCGCTCACGTCCGCGCCGGTGAGCCGTGCGAGCGCCTGCATGAGCGAGCGCCCGGCTTCGCTTCCCGCCACGTCGCAGCCGTAGATCAGCAGATCGGCGCCAGGGGCAAGCGCTCGTGCCCAGCCCTGGATGGCGCCGGCGTTCGCCACCAGCGCGTCGAAGTCGAGCCGCCCGCTGCCCAGCCCCACGCTGCCGTCGCTGCCGTGGGACAGGATGTGCACCGCGCTCACGTCCCGGGTCGCCGACAGAGCGGCGGCGATTTGCGTGATGCCGTCCTGGTGCGCATCGAGCACGACCAGGTCGAGCTGACGCTCGCCGGAGCCGGCCGCGCGCAGGCCATCGAGCAGCGTGAGGTAATCGGGGGTGGCGGGATCGATGAAAACGAGTTCGCGGCGCTGCGCCTGCTGCAACTCGCCGCCCGAAGGCAGGGCGAAGTCGCCCTCGGCGTCGAGCACGCGCTGCTCGACGGCGGGCGGCGCCGCGGAGTCGAAGGCTTGCGGCGCGAAATCCGCGGAATAGAGGATGCGCGCTTCGAGCTCTTCGACGATTGGGCGCCGTGGCCGGAATAATGGGCCCTTGCTCATCCTCGAATCACCGGAGTCGACCCGGACCGCGCCTGCCGCGCCCGGGTTTACAGACCAAACACTCGGGTTGACTGACCAACGCTGGGGTTGGCAGACCAACGCCGGGGCCGGCAGACCAACACCGGGGTCTGCCTGCGTACCCCGGGAGCAAAAACGGTTCCACTGGCCGCCCCGGGAGGTGAAATGCCACCCGCGCATCGTCAAATCCTGCAGCGACTGCCGCGTCAAGAAGGCGCCTGCGGCGCCGATAACTCCCTTCGCAAAGCCAAGCAAGCTCAGCAGTCGATGCCACTCGCATTCGGTCCAGTACCCCGTTGCGCGCGGCCGGCCGGTTGCCGTCCGGGCGGCTCTCCGGCAGGGGAGCGGCGGCGCTCGTCCCGATAATGCCGAAAGCATTGCGCACGCCCGCGCTGGCCTGGCGCACCGCGGCACTGCTCGCCGCCGCGGCGCTGCTGCCCCTGGCGGTCGCCGTCTGGCTCTCCGCCCTGCATGCCGAAGCGCTGCTGACTGCGCACAGCCATGCACGCACCGTCGAAGCCGCGCAACGCCAAGCAGCGCTGATTCAGGTGCGCCTGCGCGACGCGGACGCGGCGCTGCGCGAGCGCTTGCGCCAGCTCGAGTGGAGCCGCGTCCCTGGCGCCGCCGCAGCGCAGGGCGGGCGCGCGCCGTTCGCCTTCATCGGCATCCTGCGCGCCGAAGGCGTGGTGCGCGCATTGCACGGCGCCTCGCGCGGGATGCCCGAGGTGCCCGCCTCGGCGCGCGCGCATATAGCCGCCGGCAAGGCCCTGCTCCTGGTCCTCCCCCAGCCCGGGCAGCCCGCGCGCGTCTTCCTGTTGCGCGCGCTCGGTGGCACCCATCCCGCGGGCGCGCTGCTCGCCGCCGAGCTTGACCCGGGCTACCTGTGGGAGGCCGCTTCCGCGCCGGCACCGGGGCTGGAGCATTGCGTGCTGAGCGTTCGGGGCGAGGCGGTGAACTGCATCGCCGGTCCGCCGCCGGCGCTGCTGCCCAGTGCCGGCACGGCGCAGTCGGGATCGCTCGATTGGCTGGCGAGCGGCGAGCGCCTTCTCGCCAGCTACGGCAGGCTGTCGCTCGTCGCCGAGCTGGGTGCGCCCGCCTGGCTGGTTTTCGCGGTCGAGCGGCGCGGACAGGCGCTGGCCCCGTCGGCGCCGTTGTGGCGCGCCCTGGCGCTGACGCTCCTGTGCAGCGTGGCGCTGGCGGCCCTGCTCGGCGCACTGCACGTTCGCAGCAGGCTGCGTGCGCTGCACCTGCTCGCCGCCGCCACGCGCCGCGTCGCCGACGCGCAGCTCACCGGCGGTCTGGAACTTCCCCGAGAGCCCGAGTTCGCCGCGCTGTCCACGATCCTGCGCGAAATGGCGTCCAGCGCCGGCCTGGAGCAAGCGGTGCGCACCGCGCTGGCCGACATCGACACGCACCTGCTGCAGCGTGCAGATCTCGACCAGGTGGCGCGCCGCCTGGTGAGCCGGTTGCGCGCGATCCTGCCCGCGGAGGCCGTCGCCCTGGTGGTGAAGAGCCAGTCCAACGCTCAGGCTGCGCGCTTGTACGTCGCCTCCAGCGACGACATCGGCGCGGTGCAGGGCACCTCTGTGCCTTTCCTCCCGCCGGTCGGGGAGCAGCGCCTGCTCGCCTCGGATGGACTCTGGCTGCAGCCCCCGCTGCCGGCCGATCCGGTGCTGTCCGTGCTCGAGAGCCACGGCGCCCGCGACGTCCTGCTCGTGCCCGTGATGTGGAGCCGGATGCTGGCCGGCATGCTGGTGCTCGGCTTTGCCCGGCGCGAGGTGCTGTCCGCCCGCGCGCAGGGCCACCTGCGGCAATTCGCCAATCGGCTGGCCATCGCGTTCTCCGCCTCCATGCGCGAGGAGAAGCTGCTCTATCAGTCGCGCTTCGATGCGCTGACCGGGCTGCCCAACCGGCAGTCGTTCATGGAGCGGCTGAGCTACGAAGAGGCGCGTGCGCGACGCGATGGCTCTCTGCTCGCGGTGATGCTGGTGAACCTGGACCAGTTCAAGAGCGTGAACGACACCCTTGGGCACGGCGGCGGGGACGACGTCATCCGCCAGGCGGCGGCCCGGCTCAAGGAGTTCACGCGCGGCGGCGACGCCGTCGCGCGGCTGGGCGGCGATGAGTTCGCGCTGCTGCTGACGGGACTGCCCGCGGCCGCCGAAGTGGCGCGGGTCGGGGCGCAACTCATGCGCAACCTGTCCGCGCCGTTCCTGTCCGGCGAGCATGAGCGCGTGCTGACCGCGAGCGTGGGCGTGGCCGTCTACCCGGCCGACGCCGAGACCGCAGCGGCGTTGGTGCGCAACGCCGACACCGCCATGCACCGCGCCAAGGAGGGCGGCGGCGGGCGCGTGGTGTTCTTCGAAGAGCGCATGAACCAGGAGGTGCACCGGCGCGTGACGGTGGAGCGCGAGCTGCGCCGCGCCATCGAGCGTGACGAGTTTGTCTTGTACTACCAGCCGCAGATGGACGCGCGCAGCGGCGCGCTGTCGGGCGCCGAGGTGCTGATCCGCTGGCAGCACCCGGCGCGCGGCGTGCAATCGCCGGCCGCCTTCATCGGCATCGCCGAGCAGACCGGGCTGATCGAGCCGATCGGCGAGATGGTGCTGCGCAAGGCCTGCCTGCAGCTGCAGGCCTGGCACAGCCAGCGCACGGCGCCCCCGCGGCTGTCGGTCAACGTCTCCGGCCGGCAGTTCCGCCGTCGCGACTTCGCCGCGCTGGTGGCCACGATCCTGCGCGAGACCGGGACCGATCCGAAGACTCTGGAGCTGGAGATCACCGAGACGCTGCTGATGGAGGATGCGGACGCCTCCGGCGTGGTGCTGAATCAGCTCGCCGAGCAGGGCATCCGCCTGGCGATCGACGACTTCGGCACCGGCTACTCGTCGCTCGCCTACCTCAAGCGCCTGCGCTTCGACGCCTTGAAGATCGACCGCTCGTTCGTCAAGGACGTGACCACCGACGAGGATTCGGCGGCCATCTGCGCGGCCGTCATCGCGCTGGCGCGCACGTTGCGCAAGGAGACCGTGGCCGAGGGCGTGGAGACGCAGGAGCAGCTCGATTTCCTGCGCAGCCAGCAGTGCGACCTGATCCAGGGCTTCCTGATCAGCCGCCCGGTCCCCGCCGAGCAGTTCATCGCCGCCCTGCGCGCGAATGTCAACCGCACGCGCAGCGCGCTGCGGCTGGCCGCATCCCGTTAACCCCGTTCGAGGTCCGGCTGCGTTTACCGTCTCTGCGAACCACTTTCGCAGAGGAGAAACGCATGAAAGCCCTGATTGCCGCCGCGCTGCTGCTGCTCGCGGCTTCCGGAAACGCCGGCGCGGTGGGCGCGCTCGCCGACGTGACCGTCTATGACCGCGCCGCACACCGCTCGCTGCCGGTGCACTGGAGCGAAGGCACCGCCTGGGTGGCGGGCGCGCCGGGCAACGAGTACGCGATCCGCATCCGCAACCGCTCCGGCGCCGACCTGCTGGCCGTGATCTCCGTGGACGGCGTGAACGCCATCACCGGCGAGACTGCGTCGCCCGACCAGAGCGGCTACATCGTGCCGGCTTTCGGGTCGATCGAGATCAAGGGCTGGCGCAAGAGCATGCGTCGCGTCGCGTCGTTCTACTTCACCGACCTGGGTGACTCCTATGCGGCGCGCACCGGCCGCGCGGACAACGTCGGGGTGATCGGCGTGGCGCTGTTCAAGCGCAGGCCCGCGCCCGAGCTGCAGCTCGAGGAGCGCAAGCGCGAATGGGATCCCGCCGGCGCCGCGGATCCGGCCGAGGCGCCCGCTTCCCCCAGCACGCCCTATCCGTCCAGCAGCTCGCGGCGGCAGGCGCGCGCCGCCGAGAAGGACGCCGCGCGTCCCAGCCTGGGCACCGGCCACGGACGCAGCGAGTCGTCGCACGTGCGCTATGTGGACTTCGAGCGCGAATCCTCGACGCCCAACGAGCGGGTCACGCTGCGCTACGACAGCCGCGCGAACCTGGTGGCGATGGGCGTCCTGCGCGAGCCGCGGCGCCGGCCCGATCCGTTCCCTTCGGCCTTCGTTCCCGACCCGGGTTGATGACTTGTATCAGGGCGCGTGTGGCGCGGGCGCGTATACTGCGCCCGACATGCAGGCCGACGACAGCGACGAGGCGCTGATGCTGCGCTACGCCCAGGGCGATGCGGGCGCCTTCGACCCGCTGTACGCACGCCATCGTGGCGGCACCTTCCGCTATCTGCTGCGACATGTGGGCAACAACCGTGCGCTGGCGGAAGAGCTGTTCCAGGACATCTGGACCAACCTGATCGCCGCGCGCGAGCGCTACAAGGTGGAGGCGAAGTTCACCACCTGGCTGTACACGCTTGCGCACAACCGGCTGGTGGATCATTACCGTCGGCATCGCGCGCTCGAGCTGGCATCGGTGGATGCGGCCGAGGACGACGACGATCCACCCGAGATTCCGGCCCCGGGCACGGTGCAGCCGGAGCGCCAGGCCGAGGCCCGCCAGGGCGCCGCGCGCCTGCTGGCGCTGGTCGAGGCGCTGCCGCCGGCGCAGCGCGAGGCGTTCCTGCTGCACGAGGAAGGCGGCCTGAGCGTGGACGAGATCGCGCAGGTCATCGGCGCCGACCGCGAAGCGGTCAAGAGCCGGTTGCGCTACGCGCTCGGCAAGCTCAGGCGTGGAATGGAAGATCTGCTGTGAGCACGCAATCCCCCGAAGACCGCGAACTGCAAGCGCTGCTGGCGCGCGACGGGCGGCTCGCCCGCGCCTGGCGCGAGGCCTCGCGCGAGGAACCGGCGCCGGCGCTGGATGACGCCGTGCGCGCCGCGGCGCGGCGCGCGGTGCGCGCCGGTCCGCGCCCGCGGCACGGCCCTTTCGCGGGGCGCTGGCGCGTGCCGCTGTCGATCGCCGCGGTGCTGGTGGTGAGCGCGACGCTCACGCTGCTCGTCGCCGAGCGGCGCGAGCATGTGCCGAGCGCGGGCCTCGACGCTGCGCCCGCTGCTCCGGCCACGGCGGAGGCACCGCCCGCCGAAGAACAGAAGCTGGCCGAACCGCATGCGCCGGCGAAGGACGCTGCGCCGCGCGTGACCGCTCCGCCGCTCCGCAGGCAGTCCGCCGCCGAGCCTGTGCAGCCGGCGGAGGAGTTGACCGGGGAACTCTACGATGCGCCTGCAGAGGCGAAGGGAGTTGCCGCGCCGCCCGCCGCGTCCGAGACGCCGTCGATGCAGTCTGCGCCGCCGGCCGCCGGCGCCCAGCCGGCAGCGGCGACTGTCGCAGCACCGTCGCGGGCGTACGAAGAGCCGGCGGCGCCGTCGCCGGCTGCCGCGCCGAGCAAGCCGGACGTGGGCGAGCACGACTCTGTTGTGAGCAAGAAGGCGCCGACGCCGCAGGCGTTTCCCGAGCGCGAAGAGGCGCGCGCAGACGTGCGCGCCAAGGCCAGTGCGGAGGTGGGCACCGCGGAGGCGGGAAAGCGCGAGCTGTCCCAGGGGCGCAATGCCGTGCAGCGGACCGCCGAGCCGGTGCTCGATCCGAAGACGTGGATCGAGCGCATCCTGGCGCTGCGCCGCGAGGGCAAGCTGCAGGAGGCCGAGCGCAGCCTGCAGGCGTTCCGGCGCCGCTACCCCGACTACCCGCTGCCGCCCGAGCTGGCGCGCGCGCCCATGGGCGCGCCTGGGGATAGCCGCTGAAAAAGCATACGGCGCCAAGCCAAAGGCCGGGCGCCGTACTCGGTCCGGGCGCGACCTCGCGCCTTAGGCGGCGGCTTTCTTCTTGGAGGTGCCGGTCTGGCTGGTCGCCGCGGCGAGGTTTGCCTCGGTGACCGAGGCCACCTGGCGGCCGGCCTTCACCAGGGTTTCGTACACCCCGTTGGCCGACTGGATGGCGGCCTTGACGCCGGCGAGCGCACTCTCGGAGCCCGCGGGCGCCGACTTGATCACGGCATCCAGGGTGACCACCACGTTCTTGTTGAACTCGGCGACCTGCTGCTCCAGCACGCTGGCGAACTCGCTCTGCGCGCCGCTCAGTACTTCGTACAGGCTGCGCGCATAGGTGCTCGCCTTGTCCCAGGCCGGCTGCGCGGCGCCGCTGGACAGCGCGGCGATCTCGCTGACGTCCTTGATCGACGCGATCTGGCGCAGGGACTTGGCGGCGTCCTCGTACGCGGTCTTGGCGGCCTTGAGCTGCACGTCGGCCAGCTTCTCGAAGTTCTCGCCGGTCAGTTCGGCGATCTTGAGCGCCGCCTCGAGTTGGGATTTGCTCAGCGCGGCCAGTTGCTCGGTAATCTGCACCATTTCCACAAACTCCTTTTCGGGTTAAGGACCTACCGTTCCCGGCCCGGTTTCGGTCCAGGTATGCTGCATTGCACAAACCGAAGTATATGGACGGTACTGGGCTATGTCAAGACGTTTGTGCTGCGTCGCACAAAACCCGGAAGACGAGGAAAGGCGGAAGGCACTGCCAGCGGCAGCGGTTCAAGGCACGGGCAGCGAGGTCCGCCGCGGTACGCGCTCCAGGCGCCAGTGCGTGAGCGCCCACTGCCAGATGTCGGCGACCGATGAGAGCGCCAGCTCGGCGGGGGGATCCTGGCCGAGGAAGCGCAGCGCGGGCCAGAGCGTCGGCGCCGGCCGCGCAGGATCCACCGGCGCAGCCTGGCTCTGCTTGGACAGCTTCAGGCCGCTGGCGTCGAGCGCGACCGGCAGATGCGCATAGCGTGGGGCGGTGAGACCCAGCGCCCGGATCAGCCAGATCTGGCGCGCGCTCGATTCGAGCAGATCGGCGCCACGCACCACGTGCGTCATGCCTTGCTGCGCGTCGTCCACCGCGGAAGCGAGATGGAAAGCGTACACCGCGTCCACGCGGTACAGCACGAAATCGCCGGCCTCGCGCTCGAGGTCTCGATCCTGGATGCCGAGCACGCCATCTTCGAAGCGCACCCGCGCGCCGCTGGTTCGCGCCCGCAGCGCACGGGCTGCGCGGTCCGAGGCCGGGCCCTGACGGCAGGTGCCGGGGTAGATCGGGCCGTCCGCACCCTCGGCTGCGATTTCGGCGATCTGCTTCCGGCTGCAGCAGCACGGATAGACCAGCCCGTGCTCGCGCAGCCGATGCAGCGCGGCGTGATAGGCATCGCGCCTGCGGCTCTGATACAGGACTTCGCCGTCCCACTCGAAGCCCAGCGCCTCGAGGCAGCGCAGGATATCGTCCGCCGCGCCGGGTATCACGCGCGGGGGATCGAGGTCGTCGATGCGCACGCGCCACTCGCCGGCACGCGTGCGCGCGTCGAGACAGCTGCCGAGCGCCGCGATGATGGAGCCGAAGTGCAACGGCCCGGACGGCGTGGGGGCGAAGCGCCCGCGATAGCCGGCCATTTACTCCGGTGCGCGCGGCGGGCGCACGGCGCGCACGTACCACACACAGCTCGCGAACAGCACGACGGCGAGCCCGACCTCGGTCAGTGCCAGCGGTTGTGCGGCCCCGGTTTCCGACCAGCCGCGCACCACGCCCTCGCTGAAATAGACCAGCGCGAGCAAGGGGGTCCACATGTATGTGAACACCCAGCCGCGCAGGATGCCGAACAGCGGCGCCAGCAGCGGCAGCGCCTTCAGGATCAGGAAGGAGCCGCCGGGCCGCAGCGGGGCGAGCACCGATTCCCACAGCAGGCACAGGAACATCAGTGCGATCAGGCTGACGATCGCCGACCAGTGCGCCACGCGCCGCCTCCCGTCATTCCGTAGCGCGGATGGAGCGTAGCGCAGGCCGGGAGAAAAGAGGCCTTTCTCCTCGCCGGGTTCCGTCGCGCCCGCGGCTTCATCCGGGCCACGTCTCGAGCGCGATTCAGCCATTGCGGCTCTTCTGCGCCAGTTCCACCAGCGCACTGCGCGCCTGCCCCGGATCGAGCACCGGCTCGGCGAAGTCGAAGCGCAGCAGCCGCCCGTCCACACGCAGATCGAAGCCGTCGCAGTCGAAGCCGACCATCTCCGCCGTTTCCGGTTCGACGCCGTGCACGTGCCGGCAATAGGCGCGCAATGCATCGCCGTGGTCCTGGTTCATGTGCGCGAGAATGCCCTCCTCCGCGTCCCGCATCGCATCGGGCGCCAGATAGCTCTTGCCCGCGATCCAGTGCAGTCCGCCGAAGCCCTGGATGCAGCGCACCTGGAAAGGCTCCAGCGCGTAGAAGCGAAACCCGCCGATCTGCAGGTACTGTGCGTGATCGGGGTAGAAGCGCAGATAGCGGCGTTCGATCGGCGCCGCCTCGCCCACGGCGTGCGCCGCGCCCAGCACGGTCACACGCGGCTTCGCCTGCAGGTCCGCGCCGCTGTCGCAGACGATGAAGCTCGCGCGCGCGTCCATCTCCAGGTTCTGAGTGTGCTCGGCGAGGTGGCTGATCAGCACCACCGGCCTGCCGGCATGATCGGTCACGTGCGGCAGCGCCGAGCCATAAGGATAGCCTGGAAACTTCAGCGAGTGGCTGGACAGCATGCCGCTGCGGTGATTGCGCACCAGCATGCGGGCGGCGCGGGCGCGGGGCATTGCCTCCATCTCAGCGCGCCAGCTTCGTCGCCACGGTCGCGAGCCGCCGCCCCAGCGCGAAACACAGGCGCTGCTCCTCTTCGCTCACCGCCCGGTCCGCCCCGGCGCCCGCGACGTGGCTTGCGCCGTAGGGGGTGCCGCCGCTCGCCGTGGTGGTCAGCTCGGGCTCGGTATAGGGCAGGCCCAGCATCAGCATGCCGTGGTGGAACAGCGGCAGCATCATGGACAGCAGGGTCGCCTCCTGGCCGCCGTGCAGCGTGCCGGTGGAGGTGAACAGCGCGGCCGGCTTGCCGGCCAGCGCGCCGCGCAGCCACAGGCCCGAGGTCGAATCGAGGAAGTACTTGAGCGGCGCGGCCATGTTGCCGAAGCGGGTGGGACTGCCGAGCGCCAGGCCCGCGCAGTCCTCGAGGTCCCGCAACCCGGCGTAGGGCGCGCCGCTGTCGGGCACGGGCGGCTCGACCGCCTCGCTCACGGCGGACACGGCGGGCACGGTGCGGATGCGCGCGGCCGCCCCGGGCACCGCGTCGATGCCGCGCGCGACCATGTGCGCCATCTGCCGCACGGCGCCGGTGCGGCTGTAGTAAAGGACCAGGATCTCGGGCATCGGTGAGGGGCCGCCAACGGCAGGCGCGAGGAATGGCCCTTGCTTTCGGGAGGCGGGTAACCTAGCGCTATTATAGAGCCGTCATTTGCCCAAACCGTCCCGCATGCGCCGTCAGCTGCGCGCCCTCGCCGATTTCCTGCACTGGCTGCAGGTGCGCTTGCGCGAGGACCGCCTGCTGCAAGTCTCGGGCAGCCTGACCTTCACCTCGCTGCTCGCGCTGGTGCCGGTGGTGACCATCGCGCTCACCGTGTTCTCGGCCTTCCCCGCCTTCGGCGGATTCTGGTCGGTGGTTCGCAACTTCATGCTCGCGCACCTGGTGCCGGCCTCGGCCAGCAAGCTGACCGGCGTGTACGTGCAGCAGTTCGCCGAGAATGCCGGACGCCTCACGGCGCTCGGTATGGTGATGCTGGGCGTGGCGGCGATCATGATGATGCTCACCATGGAGCACACCTTCAACCGCATCTGGCGCGTGCGCCTGGCGCGGCCGGTGGTCGCGCGCGTGCTGATCTACTGGGGCGTGCTGACGGTCGGGCCGCTGCTGCTCGGGGCCAGCCTGTCGCTCACCTCCTGGCTGATCACGCAGTCCACCGGCATGATCGGCAGGGTGCGCGGCGCGGAGGCGGTGTTCCTGAAAGTCGTCCCGCTGGTGCTGACCGGCCTCACCTTCGCCTTTCTCTATCGCACCGTGCCCTACCGGCGGGTGCAGACCGCGGATGCGATCGCCGGCGGCGCGGTCGCGGGCCTGCTGTTCGAGCTCATGAAGAGCTTGTTCGGCGCCTACATCAAGCAGGTGCCGACCTACAAGCTGGTCTACGGCGCGTTCGCCAGCTTTCCCATCTTCCTGACCTGGATCTACGTGTCCTGGCTGATCGTGCTGATCGGCGCCGAGCTGACCGCGGCGATGCCGTATCTGCGCACCGGTGGCGTGCGCCTGCGGCACTTGCCCGGCAGCCACCTGCTCGATGCCGTGCGCCTGCTGCGCCTGCTGTACGAGGCGCACAACAAAGGCGCCGTACCCACCACGGGCGAGCTGCGCGCCGCGCTCAAGACGCCTTGGGAGGAGTGCGAGGCGCTGCTCGAACGCCTGGCGAAACTGGGCTGGGCGGTGCCGGCGGCCGGCGAGCGCTGGGTGCTCGCGCGCGATGTCGGTCAAATCCGCCTGGCCGAGGTCTATCGTGAGTTCGTGTTCGATGCCGACGCGCACCTTCGCCCCGGCGAAGAGGGCTACGAGGCCGCGGTGGCGCGCCTGGCGGCCGACGTGCAGGACGATCTGAGCATGACGTTGGAATCGTTGTTCGAGGAGCGCGGCGCCGGCCGCGGTGCGGCGGCGGCGCGGCGAGCACGGGCGGCTTAGGTCTACGGGTCGGGGCCTGCAGGGTGGCGTTGACGCCGATGCGATCGGGCACCGCATTCGGCCATCAGCCGTCGTCCGCGCGTTCCCCGATCGGACAAAAAACTACGGGCACCGGAGGCTTCCTCCGATGCCCGTGGTATCGGTCGAGTCTAACCGCGGCTACTCGCGTCGCATCCTGCGACGTCCGACAAGCCCGGCTCCGAACGCGGCAAACCCGAGAAGCAGGAGCGTTCCCGGCTCGGGGATCTCCACCGGCGGAAACCGCTCACATTGACCCCCGAGGAAATCGCTGTCCTCACCAGCCGGCCCCACGCCCTGGGCATGGGTGGCCGCGCACCAGAAGTCGTTCGACGTGTTACCCGGACCGGCTATCGACTGAAGGTTGAAATTATCGGCGGTGATGCCGGCCAAGGTGATATCGAACTCGACGATTTCTCCAGCGTCGAATCTGTCGCCTGCAGCGGTCTCAAATCCCAGCACGACGTCGAAGAAGCCATCTCCATCAGGCCGGAAGGCGGCGTCGGTGCAGTTGTTGCAGGTGTCGATGCTGGGTGGGAGCAGCACCCCATCGCCCCCCGAGGTCGTGAAGTTATCGAGCGTCAGCTGGGTCGCATCGCCCGAGAAGTTGAACCACCACTCGCTGGTGAACGCGGTGGCCGGAGCGAGGTTGGTGTTATCCAGCGTGACGTGAACCAGCCCTGACCCGTCGAAGTCATTGAAGCTGATGCTGGGGAAACCGGTTGCGTCCGTGGTCCCGGAAAAATCGGTGTTGAGTACGGCGCTGACGACCACGGCTGATGCCGGCTGGCTCACCGCCAGCCCGAGCCCCCCGGCCGCCACAACTGCACAAAATAGATTTCTCAGTCTCATTCCGAAGTCCTTTTGACTCCCCGGACATGTTCCGGAATCGACCGGGGCTTGCGCCCATTCGCAGCAGGCCTCGTACCGAGCAGGTAGGTCATTGTTTATGCATGGAAAGCATAAATACTCTCAAATCGAGAGGATTTGAGCTGTGAGCCCGGCCGACAGGCGCGCGGAGAAGCTGCAACCGATTTTCCGCGCTCCGATGCGCGTCCTGGAACGGATGGGCAGGCCGCACCGGCCTTGTTTCCACGGGAGATGAGGCAGTTAGGAATGCCGTCGCGCGCTAGCGTCGCCGCCGACTTGGCGCAAGCAGCCGCGAAGAGGAAGTGTAAACCGCCCCGACGACTGCCCGCACGCCTACGCGGACCTGCGGCGAGCTATTGCGCCTCACCCGTGTAGCGCAGCGGCTGGTGCGAAACTTGACGCACCCCGGCTCCGCCCGGCCATGCCCAGCGCGTCCGCCAGGCGCGCAAAACCTTGGCGGCGTAGCTGCTCTTCTTGCCCAGGCTGCCGTTGTAGCGAGCCAGCGCCCGGGTCATGTCGCCGCGTTCGATATCGAGGTAGTGGCGCAGGATGATGCAGCCGTAGCGCAGGTTGGTGCGCAGGTTGAACAGGTTCTGCTCGCGCGTGCCGATGAGGTCCACCCAGAACGGCATCACCTGCGTGTAGCCGCGTGCGCCGGCGCGCGACACGGCGTACTTGCGGAAGCGGCTTTCCACGTCGATCAGCCCGAGCACCAGTTGCGGGTCGAGGCCGGCGCGCTTGGCTTCGTATTGCACGGTGGTGAGCAGGTCCAGCCGGGTCTGCTGATCGGGCACCAGGCGCGCGAGGCGGATCGACATCGCGTCGAGCCACTGATAGCCCTCGTCGGGGCTCGCGAACACCAGGCGCGGGCTGGCGCGGTCCGCGACCGCCGAATGCAGCGCCGCCTGCACGCTGGTCGCGAGCGGCTCGTAGCGCTGCGCGCCCGCGAACGCGAGGGCGGGCGCGAGCGCGAACAGGACAGCGGCGGCGAAGCGCTTCACACCAGACCTTTCGCGAACTCGAGCGCGCGCGCCGCCTCGATCATCCGCGGCTTGCCCTCGCGCCGCGACACGTACTCCACTTCGCCCTGCTTCAAGCCGCGGTCGCCGATGGTGATGCGGTGGGGGATGCCGATCAGCTCGAGGTCGGCGAACATGACGCCCGGGCGCTCATCGCGATCGTCGAGCAGCACCTCGACGCCGGCCGCGCTGAGCGCGTCGTGCAGGCGGTCGGCCAGCGCCTTCACCGCCGCGCTCTTGCCGTAGCCGATGGGCGCGATCGCGATCTGGAACGGGGCGATCGGCGGCGGCCAGATGATGCCGCGCGCGTCGTGGTTCTGCTCGATGGCGGCGGCGACGATGCGCGACACGCCGATGCCGTAGCAGCCCATCTCCATCGGCCGCGACTGGCCGGTCTCGTCCAGGACGGTGGCGCCCATCGCCTCCGAGTACTTGGTGCGCAGCTGAAAGATGTGGCCGACCTCGACGCCGCGGCAGATGCTCAAGCGGCCCTTGCCGTCCGGACTCGGGTCGCCCTCCACCACGTTGCGCAGGTCCGCGTATTCCTCCGGCTCGGGCAGGTCGCGCCCGAAGTTGACGCCCACGAAGTGATGGTCGTCCTCGTTGGCGCCGCACACGAAGTCGCTCATCGCCTGCACCGCGCGGTCGGCGATCACCGGCAGCTGATGGTCGCCCACCGGGCCGATCGATCCCGGGCCGGCGCGCAGGCGCGCGCGCACCTCGCCCTCCGCGGCGAAGCGGAACCCGTCGTTGAGCAGAAACTTCTTGCCGGCTTTCACTTCGTTCAGCATGTGATCCCCGCGCAGCAGCAGCAGGTACTCCTGCTGGTCGCCGCTCACCACCATCAGCGTCTTGACGATCCGCTGGGCGGGCACTTTGAGAAATGCGCTCACCGCCTCGATCGTGTGCTGGCCGGGCGTGGCGACCTTGCGCATTTCCTGTGCCGGCGCCGGCCGCGGCGTGCGCGGCGGCAGCGCCTCGGCCAGCTCCACGTTCGCGGCGTAATCCGATTCCGGGCTGAAGGCGATGGCGTCCTCGCCCGAGTCGGCCAGGACGTGGAACTCGTGCGAACCGGTGCCGCCTATGGCTCCAGTGTCGGCAGCCACGGCGCGGAACTTGAGGCCCAGCCGCTCGAAGATACGCGAGTAAGTCGCGTACATGTTGCGGTACTCCTGCTCCAGGTCGGCGTAATCCACATGGAAGGAGTAGGCGTCCTTCATGATGAACTCGCGCGCCCGCATCACGCCGAAGCGCGGCCGGATCTCGTCGCGGAACTTGGTCTGGATCTGGTAGAAGTTCACCGGCAGCTGGCGGTAGCTGCGGATGTCGCGACGGGCGATGTCGGTGATCACCTCCTCGTGGGTGGGGCCGAAGCAGAAATCGCGCTCGTGCCGGTCCTTGATCTTGAGCATCTGCGGCCCGAACTTGTCCCAGCGCCCGGACTCCTGCCACAGCTCGGCCGGCTGCACCGCCGGCATGAACAGCTCCACCGCGCCGGCGCGGTCCATCTCCTCGCGCACGATGCTTTCCACCGTGCGCAGGACGCGCAGCCCCAACGGCATCCAGGTGTACAGGCCGCTGCCCAGCTTCCGGATCA
>Ga0299906_10000791_pt1 | contig 28240 bp, 22 predicted proteins | sample RVTome_14_FD_200259 | JGI IMG/M metagenome (GOLD analysis project Ga0299906, IMG submission 200259) | Soil microbial communities from uranium-contaminated site in the Upper Colorado River Basin, Wyoming, United States - RVT145D125 (version 2) ...
GCACCCGAGTCCGGGGGTCTGGGGGGCCGGGGGTCCGGGGGTCAGCCGAAGCGGCCGGTGATGTAGTCTTCAGTCTGCTTGTCCTGCGGCTGGGTGAAGATCCGGGTCGTCTCGCCGGACTCGACGAGGCGGCCCTCCATGAAGAACGCGGTGACATCCGACACGCGAGCGGCCTGCTGCATGTTGTGGGTCACGATGATAATGGTGTACGACTCGCGGAGCTCGGCGATGAGCTGCTCGATGCGGGCGGTGGACTTGGGGTCGAGGGCCGAGCAGGGCTCATCCATCAGCAGAATCTCCGGACCGACGGCGATGGCCCGGGCGATGCAGAGGCGCTGCTGCTGGCCGCCGGACAGACCCAGGGCCGAATCGTCGAGCCGCTCCTTGACCTCATCCCACAGCGCCGCCTGCCGCAGACTCCACTCCACCAGGTCCTCCAGCTCGCGGCGGGACATCTTGCGGTGAAGGCGCGGGCCGAAGGCGACGTTGTCGAAGATCGACTTGGGAAAGGGGTTGGGTTTCTGAAAGACCATGCCGACCCGCCGTCGCAGCTCGACGACGTCCAGCGACCGGGCCAGCACATCCGTGCCGTGCAGGTCCAGGGTGCCGGCGGCCCGGGCAATGGGAACCAGGTCGTTCATGCGGTTGATCCAGCGCAGAAACGTGGACTTGCCGCACCCGCTGGGGCCGATGAAGGCGGTGACGCGCCGGGCGGGGATGTCGATCTGCACACTGTCCAGGGCCTGGAACTCGCCGTACCAGGCATTGAACTCGGCGATCCGGACCGCGGTCGGCACGGACTGATCGATCAGGGATGGGCCTGCCGTCGCCATGGCGCGGGCCGATTGTAGTCCCGCGAGCTGGGGGGTGGTCTCCAACTCGAAGGCGCGCGGCGGCGCGGACTCGCGTGAGGGGTCATTCATGGTCCTGGGCTCTGGTCGGGTCACGCTCGGTGGGCTCATGACAGCGGTTTCTGGAATTTCTGGCGGATGAAGACGGCGGCTGCGTTGAAGGTGAGCAGCACCGCCAGCAGGACGATGATGCCCGTCGCCGCCACCTCGTGAAATGTATCCTGCGGCCGGCTGGCCCAGTCGTAGACCTGGAGCGGCATGGCCGTGAAGTCGTCCATAAGGTGGTGCGGGGTAAACGTGATGAACACGATGCCGGCCAGAATGAGAATGGGCGCGGCTTCGCCGATTGCCCGGCTCATGGCCAGGATCGCCCCGGTCATGATGCCGGGGACGGCCGCGGGCAGTGTCATGCGCCAGACCATCTGCCACTTCGTCGCGCCCATGCCCAGAGCGCTTTCGCGAAGCGAGTTGGGCACGGCGCGGAGGGCCTCCTGCGACGAGATGATCACGATGGGCAGGATCACGAGCATGAGCGTCAGGCCGCCGGCCAGCACGCCGCGCCCGAAGGGGAGCTGAAGGTAGTACCACGACTTCTCGACGAAGCGGAACGGCTCGGACCCGGCGAGAACCTGCCCCGTCTCGCCGGTCGACTCGTCCCGGCTTACCACGCGAATGGCGACCGGATGGCCGAAGTCGTCGGTCGCGGCCATGCCGTCGCGAAGCTCCGCGGGCGGCGCGGAGCGGCCGTCGATGCTCACGGAGAGGTACTGGCCCGATTCATCGATGAACTGGTCGTACCAGACCGAGCCGATCTCGAAGCGCGGCTCGTTGGCGTTTCCGAAGAGGTCGAAGGCCTGGACGAACACGGTGAGCCCGATGATGCCGTACACGATTGACGGCACGCCGGCGAGGTTGGCGATGTTGAGCTGGACGAAGGCGTGGAGCTTGCGGACCACGCGGGAGCGGGGCTTGTATTCCTCGAGGAAGATCGCCGTGCCCACACCCAGGGGCAGGGCCACGAGACCGCACACCGCGCACACCCACACCGAGCCCCACATGGCCGGGCCGAGGCCGGCCTCAGCGGGATTGCGCGAGGGGACGTTGCGGAGGAACCCGAGGTTCAGGTGCGCCCAGCCCTGCCGCGCGATCGTGATAAGCAGAATGGCGAGCAGGACGATCGATGCGGCCGCGACGATCCAGCACACGACGGTGAAGATGCGATTGGATAGCGCCCGCCGGCCCGCACTGCGGGCCGGATACTCGTTGGGACCTCTGCGGCTGGCGTAGGGAGGGCTGCCCGTCATTCGTATTCCTCGCGGAACGTGGCGCGGATGCGATAGCCCAGCAGCGTGACGATCAGGGTCAGCACGAACAGCATCGCCGCGACGGCGTAGCTGGACAGATACTCGACGCCGAAGTTGCTCACATCGCCCAGGAAGATCTGGACCATGTAGGCCGTCATCGTCTGCGCCTGGTCGCGGACATCGAGCGTGAGGCGGGCCAGGTTGCCCGCGGCGAGGGCGACGATCATGGTCTCCCCCACGGCCCGGGCGACGGCGAGCAGCGAGGCGGCGACGATGCCCGAGAGCGCCGAAGGCACGACCACCCGCACCGAGACATCGAACTTGGTGCCGCCGAGGCCGTAGGCGCCCTCGCGCAGAGACCGGGGCACGGCCTGGAGGGCGTCCTCGGAGATCGAGCAGACGATGGGCAGGCACATGATTCCCACGGCCAGTCCGGCGCTGAACACGTTGTAGACGTCGAACTCGCCGTGCAGATGACGCAGGACAGGGGTGATGACCGTCAGGGCGAAAAAGCCGTAGACGACCGTGGGCACGCCGGCCAGGACCTCCAGGATGGGCTTGAGGATCGCCCGCACGCGGCGAGGCGCGTATTCGCTGAGGAAGACCGCCGTCATGAGACCGAGCGGGATCGCCACGATCATGGCGACACCCGTGACCAGCAGCGTGCCGCACACCAGCGGCCAGATGCCGAAGTGCTTCTCCGCGCCGAGCAGCGGGCTCCATTGCAGACTGAAGAAGAACTCCCGCAGACTGACCTCATCGCGCCGGAAGAAGGCGATGGTCTCGGTGCCCAGGACGACGATGATCGCGAAGGTGGTGAAGATCGAGAAGGCGGCGCAGGTGATGAGCGCCGACTTGATCGCGCCCTCGGCGGCGTGGCGACCGGTCAGAGAGCGGGCGCGGCCGCGGGCGGGACCGGGGGCGGACCGGGCGGGCGCATCGGCGGTGGATCCGGCGGGGATCGTGGTCATCGGGCGGGTGCGGACGGAACGTCCGGTGAAAACCGAGACGGCGCCTTGCGGCATCGTCTCGCGGTGTCAGGGTCTGCGATTACCAGTCGGCACAAGGGCTCACTTGTAGACGTCCAGGATCGGGCCGTGGACCTTCTTGCCCTTGTCGTCGAGATACTGCGTGCCCGTGCGCCCGGCGGCGAAGTTCTTACCGGCGCGCTGGTAGACCTCGGCGGGGAGCTTCACGTAGCCGACCTCCGCGGCGAGCTCGGGGCCGCCCTTCAGGTAGAACTCGATGAACGACCCGATCTGCGGCTTGCGGGCCGAGACCGCGTTGACGTAAATGAACAGCGGGCGGCTGAACGGGGCGTACTCGCCGCTTTCGATGGTCCCGGGACTGGGCTTCACGGGCGTGTTGAGCTGAGGGTTGACGATGGGGACGACCTGGAGCTTGTCCTCGTTGGCGAAGTAGTAGGCGCAGCCGAAGAAGCCGATCGCGCCCTTGTCGCCCGAGACGCCGCGCACCAGGACGTTGTCATCCTCGGAAACGGACATGTCGCTGCGAATGGAGCCCTTGTCGCCCGCGACGATTTCCTTGAAGTAGTCGAAGGTGCCGGAGTCCGTGCCGGGGGCGTAGATCTTGACGGGGACCTCCGGCCAGTCGGCCCGAACGTCCTTCCAGGTCTTCACCGGCGAGCCGTCGAGGAAGATCTTCTTCAGATCATCCACGGTCAGCGAGTCCACCCAGTCGTTGTCGTTGTTGATCACGATGGAGAGGCCGTCGTAGGCGACCGGGATCTCAATGAACTCGACGCCATTCTCCTTCGCCGCGGCGAGCTCGGTGTCCTTGATGGGGCGGGAGGCATCTGAAATGTCGGTCTCGCCGACGGTGAAGCGCTTGAAGCCGCCGCCCGTGCCGGAAATGCCCACGGTGACGCGGACGTTCGGGGCCACGCGGCGGAATTCCTCGGCGACCGCCTCGGTGATGGGGTAGACGGTCGAGGAGCCGTCGATCCTGATCTCGCCGCGCAGGCGGCCAGGGTCCTGGGTCGGCGCGGCGGAGGTGTGGTGTGCGATGGCGCCGGTGACCGTCGCCATGGCCCCGGCGGCGAGAAGCAGGCCGGTGGTTCGCGTGTTCATGAGGAGTTTCCTTGCTTGGGGTGTCATCGCGGATGATGTTCAGGGGCTGTTTGAGTCGCTGTAACTCTTTCGAGGATGTGTCAAGATCGCGCTAAGACGGGGTTTGATTTCCACGAGAAGCTGCCGGCGGGCGTCCAAGGGGCCCCTCGGCGGGCTCGAAAACGCCCTCGGGGCAGACCGCGGCGGTGGTCGGAGCCGACTCTCGCGCCGAATCGATCGATCCACTGCACGGCATCGCGATGGACTTCCGCCTGTGCGTTATGAGCCCGGGGACCAACGAGAAACCGCCGGTCGGCGCGGGGCCGACCGGCGGGCTGGCCGTCGTCATCATCTGCGGGAGTCGCGGGACGTGGATCGACGACGGGCGGGTGGATGAGCCGGACGTGGATCAGAAGAGCAGTTGAAGCTGCGTGCGGATGGACACCTGGCCGTCCTCATCGGCGCCGTCGGTGCGCCAGCCGACGCCGCTGGAGGCGTACTTCGAATCGACCTCGTTGAATCCGATGCCGATGTCGCTGGTCCACTTGAGATTGTGCTTGTCGAAGTACTTGTTGACGCCGAACGTCAGGGCGCTGAGCTCCTCGATGGCGTCGTCATCGGGATCGGCCCACTCGTAGCGGGCGTAGAGCTCGATGTCGCTCGTGAGATAAAGGCCGCCCTGGATGACGATGCCGATTTCATCGGTGTCCGCGACATCGAGATTTCGCCCGACCAGCGCGGCAAAGACATTGAAACCGTCGCCCTCGAAGGAGACGTCGGCGGTCCAGGTGAAGAGCTCCTCTTCCGGACCGGATGCCGTGCCGTACTCGGCCTTTTCGTAGTGGATCGCGGCGCCGACAAGAAGGCCCTGCTCGCTGCCCTGCGGGCTGGTGAAGTCGCGGAACTGCCGCCAGTCGCCCATCGCAAGCCACTCGGCGCGGCCGGTCAGGGCGACGCCTTCGATGTCCTCGGTAAGGGCCGCGACGTTGGAACTGGCGAAGCCGTCGCTGGCGGCGACATCGAACTTGAACTGGTCGCCTTCGTACGTCACCTGCGCGCCCTGGGAGCGGTCCTGGTTGAACTCCTCGTTCACCAGCGAACGATCGACGGCGAGCTGCCGCTTGCTCGAGACCAGCTCCTCGCGCATGAAGGGGAGCTTGAACTGGCCGACCTGCACCGACACGCCGTTGTCGAACGACTTATTGATGAACACATCCTCGGCTTCGAGGGCGCCGCCGTCGCGGTCGAACGCGCCGACCACCGTGTACTGCCAGCTCGGGTCGATGATGTGACCCGAGAAGTCGAGCTTCATGCGCCGGATCTCGAAGCCGGCGCGGTTGGTGTCGATGCCCGGCGCCTCTTCGAGGAGGTTATAGACGTAGCGGACCTGCATCTGGCCGGCGATCTCGAGTCGGAAGTTGCCGTCGGGGCTGGCGAGGAAGAAGTGTCCGTCATGACCCGCGGAGACGCCCTGCGCCAGGAGGCTGGCGCGGGTGTCGGCGTCGGCCAGCACATCGTGGACCATCGATCGGATCTCTTCGGCGCGCTGCTCCGTCAGCCAGTCCTCGCCCGAGGTTTTGCGGAGATCGCTGACCTGGTTCTGAAGCGACGCGATCTGCGCCTTCAGCTCCTGGATGGCCTGGTCGCCTGAAGCGCTCGCGTCCGGCGGGCTGGACGCCACCGCACCGAGGGCCAGGGCATGGATCAATTGGGTCGTGAGCATCGTGTAAAGCCTCCGTAAGTGTTTGACCATGAGCAGACGAATCACGGCAGGCTTGTGATGCCGCGCTCAGGAATTGTCAAGGCGGCGTGTGGTCGGGATTAAATTCGCGGCGCGTGGCGCCGCAGCGCGTCTGCCGCGCCTTCATCACGACGCGGGAAGCTCGATGGTGAAGGTGGATCCCCGCCCCGGCCGGCTCTCCACTCTGACCTGCCCATCGTGCACCAGCGCGATGTGCTTGACGAGGGCCAGCCCCAGACCGGTGCCCCCGAGATCGCGGCTGCGGGCCTTGTCCACACGGTAGAACCGCTCGAAAAGGCGCGGCAGATGCTCGGCGCCGATGCCCGGGCCCTCGTCGATGACGCTGATGGCGATCTGCCCGTCGGCCTGCCGCCCCGCCCGGATGCGCACCGTCGTGTCGGGCGGACTGTAGTTGATCGCATTGGACACGAGATTGCCGATCGCCTGGTCCAGCAACTGGGCATGGACCTTCGGCGCCAGGTCGGCCGGCGCCTCGACGAGGATCGCGATCCGCTTGGCCCGGGCCGCCGACTCGAACTGCGCGACCACATCGCGAATGATGGTGGCCAGGCGCGTGGGGTGCTTCTCCAGACGCTGCGCGGCATGGGGCTGCTCGAGCTTGCTCAGCGACATGACGTCCTCGACGATCGCGGCCAGGCGCGAGCTGTTCTTGCTCACGATGTCCAGGAAACGGCGGGTGCGGGTTTCATCGGCCACGCCGACGTCCAGCAGCGTCTCCACGTAGCCCTTGATGTTGGTGATGGGTGTGCGCAGCTCGTGGGAGACGTTGGCGGCGAAGTCGCTGCGCAGGGCGTCGTAGCGGCGCTCCTGCGTGACGTCGTCGAGGATCAGCAGCAGGCCCGAGGGACGCTCCTGGGCGTCGGACAGGGCGTCGCTGACCACATGCAGCACCGTTCCGGGCCGGCCCTCCAGCGACAGGTCGCCGGCGCGCACCGAACCCGTGCGCAACGCCTCATCCACGTAACGGTGCAGCGCCGGCTCGCGGATGAGCTCCTGGAGCAGCCGTCCCTTGGCCGCGGCGCCGTCGAGGGCGAACATCCGCGCCGCGGCCTCGTTGAGCAGAAGGATCCGCTGCTCCAGGTCCAGGGCCATGACGCCGTTGCTCATGGACTGGAGGATCGCCCGCTGCTCGTTCTGCTGGCGGCGAAGGGCCGCGATCTGGCGGCCGAGCTGGCGGGCCATGTCGTTGAGGCCGCGGGCCAGCTCGAAGAGTTCCTCGGTGGCCGGCGGAGAGATCCGGTACTCGAACTCGCCGGCGGCGAAGCGGGCGGCGCCGTCCGCCAGGGCGCGCACCTGTCGCGCGTAGTGACGCGAGACCGCGAGAACCAGGCCCAGCGTCAGCGCCATGGTGACCAGCGCGGCAGCGCCGATGACGCGGGCCAGCCGCGCGAAGTCGGCGTTGATCCGGCTCAGCGGCAGGGCCGTGCGCACGACGGCCGCGAGGCGGCCCTCGGCGTCATGCACCGGCTGGGCGTAATACATGAGCGATGCGCCGACCGTGGCGCTGTGGCGCACCGACGTGCCGCGGCCGCTCGTGATGGCGGCGTCGATCTCCGGGCGGAAGCGATGGTCGTCCATGGTCGCCGGGTCGGCTTCAGAGTCGGCGATGACGCGCCCGTCGGGCAGCACGATGGTGATGCGCAGGTCCGACTCCGCGCCGTACCGCTTGATGTCGGCGTCGAGGGCGTCGGCGCCCGGCCGGCCCAGGTCGCCGGACAGCCGCGCGATGACCAGCGGCGTGATGCGCTGAAGCTCATGGAGCGACTGGCCGAGGTGAAACTCGCGGATCCGCTGGTAGGTGGACACGCCCACGACGGCGCCCACCACGACCTGCGCCGCGATCAGCGCCAGGCCGAGTCTCCACAGCAGCGATCGCGGGGTGCGTCGTGCCATTACGCGTCGTCATCGTCACCGCCGTCGGCCTGCACGGGCTCCTCGAGACGATACCCGACGCCGCGCACCGTCGCAATCAGCGCCCCGAGCGGGCCGAGCTTGCGCCGAATGGCCGTGACGTGCACATCCACGGTCCGGCTGGTCAGCACCACGTTGTCGCCGTGGACGGCCGAGAGGATCTGGTCGCGCGTGCGCACGAAGCCGGGCCGCGAGGCCAGGTAGTGCAGGATGCCGAACTCCGTCTGGGTGAACTCGATCGCCTCGCCATCCACCTCGACGATGTGCCGATCGAGGTCGATGACTAGGCGCCCGTCCGCGAGACTGAGCCGGCGGCGCGGCTCCGCGGCGGGCCCGTTGGCGGTCACCGTGCGGCGCAGAGCGTTGCGGATGCGGGCCATCAGCACCCGCGGGCTGAACGGCTTGGTCACGTAGTCGTCGGCGCCCAGCTCGAGGCCGCTGACGATGTCGGCCTCCTCGCCCTTGGCCGAGACGATGACGATCGGCACCGCGCGGGTGGTTTCATCCCACTTCAGCCGGCGGCAGACCTCCAGGCCGTCCAGGTCCGGCAGCATGAGATCCAGCACCAGCAGATCGGGCGGGCGCCGGCGGATCTCGTCCAGGGCGATCCGGCCGGACGCGATGATGCGCGATGAATAGCCCTCGCGATCGACGTGGAAACGGATCAGTTCGCCGATGTCGGGTTCATCCTCGACGATCAGCACGTTGGGTCCGGGCAAGGAGCATCTCCTGAACATGGCGCCATAAGCATGACGCGGTCAGGCCATCGTAGATCGATTGTATGCGGATTCGGTTCAGATTGTATGAGCGGCGTGTTGCGTCCGCGGCATGGGGCGGGCTCGACGTCGATGGCGCAGGTGAATGACGAAGAACTGGCGGCGAAGGGCCGGCACGCGGCGGCACAGACGCATCCAGCGCCAGCGCGCCGGGCACTCGTCGAGCATGCAGCGGTGCGAGAGCACCTCCAGCCCGTCGATCCCGGACGCCGCCTCGGCCGGCGATCTCGCGCCCCACCGGAATCGCGCCCGGGTCTTCGGCAGCGTGTCGTGGAGCCAAGGCAGGCGGACCATCAGCGGACCGATGAGGTCGAAGATCATCTCACAGCCGGCAAACGCCCCGGCGCAGCGCTCCAGCAGCGAGCGGACCTCATCCCGTGCAAAGAACATGAGCACCCCTTCGGCCAGCAGCAGCACCGCGCGGCCGTCGCACCGGGCCCGCGCGGCATCGATCCAGCCGACGTCGAGCGCGGAGGTTGCGATGAACGTGTGCCGGTCCGTCTCGTCGATGAAGCGCCGCCGCAGGGCGATGACCTCGGGCAGGTCCAGGTCGATCCAGCGGACCCGGCCGTCGTCAAGGCGAAAGCGCCGCGTGTCGAGCCCGGCGCCGATGTTGATCACCACGCCTTCCCGATGACGCGTCAGCCAGTCGCGGACCAGGCCGTCGATGTGCCGGTCGCGCACCGCCACGCCGACCTGCGATTTCCACCCGCGGCGGTAGCGGCCGAAGTCGTGATCGATCTGGTCAAAGATCTCGACCGCCTTGCCATCGCGGATGATGGCGTCCGGTCGCCGCGATTCGATCGCCCGGGCCCAGAGCGTAATGAGCAGCGTCTCCGGAACCGGCCCGAGTTCGGGACGGATGCGAGCGGGAACGGCCGGTCGGATCGCGACGGTCACAGCGCGATGATACGGACAATCGCGGCCGCCCGTCACCGTTTCCTCGCCTCCTCCTCAGACGGGCTCGAGGAATTGCAGGCCCAGCTCGAATCCCAGGCCGTCGTGGGCGCTGCGCACCCAGACCACCATCATCGGCCGTTCCAGGTGCGTGCCCTCGGGCAGAAGGCGCACCGCGTGGCCGGTCATGCCGGTCAGCATCGGCAGACTGGATCGGATCCGGATGCCGCCGTCGCTCATGTCCAGCACGCGATAGCGCACCGGCATGTGGCTGTCGTGATGCCAGAGCACGAGCAGCTCCCGGGAGGCATGGTCGTGCCGCTGGCGACCGGATGAGCGGCGTTCAGCGCGCGGCGATGGTGCGGCGCGATCGAGGGCGGCATCGTGTAGCATGGCCAGAGTCTCGTATCGGCGCCGCGACGAGGCAATCGACGGCCCGGCTTTCAAGGCCCCGCCAATCCTTCTGCGCCGGGCGGTCCGGAAAGGCCGCCGGTCAGCGCCCGCCAGGGCCGCCGTGCCATGAGTGATCACTTCGACGTCATCGTTATCGGGGTCGGGGCGATGGGGGCCGCGGCGTGCTGGCGCCTGGCGCAGCGCGGCTGCCGCGTCCTGGGGCTCGATCAGTTCGGCATTCCAAACGCGATGGGCAGCTCCCACGGCGAGTCGCGCGTCATCCGGCTGTGCTATTACGAGCATCCGGACTATGTGCCCCTCCTGCACCAGTCCTACGAGGACTGGGCCGAGCTTGAGCGCGATGGCGGAGAATCGCTGCTGACCTTGACCGGCGCGCTGTACATGGGCCACGAGGACGGCCCGTTCATCACCGGCACGCTGCGCTCGGCGCGGCGCCACGACCTGCCGCACGAGGTGCTGTCGCGCGACGAGATCGCCGGTCGATTCCCGCAGTTCCGCCTGCCCGCGGGCCTGATGGGGGTGTGGGAGCCGAGGGCGGGCATGCTCCGCCCCGAAGTGTCGATCAGCGCGATGGCGAGACTCGCCCTGATGCACGGGGCGGACCTGCGCGGCCACGAGGCGGTCCTGCACTGGCAGAGCGAGGGCGACGCCATCCGGGTCCGGACATCGCGCGGCGAGCATTCGGCCTCACAGGTGATATTCACCGCGGGCTCCTGGGCGCCGCGGCTTCTCCGGGACCTCGGTGTGCCGCTTCAGGCCACGCGCCAGCCGGCGGCGTGGGTCTGGCCGCGCGCGCCCGAGCTGTTCACGCCCGATCGCTTTCCCATCTGGGGCATCGAGGATCCGGACGGGTTCTTCTACTATGGGTTCCCGCTCCAGCCGGGCCGCGTCGGGCTCAAGGCCGCGCGGCACTATCTGGGGGCCCCGGCCGATCCCGACACGATCGACCGCACCCCGGGCCCGGCGGACGAAGCCGAGATTCGCGCTGCGTTGCGGCAGTACCTTCCGGACGGCGACGGGCCGGTCCTGTCCATGAGCATCTGCATGTACACCAACAGCCCCGACGGGCACTTCATCATCGACCGCCACCCGCGGATGCCCCAGGTACTGGTGGCGACGGGGTTCACGGGCCACGGCTTCAAGTTCGCCCCGGTGGTGGGCCGGATCCTGGCCGACCTGGCGCTGGACGGGGCGACGCGACTGCCCGCGACGTTTCTCGGCCTGGCGCGCTTCGGGCGGCCCTGAGCGGATGCGCGGAGTTTGCGCATCCGGCGGCGTCCCATAGGAAGGTTTCGCCCGATTGAATCCAGTCGCCGGCGGCGCGGACCGATAAGCGTCCCATGCGCCGATGGTGCGCGCTGTGAAGTCGTCATGACCGATCGTCCCGTGGACAAGAACGCTTCTTCCCCTGCCGCGCGAAGCGCCGGTTCTTTGCCTGCGCAGGACGATTCCGCGATGCGCGCGGCACCGAGGCCTCACGGGGCCGAATCGGCGCTGGATCGCGTCGAACGGGCCGTGGATGACGCAACTCAACGTGGAGACCTCGACGACGTCATCGCCGATGCGCTTGAGGAGGGCCTCGCCGACATCTCTTCGGAGGCCGGCGCCGCGACGGGCCAGCCGGCGGACCTCGCGGACCGGATCGACGATGAGATTGCCGGGCTGCTCGCCGATGTCGAGCGGCTGGACATGGCGGGTGCTGCCGCTTCGCCGCCGATCGACGCCGCGCACGCTCCGTCGGAGCCGCTGGTCGCCGCCGACGATCCGGAACTGCAATCGCTGGGCAGCGCGCTGGATAACCTGGCCCCGGCGACATCCGCCGCGCGAATGACGTCACCCGGGGACAAGGCGCGGGGCAATCGCCCATCGCCGCCCGGACACACGACGCGCGCGAGCCAGGTGGCGGCGGCCGACGTGAATCCCGCGGTGCTGAGCGAACTCGATGAAACACTGGCCGACGATGTCGCGCACCTGTTTCAATCGGATGCCAGCGCGGTTGAATCGGTGCTGGACAGCATTTTCGACGAGCAGGCGATCTTCGTGCGCGATGAGCCCCCGGGCGAGCGCATCGACGACCGGGTGGGTGTGGGCCCCGGCGCGAGCGGACGCGCGATCGCACAGGCCGCCATCGCCGGTGAAGCCCCGCGGGTCGGCGGCTCGCACACCATGATGGACCCGGCGGATGACCTTGCCGGCGACCTGGAGGCGGCGCAGACCGTCGTCATGCTCGATGTGGAACGCGAGATGGCCGGCGGACTGAACCGACGCCCGGCCCCCCAGCCCGCGCGGGCGCCGACGGCCGGCGCGATTGACTTCGACGGCGGGTCGGCGGTGAGCACGCCGAGCGCGGCTGCATCCAAGGGGCCATCGCATCGCGAGACGACCGCTGAATCGGCCAAGCCGGGTCCAACAAAGCCATCGGCCGCCGCGCCGGCGATGGCGTCACCGACATCAACATCGACGTCGAGCCAGCGCGGCATGCCGGTTCAGGCCGACACGAATGAGTCGGCCCGATCACCTCGGCGGACTGCCACTGTGCCGGCGGTGGCCCAGGCGGAGGATGGCGGAAGCGCGGCATTCGACCTGGCGATGACGGCGTTGATGGTCATCAACTGGCCGATGCGGTTCGTGCCGCGCGGACTGCGCACCTATGTCGATCTCTTCGCGCTGAGTCTTCTGGTCTGGGCCCCGATCGTGTGGGTGGTGGTGTGGATGCTGCGGCAGTAGCGGCTGTCATTCCCGCGCGTTGTCCGGGGTCCGGGGGGCGGGGGAAGGTAACCACGGATGAACACGGATCGACACGGATTGGGTCTGGCGACGGAAGACCTGCCTCCGCTCATTTGTGTTCATCCGTGTCCATCCGTGGCTTCATTCCGTTTCCGAGGGACCGCGGGTCCGTAGGAATTCACTACAGAGGCACAGAGGGCACTGAGGGGAAGAAAACAGAAAGCAGAAAACAGGAATGAAGACCGCCACTCGGCGCCCGGGCTTGCCCGTTCGATTCCATAATTCCTGGCCCTGTTCATCTTCTTCTCTGCGTCCTCTGTGTCTCTGTGGTGAGTCCTTCTTTGGGGGTCCGCGGGGCGAGACAGCCAATACGCCCGCACAAGCCCTCGACAGGCCATCCTGGGCCGATCCTCGAAAATCTCGCTCGGAACCCTCATCTGCGATTTGACACGGCAGGGGGTCGACCGTAGTATTATAGTAGACACTAACATACTGCCGCGATCCTCCGGGTCGCCGCGCTGCATCAACTCAAGGGAGGCCGACATGCGCCACACATTCGCAATCACGATGACGATCGTTTCCGTGCTTTTGGTCGCCGCCATGAGCGGCACGACGCACTCGCCGGGACTGCGCGCCGAGACGGAGCGAGTGGGGGTCTACGACAGCCGCGCCATTGCCATCGCCTATGCGGCTTCCGATTTCAACCCGGTGCGTGAGAAGATGAAGGCGTACGAGGCGGCGAAGAAGGCGGGCGACCAGGCGACGGTCCGCGAGCTCGATTCGTGGGGCCAGTCGCACCAGCGTCAACTGCACCGGCAGGGCTTCGGGCGCGTGCCGGTGACCGACCTCCTCGAGCACATCAAGGACCGGTTGCCTGAGCTGGCCGGCCGACTGGGGGTGCAGGCGATCGTCTTCGAGTGCACGTACGCCGGTCCCGAGGTCGAGACCGTGGATGTCACGCTCGAACTCGTGAAGCTCTACAACCCGTCGGAGAAGACGATGACCACTGTGCGCGAGGTGATGAAGCAGAAGCCGGTGGATCTCGAGGAGATCGAGCGTGAGGGGCAGGTGCACTGAGGTCGCGGCGGCGCGGCGGATTTCGGGCAGGTATGATTCGGCGTGCAGGCGTCCACGCCGGGCGCCGGCTCTGGAGCGGCCCGATGACAGGCGAACCGTCCGACGACATGCCGTGGGGCGAAGCGCAGTGGGAGCGGTTCTTGCGCCGCAGCGAGGTGCGGTCCGCGCGCTTCGGCGAGCTGCTCGAGACGCTGATGGACCATCCGGACTGCGAGGCCATTCTCCATCGCGAGATGGGCTGGGGGCGCATCGGCGAGGGCGACGACGACGACAACAATGACGATGTCGATGGTGCGGACAGGGACGAACCGGAGTATCCCGATGATCCCCCGATGGATGAGGTGGCATCCAGCCGCTCTGAGGGCCGCCGCGATGTCGCCGACCTTCCCGAGTGCGCCCGCATGCTCGACTGGTCGGCCCGCCTCCACGATGCGCTCAATGTCGTCGATGCGAGGCAGAGCGACGATCTGGTGGAACTGTTCGCGGAGGTGATCGTCGCAAGCATGACGGTCGGCGCCAAGATCGCCGCCGGCCACGGAATGGGCTACGACGATGAAGTCCTGTGCGGCAACATCGTCTGCTGCCGCCTGTCGCTGGATGCGGCCCGGCGCTGCGAGCGGGCGATGCATGAGATTCGCCAGCGCCGCCCGGAACTCGATGAGGCGCTCATGACGCTCATCGACGAAGGCCGCCAGTTGCAGGCCCTCATCGAGCAGCGGATCGCGGACCTGCGTTCGCGGGTGTGGTGGGAGTAGCCGCGAGGGTGCGAGCAAAGGCACGCCGGGCCCACCCAACGACTCCCGGACTTCGATCGATCCGCCTCATTTCACCCGCATGCCCATGGCCAGCGTAATGAAATTCACCTCCTGGTCGCACACATCAATGTCGCCCGTGAACACGCCGCGCTGGCGGGCCCGCAACGTGATCGTGAACATCGCGGCCTCGGCGCCCTCGAGCGAATAGGTGAAGTAGAAGCTTTCGTAGCTTCCAAAGTCCTCCCGTTCGGTGAAGAACGGATCCGAGGCGACCACCTCCAGGCCCTCCAGCAGCGATGCATCGAGGTCGATCGAATCGACGACCTGCGCCGTCTCGCCCAGGTTGCGCACGTGCACGACCAGATCGAACTCATCCCCGGCCGCCACGTCATCGGGGTAGTCCAGGCGCACCTGGAAGGGCGGCGCGGTGAACTCGGAGTTGAAGTCCTCAGCGCTCAGATCGGAGGTGAAATTGTTGCTGACGACCATGACGAACAGCAAGCCGGCCAGGAGCCAGCACGCCGAGGTCACCAGGAATGTCACGATCACGGCAAGCATGACGGCGGCGGGTTTGGACATCGGCGACTCCTTGCAAGACGCTACCCCGCCTCCGCGCACGCCTGAATCGACGCCGCGACCTCAACACCGTGCAGCGCGGCATGCTCGGGGCCGTGGCGGTTGGTCACGTGCTCGATGCGGACCTGCGTTCAGCGGTCGTACATCGCCGCGATCTCGTCCCGCGTGACCCCCGGAAGGTTCAGAATCGACCGGCGGTGGTTGGCGGGGCGCTCCAGGTAGTCCTCGGGCAGGTAGCCCTTGTCGCGGCATTCGTGGAAGAGCGCGGTGCCGGGATACGGATAGAAGACGAAGTAGCCGAAATCATCCGGCCGGATGCGGTGGTGCAGGTCGATGGTCGCCTGCAATTCCTCGATCGTCTCGCCGGGCAGGCCCATCATGTAGTTGGCGGTGACGATGATGCCCGCCTGCTTCGTGATCTCGAAAATGCGGGCGATCTTGTCGTTGGTCGCGGGCCGCTGCATGATCTCGCGGCGCAGGCGCTCCGAGCCGCTCTCCACGCCGTAGACGATGTGGCGGCAGCCGGCGGCGGCCAGGCGCTCGATCATCTTCTCGCTGACGGTCTCCACGCGAGCGTGCAGGGAGAACGGCACGCCGCCATGCGCGCGATACGCCTCGCAGAATTCGTAGACCCAGGGGTGATGAATGGTGAAGGTGTCATCGAGGAAGATGACATAGTTCAGTTCGCCCGCCCCACGGATGGCATCGAGTTCGGCAAGGACGTTTTCAATGGAGCGCCGACGGCCGTATGAAGGGCCGCCGGTCCCGTCATACAACTCGTCGTACATCCGTGCCGCGCAGTACGTGCACGGGAACGGGCAGCCGCGCTGCGTGCACATGTGGACCACGCCGTAGTGCTCATCGAGCATGTCGCGGGCCATGAAGGGCAGGTCGTCGATGGGCTCGAAGGGCGGGCCGAGGCGCGGCCGATGCTCGTGTCCGGGGGTCACCTGGATGTTGTCGATGAGGCCATCCGTGATGGTCACGCCCGCATCCAGGGCCTCGACGAAATACAGGAACGCGTTCTCGCCTTCGCCCAGGCACACATAGTCGATGCCCGGAATCGCCAGCGTCGCATCGGGCGAGAACGTCGCGTGCAGGCCGCCGGCGATGACGGGAACGGGCGCGGCAAGCGTCTCGCGCAGCCCGTTCACAAGCCGCCGCGCGCCGAGCCACTGGCGGCTGGTGAGCGAAACGCCGATGAGGTCGGGCCCGATCTCCTGCACGGCCTCGACGAGATCGCTGATCGGAGCGTCCTCGTTGATGCGAAGCACCTGCGCCTCGTGGCCGACGCGGCGGATCATCGCGGCGAGATACGCCGGGCCGATCGAGGCCACGGCCCACTCCCGCTGCGTGTCGATCTCGAGAAACAGCACCCGCATGGGCGTTCATGATCGCTCATGCGGGTGCTCGCGGCAACTGCCGCGCGGCGCTCTCTTCCCGCAGCGCCGGGCTGATGACTGGGGGCGGCGTTCAGGGACAGGCGCCCCAGTTGCTGAGGATCTCCAGCAGATCCCAGACGTTTACGCTGCCGTCGCGATCGACATCGGCCGGGCACACCGCCTGGCACGGGCCCCATCCCGCAAGGAGGATCAGGAGGTCCGACACATTGACCGCGCCATCGCCGTTGAGGTCAGCGCGGCAAAGTTCGCGGAAGTTTGTCACGACGACCTGGTCGGCGGGATACGGGCTGCCGAGCCCGTAGTAGACGGTGAACATGCCGCGCCCCTCTTCCTCCTCCAGGTCGCCGCCGCTGGCCACGTTGGTGAACGAGCCCACGATATTGGTGACCGACTCGAGCACGATGTACTCGGCGGCCGGATCCGGATCGCTGAGGATGGTCACGTGCAGTTCGCCGTCGAGGTTGGCGTACTGGGCGAGGATGGCGTCGTGGTTCACCCCCGGAACGGGCGCGGCAGTGGCGCCTCCGAGGTCGAACTCGAGGCGCGATGAGGGGCCGAGGGTGAGCGTTCCCGGAATCATGTCGAACATCTGAAAGCCGGGGCCGGGTGCGATGATGCCGTTGCTGTTCACATTGGTGAGGACGCCGTCGCCGATGAACCCGCCTCCCGTGAGCTTGCCGCCCTGGATGTCGATGGGGCCGGCGCTGCATGACAGCGAACCGCCGCCGAGGTGGGTTTCGCCGGCCGTCTGGATGAAGCCGCTGTCGGTGGCCTGGAATGCGCCTTCGGCGATGACGATGTCGCCGCGGTTGTTGATGAGCCAGCCGCAGTACATCCGCCCCGGGCCCGACTTGACGATCAGGCCGTCGTTCTCGATCGTGGCATCCAGGGGGTCCGCAGGCATGGAGGCGATGTCCAGTGGCGTGATGAATTCCATCACGGCGTCGTTCGAGATGGCGATCACCGCTCCGTTCTCGCCGATCGGCCCGCGCGTGTCGATGGTCAGGACCGCGGCAGGGCTTAACTGGAGCGTGCGCCCGCTGAGCGTGCCGAGTTGGGTGGAGCCGTCGTGATAGCAGGCGCCGTTGGCGTACGTCGTGCCGGGGCCCGCCATCGTGGCCGCGGTCCAGTCCAGCATGCCGTTGACGTGCACATCGCCGGTGACCCGGGTGTTGTACGTCGTCAGCACAAGGTCGTTCGTGAAGCACGGTGCGTGAAAATTGACGGTGCCGTTGGTGATTTCGGTGGCGCCCGAGACGTTCCAGGTCCCCGCGACATCGACGACGAAGTTCGTGTTGGCCAGCGGAAGCCGGATGGTCCCGCCGCCCTGGACGATCGACGTGGCCAGGAAGTTGCCCGGGCGCCTGAGATCGAAGACTCCGCCCGGCAGCGTGTCGATTTCGCCGGCGCAGATGAACGGGCCATTGGTGTTATAGATGAGGGCGCCCTCCTCTACGAGCACCTCGCCGGTGAAGGCGTTGTCCAGGTTTAGGCCTCCGGTGAAGTTGGTGGTGAAAGGTCCGATTTTGCGGAGCAGACCGTCGTTGTGGAATACGCCGTCGAAAAAGCTGTGAATCCCGATGTCGCCCGCGGATGCGTCGATCGTCCAGGTAGACGCGATCGGGTTGAAGATCTCGCCGTCGAGGCGCAACGGGCCGTCCTGGATGGCGATGTTGTGGTTGGTGAGCGTGGTGTCGACGTCCAGCCACGCATACGTGCTGACAAGTGCGTCATCCGTGACGTGAAGAAGACCGAGCGAATCCACGGCTCCGTTCGTGTCGATCCTGCCGCTGGGCCAGGTGAAGAGTTCCTCGACCACGAGGGAATTGGCCGTCGCCGCCGGAGCGGTGAGCGCGGTGTTCGACGCGAAGGCGAGTTCCGTGAGCGTGACCGGGACATCGAGATTGATGTTGCTGTTGATCGTCACGTGCCAGCGGAACTCGGGCGCCCCGGGCATGAAACAATTGCCGTTATCGGGGTAGCACGGCGTTGTGAGACCCCACTTGTAGTCGGACATCGTCCACTGCCCGTAGGCGTTCAGGGTGGTGACCCAGGTGTCGGCGGCGGCGGGGGCTGTCAGGGCTGAAACAAGCAGGATCGGGATTGCACGGGATCGCGGGAGATTCATGATTCGGCTCCTTGTGCTGCCCCCAAGGGTGACGGCGGCCTCCAACGCGGGGTCGTTTCTTGCCGCACCTGCCTTCACGTGCGACAATGGACCACAGGGCTGACCGGAATGTGGCGAGTTTTCTGATCGGCCCGCGGCGGGAGTGAGATGCCCGAGCGTTCGCCCAGCGAGGTGACCCGCATCCTCGATGCCATCCGAGGCGGCGATGAGCAGGCCGCCGATCAACTCCTGCCCCTCGTCTACGAGCAACTGCGGGCCCTCGCGCGGCAGCAGATGGCCCGGGAGCCGGCGGGCCACACGCTCCAGGCCACCGCACTCGTCCACGAGGCCTATCTGCGGCTGGTGGGCGAGGGGTCGGTCTCGTGGAACAGCCGCGGGCACTTTTATGCCGCCGCCGCGCAGGCCATGCGGCGCATCCTCGTCGAGCGGGCCCGGCGCGTGCGGCGCAAGCGCCACGGCGGCGGGCGGAAGCGCATCACCCTGGAGAGTTTGGCGCCCGAGGGCCAACCGGAGACCCCGGCGGACATCCTCGCCGTCGATCAGGCCCTGGAGCGCCTGAAGAACTTCGACCAGCAGGCCCATGATGTGACCATGCTGCGCTACTTCACCGGCCTGACCATCGAGCAGACGGCGCGGGCCCTGGAACTGACGCCCCGGCAGGTGCGACGGAACTGGGACTTCGCGCGGCTGTGGCTTTATCAGCAGATTCAGGAGGCCGGGGCGAGCGGGGTCGGCGATGGATGACGGTTCGCTGATGCGCCTGAAGCAGATCGTTTCGGATGCGCTGGAGCGACCGACGGAGCAACGGTCGGCGTTCGTCGATGGCGAGTGCGGCGACGATGCGGCGATGCGGGACCGGGCCATGGCCCTGCTGGCCGCCGATGCCGAATCGGATTCCTATTTCAAGCCGGTGGTCATGAGCGGCGCATCCGGTCTCGCGGACGAAGTCGATGACGGCGGGCCCAATCTGGAGGGCCAGCGCCTCGGCCAGTATCACCTGCGCCGGCTCATCGCCCGCGGGGGCATGGGCGAGGTCTACGAGGCGATGCAGGAGAGCCCGCCGCGCCCCGTGGCGGTGAAGGTGATCCGCTCGGGCTTCTCGACCGCGGCCCTGCGGCGGCGTTTCGACCTGGAGGCCAAGGTGCTGGGCTGGCTGCGGCATCCCGGCATCGCCCAGGTCTACGAGGCGGCGGTGGCCGAGACCGAACGCGGCCCCGTGCCCTTCTTCGCCATGGAGTTCATCGACCATGCCGCGCCCATCACCGAGTTCGCGCGGCAGCGGGGGCTGACCACCCGCCAGCGTCTCGACCTGTTCGCGATGGTCTGCGATGCGGTCCACCACGGCCACCAGCGCGGCGTGATCCACCGCGACCTCAAGCCGGACAACATCCTCATCGATGCGGAGTCCGCGGCGCAGATCCAGCCCAAGGTCATCGACTTCGGCGTGGCCCGGGCGACGGACTCGGACCTCGCCGTGACCACCATGCAGACGGATGCGGGCCGTTTGATCGGCACCCTGCGCTACATGTCGCCCGAGCAGTGCGCCGCGAATCCGCACGATGTGGATGTGCGCAGCGATGTGTATTCCCTTGGCGTGGTGCTCTACGAGTTGCTCACCGATGCCCTGCCCTATGACCTGTCCACCTCGTCGATCCCGCAGGCGCTGCGGACGATCCAGGAGCAGCCCGCCCGGCGGCTCTCGATGGTCATGCCGGTGCTGCGCGGCGATCTGGACACGATCGTCTCCAAGGCGCTGAGCAAGGAACGCGAGATGCGCTACCAGTCCGCCGCGGACCTGGCCCGCGATGTGCGGCACTATCTGGCCGACCGGCCCATCGACGCCCGTCCGCCCAGCATGGCCTATCAGCTCCGGCTCTTTGCGCGGCGGAACCGGGCGTTGGTCAGCGCGACAGGGCTGTTCGTCGTGCTGCTCATGGCCGCGACTGTGGTCAGCGCGATGCAGGCCGTGCGGGCGCGGCGGGGGGAGGCGGCGGCCATTGCCGCGCAGACGGCAGAGCACGCGGCGAGCGAGCACGCGGCCGAGGAAGCGGCGCGGCGCCAGCGGGCCCTGGACTTCGTCGTCGGACTCCTGCGCACGCCGACGCCCGGCGTGGCCGGCGCCGAGGCCCGTGTCGTCGATGCCCTGGAACTGGCCGAAGGGCAAATCGCCGAATCGATCGCGGCCGATCCGGCCCTGGAACTGGAGATTCGCGCGGCCTTGGGCGAGGTGTCGTTCGGACTGGGGCTTTACGACCGCGCCGAGGCGCACTATCGCCGCGCCGATGAACTGGCCTTCGGACTGCACGGCGCCGAGAGTCAGGAGCGCATCGCGGTGCGCGGCGACCTCGGTGTCGCCCTGACCCAGCTCAACCGGCTGGATGAGGCCGAATCGATCCTGCGCGAGGCCCTGGCAGCGCGGCAGGGCGGCCGCGTGCCGCGCGATGATGAAGAGGCGCTGCTCATGAGCCAGCTCGCCGCCGTCCTGGATCTCCAGGGCCGGATTGACGAGGCCGCAACGCTCTACGACGAGGCGCTGCAGATGTGTTCGCCGCGCTCGGTCGCTCGAACGGAGGTGCTGGCCGGGCTGGGCGTCGTGGCGTTCCGCCGGCGCGACTTCGAGCAGGCCCTGGCCCGCTCGCAGGAAGCACACTCGCTGGCGACGGAACTACTCGGCCCGACCCATCCGGACACCTTCGCGCTCGTACACAACATCGCCTTTTTCCGCGGCCAACTGGGTGACCGCGAGGGGGAAGTCCGGGCCTACGAGGAAGCGCTGGAGACGGCGACAGCGCGGCTCGGCGCGATGCACCCCTCGCTGGCCCAGGTTCATGAAAACCTCGGCAACGCCTTCCTGGCCGCGGGGCGGAACGACGAGGCCGTCGGCGCCTACGAGCGGGCGGTGACGATCCGGCGCGAGCGCTTCGGCGATGACCACTTTTCCACGGCGTCGGCGAAGTACCGGCTGGCCTCGGCTTTGCAGAGCAGCGACATGCCGCGCTCCGTGGACCTGCTGCGAGAAGCCGTGGAGCCGTACCGGCGGCAATTTGGCGAGGGGGCGTGGGAATACCAACTGCTGCTGCGCAATTTCGGGCGGATGCTGGGGAATCTCGGCCAGTACGCCGAGGCGCTGGATGTCCTCCGTCGCGCGTACGAGGGGCTGTCCGACGAGCAGTACGCCGCGGCGCGACCGGCGTTTCTCACCGACTACGTGGTCGCGCGGCAGCGCATGCGTCTCTTCGACGATGAATCGGAACGCCTGGCCCGCGAACTCGCCGATGGGCCGGCGGACGATGCCGCTGAGTACGGCCGCGCAGCGCTGTGCCACGTCCTGTATCGGCGCGGCCGGTTCGACGATGCCGCGGCGGTGGCGGAGTCCGCCTTGGCGATGATCGGCGACTCCGGGGACGACGCAAACTGGCGGCTGATGCTCGGCATGGCGCGGCTGGATGGCGGCGAGGTCGAGCAAGCAGCGGTCCAGGCCGACTGGACCGCGGCTCACCCCGCTGATGATGCGCCGGTGCGTGTGCGCCAACTTGCCTTGCGCGGGGCCGTGGAGCTTGCGGCGCAGCGCTACGAGCAGGCCGAGACACTTCTCCGCGAGGCGATTTCGCTACACACACCGCAGAATGATCTCTGGGTCGTCCCCACACTGGGCCGGATCGAACTGGACTTGGCCACGGCCCTCATCGCCCAGGGCCGGACCGGTGACGCGGCGCCTCTTCTCAGCGCCGCGTGGGACCATGCATCCCGTGCCTGGGGCGAACAGGACTGGCTGGCCCAGCGAGCGCGGCAGATGACTGAGACTCTGCCGCCGCGGCCCTGATCAATGGACCATCATGGGCAGGCGCCCCAGTCGCCGAGGAGGTCCAGCAGGTCGGAGACGTTGACCTGGCCATCGCCGTCGATGTCCGCCGGGCATGGCCCACCCGGGCACGGGCCCCAGGCGGCGAGTTGACTCAACAGGTCGGTCACGCTCACGACGCCATCGCCATTGATGTCGGCGGGGCACAGGGGCCGGAAGTTGGTGGCCACGACGCGGTAGTTGCCGTGCGGGCTGGCGGCGCCGTACCAGATGGTGAAGACGCCCTTGCCGTCCGCGGTCTCGAGGTCCGCGCCGCTGGCGACGTTGGTGAACGCGCCGCTGACCGAGGGGATGTGCGATGCGGCGGTGAGCAGCACCAGGACATCGCCGGCCATTGCGGAGTTCTCGAAGCCGTTGATGAGCGAGAGTTCAAGGTCGCCGCCCAGAGTCAGCGTCCGCGCGATGGCGACATGGTCGTGGTCGGTCCCCGGCGTCGTGCCCCCCAGGTCCATGTCCACGACGGCACTGGATCCCAGCACCACGTCGCCGCTGATCGTGAACTGTCCCGCGCCGTCGGAGCCGAATGATCCCGGCGCCAGACGGCCGTCGCAGTTCACATCGGTTTCAACGGAGTACCCGATGATGCCCGAACCGGTCAGGGACCCGCCGTCGATCTGAATGGGCAGCAACGGGGTCGAGTTCAGCCGCACGCCCGGCCAGAGCCGGGTCTCGCCGGCCGTCTGGACGAGCCCGTTGGTCTCCAGATACAGCGTGCCCTGCTGGATGTCCAGCAACCCGCTGTTCATCAGGAGCCAGCGAACGTGCATGGAGCCCGTGTTGGTCTTGAGGATCACGCCGTCGTTGTTGATGGTCGCGCTCCCGGCCGTGGCGTTCATGATGCGGAAACTCGGCGGGGTGTTGAAGGTCGTCAGAGTGCCGGCGGGCAGGTTGAGCGTGGCTCCGTTGAAGCCACCGGGCCCGCCCTGGAGGATCTCCAACTCGCTTCCGGGCGCCAGGTTGATCGTTCGGCCATCGACGGTGGGCGCAGTGCTGCACCCTGTGGCGCTGTCGATGATCATGTCGCCGTTGATCCAGGTCGTGCCCGGCGCGCCCATCCAGCCGCCGTTGAAGATCGCGAGGCCGTTGACCGTCAGGTCGCCGGTCATCGTGCCAACGCACTGACTGTAGTTGGTGGTGATGCAGGGGCTGAGGAAGTTCACGAAGCCGGTCTGGATGTGCGTGAGGCCCGTGACGTTCCACAGCGCGTCCACATCCGTCGGTGTGCTGTCGCCGTTCAGGAACCGGAACGTGCCGGCCCCCTCCACCTTGGAGAGTTCGCCGAAGGACACGACCTGGGAGAAGTTGACCGTGGTCCCGGCCAGGGCCTCCAGTTCCCCGTCGATCACGGTGCTGACGGTGTTGCCGAAGGTGAACGTGCCGCCCTCGACGACAAACGCGCCGGTGTCCGTGATGTGAAAGAGGGGTCCGCCGAGCGGATTGACGGCTGCCGCGCCCACCTTGCGCATGAGGCCCTGGTTGATGAGCGTGCTGTCGGCCCACATGAAGTAGGAATCCCCGGGCAGGTCGATGACCCACTCGCCGTCGGCGGCGTTCGTGATCGTGGCATCGTTCCTGATGACGCCGGTCTGGTGCATGAAGCCGTGATTGGTCAGGGTGGCGCCGTTGTGCATTGCGTCGATGGTGGAGATGCACCCGGGCATGAGCGTGAAGCTGTTGCCGCCCATGGCGAGGGTGCCGCCCATCCAGTTCAATTGCTCCATGACCGTCATGGAACTGGTTGCGCTACTGAGCCCGCCGCCGCCGACCACGCTGGTCAGGCCCGTCAGGGTGATGCTTAAGTTCATGATGGGAGTCGAGTTGAGGGTGACGAACCATCGGCCATCGCCGCAGGCGGCGCTGCCGTTGTCCGGATAGCAATCCTCCGCCAGGCCCCAGCAAGAAATGCCGTCCGTCCAGGGACAGCCATGTGCAAGACTGCTGGCGTAGGTGTCCGCGAAAGCGTGCGTCGAGGTTGCGGCCGCCAGAATGACCATGCCAACGATTGTGAGGATTCGGTTCATTGGGAGTTCCTTTCGGCCGGCGCGAGCGGGACCTGTGAGCGCCGGTCAGAACCATGCGTCGTTCGGGCGGCCCGTCTCTCATGGCCGGCGGGTCACGAACGAAAAAAAGGCGCGGCATGCGATGCCGCGCCCGTGCAGCCGCCGGAAACCCTCTCCGCGGCTCAGGGGCAGGGGCCCCAGTTGGCCAGCAGGTCGAGGAGGTCGGAGACGTTGACCTGGCCATCGCCGGTGATGTCCGCCGGGCATGGCCCGCCCGGGCACGGGCCCCACGCGGCGAGTTGACTCAACAGGTCGGTCACGCTCACGACGCCATCGCCGTTGATGTCGGCGGGGCACAGGGGCCGGAAGTTGGTGGCCACGACGCGGTAATTGCCGTGCGGGCTTCCCGCGCCGTACCAGATGGTGAAGACGCCCTTGCCGTCGGCGGTTTCGAGATCTGCGCCGCTGGCGACGTTGGTGAACGCGCCGCTGACCGAGGGGATGTGTGATGCGGCGGTGAGCAGCACAAGGACATCGCCGGCCATTGCGGAGTTCTCGAAGCCGTTGATCATCGACAGCCGGAGTTCGCCGCCCAGAGTCAGCGTCGGCGTTATGGCGACCTGGTCGTGATCGGTCCCCGCGGTGGTCCCGCCCAGGTCCATGTCGGTCATGGCACTGGCCCCGAGCACCACATCGCCGCTGACCGAGAGCCGGCCCGCGCCGTCGGAGCCGAACGATCCCGGCGCCAGACGGCCGTCGCAGTTGACATCCGTGGCGACGCCGGAACCAATGATGCCATCGCCGGTCAGGGATCCGCCGTCGATCTCGATTGGAATGGCCGTGACGGAACTGAGCCGCACGCCCGGCCAGAGCCGGGTCTCGCCGGCGGTCTGGACGAGCCCGTTGGTATTGAAGTAGAGCCTCCCCTGCTGAATATCAATCAGGCCGCGGTTGTTCAGGAGCCAGCCGAGGTGCATTTCGCCCGTGTTGGTCTTGATGATCGTGCCGTCGTTGTCGATGGTCGCGCCGCCGGCCGTGCCGTTCATGATGCGGAAGTCCGGCGGCGTGTTGATGGTCGTCAGGCAGCCGGAGGGCAGGTTGAGCGTGGCCCCGTTGGAGCCGCTGGGCCCGCCGCCGAGGATCTCCAGCTCGCTTCCGGCCGCCAGGTTGACCGCTCGGCCATCGATGAAACGCTGGGCGCCGCCGCACGCGAGGGCGCCGTCGATGATCATGTCGCCGTTGATCCAGGTCGTGCCGGGCGCGGCCATTGTGCCGCCGTTGAAGTTCGCCAGCCCACTGACAGTCACGTCGCCGGTGACGGTGCCGTTGCACTGGCTGTAGTTGTTCGTCACGCACGGCGTATCGAAGGCCAGGTTGCCGTTCCTGATCTCCGTGAGACCCGAGACGTCCCACGTGCCGTTGACGGTCATGTTCACGTTGCCGGGCTGGATGCGGAACGTGCCCGCCCCCTCGACTCTGGCGGCAGGGCCGGTGGTCACGACCTGGGAAAAGGTGGCCGTGGCTCCGGCCATGACTTCCAGGTCGCCGTCGAGCAACTGATACAGCGACCCGTCGCCCAGGCCGCCGGCGAACCGAAATTCGCCGCCTTCGACGATGAGCTGGCCGGTTTCCGTGATGTGGAACAGGGCGGTGCCGAGACAATAGACGCTGGCGGGGCCGGTCTTGCGCATGACGCCGTGATTGATGAACGTGTTGGCGCTGTCCCAAAGGAAATACGAGTCCGCCGGCAGGTTGACCTCCCACTCGGCGCCGACGGCGTTGATGATCGTGGCGCCGTTCCTGATCACGCCAGTCTGGAGCAGGTCGCCCTGGTTGGTGAGCGTTGTGCCGTTGGTCATGGCCCCGATGGTGGAGATGCATCCGGGCATGAGCGTGAAGCTGTTGCCGCCGAGGCTTGCAAGCCCGCCCATCCAGTTGAGCTGCTCCGTGATGGTGATCGAGCCGGTGCCGGCCAGGCCGCCGGTGACGGGTCCGCAGGTCAGTCCTGTGAGCGTGACGCTGGTGTTGAGGTTGGGCGAAGCGTCGAGGGTGACGAACCAGCGCCCGTCCCCGCAGGCGGCGCTGCCGTTATCGGGGTAGCAGTCCGCCGACATACCCCAGGAATGAACGCCGTCCGTCCACGGATAGCCGTTGGCCAGACTGTTGGCGTAGGTATCACCAAGGGTTGGGCCCGAAATCGCCAGCAGGGCAATCACGAGGCACGCGGACAACACGAGTCGGCACATGGCGGGCTCCTTTCGGATTCGCGGCGGCGGGCTGATTGCCGCCACCGGAGGTCCATGCGACAATGCTCGCGGGCGTCTCTCATGGTCCGGCGACTTTTTTGGGGTGATTTCCTGGAGGCGAAGGTGACGGCCCTGGACGAGCGGATCACGCAGACCCTGGCCAGGACGCGCACGGACGACCCGCACGCGGCCGACCAGTTGCTGCCGCTCGTCTACGAGCAACTGCGAGACCTGGCCCGCCAGCGCCTGGCCCATGAGCCCGCCGGCCTCACCCTCCAGGCCACCGCCCTCGTCCACGAGGCCTTCCTTCGCGTCGCCGGCGATGACAAGGCCCACTGGGACCATCGCGGCCACTTCTTCGCCGCCGCCGCCGAGGCCATGCGCCGCATCCTCATCGAGCGGGCGCGGCACTACCAGCGCCTCAAGCATGGCGGCGGCCGGCGGCGGGAGGAGATTCAATCGATTCAACTGGCGAACACCGATGCCTCCGACGCCCTGTCCGACGACCGGCTCATCGACCTCGACGATGCCCTGCGCGCCTTCGAGACCGACGACCCCCGGCGAAGCGAAGTCGTCAAGCTGCGTTACTTCGCGGGCCTGAGCATCGAGCAGTCGGCCGATGTGCTGGGCATCTCGCCCGCCACCGTCAGTCGCCATTGGGAGTACGCCCGGGCCTGGCTGAGCGACTGGATCCTGGAGCATGGCGCCGATGCCGCCGCATCGCCGCCCCGGAATCCGTGAGGGACAGTCGGCCGCACCGTCGCATTGGTGCGCGGCATGAGCCGACGGGGGCGGAAGCTCGCGATGACGCATGAGGTCGATGATCGCATCGAGCACATCTTCGCCGAGGCCCTGGCGCGGTCGGAGGCCGAGCGCCTCGACTATGTCGAGCGCGCGTGCCCGGGCGACCCGGCCCTGGTGAAGCGCATCCGGAGACTGCTCGCCTCGCACAGCCGCGCGGGCGCGATGCTGCCGGCCGTGGAGTCGCTGGGCGTGATCGGCCGGGCGGCTCTGCTGGCGCAGCCGGCGGATCCGCCCGGGCGTCCCGATGGCGCGGAGTCGAAGCTGATCGGGCGGAACATCGACGGCTTTACGATCGTGCGCCTGCTGGGGACCGGCGGCATGGGCGCGGTCTTCGAGGCCGAGCAGGCGCACCCGCACCGGCGCGTGGCCCTTAAGCTCATGCGGTTCGGCGCGGCATCGCCGGGCCTGCTGCGGCGATTTGAGTTCGAGGCGGAGTTCCTCGGGCGTCTGCGCCACCCCGGGATCGCCCAGATCTACCAGACCGGCACGTTCGACGACGGCGCCGGCGCTGTGCCCTGGTTCGCGATGGAATACATCCCGGAAGCGCGCACGATCCTCGAGCACGCGGACGCGAATCACCTGGATACCGCGGCGCGGCTGGCGCTCTTCGCCGATGTGTGCGATGCCGTCCATCACGGGCATCAGCGGGGCGTCATTCACCGCGACCTGAAGCCCGCG